>ERZ791902.103-NODE-103-length-69835-cov-33.747334_pt1 | contig 69835 bp, 74 predicted proteins | sample MGYA00510149_ERZ791902 | MGnify/ENA primary metagenome ERZ791902 (study PRJEB30046, sample SAMN00792060) | human gut metagenome | study: EMG produced TPA metagenomics assembly of the A metagenome-wide association study of gut microbiota in type 2...
AGCTTAAAATGAAAATAATGGTCAAAACATTTGGATATTAACATAGAAAGCAGATAAGGAAAGCCTCCAAGGAATACTGAATCTGTGAAATCATAGAAGATTAAGACAAACGCACACCAACAATCTGTGAGAATCTGTGAAATCTGTGGGAGATATTCTTGAGGAAAGCACTAAGATAATCTAATGATTTGCACAGATACGGAAATTCCAACAAAGAATACAGAATCTGTGAAATCCAAGAAGATTAAAACAAACGCACCCCAACTATCTGTGAGAATCTGTGAAATCTGTGGGAGAATATAATTCACAAGAGAAACATAGTATCTAACAGAATAAACGAAAATATAATACTCCCACAGATTGCACAGATTTACACAGATACAGAAATTTCACCAAGGAATACAGAATCTGTGAAATCCAAGAAGATTAAGACAAACGCACGCCAACAATCTGTGAGAATCTGTGAAATCTGTGGGAGATATTCTTGGGGAAAATACAAAGATAATCAACTGAGATATAACAAAGAACAACATGAACATAGGAAACATACAATTTGGGGAACGACCGCTGTTCCTCGCACCAATGGAGGACGTGACGGACATCGGATTCCGACACCTCTGCAAGCGGTTCGGCGCATCGATGGTATACACGGAGTTTGTGAGCGCCGAGGCACTCGTGCGCTCGGTGAACGCCACGCTGCGCAAGCTCACCATCAGCGACGAGGAGCGACCCGTGGGAATACAGATATACGGACGCGACGTGGAGTCGATGGTAGAGGCTGCGAAGATTGTGGAGCAGGTGAAGCCCGACGTGATTGACATCAACTTCGGATGCCCCGTGAAGAAGGTGGCTGGCAAGGGAGCCGGAGCTGGCATGCTGCAGAACATACCGCTGCTATTAGACATCACGCGCGAGGTGGTGAAGGCGGTGAACACGCCCGTCACGGTGAAGACGCGCTTGGGATGGAACCACGACCAGCTCGTCATCTGCGACCTGGCGGAGGCGCTGCAAGACTGCGGCATCCAGGCGCTCACCATACACGGCAGAACGCGTGCGCAGATGTACACGGGCGACGCCGACTGGACGCTCATCGGCGATGTGAAGCGCAACCCGCGCATACACATCCCCATCATCGGCAACGGCGACATCTGCACGCCCGAGCAGGCGCGCGACGCGTTCGACCGCTACGGCGTAGACGCGGTGATGGTGGGTCGTGCTACGTTCGGCTGTCCGTGGATATTCCAGGAGATGCGCGACGTGCTCGACGGACGTCCTGCCGACCCGACGCTCACCACTGACCGCAAGATCGACTTGCTGCTTGAGCAGCTGCACATCAACGTGGAGCGCATCGACGAGTATCGCGGCATACTGCACACGCGCCGCCATATCGCTGCGTCGCCGGTGTTCAAGGGCATACCCGACTTCCGACAGACGCGCATCGCCATGCTGCGCGCCACGACAGTGGAGGAGCTGACGGCTATCATGGAGCAGGCACGAGAGATGATTCATAAGGTGCAGGGCGTGTAGGTCTGCGCACCGTTATCATAGCAAAAGGGACTCAGTACGATGCGTACTGAGTCCCTTTTGCTTTATGGTCGTATCATTACCGCGCACCGGAAACGTCATTACCGCGTATCGGAAACATCATTACCCGACTGCGGTAACGGCGTTACCAGGTCGCGGTAACAAGGTTTTGGTGCACTTCTTGCTTGGTTGGTGCACTTGAGACAAGTGCACCCCCTGAAAATAGCATCCGATTAATCCGTTGTTAATTTTCCTAAGCTGCAGAAAATCCGTTTAATCCGCTTAATCCGTTGTTTTTCACAAGCAGCAGGAATCCGTTTAATCAGTTGTGAAATCAACGCACCCAACGAATCTGTGAAAATCCGTGCAATCTGTGGGAGTCTACTCTCAGCAAGTGGATTCCGTGGGAGGTTCTTTTTGCTTGGTTGGTGCACTTCTTGCTCTGGCAAGCGGCAAAGCCGAGCGGAGACAAGTGCACCCCCTGAAAATAGCATCCGATTAATCCGTTGTTAAATTTCCAAAGCAGCAGAAAATCCGATTAATCCGATTAATCCGTTGTTAATTTTCCACAGCAGCTGAAAATCCGTTTAATCCGATTAATCCGTTGTTAAACATCCAAAGCAGCAGAAAATCCGATTAATCCGTTGTAAAATCATAACAAGCAGCGGAATACGCTGTCAAATCACTCGCAGGCAGCGAAGCCGAATGCGCGGTCGTAGTCTTCGCTTACGCCGAGCTTGCCGTTGATAAGGCTCACGAGCTCCACGGTGGCGAGGAAGCAGAGGCGACCGTCCGACTTGCGGTGGATGGCGTGGTCGAAGATGTAGCGCAGACCCTCCTTGCGCACGCCGAGCTTCGAGACGAAGACATCGTCGCAGCGTAGCGGCGTCTTGTACTGCAGGTTCATGCGCGCCACTACGGCGTCGACGCCCTTCTCGTGAAGGCGCGCGAAGCTCACGCCGAGCGACGTGAGAAAGAGATGGCGCGTGTGCTCGGTGTAGTGGAGGTAGTTGGCATTGTTCACGATGCCCTGGATGTCGCACTCGTAGTCGCGAACCTCCATTTCTGTTTCAAAGATATAGTTCGGTTTCATAAATAGAATATTCCTTCGGGACCCTCGTTGCAAAGCAGGTCGAGAGCCGACATGTTGGGTTGGAAGCCCTGGCGCAGGGCATGAACTTGATAATACTCGCGCGGCGTGAACGCAGCGTCGGGCAGTGGATGCTTCGGGCGGATGGCGTCGCGGAAGTCGTCGGCGCCCATCGCAGCGGCGTCCATGTACTGGTCGGAGACGCTGATATTCGGACGCACGTCGAGCAGCTCACAGAGCTTGGCGGTTATCTCCATGTTGAAGTCGAAGAGAAACTCCCAGCGGCGCTCGAAGAACGGGCGCAGGTCATCGGCGTAGTACATGAAGAACGGCGACTCGCCGTAGGCAGACACGATGGCGTTCCAGTGGAGGTGGCGCCACTCGCCGTGGTCGGAGATGCGTATGTCGCGCATGGGGCACTTGGCGCCGTCGTAGCGTTCGATGGGCACGGTGAGCGCCTGCACGCCGTTAGCCGTGGCTATCAGGCAGCGGTTGCGGTAGGTCTGCTTTGTGAAGTTGTCGCAACGCTCCACTATCGCATGTCCGTAGCGATGAAGCTTCTGCATCCACTGCACGGGTGGGAAGTAGGCGGAGGAGAGCAGGCAGGTAGCCGCACCATCATGCCCTTCGGCAGCGGTGTGGGGAGTGGGTTGCTCAATGTTTGTTGACATCTGTCTGAATGGTCGTGTTAGTGATTGGATATACAGCCCTACGATCTGCGTTTATTGCGCTTGCTCCAAAGCGAAAGCACGCAGCTCACGGTGACGCCGGTAAGGAAGTTGAGCACGAGGTAATAGACGAACAAAGCCCAATTGCTCTCGAAGCTATACGCATCGTATCCGAACAGATAGGCGATGCCCATATACACCATGAACGTAACGATATAGAGAAGGAACTCGACGGTCTTTCTCACCGCCACTTTGCTTACTGCCATAATCTTAGGGTTTTATAGTGAAACGAGATGAATGATTAACTGTAGCGGAGGTCTCCGGCCTCCGCAGCAAGCAGTACAACAATATATATATTAGAAATAGATATTTTGCAATACTTGGTGCTGCGGAGGCCAGAGACCTCCGCTACGGATTGTCTTCCTAAAAGTTACTTGATATTGTCGACGAAGCGGAACAGACGGCTCCAGCGGATGCCGGCAGTACCGGTGTGGTCGGGGTCGCTCGACCACCAGATGAATATCGGCTTGCCCACGATGTGGTCTTCGGGCACGAAGCCCCAGTAGCGCGAGTCGGCAGAGTTGTGGCGGTTGTCGCCCTGCATCCAGTAGTAATCCATGCGGAAGGTGTACTTGTTGGTCTGCTTGCCGTTGATGTATATCTTTCCGTTCTTCACCTTCAGGTCGTTGCCCTCGTACACGCGTATCGGGCGCTCGTAGACGGCGATGTTGTCCATTGTGAGCGTGAGCGTTGCGCCGCGCTTCGGAATCCAAATGGGTCCGTAGTTGTCGCGTGTCCAGCGCTTGTTGCCGTTGAGCGGATAGGTGCTCCATACGTCGGCAGGGTTATCGGCGTCGGTCACGGGCGTAACGCTCTCTACCACGTCTTTGCGCGCACGCAGCGCCTTCACGGAGGCGTTGGTGAGCGGCAGGTAGCCGTACATGTTGAGCGAAGCGATGTCCTCGTTGGAGATGCCCAGCTCGTCGATGAGTTCGAGCGGTAGCTGAGCGCGCAGCTTCACGTGATAGCTGTACTGCACGTTGTCTGGCTCCTTGTTCGGCTTGCCGTCAAGGTAGATGATGCGGTTCTTTATCTGCAGAGTCTGACCGGGCAGACCTACGCAGCGCTTCACGTAGTTCTCGCGGCGGTCGACAGGGCGTGTCTTTATAGTGCCGAACTCAGACGGGTTCTGGTCGATGAGCTTGCGGCCTGCGGCGTAGAGCTTCGCGAAGAAGTCGTACTGCTGCTGCTTTGTGGCGAAATAGGGTATCTCGCCGTTGTGCTTCTCAGCCCACTCCTGCTCGCCGGCTCCGTAGGCGATGGCGTAGAAGTCGCGGCCCCAGTACTTGGGCGCTGTGAGAACGGTGTCGCCAGCTGGGTAGTTGAACACAACGATGTCGTTGAGCTGCACCTTGCCCAGTCCCTTAGCGCGCTCGTAGTCCCACTGCGGCCACTCGATGTACGAGTCGCAGTCGACAACGGGCAGTGTGTGCTGCGTCAGCGGCAGCGTGAGCGGGGTCTGCGGCTTGCGCGGGCCGTAGCTCACCTTCGACACGAAGAGGTAGTCGCCTACGAGCAGCGACTTCTCAAGCGACGATGACGGGATGACGTAGTTCTGGAAGAAGTAGATATTGATGAAGTAAACGGCTACAAGGGCGAACACAAGGGCGTCGACCCACGGCATGATGGCTGCCGTGACGCGGTTCTCTGAGTCGCGCCACCACTGCCAGTTTATCTTCTTTGTGATGTAGACATCGAATATGAACGGCAGGACGATGAGTCCCCACCAGCTCTTCACCCAATAGAGGAAGAGCAGATATGCCACAACGGCGGCAATGCACTTAGCCCACTGCACCTTCGGGTTGAGGGCTTTCTTTTCTTTTTCGGTCATTGTTATTGAATGGTTAGGAGCTAAGCTCCGATTAGTATTCTTTAGGATGAGGGTGTGTCAAAACTCACAAGCGACACGCCCCGAAGGGGCAGCACCACATAGCCCAAGGCAGCGCCTTGGGTTAAAAGGCACACACGAACCATACGCCCTGTAAGGGCAAAAGCCTAATTATTAAGGAGTTGCCCTTACAGGGCGCACTGCTCAATCATATATCTCAACACCCAGGGCGTTGCCCTGGGCTATGTGATTGTTGGGCTTTCAGCCCACACTAATTGACTTTTGACACATCCGCCTCCTGCCTTAGAACTTGAACAGATCCTTCGTAGTGAGCAGTCCGTCGTGTTCCTTGGTGTACTCGGCAGCGAGTACGGCACCGAGTGCGAATCCCTTGCGCGAGTGGGCGTCGTGGGTGATTGTTATCGAGTCGGCGTCAGAGTCGTAGCAGATGGTGTGTATGCCCGGTACCTCATCGCGGCGGATGCTCTCGATGGCGAGCTGGTCGGCAGCCACATCGTTGGTGCCTTCTACGGTGCCGTCAGCAAGATGCTGTTCGCCCTTCACCCATGACGTCTTGCGGTCGAGGTCAGCGATAATCTCTTCGGCGAGGGTGATGGCTGTGCCCGACGGAGCGTCGAGCTTGTGCACGTGGTGGGTCTCGCTCATGCGCACGTCGTACTGGCTGAACTGGTTCATTATCTTAGCCAGATAGCGGTTTACGGCTGAGAAGATTGCTACGCCGATAGAGAAGTTGGAAGCCCAGAACAGCGTCTTGCCTTCCTCGGTGCAGGCGCGGCGTACATCGTCGCCGTGGTCTTTCATCCATCCGGTAGAACCACTCACCACCTTCACGCCTGCTTTCCACGCACGCAGATAGTTGCCATAAGCGGCTGTGGGCGAAGTGAACTCTATCGCTACGTCGGCAGACGCAAAAGCAGCCGACTCAAAGTCGTCCTGATTGTCAACATCGATGATACTCACAATGTTGTGGCCACGCTCCTTGCAGATAGACTCTATCATGTGTCCCATCTTGCCGTAGCCTATAAGTGCTATATTCATTGTCTATACGTTTATTGTTAATCTATGCAAAGTTACTGAAAAAGACGGAGTAACAGCAATTAATGTCTATTTTTTAGGGTTTTATAATACAAAGCCCAAAACAGAAAGCTCCCCAGAACCCCTAGACCACCAGGGGCCAAGCTCCCCTAGAACCCCTAGCCTCCCTAGTCTACCTAGAAGCCCTAGTCCCCTAGCTCACCCAGCCTCCTACAGCCTATGTTTCTCCCCGAACTCCGCCGACACATAATTGTATATCCCGGCGCAGCAATCCGCCGAGAACGCCGTTGCACTCTCTATCAGCTTCGCCCACTCGTCTTCTGTCAGCCCTCGCTCGAGGTCTGCACGGCGGATGTCATGGCGAAGCATGGCACAGATGAGTCCAGCGTTGAAGTTGTCGCCGGCGCCGATGGTGCTCACAGTAGGCGTCTGCGGCATCGGATACTCCTTGCGGAAGCCGCCGTCAGAGAACACGGTCACGGGGTGCGGTCCGTCGGTGTAGACAAGTCGCGGACAGTAGAACGAGGTCTCGGCACGATAGACACGTTCGGCGGAATCTTTCTTGTAGAGCACCTCGAAGTCATCGCGCGAACCGCGCACTATATCGGCGTAATCGAGGTTATCAATAAGGTTTGGCGTCACCTTCATCACGTCGCCGCGATGCGACGGACGGAAATTGACGTCGTAGTAGATGATGGCGCCGCACTCGCGAGCACGATCCAACAAGGCTGACACCTGCGGACGTGTGGCAGGACTCACTGCATAGAACGAGCCGAACAGCACGATGTCGTCTGCCTGAATTTCTGGCAACTGCATATCAACGGGGTCGGTATTGGCGTCGCGATAGAATGTGTAGTTGGCGTTATTGTCGTTGTCAAGAAACGCCAGCGAAACGGGCGACTTCCATCCGTTGCGTACCGACACATAATCGGTGTTCACGTTGTTCTGCGAGAGAAACGTACGTATAAGTCCGCCAACATGGTCGTCGCCGGTCTCCGTAACGAAAGTTGCATTGGCGCCAACGCGTCCCAACGACACGATGGCATTGAAAGTGGATCCGCCGGGCACAGCCTCCATCGGCTTGTTGTCCTTGAAAATGATGTCGAGAAGGGTCTCTCCTATTCCTATTACTTTGCGCATATTGTTGTCTATAGAATATTGGTTTTCCAAAGAATATTGACTTCTAAATATAGAACGAAACCTTATGCCCCGAAAGGTTCAGTTGTCGCCTAACATTTTACCATACAAATGTACACAGAAATTTTAAAGTGTACAAGACGGCATGGCAGATACACTTATAAAACCTGGTAGATAGACTGGAATATTTTGCATTTTTTAGAAAATCTACCAGCCTTTATCGTGCTTATAATGTGAAGGTTACGGCAATGCTGGTAGATATGGCAGATTTTTTCATCAAACAAAACAAAAAAGCCTGCCGACCTTTTCGGTCAGCAGGCTTAATATTAAGATAAAGCGATGTGCATTGATTATTCAGCCTTCGGCTCCTCTGCCTGAACAGCCTCTGCAGCAGGTGCTTCAGTTGCCTCAGCAGTTGACTTGCGGCTACGGCGTGTCTTCTTGCCAGCCTTAGCAGTCTTAGCCATGTTCTCGTCGAAGTCTACGAGCTCGATGAATGCGATCTGAGCAGCGTCACCCTTACGTGTGCCGAGCTTGATAACGCGTGTGTAGCCACCAGGACGGTCGCCTACCTTCTCAGCTACTGTGCTGAAAAGCTCCTTAAGAGCGTACTTGTTCTGGAGGTAGCTGAATACTACACGACGAGAGTTTGTGCTGTCGTCCTTGCAGCGTGTGATCAGCGGCTCTACATACATCTTCAAAGCCTTAGCCTTGGCGAGGGTCGTAGTGATTCTTTTGTGCATAATCAGCGAGATAGCCATGTTTGCGAGCATAGCGCTACGGTGAGATGCAGTACGACCTAAGTGGTTGAATTTCTTATTGTGTCTCATTTTGTTTTATTCTTTATCTAATTTGTATTGAGAAATGTCGGTTCCAAACGACAGATTCAGACTCAAGAGCAAATCATCAAGCTCAGAGAGCGATTTCTTACCGAAGTTGCGGAACTTAAGGAGGTCTGTCTTGTTGTACTGTACGAGATCGCCGAGTGTTTCAACATCTGCAGCCTTCAAGCAGTTGAGCGCACGAACAGAAAGGTTCATATCTGTGAGCTTTGTCTTGAGGAGCTGGCGCATGTGGAGAACTTCCTCGTCGAACTCCTGATTGCTTTCGTGCTCAGGGCTCTCGAGAGTAATCTTCTCGTCGCTGAAGAGCATGAAGTGCTGAATCAGAATCTTAGCAGCTTCCTTGAGTGCATCCTTCGGGTGGATGGAACCGTCCGTTGTGACTTCGAGAACGAGCTTGTCGTAGTCGGTCTTCTGCTCGACACGATAAGGCTCTACCGAATACTTCACGTTACGGATTGGGGTGTAGATAGAATCGATTGGAATTACGTTAACGTCAGTGCAGTAAGCTCTGTTCTCATCAGCTGGGACGTAGCCACGGCCCTTGTTGATAGTAAGATCGATCTGCATTGAAGCTTTGACATCTAAATGACAAATCACCAAATCAGGGTTTAACACTTCAAATCCAGTCAGATACTTGCCTATATCACCAGCCTTGAACTCTGTCGAATTCTCAACGGTGATACTAACTTTTTCGTTCTCGAATTCTTCTACTACTTGCTTGAATCTTACTTGCTTCAAATTCAAGATAATGTTAGTTACATCCTCCTTTACGCCGGGTACTGAAGAGAACTCGTGCTCAACACCACTAATCTTGATGGTGTTGATAGCGTAGCCCTCAAGCGACGAAAGAAGAATGCGGCGCAGGGAGTTACCGATGGTAACACCGAATCCTGGCTCCAACGGACGGAATTCGAACTTACCGAACTTGTCGTTGGAATCCAACATTACAACTTTGTCAGGTTTTTGAAATGCTAATATCGCCATTAATTTAATGATTATTTAGAGTACAACTCAACGATTAACTGTTCCTTAATGTTCTCTGGAATGTCAGCACGCTCCGGCTTGTGGAGGAACTTACCGCTCTTTGTGGTCTGATCCCACTCAATCCACGGGAACTTGCTATGGTTGTAACCTGCGAGAGCAGCCTCGATAACCTCGAGAGACTTTGACTTCTCGCGAACACCTACAACCATACCAGCCTTAACTGAGAATGAAGGAATGTTCACTACCTTGCCGTCAACTGTGATGTGCTTGTGGCTAACGAGCTGACGAGCAGCAGCACGTGTCGGAGCAATACCCAAACGGAATACTACGTTGTCAAGACGGCTCTCGAGGTTCTGGAGCAATACCTCACCTGTGATACCGTCAGCCTTAGCTGCCTTCTCGAACATGTTACGGAACTGGCGCTCGAGTACACCGTATGTGTACTTGGCCTTCTGCTTCTCTGCCAACATGACAGCGTACTCAGACTGCTTTCTGCGACGATTGTTGCCATGCTGTCCAGGAGGGAAGTTTCTCTTGGACAAAACTTTGTCAGCACCGAAGATGGGTTCACCAAAACGGCGTGCAATTTTAGATTTCGGACCTGTATATCTTGCCATAATAAATTATATGCTTTATATTGTTTGTATCTTTATTGTATGCAGGTTTCAACAAAAAAGAAACCTGCAAAGGGAATGTTAGACCTTACGACGCTTCGGAGGACGGCAGCCGTTGTGCGGAAGCGGAGTAACGTCTACGATCTCCATAACTTCGATACCGCAGCTGTGTACGCCACGGATTGCTGACTCACGACCGTTACCCGGACCCTTAACGTAAGCCTTAACCTTACGCAGACCAAGGTCGAATGCTACCTTGCCGCAATCCTCTGCTGCCATCTGAGCTGCGTACGGTGTGTTCTTTTTTGAACCACGGAAGCCCATCTTACCTGCAGAAGACCATGAAATTACCTGTCCCTCGCTATTTGCTAAAGATACAATAATGTTGTTGAACGAACTGTGAACGTGAAGCTGTCCGATAGCGTCAACCTTTACATTTCTTTTCTTAGTTGTTGCTGTTTTCTTTGCCATAATTGTTTTTAGTTAAAAGTTAAAAGTTAAAAGTCTGCCGACCACTCACTGGCCTGCGTTGACTTTGCTTTCAACTAAATTTTACTTTGTAGCCTTCTTCTTATTAGCAACAGTCTTCTTCTTTCCCTTACGAGTACGGGCATTGTTCTTTGTGCTCTGACCGCGAACAGGAAGACCGTTACGATGACGAACTCCACGATAGCAACCAATATCCATCAGTCGCTTGATATTCATCTGGATCTCTGAACGGAGATCACCTTCTACCTTGAATTCAGCGCCGATAATTTCACGGATCTTGGCAGCCTGGTCGTCGTTCCAATCGCAAACCTTCAGGTCGCGGCTAACGCCGGCTTTGTCCAATATCTTTGCTGAACTACTTCGACCGATACCATAGATATAGGTCAATGCGATTTCGCCACGCTTGTTCTGGGGCAAATCTACTCCAACAATTCTTATTGCCATTTGTTAAAAATAAAAATTTGATTGATTAAATTAATTAATTCTTTTTGTGAGTGGCAGAACCCGACTTTCTCAAGTTCACGTCCTACAACCCTGCATCGGGATTAACCCTGACGCATCTTGAACTTAGGGTTCTTCTTGTTGATAACGAACAGACGACCTTTACGACGTACGATCTTGCAGTCGGGTGTACGTTTCTTTAATGATGCTCTTGTTTTCATATCTTTAAATTGTTACTTGTATCTGAAAACGATTCTGCCCTTAGTCAAGTCGTACGGACTCATCTCGACCTTTACCTTGTCGCCGGGCAGGATTTTGATGTAATGCATTCGCATCTTACCTGAAATGTGAGCAATAATCTGCACACCATTCTCAAGCTCGACTCTAAACATTGCATTTGACAGTGACTCCACGATTGTGCCGTCTTGCTCTATAGCGGATTGTTTTGCCATAAATATGTATTATTCTGTTTTAGAATTTGACTTTCCCTCCAACACGCAAACCTTTTATATATCAAAGGATGCCGGGTATTACTGAGGATTTTCTATTAAATCAAACGTTGACAGTATCTCTGCCTTACCTCGCCTTACGGCAATGGTATGCTCGAAGTGTGCTGCTGGCTTACCGTCGCGGGTAGCTATACCCCAGCGGTCTGGCAGGAGCCCAATTCGTCTGTCGCCCATGGTTATCATAGGCTCGATGGCAATACACATTCCTTCCTTTAGCATCACTCCGTTTCCACGCTTGCCGTAATTGGGCACCGCCGGATCTTCGTGCATCTCGCGTCCGATACCATGACCAGTGAGTTCTCTCACCACTCCATATCCGTGCGCTTCGCAAAAAGTTTGGATTGCATCACCTATGTCACCGACATGATTTCCTGCAACTGCCATTTCTATGCCTTTGTACAAAGATTGTCGTGTCACTGTCAGTAAATCTCTGACATCCTGACTCACTTCTCCGACACAAAAGGTGTAAGCACTATCTCCGTTATATCCAGCAAAAAGTGTGCCACAATCGATAGAAATAATATCTCCGTCAGTTAAAATTGTTTTTTCATCGGGTATTCCATGAACTACAACGTTGTTGACAGAGGTGCAGATACTTGCGGGAAACGGCCCTCCAAAAGGATTGGGAAAGTTTTTGAAGGTAGGAACGGCTCCGTTGTCACGGATAAATTCCTCCGCTATCCTATCCAGTTGGAGGGTCGTCACGCCTGGTTTAATATGTTTGGCCAATTCTGCAAGGGTTTCACCAACTAAGTGGTTAGCCTTGCGCATTAGCTCAATTTCATCTTCGGTCTTTAGAAATATTTTCATTTCTCAAGAGGAAAATCAATACGCAGAAACAGCACCGTTACGTGTACGTCCTGAGTTGAGCAGTCCGTCGTAGTGACGCATCAGCATGTGGCTCTCAATCTGCTGGAGTGTGTCAATGACAACACCAACGAGAATGAGGAGTGATGTACCACCGAAGAACTGTGAGAAGGCCTGCTGAACATTGAGCAGTCCTGCGAGTGCAGGCATTATAGCAATGAAGGCGATGAAGAACGAGCCGGGGAATGTAAGTCGTGACATGATTGTCTCGATGTACTCGGCTGTGTCCTTGCCCGGCTTGATACCCGGGATGAAGCCGTTATTGCGTTTCATGTCCTCAGCCATCTGTGTCGGGTTGAGGGTGATTGCCGTATAGAAATAAGTGAATGCGACGATCAGCGTAACATAGATGACGTTGTAGAGGAGGCTGCGGTTGTCCATAAGGGATGTTGCCCAAGACGAGGCACCGTCGCTCTGGTAGCGTACGAAAGCCAAAGGAATGAACATCAAAGCCTGAGCAAAGATGATCGGCATCACATTGGCTGCGAACAATTTCAGAGGTATGTACTGGCGAGCGCCGCCATACTGCTTATTACCCACGAGACGCTTGGCGTACTGTACTGGGATTTTGCGGGTACCCTGAACCAGCATGATTGAAGCACAGATTACTGCGTACAGAACCAAGATCTCTATGATGAACATCACAAGTCCACCGCTTGAGATAGCTGTGAATCGTGAGCCCAGTTCCTGCACGAAAGCCTGGGGCAGACGTGCGATGATACCAATCATGATGATCATTGAGATACCATTTCCAACTCCTTTGTCGGTGATACGCTCACCAAGCCACAGTATGAACATACTGCCTGCTGCGAGGATAATCGTTGCAGGAATCATGAACATTGTCCATGAGATGCCTGACGAAAGGGCTGCAGCAGCCTGCGCCTTAAGGTTAAGCAGGTAAGAAGGAGCCTGGAACAGAAGGATGAACACTGTGAGTATTCGTGTGTACCAAGTTATCTTCTTACGTCCGCTTTCGCCTTCGCGCTGCATCTTCTGGAAGTAAGGCACTGCCACTGCCAGAAGCTGCATGACAATAGAAGCTGAGATGTATGGCATGATTCCAAGCGCAAAGATAGACGCATTGGAAAATGCACCACCAGAGAACATGTCAAGCAGTGACATAAGACCGCCCGATGTCTGCGACTGAAGTTTGTCCAACATGCCCGGATTGATGCCAGGAAGCACCACAAACGAGCCGAAACGGTAGATAGCCGTAAACAGCAGAGTAATGAGGAGTCGCTGACGCAAATCCTCAATTCTCCAACAGTTCTTTAGTGGCTCAATAAACTTTTTCATCTACTTTTTTAGATAATAGTTGTGTTACCTCCGACTGCCTTGATTGCTTCCTCGGCTGTCTTTGAGAATGCATGAGCCTTAACCTCAAGCTTAGCTGTGAGCTCGCCGTTGCCAAGAACCTTAACAAGCTCCTTGCCGTTGGTGAGGTGAGCAGCCTTGAGCTCCTCGATTCCGATTACAGTGAGGTTCTTTGCCTCAGCAAGCTTCTGGAGTGTAGAGAGGTTAACAGCGAAGTATTCCTTGTGGTTGATGTTCTTGAAACCAGCCTTCGGTACTCGACGCTGCAACGGCATCTGTCCACCTTCGAAACCAATCTTTCTCTTGTAACCTGAACGTGCCTTAGCACCCTTGTGTCCACGTGTAGAAGTACCGCCAAGACCAGAACCTGGACCACGACCGATACGACGACGTGAATGTGTGGAACCTGCAGCAGGCTTTAAATTATTTAATTTCATAATTCGTTCTTTTAAGATTTAATTAATCAACTACAGTTACCAAGTGGTGAACCTTGCGAATCATTCCACGTGCGCTAGGAGTATCCTCAACCTCAACAACCTGAGAGATCTTGCGGAGTCCAAGAGCCTGAAGAGTTGCCTTCTGATCCTTCGGATAACCGATTTTGCTCTTAATCTGCTTTACTTTTATTGTTGCCATTGTTTTTCCTCCTTATCCGTTAAATACTCTGTCCATAGAGATGCCGCGAACACCTGCGATGGTGTAAGCGTCACGAAGCTGTGACAAAGCCTCGATTGTAGCTTTCACAAGGTTGTGAGGGTTTGAAGAGCCCTTTGACTTTGCAAGGATGTCCTTTACGCCTACGCTGTCGAGTACGGCACGCATAGCACCACCGGCAACGAGACCAGTACCGGCAGCAGCCGGACGCATGAACACCTGAGCGCCGCCGAAGCGAGCCTCTACCTCGTGAGGGATAGTGCCCTTGAGCACCGGAACCTTAACGAGGTTCTTCTTTGCAGCCTCTACGCCCTTAGCGATTGCTGCTGTAACTTCGCCAGCCTTACCGAGACCGTAGCCGATAACGCCCTTGCCGTCACCAACAACAACGATGGCAGCGAATGTAAATGTACGACCACCCTTTGTAACCTTAGTTACACGGTTGATAGCCACGAGGCGGTCCTTCAAATCAACGTCATTAAAAACTTTTACTTTATTCATTGCCATAATCGTTTAGAATTTGAGACCACCGTTACGAGCTGCATCAGCGAGCTCCTTAACACGTCCGTGATAAAGATAACCATTACGGTCGAAAACTACAGCTGAAACACCAGCAGCGATTGCGTTGGCAGCTACGAGCTCACCAACCTTAGCAGCCTGCTCCTTCTTAGGCATCTTCTCAAGACCGAGTGAAGAAGCTGAAGCAAGTGTTGTTCCAGTCAAGTCGTTGATAACCTGTGCGTAAATCTGCTTGTTGCTACGGAAAACGCTAAGACGAGGGCGCTCTGCAGTACCGCTGATACGCTTACGAACTCTATATTTGATTTTGATTCGTCTTTCTACTTTCTTTGTTGTCATAATCCTAAAAAAATTAAGAATGTTACTTAGCTGAAGCTGTCTTACCAGACTTTCTGCGGATAACTTCGCCTTGGAACAAGATACCTTTGCCCTTGTACGGCTCAGGCTTGCGGAAAGAACGAATTTTTGCACAAATGAGTCCGAGCAACTGCTTGTCGCAAGACTCCAAAGTGAGGATAGGGTTCTGGTTTCTCTCGCTCTTAGACTCTACCTTAACCTCTGCCGGGAGCTCGATGAAGATAGGGTGAGTATAACCGAGGGAGAACTCGATGAGGTTTCCCTGGTTTGAAACACGATAACCGACTCCGACAAGCTCGAGTACCTTCTTGTAGCCTTCGCTTACGCCAACAACCATGTTGTTAACGAGTGAACGGTAGAGACCGTGGAAAGCTGACTTCTGCTTGTAGTTAACAGGGCTGTTCTCGTCTACCTCGAAAGTTACGTGACCGTCCTCGACCTTAACGATGATTGACGGGTCTACCTTCTGTGAGAGTTCGCCCTTGGGACCCTTAACGTTTACTACTCCGTTGTTGAGTGTTACTGTAACACCTGCTGGGATACTAATTGGTAATTTACCTATTCTTGACATATTCAAATCCTCCAATTAATAAACATAGCAAAGAACCTCACCACCGATCTTCTGGGCAGAAGCTTCCTTGTCGGTCATTACGCCCTTTGAAGTAGAGAGGATTGCGATACCCAATCCGTTAATAACTCTCGGCATATCCTTGTATCCGACGTACTTGCGGAGACCAGGAGTAGAAACACGCTTCAGTGTTGTGATAGCGTTTGTTTTGGTTGCAGGGTCGTACTTCAAAGCAACTTTGATTGTACCCTGAGGACCGTCCTCTACGAACTTGTAATTGAGGATGTAGCCCTTCTCGAAGAGGATCTTGGTGATCTCTTTCTTCAAGTTAGACGCAGGAACCTCTACGACACGGTGATGAGCCATGATTGCGTTTCTGAGTCTTGTCAGAAAATCTGCTATTGGATCTGTCATTTTATATAAAAAGTTTAATTAATCGGGACTACCCCGACAATATTAAAGAAAAAAATTTACCAGCTTGCTTTCTTTACACCAGGAATGAGACCCTGTGAAGCCATCTCGCGGAACTGGATACGAGAGATGCCGAACTGACGGATGTATCCCTTCGGACGGCCTGTGATCTTGCAGCGGTTGTGCAGACGGATAGGGTTTGCATTCTTAGGAATAGCCTGCAACTTGCGGGCAGCTTCGTAAGCCTCAGAAGGATCCTCAGTAGTAGCGATTACCTTCTTCAGAGCGGCACGCTTCTCAGCATAGCGAGCAACGAGCTTGGCACGCTTTACCTCACGAGCCTTCATTGATTCTTTTGCCATATTGCTTAATCGTTTTTAGCGTTTTTAAATGGAAGACCGAATGCCTTGAGGAGAGCGTAGCCCTCTTCGTCTGTGTTGGCAGAGGTCACGAATGTGATGTTCATACCCTGGATGCGGTCGATCTGGTCGATGTTGATTTCAGGGAAGATGATCTGCTCCTGAATACCCAGTGTATAGTTACCACGGCCGTCGAACTTGCTCTCGATGCCCTTGAAGTCGCGGATACGGGGAAGTGCGATACGAACGAGCTTCTCGAGGAACTCGTACATGCGCTCACGACGGAGAGTTACCATAACGCCGATAGGCATCTTCTTACGAAGCTTGAAGTTAGCGATATCCTTCTTAGAATATGTAGCCACTGCCTTCTGACCTGCGATAGTAGAAATCTCGTTGATTGCAACGTCGATGATCTTCTTGTCCTGAGTAGCGTCGCCCAGACCCTGGTTGATGACAATCTTCTTCAGAACTGGAATCTGCATTGATGAAGAGTAGTTGAACTGCTCCTTCAGTGCAGGAGCGATGCTCTCTGCATAGAATTTCTTTAACTGTGCTGTATCCATTACTTGATTTCCTCCCCTGACTTTTTAGCGATGCGTACTTTCTTACCATCCTCGGTAACCTTGATGCCTACGCGAGTAGCCTTGCCACTCTTTGGATCAACAAGGCTGAGGTTAGAGATGTGAATCGGAGCTTCCTGCTTAACGATGCCACCCTGAGGGTTCTGTGCAGAAGGCTTGGTGCTCTTTGAAACCATGTTCACACCTTCAACGAGTGCGCGGTTCTTCTCAACCAGCACTTTGAGCACCTTACCAGTCTTGCCCTTATCCTCACCGGCAAGGACAACGACTGTGTCATTTTTCTTAATATGTAACTTACCCATTACTTGTTTGCGTTTTTAAATATTAAAGAACCTCAGGTGCCAAAGAAACGACCTTCATATTCACTGCACGCAATTCACGAGCAACCGGGCCGAAGATACGGCTACCGCGGAGCTCACCTGCGTTGTTGAGCAGTACGCATGCGTTGTCGTCAAAGCGGATGTAAGAGCCGTCAGCACGACGGATTTCCTTCTTTGTGCGAACGATCAAAGCCTTAGATACCGCACCCTTCTTCAAATCACTTGATGGGATAACGTTCTTGACAGCAACGACAATAACGTCTCCTACGCTTGCGTAACGACGGCGTGTACCTCCGAGGACGCGAATGCAGAGAGCCTCGCGTGCGCCGCTGTTATCACATACTGTAAGTCTTGATTCTGCTTGTATCATATTTTACTTAGCTTTTTCTACGATTTGTACTAATCTCCATCTCTTTGTCTTGCTCAAAGGACGAGTCTCCATGATAAGCACTGTATCGCCTACGTTAGCCTCGTTCTTCTCATCATGAGCATGGTATTTCTTTGTCTTCTGAACGAACTTACCATAAATAGGGTGCATCTCCTTGAACTTAGCGGCGATAACAATGGTTTTATCCATCTTGTTGCTAATAACGACACCCTGTCTTGTTTTTCTTAAATTTCTTGTTTCCATCTGGACCATTGTTATTTGTTAAGTTCTCTCTGGCGGATTTCAGTATTGAGGCGTGCGATATCACGACGAACTGCCTTAATCTGTGATGGATTTTCAAGCGGAGTAACAGTGTGGTTGAGCTTCATCTGAGCGAGCTTCTCCTGGAGGTTCTCCTTAGTTTCTGCCAATGTCTTGGCATCCATTTCTCTTACTTCTTTAATCTTCATAAATTAAGCGTTTTTATCGTAGTCACGTCTTACAACAAACTTTGTCTTTACCGGCAGCTTCTGAGCAGCGAGGCGGAGAGCCTCCTTAGCGATGTCGAAGCTTACGCCTTCTACTTCAAAGAGGATACGACCCGGGGTAACCGGTGCTACCCATCCTGCGGGATCACCCTTACCCTTACCCATACGTACGTCAGCAGGCTTACGTGTGATTGGTTTATCCGGGAAAATACGAATCCAGACCTGACCCTGGCGCTGCATGTAACGGTTTACTGCAACACGGGCAGCCTCTATCTGGCGGCTGTCGATCCACTTCGGCTCAAGAGTCTTGATGCCGAAAGAGCCGAACGCCAACTGTGTGCCTCTGTGGGCGTTGCCTTTATTGCCACGTCCGTCTTGAGGTCTTCTATATTTTACTCTTTTTGGCTGTAACATGATAATCTTCTACTTTTAACGGTTATTGTTTCTCTTACGATTACCACGGTTGCCACGGCCATTGTTAGAGCCACCATTCTGCTTCTCCTGAGAGAAGTTAGGTGTGAGGTCACGATCGCCGTAAACCTCGCCACGGCAAATCCATACCTTGATACCGAGAAGACCTACCTTAGTGAGGGCTTCTGCCTGGCAGTAATCGATGTCTGCACGGAATGTGTGCAACGGGGTACGACCTTCCTTGAACATCTCCTTGCGAGCCATTTCAGCGCCGTTGAGACGACCAGTGATTTGGATCTTTACGCCTTCAGCGCCAGCGCGCATTGTGTTCTGGATAGCCATCTTGATAGCGCGGCGGTAAGCAATCTTGCCCTCTACCTGACGAGCGATGTTGTTACCAACGATGTTGGCGTCAAGCTCAGGCTTCTTTACCTCGAAGATGTTGATCTGAATATCCTTCTTGTAGAGCTTCTTGAGCTCTTCCTTGAGCTTGTCAACATCCTGACCACCCTTACCAATGACGATACCCGGACGAGCTGTGCAGATTGTGATAGTGATGAGTTTCAGTGTGCGCTCGATAACGATGCGTGAAACGCTTGCCTTCTCAAGGCGCTTGTTGAGGTAAGTACGGATGTTCTTGTCCTCAACGAGGTTGTCACCGAAGCTCTTTCCACCGAACCAATTTGAATCCCATCCGCGGATGATACCGAGACGGTTGCTTATTGGATTAACTTTCTGTCCCATTCTACTTATTATTTTTCGTCATTAGTTTTGGAATCAACAAACAGAGTTACGTGATTGCTGCGCTTGCGGATGCGGTATCCGCGACCCTGCGGTGCAGGACGCATGCGCTTCATTGTCACGCCTTCGTCAACGAACACCTTAGTGATGAAGAGTTCGCCATCCTCAGCCTTGCGGTCGTTTTTAGCTTCCCAGTTTGCAATAGCCGAACGCAACAGTTTCTCAACGTCAGCAGCAGCCTGCTTCTTAGAGAAGCGGAGTACGCCGAGTGCGCGGTTAACCTCCATGCCACGAACCATGTCTACAACGTAGCGCATCTTGCGTGGTGAAGAAGGAACGCCGTTGAGCTTTGCGAAGTACAAGTTCTTACGGGCTTCTTTTCTTTTTTCAGCCGATATATGTTTTCTTGCTCCCATTATTTATTTCTTAATTTTAAATGGTTTAAACCCGCTTACTTTCTGTTACCAGAGTGACCACCGAAGCGACGAGTCGGAGAGAATTCACCGAGCTTGTGACCAACCATGTTCTCTGTGATGTAAACAGGGATAAATTTGTTTCCGTTATGAACTGCAACAGTGTGTCCCACGAAGTCAGGTGAGATCATTGATGCTCTGGCCCAAGTCTTGACAACAGTCTTCTTGCCACTCTCGTTCATGGCGAGAATTTTCTTCTCAAGCGACACGTTGATATATGGACCTTTTTTTAATGAACGACTCATAATTTACTCTTGTTTTATTTGTTAGCTCTTTCGATGATATACTTGTTAGACTGCTTCTTAGGTGCACGTGTCTTGAGACCCTTAGCATACAAGCCCTTGCGTGAACGCGGATGTCCACCAGACTGACGGCCTTCGCCACCACCCATCGGGTGATCGACAGGGTTCATAACTACACCACGGTTGTGCGGACGGCGTCCCAACCAGCGTGAGCGACCAGCCTTACCTGACTGCTCGAGTGCGTGGTCTGAGTTACCAACACTACCTACAGTTGCCTTACAAGCACTCAACACCTTACGAGTCTCGCCTGAAGGGAGCTTAATTACACAATAACTGCCTTCACGAGAAGTGAGCTGAGCAAAATTACCAGCCGAACGAACGAGCAGAGCACCCTGTCCTGGACGCAACTCAATGTTGTGAATCACAGTACCAACGGGAATGTTTGCGAGCGGAAGAGCGTTACCGATCTCAGGAGCAGCCTCTGCGCCAGACATCAGCTTTGCGCCAACTTCCAGTCCGTTAGGAGCAATAATGTAACGTTTTTCACCATCTGCGTAGAACAACAGAGCGATGCGAGCCGAGCGGTTCGGATCGTACTCGATTGTCTTAACTACAGCTGGAACACCATCTTTCTCTCGCTTGAAGTCGATCAAACGATACTTCTTCTTGTGGCCGCCGCCCATGTAGCGGACAGTCATCTTACCGGTGTTGTTTCGACCACCAGTAGAACGCTTACCGAAAACGAGAGACTTCTCTGGCACGGATGCAGTAATCTCCTCGAACGTGCCAATAACCTTGTGTCTTTGTCCCGGAGTAACCGGTTTAAATTTACGTACTGCCATTTTTTATTTTAGATATTGCTGTAAAAATCAATTACATCGCCCTCCTTAAGAGTAACGATTGCTTTCTTGAACGAGTTCTTCTGTCCCTTCACGAGACCCTTGCGTGTGTAACGGCTCTGGCGCTTGCCAGCGTATACCATTGTGTTCACGTCAAGAACAGTAACGTTGTAGCGTGTCTCAATCTCCTTCTTGATCTGAAGCTTGTTTGCCTCCGGAAGCACGATGAAGCCATACTTTGTTTCTGCCTTCTTTGTGCGCTCCTGACCCTTTACCTTGTAGGTTTTAGCTACAGAAGACTTGTCTGTCAGTTTGGTCATCTTCTCAGTGACCAATGGTTTTACGATAAATGTCATGTCTGTTGCCTCCTATTATTTTGATAAGATTGAATCGATAGCCTTGAGCGAATTCTCTGTGATTACGAGCACATCAGAGTTGAGAACTTTGTATGCGTTCACTGCTGTTGCTGTCATTACTTCAGCGCGCTGCAAGTTACGTGATGACAAAAATACGTTTTTATTTACTTCTGGCAAAAGAAGGAGCATCTTTTTGCCCTCAACTTTAAGATTTTTAGTAATATTTACAAAATCTTTAGTCTTTGGAGCCTCCATTGTGAAGTCTTCGAGAACTACGATAGCGTTCTCCTGAGCCTTGTATGAGAGGGCTGACTTACGAGCGAGAGCCTTAACCTTCTTGTTGAGCTTGAAGCTGTAGTTACGTGGCTTCGGACCGAAAACGCGACCACCACCAACGAGCACCGGTGAGTTGATATCACCGCGGCGAGCACCGCCGCCGCCCTTCTGGCGTCCGAGCTTGCGTGTAGAACCGCTAACCTCGCTGCGCTCCTTCGACTTTGCTGTGCCCTGGCGCTGGTTAGCGAGGTACTGCTTAACGTCGAGATAGAGTACGTGATCGTTAGGCTCGATTCCGAAGATTGCGTCGTTCAGCTGAACCTTTCTACCGGTCTCCTGACCGTTGATATTTAATACGCTAACTTCCATTATTTCTTGATTAATACGGTTGAACCATTGCATCCGGCTACAGAACCCTTAACGAGAAGGAGATTGTGCTCCGGAATTACCTTTAACACTTTGAGATTCTGGGTTGTAACGCGGTCGCCGCCCATCTGGCCGCCCATGCGCATACCCTTGAATACCTTTGCTGGGTAAGAACAAGCACCGATAGAACCCGGCTTGCGTGCGCGGTCGTCCTGACCGTGTGTGCTCTGACCTACACCGCCGAATCCATGACGCTTAACAACACCCTGGAAACCTTTTCCCTTAGATGTGCCTACAATGTCAACAAACTCTGTGTCAGCGAAGAGCTCTACAGTGAGAACATCACCGAGGTTGTACTCCTCGTCAAACTTGAACTCGGCCAAGTGCTTCTTAGGTGTTGTACCAGCCTTCTTGAAGGTGCCCATCATAGGCTTTGTGGTGTTCTTTTCCTTAGCTTCACCATAGCCCAGCTGAACTGCCTTGTAGCCGTCTGTTTCAACGGTCTTAACCTGTGTTACAACACATGGACCAGCTTCGATAACAGTGCACGGTACGTTCTTACCGTCGGCACTGAAAACGGATGTCATTCCGATTTTTCTTCCAATTAATCCTGGCATTTCAAATGAATATTAAAAATGAAAATTACTATACTTTGATCTCTACTTCTACACCGCTCGGGAGTTCAAGCTTCATGAGCGCGTCAACTGTCTTAGCTGTTGAGCTGTAGATGTCGATAAGACGCTTGAAGTCTGAGAGCTGGAACTGCTCACGTGATTTCTTGTTAACGAAAGTACTGCGGTTTACAGTGTAGATACGCTTGTGTGTAGGCAATGGAATAGGACCGCTAACGATAGCACCTGTGGCCTTAACTGCCTTCACGATCTTTTCAGCTGACTTGTCTACGAGCTTGTGGTCGTAGCTCTTCAGCTTGATACGAATTTTCTGACTCATAATTGTATTTAAAGTTTATAATGCAATTTAATGTGGCACGTTCAGCGTGATTATGGTCTCAACTTGGAGTGCTGAACAGCCGAAAAAAGGAGGTGGGGTACGTCGCTTAAGAGTCATTCGCTAAGCGACGCCCCATGTCCCTTTAGTTTTTATTTTGTCGGGAGCCGTTTTGGCGGCTCCCTACGCAATTGCGTGATTGGTTACACGAGGTCTGCGCGACCCTTTACCTCCTCGAGCACTGCCTTAGCGATAGCGCTTGAGAGAGGTGCGTGGTGATCGTACTCCATAGAGCTTGTTGCACGACCTGAAGTGATGGTACGGAGAGCTGTTACGTAACCGAACATCTCTGACAGAGGTACCTGAGCCTTTACGATGCGGGCGCCAGAGCGAGCCTCTTCCATGCCTTCTACCTGACCACGGCGCTTGTTCAAGTCGCCGATTACGTCACCCATGTTCTCCTCCGGAGTAACAACCTCTACCTTCATGATAGGCTCCATGAGAACCGGACCTGCCTTCGGGCAGCCGTTCTTGTAAGCGTTGAGGGCAGCGAGCTCGAATGACAACTGGTCAGAGTCAACCGGGTGGAACGAACCATCGGTGAGGACAACCTTAAGGCCAGTCATCGGATAGCCACCGAGGACACCAGTCTTCATGGCGTTCTCGAAGCCCTTCTGTACTGACGGGATGAACTCCTTAGGAATGTTACCGCCCTTAACCTCGTTGATGAACTGCAAGTCGCCTTCCTTGTAATCCTCGTCCTTCGGGCCGATTGTTACGATGATGTCAGCGAACTTACCGCGACCACCTGACTGCTTCTTGTAAACCTCACGGAGAGTTGTCGGCTTGGTGATTGCCTCCTTGTAGTTAACCTGCGGCTTACCCTGGTTACATTCTACCTTGAACTCACGCTTCAGACGGTCGATGATGATGTCGAGGTGAAGCTCACCCATACCAGAGATAATGGTCTGACCACTCTGCTCGTCGGTACGAACGGTGAATGTCGGGTCCTCTTCAGCGAGCTTAGCGAGACCGTTGTCGAGCTTAGCGATGTCAGCCTGGCTCTTCGGCTCTACTGCGATAGAGATTACGGTATCAGGGAACGACATTGACTCGAGCACGATCGGGTGTGCCTCGTCGCAGAGTGTGTCACCTGTGCGGATATCCTTGAAGCCTACACCTGCACCGATATCACCAGCGTCGATTGACTCCATCGGGATTTCCTTGTTTGAGTTCATCTGGAACAGACGGCTGATACGCTCCTTCTTGCGTGAACGCGGGTTGTAAACGTATGAGCCTGCAACTACCTTACCTGAGTAAACGCGGAAGAACACGAGACGGCCCATGAACGGGTCGGTAGCGATCTTGAACGCGAGAGCTGATGTCGGCTCGTCCTCAGACGGCTTGCGGTCTTCCTCTTCCTCTGTGTCAGGGTTTGTACCAACGATAGCTGCTGTATCGAGAGGTGAAGGAAGGAATGCGCAAACGTAGTCGAGAAGCGGCTGAACGCCCTTGTTCTTGTATGAAGAACCGAGAAGCATAGGAGTGATCTCCATAGAGATAGTACCCTTGCGGATAGCTGCGATAAGCTCCTCTTCTGTGATCTCCTGGCCCTCGAGATACTTCTCCATGAGAGCGTCGTCAAAGTTGGCTGCGCTTTCAACCATCTTCTCGCGCCATTCGTTAGCCTCGTCAACGAGATCAGCAGGGATCTCCTCAACGTCGTACTCAGCGCCCATTGTCTCGTCGTGCCAAAGGATAGCCTTCATCTTGAGAAGGTCTACAACACCCTTGAAGTTCTCCTCAGCTCCGATAGGAATCTGAATAGGACAAGGGTTAGCACCGAGGATGTCCTTCATCTGCTGTACTGTCTCGAAGAAGTCAGCACCTGAACGGTCCATCTTGTTTACGTAGCCGATACGCGGTACGTTATATTTGTCTGCCTGGCGCCATACTGTCTCTGACTGCGGCTGTACGCCGTCAGCTGCAGAGTAAGTAGCAACTGCGCCGTCGAGTACGCGGAGTGAACGCTCCACCTCAGCGGTAAAGTCAACGTGTCCCGGGGTGTCAATCAAGTTAATCTTGTATGACTTGCCAAGATAGTTCCAGTTACATGTTGTAGCAGCTGAGGTGATAGTGATACCACGCTCCTGCTCCTGTGCCATCCAGTCCATGGTAGCAGCGCCGTCGTGAACCTCACCAATCTTATGAGTCTTACCTGTGTAGAACAGGATACGCTCAGAAGTAGTGGTCTTACCAGCGTCGATATGCGCCATGATACCGATGTTACGAGTCAAATGTAAATCGCGATTTGCCATTTTTCCTTTTACCTTATTATTATATTAGAATCTGAAGTGAGCGAATGCGCGGTTAGCCTCTGCCATGCGGTGCATATCTTCCTTACGCTTGTAAGCACCACCCTGGTTGTTGAAAGCGTCCATGATCTCAGCAGCGAGCTTGTCTGCCATGCTCTTACCGCCACGCTTGCGTGCGAAGAGGATAAGGTTCTTCATAGAGATGCTCTCCTTGCGCTCTGCGCGGATCTCTGTCGGCACCTGGAAAGTAGCACCACCGATACGGCGGCTCTTTACCTCAACCTGCGGAGTGATGTTGTCGAGAGCCTGCTTCCAGATTTCGAGAGCCGACTTTTCCTCGTTCTGCATCTTGGCACCTACGGTTTCAAGTGCGTTGTAGAAGATTTCGTATGATGTATTCTTCTTACCATCATACATAAGGTGGTTTACAAACTTAGAGACCTTCTGGTCATTGAACTTCGGATCCGGAAGGATCACGCGCTTCTTTGGTTTTGCTTTTCTCATTTTGTTTGAAAAATTTCTGTCTGCGTGGGGCTGTTTCTTACTGTTCTTCAACGTCCTCTCTTGGACATTTACTCAACCTGTCTATTAACAATTCTCCAGCAAAACGTTTTTAAAATTTGTTTCGTCCGACAATTTTCAGATTACTTCTTTGCCTTAGGACGCTTAGCACCGTACTTAGAACGACGCTGTGTGCGGTTTGCTACACCTGCTGTATCGAGTGTACCGCGAACGATGTGGTAACGTACACCAGGAAGGTCCTTCACACGACCACCGCGAACAAGCACGATTGAGTGTTCCTGAAGGTTGTGACCTTCTCCCGGGATGTAAGAGTTAACCTCCTTTGAATTTGTGAGACGTACACGGGCAACTTTACGCATTGCCGAGTTAGGCTTCTTAGGTGTTGTTGTGTAAACGCGAACGCAAACACCACGACGCTGAGGGCATGAGTCCAAAGCCGGTGACTTGCTCTTGTCTACGAGCACCTTTCTGCCTTTTCTTACCAATTGTGAAATTGTAGGCATGATTTTAATTTTTAATTTATATATTTTATTTTTCTATTGTCGTATTCCATAAAACCGCTCTATTACAAGCTGTTTTCGGGGTGCAAAGGTACAAACTTTTCTCGAAACTACCTAATATATAAAAACACAATCTCACCACGAAATTAAAAATTTAATATGCGACAGGATATTTTAACAGACATTCACAATAACACGCAACCATTTTACGAATAGCAACCGAGGTTTATCCTGATTGAAACGCATGCGTAACATGCTGTTTGCTGCGTGGTTACACATTATATATATAATGGGCAGTGGGACGGGTCGCCGCCCTACTCACTATCTCGCTACCGTCTGCTCATGTTCGTAGTTGACCATTCCTATATTGGGCAGCTCCACGAGTATGTCCATAATGAGCATCAGAAGGAAGAATTTCTGAAAATCGAATTCTTTTTTCTCCTTTATATCAACGAGCATTTCCCCATACAACTTCAGCCACCTGAAATCTTCAGGACTTATCTTTTCCAGATCCTGCAGAGTCTTCAATATCTTGTCTATACTCTCCCCGAATTTAAAGTCGGGTTTGTATTTATTGAAAAGACACGTGTAAAGCAGCGGCTTGTATTCCTCGTTTTCTGCACGCTTATTTCCGAAAAGCACATGGAATGAGCGCTCCAGAGCTGCGGTCTTGTCACACTCGAAGAGCATGCCCAGACCTTTAGCCAGCATCTTGAAATAGTGCTTATAATTTATTTTATCTTTTATATCTGCAGAGCCCGTGCTGTCTTTCAGAACCTTTAAAAGGTTTGGCAACGATCTGTTCAGTTTGTCCAGATGCTCTGTAAGCATAATCTCAGCAGCACGTTCTACAAGTTCTTCAATGCGTTCATCTTTTCCTTTCTTTTTAGACGCACTCTTTTCTTCCATCATATCCATATCAGCCTCCATTCTACAGGCATTCTTCACCAAAAACAATGGTTTGAATATAAGGTTGTCATAATCTCTATAGAGCGCATCGTTGTTGATTGCAACCCTCTGTAGATGCTTGCACGCCACTTCTATTTCTATATTGTAGTTTCTCAGCAGAAGGCGCATTTCAGACACCGTCGCAGCCATCTTCGAGTCAATATCCAACACGAAATCCTCTGGACCTGCCTGCAATTTCAGCACATGACTCTCAGAAGGATAGGACGTTCTGTATCCATTCAACTGGTTTGCCTTTGAAAAGAACTTAACCGCAGTGGTCATCACTACTACGAGATTGCGATATTCGTGCCGAGCAAAATCCTTGAACTTGTTTCTCTGATCCTCTATAGACACGTTTCTCGTATTGCTTTCCGTGAGACTTTGAGAACGATATGCTCGGAACGTATACCAAAGCGAGAAAAGCGCCAAGACTGTTGCAACAATGCCATAGAAATTGAAGTCGTTCCAAAAGAAGCTCACCCTGCCGTCTGACTCCTTATAGTCGGGCACCATTTTAGAGGGGATGCAACTCTCCCACTTGTCTGAGAGGCACAACACTAACACGCATAGAACAATCACAAGGACTACACTTGCCACGATGGGTATCAAGTATGCAGGTATCCTTGCAAGGAAAGACCCAACTAAATTGAATATCTCCTTTACTTTACCGCGAATCTTTTCTATCATATACTAATAGGTTGTTCAGTTATGTTTTGCGTAGACCTCTCTTCCCAACTCGTCAGTCGTCAGCGTCAGTGCGAAGCGCATCCATTTTCCGACAAAAATCAGCGAAGAGAGGATAATACTTGTTTATTATAATGTCAACAAGAACGTCTATCACGGAGCCTTCATAATTGTGCGCAGCATCCGAACGACTCTTTATCATGTCCATCCACGACTGCCCGTCGCTTATAAGGCTCATTTCGAAGGCTTTGCGTGTAGCGTCGCGCGAGCCTCCGATGCCGTCGAAGCCTTGATACTCGGCATATGCCTTCATGAGTTTCCACGAGAGTTCGTGTGTGAACTCAAATCGCTGCACAAGACCGTCGCGCTCAAACTCGTTGAGCGTCCGCTTTTTGCTGGCGCCGACTATCTCGGCGAGGCGGGCGAGTGCCTTATGGTAGCTGTCAAGACGTTGTTCCCAACGCGGAATGTTAATCATATACTGCTGTTTTGCGTGCTAAGTTACTACTTTTAAGCGAAAAGAGCAAGGCTTCACACCATAAAAGCGAGGAGTGCAACAATATCAACCAATCGTGCCGCACCCTCGCTTCATGGGTCAGAACCGATAAGACACGCCGACACCGAACACGCCGTTGTTCACCCACTCCCTCTTGCCGTGAGAATATCTCCATCTTCCTTCGAAATGGAGCGACAGTTTCTCGGCAAAGTCATACTCTATACCTGCTCCAGGCTGCACATAGAAGTCGGGACCAATGTTCTCCTCACAATCCAAGTCGTAGTGTCCGCCCGCCGGATCATACTGACACAAGACATATTTGGTATGTCCGCCAACAAAACCTACGCCGGCTATCGGATACAACTTCAGGCGCGATGAGACCGGCAAAAGATAGTGAAAGTTGACACCGCCCACCAAGTTCCAAGTCGACGCTTCCGTGTAGTATTCCACAGCAAGCTGCAGACGCACGCCTTTTGTAAAGTTGTGCGAGATAGCCAGAGAGGAACCAAACACACAGTCGCCCGACTCCGTAACGTCCAGAAGTGCGTTCATGCTGGCTGCCGACTCGCCCTTTTGGGCTTTAATATTCAGACTTACGGCTGATAGAAGACACGCCGTCAAAAGTAGTTTTTTCATATATAGATGTTTATTTATTGATATATCACCGTATAATTCATTCTTGCCAACTGTTTTATCACGAACTTATACTTTTTGTCATAGATACATTTCTCTGCAAGTTCTTCTTTGGTATACTTTTTATACGTGCTTCTCCTAATAACAACAATCTGATATACTAAGTCGTCGTTGCGCTTATACACTTCGTAACCTTTGTATTGATCATTGTTTTTAACACGCCGAAGTCCTTTGGAGAGTATAGTTTTAGTAGTAAGTTCTGAAGAACTGTCTGCGAATGCTCCATAGCCAATATAAACCGATTCACCGCATTTGTTTATGAAACAAATATTCGGGTAGTCATAATCGAATTCCAACTCGTCGTCATCCCTGTACCCGAAGAAGAATTTACACGAAGACAAAATGGACACAAACGCTATAGCCAAAAATATTAATTTATACCTCATACTTCTTTTATCATTTATCATCATTTCCCGTATAAGTAATTGATGAACCCATTGCTAAAGCATCATCATAAGTGAAGCGATATATTTTATCACATATTCCCTTTTCCACAAGCTCAGCATCGGTATATTTATCTAAGGTCTCTTTTTTGAAGATAAACAAATAGGTAGAATTAAGAGCCTTACGAGCATCATTCGGACAAATGATGGAGAGTCCCCAACTCTCCTCTGGCAAAACCTTAGACATTCTGTCTCTACTGCGTATTTTATCAAACACGGATTCCACCGTAACACATTGGTTAGGTTTCGCATTATAATATGTAACTAAATACACCTCGCCTTCCGATTCGTTTGTAAAGGTGCAATAAAGATGAGTAACAGAAGATCCATCATCATCGCACGTTGTTGCCGTGAGCGTGATATAAAGAAAACACATGATTGTGTAAATGAAAAATTTCTTCATTGGTTTAATACATAAAATTTAAATTGTTAAAAGATAAAATCCCACACTAACAGTTTTGTTTTATAATTAAAACTTTTATCTTGTTCATACCAACCATCCACTGGCCCAGAGTTTTTCAGTCTAGGATTTTTATATTTTGTATTACCTCCATTCCAAAAACTACTTATATCAAAAAAGTTTGGACTATTAGGATCATAACCTTTTGCTCCTTTACCATAATGTCTATCGAAATAATTTGCGCCTAAACCGCTTGCATCTTTTTCAAACCATCTACTGCTATGCTCTACTTTACTAAAGCGCGAAGTGCACCAAGCGCTAAACAGGCTAGGGATAGCAACAACTTGAAAGTAAAGAGGGCCCAAATGTTGAGACTGTATATAATGACCATATTCGTGCACGAACAAATGATCTCTCCAATCAGCCACATAACCTTTTGGTCCAAACGAATAATGACCTACTGTAAATGCACTATTACCGCTTGTAACGCCAGACAAAGCCAGCATACCATCAAAAGCCGTAACTTTGTCTACCTTACCAAACACATTAAGCACATGAGCTGTCATATTTCCTAAATACGAATTCACGAAACCCCACGTCCACTTATTTAATATTTGCAAACCATTACCCATGAACATACCAGAATCTATTTTCCATGCATTGCGAAGAACCTTCCAATTGTAATGATCAAAATTTACGCCATGTGCAAATATGTTATACAGAGTATTGCCAATAGCAGCAAAAGGTGTGAATAAGAAGAAGATATTGCCATCTTTGTCTACATATTTAAGTGGATTGTTCAGACAATAGCTATAGCGGTTGAAGCTTTGCGTATTGTCTGGCAGTTGCACATAAGCATCAGGGCTAAGGAATCGACCAGTTTCCGGATCGTATAGACGAGCGTTCATGTTTACAAGTCCATACTGCGACAAATGCTCATGACTTGTATATCCACGTCCAAGAAAAAGATCCGGTTCATAACCTTGAGGATAAACCTCTTGGGTCTCTGGCTCCCGCATTTTACCCCAAGCATCATAACTATATTCACGTAATAACACACCATCTGCATTTGCGATATGCGTTATACTACCAAGATGATCACGACATATATTTACAAGCATCCACGAAGGACTCATGATTTTCTTCACATACGCCATCGGCGCCGAATAGGCATCACCACACAGATATAAGATCTGCATGCTACCATCACCATCTATTTCATATTCATCAAGATAATATTTCTTACAAGAGCCATTAGTCATAGCCACACGGTTTCCATTCGCATCATAGACAAACTCAGTTTCATTATAACCATACTTGATATAAGAAGGACAATGAAATGAATTATACTCTAAGACCATCTCTTCTGAATTATCACTACTGTTATCTCGCAACAAACCTGTGACAGCATATGGTTTAGTCTCATGCCTATACTCCATCACACCAACATCTGGCATTGAAAGTAAGTTTCCGTTGTCAGCATACACTACCTGCTTGTCTCCGATACCAGATAGGCGATTCATAACATCATAAGCAAAACACTCCTTTATTCCACGTTTATTATCAGTACGCGACAAAAGATTATTGTTAAGCGGATTAAAAGTGTAGCTAAAATCCTGAATGGTTCCTGAACGTCTACGAGTCGGTAACCCGAAGGCATCATAATCATACAAACGTGCCATACCGCCAGTCACGATTTCTGTAGGCTGTCCAAATTCGTTTTCTTTGAACAGTCTATACAAGATTGTTGTATTATCGAGGGTTACTTTTTCCATATGGTTATTAGCATACTCGTAATTAAGAGTAAACACTTTGGGCTGACTAACACCTGAGTTCAATGTTATCGTCTCGCTGTTAAGTTTTCCATCTATATATACAAATGATTTTTCTATCGATTTATTGCCTATAGACTTCACTTTATTTTGCAATCTGCCATAATCATCATACACAAACGTTGTTAATACACCATTTGTGGAACTCTCAGACGTTACGTTGCCGTCACCATCATAAGTATATGCCGTAGAGAACTCTGGTCTCGTCTCATTAGTCTTTCTTCCGAACTTGTCGTATACAGTTGACACAACATTTCCATTTGCATCAGTAGAGGTAAAATGGCGAGTGCCATCATTATCATATTTCTCTTCAAAAACTTGCAAACCAAAACTTGGATCTTCTATGGCTACTTTGCGTCCAAATTCGTCATATTTAAACTTTGTTACAACATTACCAGGAGCAACCACCTCCGAAGGCTGTCCGTCAGCACGTAGATTATACTCTATGATTCCACCAGGATCTTCAACTTTTACAAGCTGACCAACATTGTCTATTGACCGCACAGTAACAACACCGTCTTTAGTTTCGGTAGTATTGCATCCATCATAACTCCAAGACGACATTTTGCCAGATGCCTCAAAATATTTTACTGGACGGCCAAATTCGTCATATTCATAGTTATTCCATTCAGCCGGAGCATCACCAATAAAAGGCAGAGATATCTTCGATATTTTTCCTCTTCTATCATATATTTTGTCTACGAACTGCCAACTTCCGTCAAATCGCAATTCCCCATTACGTATTTCTCGTTCAAAGCTATCATAATGAACGATAGATGCAGGTTTACTATTATTACTATATTTTATAGTATAAAGTCCAATTCCGCCCCAATTCTTTTCTACCCTTTCCAACACGCCATCGGGATAAAGGGTATAATTCTTTTCACCAGTAATATCATAGCCATATTTTGTGATGCGACCCTTATAATCCGTCATTTCACATGGGTTTCCAAACATATCATATTTAGAATAAGTAGTAGTATGCCCCAAAGCGTCTGTATAAGAACGAAGACACCTACCGTTATCACCATAGACGAACGTTTCTCCTATGAATTCTTGAGAATTATAGGGAGCAGTTTTCTTACTAGTGACATTTCCATATGAATCATACGTATAGTGTGTTTCAGACTGCTTTTTTCCACCAATGCATGAGACATTCTTAACAAGAAGATTATCATCATTGTATGTTAATAATTTACTTGTAGTCCATGAATTTCCATTTCTGATAGTTGTTGATTCAACAGACAAAGGCAGACCTATAAGATAGCATTGTGACGTCAATAGATTCTTATACGAAGTAGTTTGACCTACATTTTGTAATGTACCATATGAAGTTATCTCTTTTATCAAATTATTATATTCGTCATAACTCATGTTCTTAGAAACAATCATACCTGTCAGAAGATTTGTTTCTTTCATAGTCACTATTCTTACATTATTTTTCTTATTGCGCGAATATGGGCAGTTGTATGACGTCTCTGTTATTTTTTCGGGGGTTTCGACACGAGTAACAACTCCAAACATCTTTGGATTATGAATCTCCGTACTGATTTGGTCTGACAACCAATCTCTGGTTACGACCTTTTCAAAACCTAAAAATCCCAGACCTTCATTATGCCAAACTCCATCATAGAAAGTATAGCTATTTTTTGCAAGCAAAGAACTTCCATCAGATGATGTAATATTACTATAATTAAGCAAATTTATTGGTTGCACAAGTGGCGAATATGGGTATGTAGACATACATGAAGAAGTAATGATATAATTCCTATTAAAACCAAAAGAACTTCCATAATCATTGTAATGACAGTTCATGAAACTGTCTCTCATACGAGTAAGCAAATTGAGACGTGTAAAATCACGCGAGTAACTGTAGCTCTTGACAACAGCATCATCCACAATGATAAAATTACTCATATTATGGAAATTGCACACATTAGAAGGTATTATATGAGCGTTGTCGGAGATTGCAACTCCACATAACAAACTATCATTTAACACTCCCTTATCATTGAGATAGATGTTTACTTGTCCTTCATTAATACGCAACAAATCAGCCAATCCATCCTTATTAACATCCATAAGCATAAATTGATCGTCATAGCATCTCATTATTTCCATTGTACTTTTAACAAAAGACTTGCCTGTTGACGTATATAAAGTCCATTTGGAACCATTATCAATATCAACTGTACATATTTTACATTCTATCACCCTGCCATGCTCACGGCATACGGGTTCTCCTCTTTCAAAGACAAGGGCTTCCTCACAAACACGGCATCTGAGCCCATGTCTATCTTTAATCCAATACTGTTTTATATCACCGCCACAGAATCTACATACATTATCACTATCAATTGTTGGTTCTTTCGCCTTACAAAAAGGACAATAAGGTTTAGACCAAACAGGCACTCTGCACATCTCAAATCTTTTACTAGATTTTAATGGAGAAACCAGTACATCGAGTTTCCCATCTCCGTTAACATCTCCCCAAATTGCAGAATGATAAAAAGCAACGCTATTTATTGTATCATCAATACGCTGTAGGTTAAACCTATTTTTCTCTAAAACAAAAATTTCCACTCCTGTTTTAGTAGCATGGCATAGTTCCGCTTTGCCATCACCATCTATGTCAACGACACAAAAAGGTTCTCCACTCTTACTATCATAATTGGACAAAACTAAAGATTCGCCTATATACATTTTATTGTTCAGGTCAACAAGATCAACATACAGCTTCATTTTATCTTTTTGATCCAAAGTAGCAACAAGCAATTGAACCTTGCCATTACCTACAAAATCCCCCCAGAAATACGAGCTTTGAGCCGGACTATACTTTTTATTACCGTTATTATAAGAATGATTGATAGAGAAAGTAAAAGATTGAGAGGTCAACGCTCCAGTTTCATAAGAATATTCCGTCACTGAGAAACGTGTATAATTCTTACCCGCGCCAACTACATTCACCTTTACAATGTTATCCGTACCATCGCCATTAATATCTACGGCCTGAATCGTCTGAAAGCCCTTTTCCGTTTTTATAGAATCTATTCTATACCAGTCAGACAAGGAAGGAGATATTAGAATAGTTTGGTTTTCGGGATAATTACTACCATACGCAGGATAAACTTTGGTGCTACCAATGGTATTTTGCACATATACTCCGACCACTCCCCAAGAATCAAAACATGCAGGTAAAACAATCAAACCATCGTTAAAATCATTTTTCAACAATTTTCCCCTAATGAAAGCGAGGTTATTTTCTTTTGATGTTGGGAAAAACTTTGCCAACAGATTTTGTCCATCGTTTATCAGCGATGGTTTATGATCGTCTATTGCTGTACCATACTGAAAAGTTAAGCCTTGAAATCTGTGCGTTCCTTTACACGTACAATTTAAAGCTACTAAACGTTTTACACCATTTGTTTCATGTGTCAGATTATACTCACGCAAAACTGTTTTTCGACCATCAACTATATCATTCGAAACAATTTTGCAAAGCAATCTGTTGGCAGTCATTGCTACGCCACCAATATAAATTGTTGTAAAATCATCTCGCTCAACATAATTGAATACCATTTCAGCTGGATGGTTGTCTTTCGACATACTACCATATTGTATCTTTGTAAGATATAAACAATTGCCTGACCTTTCATAAGAAAAATCAATACGGAAGCCTTTCGAATCACAAAGTTCTGTTATAGGATATACAACTTGCATATCTTTGTTGTCTGTAAAACCAAATGTTGCAGTATTACCATTAGGATACGCTACAGTAAAATAGGCAACATTTTCACCAGACATATGTTTCTTCACAAGAATAAATCCCTGCGCTGTTTCATATTGATATTCTCCAAGAGGTCCAAGATTGTCTACAAGACGAACACCATCAAGAGCAAATGCACATTTTTCTGGCATAGACAGATCTACAGGAGTCGTTTTACCATCATAATACAATGATTTGCCAACAACTGATATACTGGAATATCCCTTAATATCCCATCCAAAACCAGCGACACCATTACCAGACTGACTATTATATATAAGACTCACGTCAGGAGTTAGCTTACAATTAGCAGCTGTCATAATGGGAATTTCGTACGTACGAGCTCCCGTAGGAGAAACACCTTCTGTTATTGGGATTTTTCCTACTACCGATGTATTTATGTATATTGGAGGTGGCATAACTTGCAACTCCTCCTGGTTATCCACATTGACATCTGTAACAATCTCATCGTTATCATTTCTCTCAAGGTCTTGAGCTGACGCCAAATCAAGCTCGAAAGGTTTGTATTTATAGACTATGAGAGTATCGCCAGACGAATCGACTTGTGTATCAACATACTTTCTTGCTTCCAACAAAGCACTGTCTTTACACATTTCTGAGTTCAAAACATTTGAAACTTTTCCTGTGATTTGAGCTGATGCAACATAAGATAGCATACCCAAAATACATATCACAAAGAATCTATAGTTTGTTTTTTTATTCATAGGATTAATAATAGTAGATTTTATCTATTTTTTTATGATTTTCCAAGAGTTCGCATCTTTACCAATAGAGATTTTTAATATATAAACCCCATTAGCTAAGCCAGTCATATCCAATAAAAACTCGTGTGTAACAAGATCCCCCTTGCAAATGATCTCTCCACTTGCATTATACAATACATATGATACATTTTGACGGCATTCCTCTTCCAAAGCTATTGTCAAATTCGTGGAAACTGGATTCGGGTAAATTTTAAGATGTATTTTACCAATGCAATCGTTGCATTCCTTTAAAGAAGTCGCATCACTGTGTTGTTTGCGTCTTGATTCAATCACTAATGTACGTCCAATTCTATTTCCTGAAGCATCGTAAGCATAAGCAACACGTTGTTTTGTAGCTTTAGTAGGAGAATGATTAGGACGTCCCGGTGGAGGCATTTTAGATTCCTCTTTTAGATTACCTTCAGGTGGAACGTACTCGGGGTTACTTGAACCTGACGACACACCTCCCACTTGGGCCTTAGAAACAGTACTAAAGGAAAGTACACATAAAGTCAAACATAGAAATTGTCTCAGCATATATTTTATTGTTTAAGGATTTTATGCTACAAAAATAATAATAAAAAGCAAACAAAACAACCCTTGTTTAAAATATTCGCAGTAAGAACTGCAAGTTCTTTCATCGTGCTCCGAACGCAATCCGATCGGACGGCGGACGGAATCTGATCGGACCGCGGACGGAATCCGATCGGACGGCGGACGCGAACGGTGGAAAGATGTTGAGGGTTATGGCGCAGAGAGCAAGAAGAGACGGACTAACAGTAGGAGGCTACGGCATTAGCTTTCCGCTACGCGCTGCTTTAGCACGTCGTTGACATCAAAAAAGGCGCAACTCCCTTGCGGGAATTGCGCCTATATGCATATCGGCTCATGCTGTCTGCTTCAGAAAGCAGACGGAGAGCTAACGAGTGCGTTGATTAAGCCTCCGGGTTGTTGAACGGAGTAGCTGTGCGAGGCTGCTGTGCCTCCGGCAGGTTGATCTTGCCGAAGTTCTGCTCGTACTTCTGGATGTTGTCGTTCAGGGCCATGAGCAGACGCTTTGCGTGCTCCGGAGCCATTACGACTCGGCTGCGTACCTGCGGCTGCTGCATACCGGGGAGCATGCAAGTGAAGTCGAGGATAAAGTCGCTTGAAGAGTGTGTGATGAGTGCGAGGTTAGCGTAAACGCCTACACCGATTTCTGGCTTCAGTTCGATCTGAAGACCCTGGGGCTGCTGGTTCTTGTTTTCTTCCATTTTTGTTATTTTGTTTAAGTTATTAATTATGTGTTTTCCTTTTGTATCTGCAAAGATACGGTTTTCATTTGGGTCGTGCAAATTATTTTTCAGAAATCTGCGCGCGCCATATCTCTATGCTGTTGATGATGTTCTGCCAGAGTATGTAGCATCCGGGTCCTACGGCTGAGAGTGGCGAGAGGTAGGTGCAGGCTATCCAGATGGCGAAGGCGGTGTTCTTCTGTCCGAGTCCCTGACCGGCGTTGACGGTCTCGCCGAAGCGTCTGCCGATGGTTCTGCCGCAGGCGAACTGGAAGATGCAGAGCAGGAGCGAACCGGCGGCGATGAGGAGCAGGAAGCGGAGCGTGGTGTCGGCGTGGAAGATGTTTTTCATCGTGGTGCCAGAGACGATGAGCAGCGAGCATCCCCAGAGATAGTAGGAGAGGTCTTTGACGCTGACGATGCGCTGGCAGAGGCGCTTGGCGTGATGCTTCACGACGTAGGCGAGCAGCATCGGCACGACGAGCACCGTGAACACCTTATATAATATAAGGGCGAAGGCGGCGAGGAAGTGCATCTCGCGTCCGCCGTCGAGGAGCGGGAAGCAGACGGGTATCATGAGCGCCGTGATGAAGTTGGAGAGGAAGGTGTAGGTGGTCATCTCCTCGAGGTTGCCGCCCAGCTTCTGCGTGACGACGGGCGCGGCTGAGGCGCACGGACTGATGATGCACGTGAGGAGTGCTTCGGCGAGGATGAGCCGGTTGCCCTTCAGCGAGAAGGCTAAGACGGCTGCCATCACCACGGCCACGCCGAACACCTGGAAGGCGCCAAGCCACCAGTGCCACGCCACGGGGCGCAAGCGGCGGAAGTCGACCTTGCAGAACGTGACGAAGAGCACGAGGAACATGAACATGGGGAGCAGGGCGTCGAACACGGGCGCGGCGCAGGTGGCGAACGTGTCGAGCTGCGGCACGAGCGCGAATATCATATAAACAACACATCCCGTGGCGATGGCTACGGGCAGCGTCCAGTCTTTCAGTAAGCGTATGAATTGCATTATCGTCGGGTTTTGTTATACGGAGCAAAAGTAGCGAAAATATATCAGATAGTGTGGGTTGTTCGCAATAATTTCGTAATTTTGTACGCATGAACGTAAAAATCGACAACTCATGGCGCAAGCATATCGGAGCGGAGTTTGAGAAGCCCTATTTCGCCCAGCTCACCGACTTCGTGCGCCAGGAATATTCCACAACGGCGTGCTATCCGCCGGGATCGCTCGTCTTCAACGCCTTCAACCTCTGTCCGTTCGACGCGGTGAAGGTGGTGATTATCGGTCAGGACCCGTACCACGAGCCGGGTCAGGCGCAGGGTCTGAGCTTCTCTGTGCCGGCAGGCGTGCCTTTCCCGCCGTCGCTTCAGAACATCTTCAAGGAGATTCAGCTCGACCTCGGAAAGCCTATTCCGCCGACTGGCGACCTGACGCGCTGGGCTGAGCAGGGCGTGCTGCTGCTGAACGCTACGCTCACGGTGCGTGCGCATCAGGCGGCGAGTCATCAGCGTCACGGCTGGGAGCAGTTCACCGATGCCGCCATCAGCGCGCTCAGTGCCGAGCGCGAGCACCTCGTGTTCATTCTCTGGGGCGGCTATGCGCGCTCCAAGAAGCAGCTCATCGACCGCAAGCGCCATCTCGTGCTCGAGTCGGTGCATCCTTCGCCGCTGTCTGCCAACCGCGGCGGATGGTTCGGCAACCACCACTTCTCGCTCTGCAACGCCTATCTGCGCGAGCATGGCGAGCAGGAGATTGACTGGTAACACGCTCTGCTGAGATATTATCCCACGGAATTCACGAAATCCATAGAAGAGGTTGCTGAAAGAATTCTCCCACGGATTTCACAGAATTCACGGAAGAGGTTGCAGAAAGAATTCTCCCACGGATTTCACAGATCAACACAGATGGGTTCTTTCAGGGGGTGCACTTGTCTCAAGTGCACCAACAAAGCAAGAAGTGCACCAACAAAGCAGATTGATGCGCCTACAGAGCAGGTTGGTGCACTTGAGACAAGTGCACCCCCTGAAAGCAGCATCTGTGAAAATCTGTGCAATCTGTGGGAGAATATACAGCAAGAAGATTCTGTGAAAATCTGTGCAATCTGTGGGAGGCATTTCACTGCAAGAAGATTGCAATCCGTGGGAGGCATTTCACAGCAAATAGAAATAATCATTAAGAAACAAGATAGAAATATGATACTCGACATTGACAACATACTCGTTTCATCCGACATTATCACCGAGCAGTTCTGCTGCGACCTCGACGCCTGCAAGGGCATCTGCTGCGTAGAAGGCGACGCCGGCGCACCGGTCACACTCGAAGAGATTGGCGGCATAGAAGACGCGCTCGACACCGTGTGGGGCGACATGTCGGCACAAGCGCAAGCCGTGGTCGACAAGCAGGGCGTGGCGTACACCGACCGCGACGGCGACCTCGTGACAAGCATCGTGGGCGGCAAGGACTGCGTCTTCACCTGCTACGAAGGCGACTGCTGCCTCTGCGCCTTAGAGCGTGCATACCGCGCCGGCAAGACCAGCTTCATCAAGCCCATCTCGTGCGCACTCTACCCTATCCGCGAGAAGCGCTTCGCCAACGGCACCGTGGCGCTCAACTACAACCGCTGGGACGTATGCAAGGACGCCGTGAAGAAGGGTCGCGAACTCGGGTTGCCCATATACAAGTTCCTCGAAGGTCCACTAACCAGACGCTTCGGCAAGGAGTGGTACGCGGCACTCTGCGAGGTGGCAGACCACTTCGACGAATGCAACACGTCGGCTACTTAGCATAACATAGTAGCGCTCAACACATTACTAAACCCGCACTTTCTTTCTGAAACATCTGCGTACACAAACGGTGCGCGTTAACATAAAAGATGTTAATAATATATTAAGTCGGCGCTTGAACAAGTTTTCGAGCGTCGACTTATTAAATATTATTAGTACTTTTGCAGCAAATTGTTTTTTTTCAGTATAAAATCAAACACACATGTCAAACAAATGGTTCGCGCGATTGGTAGCCATTGTGGCGGTGCTTGTGACAACCACGCCATCTAATGCGCAGCGCGTAAATGTAAAAACGAACGCCTTATATTGGGCTGTAGCGGCACCCAACCTCGGGCTTGAATTCAGGATTAACCGTCATGTGACGTTCAACCTCGAAGGCGTTGTCACCCGCACCAAGTTTAACAACGGCAAATACGACTTCAAGGGATTCGGAGTAGAACCCGAAGTACGCTACTGGTTCAGCGCACGTCCTCAGGCTGCTCACTTCGTGGGCATAGCCGCAGTAGCAGCAAACTACGACTTGAAGTTCAAGCAGAAGCGACACGACGGCGATGTATTCGGCGGTGGCGTCACCTACGGCTACAGCTTCGTGCTCAGTCGCCACTGGAGTATAGAGACAACACTCGGCGTGGGTCTGGTATACCGCCAGGAGAAGTTCTCGAGAAACGACGCTCAGCGTGCAACACTCGAAAAGCCGAACGTCGAAACCGTCAACTTCGCTCCGATAAAGGCAGGCGTCAACTTCGTCTACATTATTAAATAGTACAAAACAAACTCAACTGAAAGTTAAAGCTAACTACTTATAAACGGCGTTTCGCGATATGTCCGCCGACGGACAAGAAACGCTGCAGCAACTGGTTTATATACGAATAAGTTTAGATTAGAGGGTTTTATAAGCAACTTCATTTTAAAGTTTGAAAGTAAAGAGATATGAATTCAGAAAACATAGCAACACACTTTAAGCGGGTGGCACTCACACTCGCAGCCCTGCTATGCCTCGCACTCGGTGCGCAGGCTCAGGAAGTGGTGCGCCTTACGGGTCGCGTAGTGTCTAAGCAGACCGGCGAACCGCTCATCGGCGTGAACATCACCGACACCAGATTACGCCGCGCGCTCGCCGTAACCGACGAGGACGGACGCTTCTCAATGAACACACACGTAGGCACTCAGCTACGCTTCTCTATGATTGGCGCCAAGCAGGAAATGGTGAAGGTGAAGAACGACAAGTTCCTCACGGTGAAGCTCGACGAGGACGACGTGCAGCTCAAGGAGGTTGAGGTGAAGACAAAGCGCATCACCGACCGCATCATGCCCGAGCCTACGGATATCGAGGTGAAGGGCAACTGGCTCTATGTACGTACGCGTGTTCGTGTGCCGAAGCAGATGTTCCAGCACGACCGCCGACTCGTTGTGCAGCCTATATTGAATAATGTGACAGAGAACAAGCTCACGCTGATGCGCCCGATGGTGTACGACGCCAAGGAGTATCACAGAACGCAGGACCGTCTCTACAACTTCAACATGAACAGCAAGACTGCCGGCGACCCGCTTGCAAAGCACGTCACCGTGAAGAGCAGCGCCACACGCGAGAAGGGTCAGGCTAACGACATCATCGGCTACAGCGACTCTATCTTCGTGAAGAACCTCAAGGCAGAATACTCTTGCGACGTGTACATGGCTATCGAGGACTACACGCACATCATCTACCGCGACACTACCATCATCGCCCGCGGAACGGTCAATCCGCTGCGCTGGCTCGACTGCTCGCTGCTGGGCAAGCCGCTCACCGACGCATCCTACTACCCCACTCCCGAGAAGCAGATGCGCGACAGCAAGGGTAACATCAACCTGAAGTTCCTCATCGGCAAGGCAACGCTTAACACCAACGACCCGCACAACGATATAGAGATTGAGAAACTGCGCCAGCAGATAGACGCCATACGCGCCGACAAGGACGCTACAATCCAGTCGCTCTCGCTCGAAGGTATCGCTTCGCCTGACGGTCGCTACAACTTCAACCAGAATCTTGCACGCCAGCGTATGGACTTCGCGCTGGGATATATACGCGAAAAGCTGCCCGAGAATCTGCGCAGCGGCATCGAGTTCAGCAGCAAGTCGTCGGTAGCTCCCTGGAGCGAGGTGGTTGCTCTGCTGCGCCGCGACTCGCTCTTCAGCGAAGCCGATCAGGTGCAGAGCATCATCAACCGCAGCAGCAACATCGACGTGCAGAGCGCAAGAATACGCCGTCTGCCGTTCTTCAGAAGTGTGCTTGAGGCACGCTATCTGCCGAAGCTCCGCCAGGTGAACTACGTGATGAACTACACAATCTTCCGTCAGCTCACACTCGACGAGATTCGCAATCTCTACGCTGCCGACTACAAGAAGCTCACTCGCTACGAGTTCTTCACACTCTACCGCAGCGAGAACGACGCCGTAAAGCGCGACACCATCATACGCCAGGCTCTGGAGATGTATCCTTCGTTCATGATTGCAGCCAACGACCTCGCAGCCGATCTTATCAACCGCGGCGAGTCTGACCCGCAGCTGCTCGAGCCATTCGCAGGCGAGAAGGCACCGGCTACGGTTAACATCAACCACGCCATCGCATTGCTTCAGAACCGCCAGTTCGCTGCCGCCGACGAGTGTCTTTCATACGTGCCCAAGACCGAGGAGTCTGAACTGCTGCACGCCATCAGCGGCGTTCTCAACGGACGCTACGACGAGAACTACAAGACGGTGGCTGCCACGGGCAAGCGCAACGAGTTGCTCATGATGCTCGCCATGAAGCGCAACAAGGAGGCTCTCAAGCTGAGCCGCGAGTTGCCCGACGACGAGGCGCTCACCCACTACCTGCGCGCTGTCTGCCTCAACCGCGCCGACGACGCCGTGGGTGCATACGAGGAGCTGAAGCGCTCGTTCGAGATGGACCCGTCGCTCGAGAAGATTGCGCACACCGATGGAGATGTTAACGATTTGTTGTTAGAGCAGAAGAAATAAGGAGGGAAAAGAGTTATGAACAATATAAGAAAAGCGATTGTGGCTGCCTTCATGGCTTGCGCCTACGTCGCAACAGCAAACGCACAGATTGAAGGCAGTGCTCTCAACTATATGCTGCAGCGCCCACGCGTTGCAAAGAAGTGGAAGCAGAAGACTTACTTCGACCATCTCTTCGTAGACGCAGGTCTGGGCACCAACATCATGGGAACACGCCACCCTGAGTTCGGACTTACCGCCGACTTCAACATCGGCGACTGGTTTACTCCTGAGCACGGCGCACGCATCAACATCAACGGAGGCAAGTGGAGCACACGCGGACTGAAGGCTAAGTATCTTGACCTCAGCCTCGACTACCTGCTCAACATCACAGCCATCGCTCAGCCCGGCACCTACTACGAGACAAAGCGCTTCGAGGTGTATGGCATCGCAGGTTTCGACCTCGCCACATCGCACTTCAAGAACGTTACTAAATACGGTATGGGCATACATATCGGCTTGCGCGGACAGTATGCTCTGAGCGACAACTTCTATACCTACCTCGAGTCGCGCTACGGCTTGATGGAGGACCAGATTTCGCAGCAAGAGACATGGCACGGCTACCGCCCGTTCACTACGCTCACTATGGGCTTGGGCTATCGCCTGCCGTTTGTTCGCAAGAATTATGAAGACCCTGAACGTGGCAAACACAGTATCTGGGACGGTATCTTCGTAGGCGGAATGGTTGGTCCGGCAACGCTTTCCAACGCTCACAAAGCCACTTGGGGCGACTTCCTCGGCGTTCGTCAGGCAGCAAGTGCCGGCAAATGGTTCGGACCGTATCACGGTGCGCGCTTCACGCTCAGCTCTACAACTATCCGCCCCGACAACCAGTGGCGCACAAAGGCACTCAGCTCACAGTTCGAGTACCTTCTCAACCTTAACAACCTCATCGGCGGTGTCGATCCAGAGCGTTACGTTTGGATCAATGCGCTGGCAGGTTTCAGCTTCAACCGTTCTTCCGACCGCATCGACGGCATCAAGAGTAGCTGGGGCTTCAGCGGAGGTCTGCAGGGCAACATACGCCTTTCGCGCGGACTCGCGTTCGTCATTGAACCGCGTGTCGACTCTTACACCAGGAACTTCATGCAGCAGGACCGCGTCTTCAAGAAGTGGAGCGTGATGCCGTCGCTTCTCGCCGGCTTCATGTACACCTATCATGACAGATACGCCATCGAGCGCCGCGAAGCAGGCATCCACGGCATACCCAAGGCGTCTATAAGCATCGCCGGAGGTCTGGCTTCTACGTCTACAAAGATGAAGCAGACCGACTACTGGATGCCGGTTGCACGCATCAGCTACACCAAGTGGTCGGCAGCTTCGCACGGCGTGCGTTTCAGTCTCGACGGAACGATGCAGCGCCGCATCGAGGACAAGCGCTACTCTAAGGCTGTAGGCGCATTCGACTGGCTTGCTGACCTCACCGCAATGAACTATGGCACGGAGAACACCAAGTGGCTCTCAATACGTTCTGTCATCGGTTTCGCTGTCGGCGCCGACTACGGCGGCCACAAGTCGTACTTCTCTGCCGACGTTCACGCCGGCGCGCAGGGTCGCATCCGTATTTCAAGCACTACGGGTCTGTTCATCGAGCCGCAGATGGCTTACGAGCTGTCAGACCGCTTCATGCACCGCAACTGGGGTCGTGTGACGCCGCGCGCTCTCGTCGGTCTCGACTACACGATGAACCGCGACAAGAGCTCAAGCGACCTTAAGGAGGCACCCGAAGAGAAGAACTTCATCACTATCGGCGGTGGCGCCGGATTATTCTCGGGTAGCTTCAGCGAGTTGCACGCTCAGCACAAGCTCACATATAACGTGCAGGCTGGCTACGGCCACTGGTTCAACGGTGTGCATGGTGTGCACGGCAGCGTGAGCGAGACATTCGCCAAGCGCGGTGCAGACGGACTCAGCTACACCGACCACATCACAGCCGTTACAGCCGACTATATGATGAACATGCGCAACGCCATCACGGGCGAACAGAGCGACGACCGCTTGTTCCAGGTGACGGGTATGCTTGGCGCACAGCTCAGCGTAAACTCGTGCGACATGCACAAGACCAAGGTTGTGCCGGGCGTACACGCAGCTATCCAGGCTGGCTTCCGCTTGAGCCGCCACTTCGAGATATACGCAGAGCCGGCAGCGGTGGTACACGCCAAGTCGATCGACCAGGTGAAGGACCAGGAGCCGGCTAACGGCGAGCTGAAGTTCAGCATCGGTACGAAGTTTCACTTCTAACAATTAGTAATTATTAATTTTTAATTATTAATTGGTTGGTTGAAACCGTTAATTATGCCTTCATAAGAATATAAAGCATACTTGATAATCAATCAACCAATTAAAAATTAATAATTAAAAATTAATAATTACAAATTAAAAAAAACGGTGACGAAAGGAGACAGTTCCTTTCGTCACTTCATTAATTATTCATATCTTTGCGATTGGTTACGGCGACGGGCGGAAAAGCCTCAGCCATTCTATCTACTAACTATTAAACGAACCCTTATGAAACAGAACAATTCTAAACGCAAAGCGCTCATCCCAAGCGGCATCTGGTGCATCACCAGCGTAGTAGTGCTCTTCGGCTATCTGGGCATGGTGATGGGTGTGCCCAACATGCTCAACACCATCATGCGCACGGCGCACGACCTGCTGCTCAACACCGTATTCTATCTGATGAGCATCTGCGTGATAACCGGCGCCATAGGCAGGGTGTTCGTGGAGTTCGGCGTGGTGACGCTGCTCGAACGAACGCTGCGACCGCTGATGCGACCTATCTTCAACCTGCCGGGCGTGACGTCGCTGGGCGCCGTGATGACGTTCCTCTCCGACAACCCCGCCATCATCTCGCTTGCGCACGACAAGCGCTTCGCAAGCTACTTCAAGAAATACCAGTTCATCTCGCTCACCAACTTCGGTACGGCGTTCGGCATGGGTCTGCTCGTCATTGTGTTCATGGCGAGTCAGGGCTACTACGCCGCTCCGCTCATCGGTCTGCTCGGCGCCTGCTTCGGCTGCGTCTGCTCCACACGACTGATGCAGCGCTTCGTGCTGAAGGCTTATCCGCAGTATGCCACGGAGGACGCCGTGTCGAAGGAGGACATAGAGGAAGAAGAGAAAGAGGAAGGCACGCAAGAAGAGAAGACCGTGTTCATACGCCTGCTCAACGCCATGCTCGACGGCGGACGCAGCGGCGTTGAAGTGGGCATAGCCATCATCCCCGGCGTGCTCATCATCTCTACGTTCGTGATGATATTCACGTTCGGCGCGTCTGCCGACGGCTCGTACACTGGCGCTGCCTATCAGGGTGTGGAGCTGCTGCCGTGGCTTGCCAACAAGATCGACTTTGTGTTCGAGTGGCTCTTCGGCTTCCACGACCCGCATCTCGTGGCGTTCCCCATCACGGCGCTTGGCGCTGTAGGCGCTGCGCTCAGCCTGATACCCAACTTCATAGCGCACGGCTGGATTGACGGCAACGCTATCGCCGTGTTCACCGCCATCGGCATGTGCTGGAGCGGCTTCCTCAGCACTCACACCGCCATGCTCGACTCGCTCGGCTACCGCGACCTCACGCCAAAGGCTATCCTCGCCCACTTCTGCGGCGGACTCGTCGCTGCCATCACCGCCCACTGGATGTTCTTCCTCTACTCGCTGGCGGTGGGATAAAACTTGCAAAACAAATAACAAACAAGGCTGGCAGATCGGCTCATACGCCGAATCTGCCAGCCTTTTAACCACCCGAACACATTCACATGCAAACTGGTGTGCTCTTTTAATTTAACAGTATCAGTCTAGTTTTTTTGAACATCCCATATCATTAAATGTCAATCATTACAATATATGGGATGAGATTATGATCAATATTAATTGATGACTCCGGTAACTACTCCTTTTTCAAACATGACCACAGCGCCAGACACATAAGACCACATCGTTCGCTGTGAATTTTCTGTTATTGACAAAGGAATACCCATCGCCAGTTTCACCTCATTAGCTGTCATGCCTTTAACCACTTTGCCTTCTACGATTGAGTTCCAATTGTTCAGTTTAATATCGGTGTTAAGAATTTCCGTCAACATTGTCTGCATAAACTTGTCGCAAAGAACAGCGAACTTGTCAACATACTCCTTGTATTGCGGTTTCTTCGTGAGATTCATCTTGTCGAACGACAGGGTCTTGAACATACCAATCACACCCTTGGGCGTACACTTCACATCTTTCACCAGAAACGCTATCTTGCCATCCTTCACTACCATATCAAGATGAAACGAAAAAGTTTTGTCAGCACTCTCGCCTTCTGATATTGTATAGTTAAGACCTATCGACTTCTTGCTTACATCAGATTTCAAAGCGTTTTTCTCAGCGTCTATATTGTGATCCATCATCCACAGCATAGCGCTTCCGAATGTGGTATTCTCATCAAGCTTGCACGGCTCGGCACCAGTACACACATAGCTGTTGCCTTCCTTCACTAAAGGATATTTCTCTTCGGCTGTGATAGCGGCACATGGCAGTATCATCAGCAATACGGCAATAATAGCACCTTTCATATTATTCACATTTTGTATGAAATGAAAAAGGTCTGTCCAGCTTTTAAAGCAGGACAGACTATTTTTCAGTAACGTTTTTTACTTAGAATACGATACCAACTGTGGCACTGAAAGCGTTAAGCTTGTACTTGTAACCATGATCATAATAACCATCGTAATCGTCTTCAGAGTTAGCAAAGTCCATAAAACCGCCACCATAGCCGAGACCTACATAGAACTTGCCAAACTCGAAGTTTGCACCAACTTGCCAACCCATAGCAAAATACTTCATGTAGTTGTTGTCAGAAGCCAAGTTACCGTTCAGAGTAACGCCCAACAACGGAGCAATATTGATTTTGCTTGTTACCGGAATCTTGTATGTTACATTCACCGGAACTGAAAGAATCAACGGCGAGGGATTATCAAAACCGTAAGTTGCACCGATACCGGTTTCAACGAACAACGGCAGACTTCCAGAAACAGAGATGCCCTTTGTCCAAGACAAAGACAAACCGCTTACGGCATCTGCGCCATCAACATCGGGACTGATAGAACTGTAAGACACTCCTAAGCGATTGTAGTTTTTGCCCTTCTCCTTGTGATAGGTCATTGTATTTGACGAGATGAGCTGGGCAGATGCTCCAAGACTCATCAATGAGGCAATGGCCAATGCAAAAATCTTTTTCATAACTTTGTTGTTTTATTTAAATCGTTTACTTATTGCCAATAGCTTTATTCTGTTTCTGGTCGCTTGAGATGGCGCGTATACGTGCACCTTCCTGCAACGGAGTAATCCACTTAGAGTCATCTGCGCCATGCTGACCTTCTCCATAGTTATGGAAGTTGATGTATTTGCCAGGATATCCACGCACCGTCACATCAAGACCTTTCATCTTTTCGCTGTTTGTAACATAGAATGTTGCACCAAGGATGATGTCTGCACCCGCCAGCTTGGCTGCCTTGAAGGCTGCATTAGCTTTAGCGTTCTCAAGCATGTTCATGTTGATTTCACCCAAAGAGACTCCAGGCAAAACGTTGAAGGTCCACTCCTGACATTCCTTTTCCAACATTTGAAGTTCAGCGACCACTGGACGCACGAAAAACTCAGACATACCCTCCTGAATTCGGGTCTGTGCATGCTCAAACTTTGCTTGTGCGTTCATCGAAAGAACTCCACAGCACAAAAGCAACATAGAGAAAACTAATTTCTTCATCTTTATTATTCTTTGCCTATTGACCCCACAAGTTTCAGCGAGTTAGTGATGATACTGACCTTTATATTGGAAAAGTGGAGGAGTCAAACATGTTTATCGCCCAGCCTTCATTGTTAAGGATAAAACGCATGATTAACACTTTTCCAACAATAGTGCCACTGTTGATACAGCAACAAAATTGTTAAATTATGACAATGCAAAGATAGTATTTACTTTTTATTCACACAACACGAACTTTGGACGTTTGTGCTTAAACGTATCTGCATACGGCATAAGTGGTTAAAAATCGTGGTTAATTGGTTGAAAAATATACTTAACCGGTTGAAGATTATCACTTAAAAAAACCTTTATTTTAACAAAAAATCCCCTCGCTCAGCATTGCCGAACGAGGGGAATCGCTTTATGATGTTATCAGTTACTTAGCATCCTACTGTTTATCGCTTTACTATCTTCTTCGCGCTGCCGTCCGAGTAGCGCAGGATGTTTATGCCCTTGCGACAAGCCGTGCGGCGCACGCCGTCGGTAGAATAGATGCCGAGGAGCGTCTTGCCAGCGCCTGACGAAAGGCGATTGACGCTGGTCTCCACCTTCTCCTTAACGGCAGTCATGGCGAGCACCGATGTGCGTCCGCCGGTCTTGTACATCGTGAGTCCGCTGAGCTGGCGCTCAGGGTCGGTGGGCACCTCTATCTCGTATAGACGTATGTACTCGTTGTTGTCGAACTGGTCGGTTGCGCCCTGCCATCCGCCGCTCATAGAGGTGAGGATGCGGCCCAATCCGTACACAGCCTCATCGCCTTGCGCCGACGAGCTGTACCAGTCGGGCACAGAGGCTGTGAAGGCGTCGCCCTTCGTGCCGTCTGCATAGCGCGGAGTGACGGTGAGCTCTGACGCTCCGTCGCCGCTGAGCGCAAGACAGTAGACCGACTTCGCCGCTACTGGGCTGTCGAACACGACGTCGGCGTCGGAAGACGTGGTGAGCAGCAGGGCGTTGTTCTTGGTGTAGTCGGCAAGCTGATAGGTCACGCCGGCGTCAGACATCACTACGCCGTCGTCGCCTGCCAGCGCGCCGCTCTCTCTGACGGCTTTCGTGTAGAGCACGTAGCCGGTCTGGTCGACGGTGGCGGTGGTATGCTCCGCAGAGGTGAGCGCTTCGGCTATGATGTCGGCGTTGAATCCGCTGGCTACGGCGAGCGTCTGTATGTCGGCGTCGATAGGCTCCTTCAGTTTCCAGCTCTTGTCGATGAAGGCGAGTCGACTGGTGCAGTAAGTCTTGAGCGTGCTTACGGCGTCGTCGAACGTGCCGAAGTGGTTGCGCCAAGCCTGATTATCGCGGTCGAGGGCGCCGCTCGCCTTAAGCACGGCAGCGAGCGAGTCGATCTGCGCTGTGATGTTCGTCTCCGAGTAGTTGGCAGAACGCAGGTCGGTCCAGCGCTGGTGCAGCTCGTCGACATACGCCGGGTCGTTCATCAGCTTGTACCAGAAGAACGGCACGAGCTGCTGGTCGGCGTAAGCCATGAGGTCGTTGCTCGTGTAGCGCCAAGTGTTCACCTTGTTGGCGTCGTAGTAGCTGGCTGAGCCATAGGCGATGTTGAAGTCCCAGAGCGCCGTCTTCCACTTCGAGTCGGTGCCGAGTTCAGCGGCGTGCGTCTCGCTGTACTTGTAGAGCGGCGAACTGAGTCGGTAGGCGTCTACGTTGCCCGCCATCTCCTGCGCAATCTGGAAGTCGACGAACGACGCCACGTCGATATACTTGCGGTATCCGTTCTCGCCCGTGTAGTCGGCAGAGGCGAAAGCGTCCTCCATCGTGGCGATGGCGTTGTCGATGGCTTCGTGAGTGCCCTCAGGCAGGTCGGCGAAGTCGTCGTACTCCGGCTCCTTATATTGGTAAGCCACGGTGCGGTCGGTGTATTCCACGCCGCTTGCGCTCACCGGATGGTGCTTCGACACGTAGTAGTGCTCCTCGTCCTTGCGGTCTATCTCAACATGGAAGTCGCCCGTGAGGTCGTCGGCTGTAGGGTCGTCGAGGTTGAGACGAGTCTTGCCCTTCGTGGCGCGCTCCGACATGATGTACACGCCGTAGTAGTAGCCGTCGACGAACACCTCGCAATACTTCATGTGCGGCGCGAACGAATGGCCTCCGCGCGCCAGCTGCATGGTGAGCACGTCGCGCATGTAGCTCGTGTCCTCCCACGGAGCCAGCAGCGCCCAGTCGTTGTCCTTACCCATGCCCATGATAGACACCTTCGCCTTCTTCGCCTTCAGGTCGGCGGCGGAGAGCGTCTTGAGCGAGAACGGCTTCTTGTCAGACCCGGTGAACGAGGTGTTGCCGCGATACTTCAGCGCTACCGGACCTTCCCAGTCAACCTTCTGCGACAGGTGCGCCGTGAGGTCGGTATAGTTGTGTCCGTCGCCGTTGTCGATAATCTTCATCGTGGCGAGCACGCGGCTCTCGCGCTGAATTATCTGTCCGTCGACCGTGATGTAAACGATAGGTAGCGTAGTCTCGCTGAAGGAGACGTTGGTAGAAGGTCGGAAGTTGTGCTGGTCGGTGTCGGCGCGCAGCGGACCTCCGGCGAAGGCTTGGCTTGCAACAAGTGCGCAAGTGAGCAGTAGTAAGGATTTCTTCATATATTTATAGTGTATTTTGTTTCGGTTTTCAGCTTGATGTTTCTTTCGTTTTCAAGAGATGTTCTGAAGGAACATCCCACAAAATTACACTCTTTTCCACTAACTCTCAAACTTATTATTATCAATCTTCAGAAATAATAAACAAAAAACTGCGCGGCAATACAATTACCGCGCAGCAAAAACAACATTACAGCATATTGGGCATATCGTTACCACATATCGGGCATCGCGTTACCATGCTGCTGTAACAAAAGCAGGTTAAATCTTTTCAAATGTATTTGTACATCTTCTTCGCCAACTCGTCGAATTGGCGGCGAGACTACATGCCAGCCAAACGCTTTTGGTAATAATCTCTTACTTCATTCCAATGATAGTAAGGCCAGATATCTGTTTCAACCGGAATATGAACCTCTTTCTCGTTGTGCAGGAACTTCACCAGGACATCGCCTTTCTTGTTCTCGAAAAACACTATCTGAACGTTTGAAGCCATAGGCGTCGCTTTGAAATCGCACCAATGCTTATAAACCTCAGAAGGTCCGGCCACAGCAACATCGAAGTTCTCTATCTGGAGCAAAGCCAGCAAAGGAATCACATTGCCGTCATGTCCGAAACGTAACGTGGCAGCTATAGAGCGGTCTTTGATGGCTGCGTCAGCAGACTCGATGATGTTCTCTACCAACGACTTGGCGTTAGCCATCACGATGCCTTTGCTTGCCAACGGATTGGCATTGCCGATATAGAAGCGATAGTTTACGCATTGCCACAAGTCGAACATCTCGCGGGCTGTGAAGATATCGTAGAAAGACAACGGAGTCTCTATGTCCTGCATGTCGACAGCAATCCAATACAATCCCCACATCAAATTATCAGGATTCACCTCGCATCTGATGAAATCGGCATTGGAGAACAAAGAGTTCACAAGACGGTCGGGCTTAACCTGTGCCTTCTCAAACTTGCGATACTCTTCCACCCAAGGTCCTTTCTCGCCATTAGTGAAGGCATTGGAGCGGTCGGTATGGTAATTGAGATACGACATGTATTTCTCACTCATCTCATAACTGATGTCGAGCTGAGGGTTCAATCCCTTAAGACGGTCGCCAAAAGCAACCATACTCATCGCGCAACGATAAACCACTGTAGAACGGGCAGAGACAGAACGCTTGCCGCTGAACACCTCAGGGAAATTCTTATACATTCGCTCCGCAATACCTCGATGCTGGCGAACGCCCAATGGAGTCAGGTCGCCTGCACGTCCTTCAACTTCCTGCCACACCAACGACAATCTCTTCAACACATCCTTGCCCAGAGGAGTAAGACCATTTATGGAATCGGCCTTTTGCATCAGCTGTATAATCCATAGATAATCTCTGTCGCCTAACAAATAGCGAGAGCCGTGTCTGCCATAGTGGCTCACATAGAAAGGCTTATACCCTTTGGGAGCTGGGGTCTGCTTGGCTTCCACCTTCGGATATGCCAGATAAACGCCACCCGCCTTGTTCAGGTCCGCACTGATTTCCTCAAATGTGGTTTGGGCATTCACGCCCAAACCCAAAGTAGCCAATATAAAGGCTAATATCTTAATTCTTAGATTCATCATATATGTTTCTTAGTTTGCATAACCAGCATTCTGCTTCAATTGCAAAGTTAATACAAATAAACGATTTCGCCATCTTTTTTATATTCAATAAAAGTTTGTATCTTTGTGGAAGTTTCCTATGAATAGCTAAACCTAAAATATTATGGCAAACGAAGTGAAAAGATACCTGCACGACGGCATGGAACTGCCTTTTGAGGATTGGAGCAAGACGCTCCACTCCTTCAACGACTTGGCTTCAATCGTTCAGACTACTCATGATGCAGCACAATCGTCCGCAGTAAAAGCAATCAATCGTATGCAGACGATGCGCAACTGGCTCATAGGCTATTACATCGTCGAGTTTGAACAGCACGGCAAGGATAGGGCCGAGTATGGAACGCAACTGCTGAAGAAGTTGGAGGAAAGGGTGGATAGGAAGGGACTGACTACAACTTTGTTCAAATGGGCAAGAAAGTTCTATAGATTATATCCTCAAATGATGGAAAATTTACCCATTCCAATTTGTGCGACAGTGATGCACCAATTACAACCCTTTGAAAATAAAGAAGATACAATTGGTGCATCAATGATGCACCAATTTGTAACACCTGGCAAAACAATAATCTCACACTTATCATTTACGCATTTACGTGAGATTATGACACTTGACGACCCTCTCGCCCGCTACTTCTACGAGCAGGAGTGCATCAAGTGTACCTGGTCGGTTCGTGAGCTTCGCCGTCAGATAAGCACCAACCTATATGTCAGGGCTGGCATCAGCGCCAATCCCGAGAAGTTGCTTTCACTCCCTTCTGTTCAAGGGCACGATTCGGCAGAGTTGCAGATACGCCAGCCGTTCACGTTCGAGTTTCTTGGACTGAAGGCGCAGGAAGTTGTTGACGAGCACGACTTGGAGGATGCGCTTATCAGCCACCTGCAAGAGTTCATTCTCGAGCTTGGCAAGGGTTTCTGCTTAGAGGCTCGCCAAAAGCGCATCATCATCGATGACGAGTACTACTATCCCGACCTTGTATTCTACAACCGCATACTGCATTGCGGCGTAATCATAGAACTGAAGAACGAGGAGTTCTCCTACGAGAACTTCGGACAGCTCAACGCATACGTCTCACATTATCGCGAGAACGAGATGCAACCTGGCGACAACCCTCCAATCGGCATCCTGCTCTGCACACGCAAGGGCAATAAGATGGTAGAATACGCTCTCGCCGGCATGGATAACAACCTCTTCGTTTCTACCTATATGCTACAACTGCCCGACAAAAAGACGCTTGAGGAGTTTTTGTTGAAGCAGTTGGAGGAGGAGCGTTGAGTTGGTATATAGCATAGCAATTTATTTATGGTGAGCTATTAACGACAATCAGCGTCTGTGCGGTCCGCTCTTTATCAAGATTTCCTCAATAAGATGTTTCGTAAGGTCACCCAACGGCAGTTCTATAGTCACCTTGTTCGAGATTTTGAACGCGGGAGTGACGATAGGCACCGTCTCCATCTTGTGCTCGAAAGCATTGAAGTGACGCTCCACACCGAGGTTAACGTAGAAGCTACGATTGCCAACGGTCATGTATCCACCGTAACTGGTGGTCGGCACGAACGGAAATGCCGCCATGCTGAGGAACGGATTCGTGTTGTAATAGGTTCCGAAGACGGTGAGCGCAAGGTTAGGGTTGAAGCAGTAGGAGAGTTGTCCTGACACACCGTATTGCGTAACGACGCGTCCGTAGTAGAGGTAACGGTTGGCAGCCAGTGCGCCCTGCATTGTCATCGCTCCCAGACTGTACTGCACGCTGCCGCTTACCGACTGCATATCCATCAGTCCGATGTAGCTGCGGTATGCGCCCGTGGCAGTCAGCCTCAAGTTCTTCGACACTTCCATCGATGCCGTCTCAGAACGGCTCGCATCGTAGCCATAAACAAGCGGCTGCGCTGTTGCGAACGGCATCGCCACAATCGGCATATTCGGCGTAGCAAGAAGTTCGGAGGACGACAGTGCTTTCATCATCAGAATGTCAGAATAAGTAGGCATTATCGGCCGGAGTTCGGTATTCGGAGTAAGCTGGTGAAGCTCTGTACTCGGAGCAAGCTGGTTGAGTTCCGCATTCGGCAACGGCAGTTGCTGCCCCGACACTTCCTGCGCCGTTGCCCCCTGCCCTACTGCCAACAGAAAAATTAAAAAAGTAATCAGTTTCTTCATGCTGCTCCACCGTTATGTTATTAGTCTCAAAGTTAAACAAAAATGAGAACATCGCAAGCTACGCTTCACGATTTTAACCTTTTTTATTGTCGACAAGTCTAAAAAATGTCATTGCAATTATGCTTTATATATGCATAAAGCTAATATAACAAAAATGCTGAGTGCTGGTAGATGGCTGGAAGATACGCCCTTTCGGAGCGGTATCTCCCAGCCTTTATATTGTTAATAGTGTGAGCGTTACGGAGATGCTGGGAGATATGGTAGATTTTTTCACGTACAAAGACGTTAGATAGTAAGGTAAAGATTATGTCTCGATTTTAAAATTCGTTCATCTCGCGGTCGAGCCGGTCGCGCCACAGATACTTGCGTGTTTCGTGAACGATGACACCGTTGAGGAAGATCAGCGAGAGCAGATTAGGGATGGCCATGAGGGCATTCATGCAGTCGGCTATGTTCCACACGATAGAAAGGTTTGCCACACTGCCGGCAAATATCGCCAGGATGTAAAGCAGGCGGTAGACGTGAGTCCAGCGCTTGCCCTTCAGATACTCCATCGCACGCTCTCCGTAATAGCCCCATCCGAGGATGGTAGAGAAGGCGAAGGTGAGCAGTCCGAAGCTCAATATGAACGGACCGACGCACGGAATCTTCGAGAAGGCCATCTTCGTCAGCTCGGCACCGTTAGAATAGTCGATGTCGGGATAGGCGATGATGCTGCTTACGATGACAAGTCCGGTGAGCGCGCATATCACTACCGTATCCCAAAAGGTGCCGGTAGAGGAAACCAAAGCCTGGCGTACGGGGTTCTTCGTGCGTGCAGCAGCCGCAACGATAGGAGCCGAACCAAGTCCGGACTCGTTGCTGAAAAGACCGCGCGCAATGCCGTAGCGGGCAGCCATGATGACCGATCCGCCTGCCAAACCGCCGCCTGCCGCTTCAGGCGAAAATGCCGAGTTCACTATCAGCTTGAGCGCCGGCACGAGATAGACGACATTCATACATAATATATATATGCATCCCAACACATAAAGCAACGCCATGAACGGAACCAGCATGCTGCACACTTTGGAGATGCTGCGCACGCCACCAAGGATAACCGCAGCGGCAAGAAGCATCAGTACGGCACCACTAACGCTGGTACTGATGCCGTACGAGGCGTGCATTATGGTAGAGATGGCGTTCGCCTGCACCGTACAGCCTATGCCGAACGCAGCAATGGCTGTGAACACGGCAAACAGAATACCCATCTTGCGCCATCCCAGACCGCGTTCCAAGGTGTACATCGGACCTCCAAGCATGTATCCCTTTTCTGACTTCACGCGGTATTTTATGGCGAGCAGAGCCTCGGAATACTTCGTCGAGATGCCGAACACGCCTGTCAGCCAGCACCAGAACACCGCCCCCGGACCGCCTAACGCAACGGCTGTGGCAACACCTATAATATTGCCCGTACCGATAGTGGCGGCAAGAGCTGTGGCAAGTGCGCCGAACTGCGACACATCGCCTTTCTGCGACTTGTCGCGCTGTACGGAGAGACGTATGGCTGTGAAGAGCTTGCGTTGCGGGAAACGCAGGCGGACGGATAGAAAAACGTGGGTGCCAAGTAGCAGTACAATCATTGGCCAGCCCCAAAGATACGAGCTGAGCGTGGCGAAGAAATCGTTGACGTTATCCATATTTATGTGTTTTCAGTGTTATCCTACGACTGTCAATGAGTATCGGCTTTACAATAAAGCCATTACAAAATACTTTATAAAACGATGCAAAGGTATAAAAAGTTACGCAAAAACATTTGGTAGTTATATATATTTGCACTACATTTGCAGCAGATAATCATAATTCTATCACAAAACAAAAATTATTGTAGCAAAAAAATGAACGAAATGACAAAGAATTTAGTTGCTTTTTTAACGTGATAGAATTATGACTAATATGCAGAACAACACTGACGAGAATTTTAACGAGGATTTCGAACGACTCCTGAAGCAGTTCGTGAGCGAAAAATACAAGGATGTGAAACTCGACGACATGCAGACTGAGGACGAAGAGGATCCATTTCTGGAAGATGAAGATGAGGATGAAGATGAGGATGTAGATGAATACCAAGCCGAGGACGACACTCCGACAGAGAAGGCTGACGACATCTGCACCGACAGTCCGCTACCTGGCGACGTCATAGAGCAGAACCAGAACGTAAGAGTAAAGGTGGATATACTGCGCCCCATAGACAATCCGCAGGAGGAGCTGCAGAAGCTGGTGGGCTGCGGCAACATCAAGAAGCGCATGGACGAACTGGTGGCGCTGACCGCCTACAACCGCATGCTGCACGAACAGTTTCCCGAACTGAAGCAGCACCGGGTTTCGCTGCACAGCCTATTCCTCGGCAACCCCGGCACGGGCAAGACCACGGTCTGCAAGATATTCGGGGCGCTGCTGCACGAGGCGGGAGCGCTCTCGAAAGGACACGTCGTGGTGTGCGACCGCGGCACCTTCATCGGCACGCTTTGGGGCGACGAGGAAAGGGCTATGAAGCAGGTGGTGGAGATGGCGCAGGGCGGCGTCCTGATGATTGACGAGGCATACCTTCTGAACGGAAAGAACGAGAACGACCCCGGAAAGATCATCGTGCAACTGCTCATGAATCTGCTCGCCGACGAGAGCCAGCGCGACATCGCCGTGGTGCTCTGCGGATACAAGGAGCCGATGAACGAACTGCTCGAGACTAACCCCGGACTGCTGTCGCGCTTCCCCAACCGCTTCGAGTTTGCCGACTTCAGCGTCGACGAACTGCTTGAGATAACCAGCCGCCGCATTGAGGAATACAGCTACCGCTTCACCGTAAAGGCATGGCAGAAATACACCGATATGATAGCGCTCGCCTTCAGCGCCCGCGACACCGAGACGTGGGGCAACGCACGCTTCATAGCCAACCAGCTGGAGCGCATCTACATTCAGCACGCCACACGATGCGTGAAGCAGCCGCCGAAGAATCACAACGACCTCCTTCTGATTACGCCGGAGGACATTGTGCCCATAGAGATGCCACGCAGAAAAAACAGAATAGGCTTCGGAGTGTGACTCCAAAGCCTATTCTGCAACGTTTTATTACCTTTAAAAACATCACGGATATTCAATACATTTCTTATTTTGTTTGTTATTTTGAGGATTTTGTGTTTTTTTGAACCATGATTAGCTAATCGAAACCTATTTTCTAAAAAACGGAATCCGTAAAACTTAAAAAGAATATGAAATACATGAAATTTAAGAATGTCGTGATTTTTATTTTATCTTTGACTACAGTATGGATTGTTGTAGTCTTCTTTTGTTATAAAGGGTATTTTACTAATATCGAGGTCGGCCAGATTCAATTAGATGATTGTCCTTATTTTACTACACAAGATAGTGTAGTATTTGATACTGGTGCAGATTTTTCATTTATACCTTCTAATAATATTGGATTCCCTATTTTTTTATTTCTTTCCTCGGTTTACGATGGAGATGGTAATAATAAAATTTTACCCATATGTTTCACACAAAATTTTGAAGTTAATGATAAAGTAAAAATAAAAAATTTTACATACATTTCAGGTTTCAAAAACAATAAATTCAAAGCAATCATTGGAATGAATGTACTATCAAAGCTAAACATGCTTTTTCTTTCGACCCAAAATACATTAGACATAAAGTCTTTTGATTTTAAACCACAGATTCCTTCATCCGCCACTATTCTTTAATATAAAGATAGAATATCTCCAAAAGTAACCTTAAGATTAGACAACGAAGTTATTGATGATATTCTAATTGACACAGGATTTGATGGTGATTTAGCGATAGATGAACATTACATAGAGAAGCTAAAATCTAATCATTCTTGCGATTCAATGATTAGAACAAATAATACGCTATTTGATACTCAAACAGTAAAGAATATAACATTTTCAGAATTATATATTAATGAAAGACTATATAAAAACATACAAGTACTTCAACAAAAAAAGAGACTTTTAGGTTCTAAATTTTTGAAACGATTTGATAAGGTGTTTTGGGATAGCAAAAATCTAACAGTTTATATGTGGAACGAAAATGATGAATATTAAAATCGATTATTGGGGCTATGGCAAAGGACTACAATAATCATGTGAAAAGTTAAATTCTGAAATTACTTCTTTGTTTCTTTGGTAAAACAAACAAAACATCGTAACTTTGCATCGCTCATCTATAATTAGAAAGAGTTTCGAGACCCGATAGCCTTTGATGCTTCTCGGGTCTTGCGTTTTTATAGTGGTGTAGAAATTCTCTTTTTCATCTTCTTTAAAAGAGCCTTTTCCCCATAATCTTTATTAAGATGATATGCGGTAAGAAGGTAGAAGGCATTAGTTCTTTGTTGCTCCAAAACTATGACATATTTTTCTACTTTATCATAAATATACGTCTTTTTAACCTTGCGTTTTTTTGAATCCTTTTCTTCCACAGTAAACACATCTATGTTTAAAGGTGACTTTTCTTTTATATGGTGGTTTATCCAATGCAACCTTTGGGAACGCGCAACCTCAAAAGCGCGTTTGGGATATTTCGTACCATCTTCGCACTCCACCATAATTTCTTCACAAGTCAAATGCTTAAATAGTCTTCCCATATCAGCTTCTCCTTGTGCTTTTATCGGATAAATACGCCAAGAGCGGAACGCAAAATCGAAGTTGTCTTCAATGTCTCTTTTAAAGATTGCTAGTAAATCATGCTGTCGGTCTCTTTCACTAAGACCTACTATATCCAGTAACTCCGGGTATACTTTTAATATGTTGAATCCGCTCATGCGCTATTTTAATGAGATAAAAAACAAATTAAACTTTTTTCTCGACAATGGTGTTGTCGTATTCAAGGAAATATTGCTATGTCTTTTTATCTTTTCTACCAATTTACGCTTAGCAATAACTTTTCCCTGCACATCACCCTTTTCTATACGCAAATTATAGTTGATAGCTCCCATTAATACATCTGAAAGCTGTATAAAAACACTTTCATGTGAACGTATGAACTGAAGTCTGCCTATAGAAGAGTTATAGCTCATGATTCTATTTAGAGTTTCGAGTTTTTCTGAGCTACAAGTATCTTTGATATCCAAATATACATTGTAAGTATTTTGAAAATCGACTTTAGTATGCAATAGTTGAAAATACATTCGAAAATAAAAATCGTTGAAGGTGTAGTCTGCTCTGGATTCATCTATTTGTGATTTATCCACAACAACAGCCCTAAATTCCAAATCATTCATAAAGAACCAGTCTATTAGCTCCGCATACACCTTATATGTGGCATCATGAACATTAGTCCATTTTAGTTCCTCTTTATAATTGTATTTCGCCTTTATTGCTTTAATTTCCTCTTTGGCAATTTTAATCTGAGGATAGGCGATACTTATATACCCTAACAACATGTATGGATGTCCATCATGTATAAGGTGCGTACTTTCGTCGCAATATATATTAAACGTTTTACTCATTATGTTGTCCAATATTGTTATTTTATGACTAAACTTTCACAAAGGTAATAAATTCACCTTGTAATGCATTCATTATCTCCATTTTATTTCAAATAACGTCCTGATAGTTAAACAACCTCAAAGAAACTCCATTTATTTGGCAATATATTAAAAAGCCATGACCGTATAGACATAAAAATATAACTGGTAAAGCCAAGGTAGATGATGCTGATATGGAACAGGTAACCAACAACGGAAAAACTCATTGAAGGCGAGATACTTATATTTTTAAAAGTTACTTGACATTATTCTATAACATTTTTGATATACTTCACTTTAAAAGTACAGTTTAATCAGTCATTATTCCATCTGGCATCAGCATCTCCTTCATAGGCATCTGCTAATCCATTTTCTACCTCTTCTCTATTCCATCCGTCATAAAAATCCTTTTCATATCCATAAGGATCGCTCCAATTATCGGTATCAGAAACAGACGCATTGTTTGAAACTGTATCGGAATTATCTTCTTTAGGAGCATGTTTTATTATTGGCAATGTACTTTTTAAAATATCTGATTTTTCCATTAGTAAAGGAAATATTTTACCGCTGCTATTTACAACGATAGATATTACTGGTTCTTTCGGAATACTATTCAAATAAACATAACCGATATTGGCTCCATAAGTAAAATATAAAATGCCTGTATCTTGACATTGCTTAACTAATATACGGTTACAATTAGTCAAGTCCTTAAATTCCTCTGCGGAATATATTTTAATATAGGTCAAACCGTCAAAAATAACATTTGTAGCTAATTCATGAAGATTCAGTCTTTCCTCTTTTTCATTAATGAAGGCTTTAACAGAGAAAAGATATTCTTCTTTAAGAGTCCAAATTTTATCGTATTTAAAAGGCACAATAACATTTCCTAATGTATCTATAATGCCCCATTTCCCTGCCATCAATAAGTTTTTCTCTTTTTCGTGATGAACACATTCAATAACACGGGCAAAGCCACAAGTGAATTGAGGGTCACACCAAAAATATAATCCAAAAGGTATTGCTTGTCTATTAGTTATGTCAATATACCCATATTCATATTGTTGGTTTTTTACTAGAGACAAGCCACAATTAAATGGTTGCATTTCCAAGTATTGAGGTTGGATAACAACTTCTCCTATTCGGTTTTTAACACCAAATAAACCATTCTCTTGAAATATTATATAGCTTTTATCCATGTTGCATTTTTTAAATTATTAACTATTTCTTTTATTACTGCAAATATACTATTATTCTACAACAAACAAGTATATAGTTGCCAATAATCTCAAAAGGTGTATTATATAAAGGTCAAATATCTCGAAAAGGTGTAAAAGGCGTTACTATGAAGCGAAAAATTTATCAACAGTTCCTTGACTGGAAGGAGAAAAAGAAACTTTCCCATTGTTTACGCAGAAACCAAAAACAGCGGCCTACGCCGAAACGTAAGTCGCTGTAATAGAAGCGTGGACCAGCCTGGGCTTGAACCAGGGACCTCCAGATTATGAGTCTTTTTGTGGGGTATTTCATGTAATTACATGAGGTACTATTGCGCTGATAATCAGTGACTAATGAATTTTGCAGTTTGCAGGAAAATCACTATATTTGCACCAGTTTTCATGCGAAAAGGTCACCTGAAGGTCACCAAATGAACACGATTTCACTTGTAAATGAAGGTATTATGGAGAATGGAAAGATGAATAAGGTTACTAAAACTACAAAAGAGGATGCAAAAACCACATCAAGAGGAGAAAAATGCCTTGCGAAATTCACGGCTGCGAATGGCAATGTATATGGTTCGCTGACTCTTGACATACGAAAAGCGGGCGACTATTCGCAACCGCTTCCAGTAGCTGTGCGTGTGTGTCATGGCGGACAAAAGATTTTCCTGCGTTTAGGAAAATCATACACTATGGAAGAATGGTTGGTTCTTTGCGATTATGAGAAAAGCGGTCGGCGCATCCAATTAGCGGAGCGTAACGACATGAAGAATCTGATGGACAGAGTGGAACTGATGGTTAACCAACTTATCTCGGAAAACAATTTCTCTCTTCGCAAGTTGCAAGATAGGTTCCAAGGCAAGAAAGACGATGATAGCACCATCATCACAGTTTGGGATTCGTACATTCAATCTAAGACCAATGAAGGTAAGGCAGGTTCTGCTCGTTGTAGTAAGGATGTACGCAACCGCTTTGTGAAAGATTTGGGAACGGATGTATCGTTTGCCGATATTAACCGTGACTTTATCTTGAAATGGGTAAAAATCATGAAGAAGAATGAATTGAGCACCACCACTATTGCTATCGCACTCCGTAGTCTAAGAACCATTATCAATATGTGTATCGCTAACGGACTGATGAAAGGTGATACCAAAGAAATGTTTAAGGATACGGGCTACAACAAAGCGCAGAGCCGTAAGCATGAGTTTCTTGACGTGGCTACCATGCGGAAGCTCTATGACTTTTGGAAAGCTGACGAGGCAAAAGACAAAGATGGAAACGAACTGTTCCTCGGCAGAGAGAAGTATGCCATATTTCGCGACCTTGGACTATTCCTTTTTATGTATCTGGGCGATGGGCAGAATCTTGCTGATACACTCCGACTGACTTATGATGAACTATACTATGCCACTCATGGCAAGCAGCTTCGTTTCCTTCGCCACAAAACTCGTGAGCGGAACGAGAGTGCCAGCGAAGTGATATTTCCTGTCACTTCCGAGATTCAAGAGATACTCAACCGGTATGGCAATGTTCCAAAACTTGGGCGGAGGGTGTTCCCCATCATGAGTGAGCTAATCACACCAGAACAAGAGATATGGGTTATCCAACGCTACAACAGATATATACGTGAGCACATGGCAAAAGTTGCCAAACTATTGGATATGGAACAGGTGCCATCACCCACTTGGGCAAGGCACAGCTTCGCTACCAACCTCAATAACTCTGGTGTCGTACCTTATAAATATATAAGCGACAGCATGGGGCATAGTGGCGGCGGTGACATTACTTCCAATTATATCGGTGCCTATCCGCTTGCAAAGATGCTGGAGTATAACCATTATCTACTTAATGAGAAGTCGAAAGAAAGTACTCCTGTGGTAGATAAGAAAGCCCTGCTTGAGATGCTGAAAGGCTTGAGCGAGGAGGAACGGACGGAGTTGATGGCTAACTTATCAGACTAATTATAGTTGCTCACCGCAAGAATGCCAAGTGAAATACCGCAAAAAAGTGGATTAAAATGCCACAAAAATACCGAATAAAATACCGCAAAAAAGTGGATTAAAATGCCACAAAAATGCCGAATCAACCTTGCAATTCGCAGAAAATATGTATCTTTGCAATTGAAAAAGCATATTATATGAGTTACTATAAAAGAACTGCCGATGCCCTGTTGCAAGACTTGCTGGATGCATTTGGGGCTGTATTGATAGAAGGACCAAAATGGTGTGGCAAAACCACAACTGCGTCTCAACTTGCAAACAGCATTTTGAGAATGCAAGATCCTAGTTTGCGTGAGGAGTATTTGGTCACCGCTAAAACTAAGCCGTCCATTCTGTTAAATGGAGCTACGCCTCGCCTTATTGATGAGTGGCAAGATGCTCCAATGTTGTGGGATGCAGTACGAACTGTTGTTGATGATCGTCAAATCCCCGGACAATTTATACTTACAGGTTCCAATGCCGTTGACAAATCCCAAATACACCATTCTGGAGTTGGTCGTATTGCCAGACTGCGTATGCTGCCTATGAGTTTGTGGGAATCACAAGAATCTACAGGTGAAGTTTCGTTGAAAGAACTTTTCAACAATCCAGATTATGATATTGACGGTAAGATGTCTAAGATGACCGTTGAGGAATTAATCTTTGCAGCCTCCCGAGGCGGATGGCCAGCTTCTTTGTTGGCTCGTACCCCAAAGGCTCAACTACTCGTTGCAAAGAACTATGTTCAAACAATTTGCTCCAACGACATTTCTAGCATTGATGGCAAGAAAAGAGATGCCAGACTGACCAGTATGATACTTCGGGCGTATGCCAGAAATGTTTCGACTCTGGTCAAGAAGAAGTCGCTTTTGGATGATGTGACCTCATCTGGTGAAGTGAGCTGTCATGTAGATACGTTTGATGACTATGTTTCTGCTTTGGAAAAGCTGTTTGTCATTCAAAACGTCAGTGCATGGTGTCCTGCCATTAGAAGTAAAACTGCTATCAGGAGTGGTGTGAAACGATGTTTCTGCGACCCTTCCATTCCGATTGCTCTTTTGGGGTTGTCTCCTGAAGCGTTGACCATGCAGCTCAAGACGTTTGGATTTATCTTTGAACAGATGTGTATTCGTGACCTAAAGGCATATACTATAGACTTGAACAGTCACGTATCTTATTATCATGACCGATATGATTTGGAAGCGGATATAGTGCTGCATCTGGAAGATGGACGGTATGCCTTGATAGAGTGCAAACTTGGCAGTCGTGAGATTGACGATGGAGCCAAACATCTGCTTGAACTCAAAAGGCTTATACAGGAACATAACAAAACAGAGAAACAGATGCCCATTCGGGAACCGGATTTGCTGATAGTGATGACTGGTGGAAGCATGGCATACACTCGTCAGGATGGCGTGAAAGTCATTCCGCTGGCTTGTCTTAAAGATTAACCATATTAGCTAAACTAACACTTATGGGCAATAAGATGAAGGAATGGTTTGAGGCGAACCAAGAAATCTATGCAGAGTTCAAAAGTAAGATTCATTCCACATTGGACATTCTATCACAAGATGGAACCAATGTGGCAGAATGCGATGATACTGACTCGCTTCAAAATATGCTTTTAGAGGCAATGACAGCAAAGAATATGCCTGTTGAGAACATAATAAACACCTTCTCTAAAGCCGCAGAAGAAGGTGATGTGGCTGCTTGTTGTATGCATTGCTATTTGGAATTGGATAATGGGTTTAAGGAAATAGAGAGTGCCATGACTAAATTTGAGCAATCTACGGATGCGCAATATATCAAAGATGGGGTTAAATTCCACTTGCAGGATAAAGAGCAGGAAACTCAAGAGGCATCAGACCGAGAACTGAATCTATTGCGTTTGCGCCGTTGGCATTACGAACACCCGAAAGAATATCAAGAGTTCACAAATCTCTTCACAAAAGCATACGATGGTGACATGAGCTTCGCCTTCAAAGGTTTTTCCTACTTGATAGAGCTGCTGTCGCTTGATGGTATAAAAGGTATCTCCGAATTATTGTTAAGCCTATGCCCAGGAACTGAGAGCTACAACAAAGCTCAATTTTCTAATGTTAGTCAGCAGGCACACGAAAAACTGACTGAATTGTTTGCCTCCACATTTAACAAAGAGGAAACAAAAGATAAATTGCAGCACAATAATCCTTTCTTGTTCAGTGTGTTCTATTGGATGATATTTGATAATGGTTTCGTGAAGTCCGCTGATTTATTATCCAAAACAATGATGGGAGAGAAGCCTTCTTTTTGGCAGAAAAACTTTGGCGAACAAATTATGCGCTCTTTGATGCTTACCAGTATGGATAAAGCAACTTACACTAAAGGAACATGGAAAGCAACAAACAATCGTGTAGTCAAAGATATAGCTAATTCTGCATTACAAGAGAGTAAAGGCAGACGTGGACGTAAGCAAGTCTGTGTCCTGCTTGAAGAAATGCTTATACAACCTCATGCAGAACTTCTTACCAACGAGATAGAAAAAATACTCACCGAATGGATGGAAACGAATGATACGGATTCTATTCTTGCTTATATTTTTGCTGCGCTGACCAATGGAAGCTTGCTTAATGATACCTATAACTATCGTACTTTCCATACAGCCATCTTGGAAAAATTCCCATCCCTTGGATTTAAGTCTGGCTTTGATTGGGGAGAAGCCCTTTATAATGCCATTGTCAGTGAACGTGGCAACGACTATAATTTGAGTTTATCAGAAAAGACTGTTCAAACAGGAAAAGAACAGGCAAAGTTGATAAGCATAAGACTGCGCACCTTACTTTCCCCTGATGTATATTGATTGCATCATAAAGGCTTGATTTGTTAAAAAGAAACGCTGTTCCGTTAAAAGCACCTCGGCAGAAATCGTCATGATTTTTACCGAGGTGCTTTCATTTTATTCCATCGTAATTTCGCAGCGTAATTATTAAAACAACATGATATGCAAGGCAATTTTATAATGTTACAGAAGGATGACCTGAAACAGGTTGTTTCTGAATTGGTGGAAGAATTAGTTGGGAAAAAGCCACAGGCCGATTTGACACCAGAAGAGAGTGACGAGTATTTTACTCGCGATCAGGTATGTGAACGACTCCACATAACCTATACCACTTTGTGGCGTATGCAGAAGGAGGGAAGAATTGTAGTTCACAAATTGGGAGGACGTAATCTTTACTCGAAGAAGGAAATCTCCTCACTTCTGAAAGCTAAAGTACAGACTGCTAATAGCGCTAATCCAAATGTTTAATCTAAAAGCAAGCATTATGGAAGAACAATACATTCGAGTAGGCACTACTATATATAAGGTAGTGCAGCAGCCTTTGGCAGATGGAACGATGACTACCCGCAGATTGCAATGGAGCTTTGGCACTATCCGACAAGATTATGGTAAGCACAATATCCCTACTATTGATAAATATAATGGTTTTTGCACAGTGCCAAGTCACACAGACTACCAAAAGGATGTTGCAGGTTTCTATAATCTGTATGAACCAATTGACCATGTTCCGGCAGAAGGGAATTTCTCTGATATTGAAAAACTGCTACACCACATCTTTGAGGAGCAATACGAACTGGGGTTGGACTATATGCAGTTGCTTTATATGCAGCCGACTCAGAAACTCCCCATCCTGTTATTGGTGTCAGAGGAACGAAACACAGGAAAGACCACTTTCCTGAACTTTCTGAAAAGTATCTTTCAGGACAATGCCACCTTTAATACAAACGAGGATTTCAGGAGCCAGTTCAATGCTGACTGGGCTGGCAAGCTACTCATCGTTGTGGACGAGGTGCTGTTGAGTCGTAGAGAAGATTCAGAGCGATTGAAGAACCTAAGCACAGCCCAAACCTACAAGGTGGAGGCCAAGGGTAAAGACAGACAGGAGGTAAACTTCTTTGCCAAGTTCGTACTATGTTCCAATAACGAACTTTACCCTGTTATCATTGACCCGGGAGAAAACCGCTATTGGGTGCGTAAAATCCGACCACTTGAAAGCGATGATACCAATTTCCTGCAAAAGCTAAAGGAACAGATACCTGCATTCCTCTATTATCTCCAGCACCGCACACTCTCCACCAACAAAGAGGGGCGTATGTGGTTTCATCCTACCCTTATCAGGACAGAGGCTCTTGACCGCATTATCCAGTGCAACCGCAACCATACGGAGTTGGATATGGTAGAGCTGATACGTGACATTATGGAAACGCAACACGTTGACAAGCTGTCGTTCATCCCTCAAGACTTAATACCGTTACTGACCATGAACGGTGTAAAGGTGGAGCAATGGCAGATACGAAAGGTCGTGAAAGATGTCTGGCGACTTACCCCTGCTCACAATGCACTGACCTATCTTGCCTATCAATGTGACTACACTAAGCCGGGGCGTGTTTCCTCAATTAGCAGAGTGGGACGTTTCTACACGGTGACCAAGGAATTTATAGACTCTTTAGGTTTATAATCCTTTGTTGAGTTGTTGAATTGTTGAGAACAACAGACTAATCTTTGGTACTCAAACAAATACAATTCAACAAGCACTCAACAAGAGGTGTAACTGGGCAAAAGAGAAAGCTATTTTTCTTTTCACCAGCCCATTCTCTCAACAACTCAACATTTCAACAAATCACTCACATTATGACTATACAAGAAATAAAGGCAATCCAAATATCCAACTTCCTTGCAAGCAAGGGATATGAACCAATAAACAGAAAAGGAAATAAGTGGTGGTACTTATCGCCACTACATACGGAGAAAACCGCATCATTTAAGGTGGATTTAACCAAAAACGTGTGGTATGACTTTGCACTGGGCAAAGGAGGTAACATCATTGATTTGGCGATGCAACTATACCACACGCAAAACATTTCAGAAGTATTGCACATGATGGGGCATTCAATTATTCTACCCACAATACCAATCCATTCTACTTGCTCACAAAAGGACACTTCGTTTGAAGATATTGAGGTAAAAGAACTGGCTCATCCTGCTTTGCTACAATACCTCTCGGGAAGGGGTGTTGATTCTATTACAGCCAAAAGGCAGTGCGTGGAAATACACTACAAAAGTGCTGGCAAGCGATATTTTGCTATTGGCTTCAAGAATGATGCTGGTGGCTATGAACTTCGGAATCCATACTTCAAGGGATGTATTGCTCCGAAAGCAATCACTACGATAAGGAACCACGAAACCGCTTGTCACATATTCGAGGGATTCGTGGATTATCTCTCCTATCTCATACTACATGGCGAATGTGATGCGGTGGTACTCAACTCCATTGTAAACATCCCGAGTGCTCTCTCCATGCTCAATAAGTATTCTCAAATATGCTGCCACTTGGATAATGACAAAGCTGGCAGAATGGCCACCTGGCAGATAATGAAAGCATTGGGAAACAAGTGTACTGATGCCTCAAATGAGTATGAAGAATACAAAGATCTCAACGAGTATCTGATGAACAAAAGTATTGCATTCCTACAAAAGGGAAGAAACAAATTCTGACTTGGCGGCTGGACGCAAAGAGGTGTGGCGTGCACGATAGGGCTTGCCCTGATATAGCCCACTATAACTTCTCCACTTTATTCCCGAAGAGTGAGTGTTCGACCAATCTACCACATTGCAGCATGGTAAATAGAGCCAAAGAATTGAAAACCAACACTTTTAATAAGCCATAACGGCTGCTTGAATATCATTGGCAACAATATACTTTGCAGCCGAAATCGATAACGAAATAAACAAAATATCAGATTTATGACAGAAA
>ERZ791902.106-NODE-106-length-68531-cov-10.721450_pt1 | contig 68531 bp, 58 predicted proteins | sample MGYA00510149_ERZ791902 | MGnify/ENA primary metagenome ERZ791902 (study PRJEB30046, sample SAMN00792060) | human gut metagenome | study: EMG produced TPA metagenomics assembly of the A metagenome-wide association study of gut microbiota in type 2...
GACTATTTTTTATTCGATTTTTCAGGTGTGCAATTTCATTATACAATGAGCCAAAGTTTTTAGTTTCATTTTTTCAGTTCTTATGGTATGCTTATGTATAAGCGGTTGCACACCGCTAACCGGCAGCTCCGGTTCAGGCTCCGCAATAAAAATAACCGATGATAACCAGCGTATTGTTACCTTGAAGAAGATTCCGGAAAGAATCGTTGTCCTGTCCCCGTCCTTCCTGGAGCTAGTGGAGGCAGTAGATGGCAAGGTTGTCGGCCGTGCCAAAACACAGGTAGGCAAGGTGCCCGCTTTTGCCAAGGATGCTGCCGAGGTAGGCTTTATCTTTAATATCAATGTAGAAAAAATCGTGGAGCTGAAGCCTGATTTGGTAATTGCTTACAAGGGCATGCACGAGCGTTATCTGCATACATTGGAATCCAACAATATTCCAGTTGTTGTGCTGAATCTGAAATCCTATGAGGATGTTAAGCACAGCATGCTCACCATTGGCAAAATAATGCGTAAGGATGATAAGGCGCAGAAGGTTGTGGCAAATCTCGATAAGGATATCAATGCTACAGTAAGCAAGCTGCCTAAAAGCGAGCGCAGCGTAGCGATTCTGCATACCACCAGCATGGGTATTACTATGGAAAAGGAAACCAGTATTGCCGGCTGCTGTGCCAAAATGCTTAAATTACGCAACGTAGTACAGGGCGAAACCAAGCCTGTCAGCGGACCGATGGGAACTCAGCCTGACAAGGCTCCCTATAGCTTAGAGGATTTGCTGGAGAAAAATCCGCAGGTAATTTTTATCACCTCTATGGGTGCGCCCAGAGATAGTGATGGCAATCCTAAGCTGGAGATTATGAGCAATCCTGCCTGGAATTCAATCGACGCAGTAAAAAATAAGCAGGTATTTTTCCTGCCGGACGATTTGTTCCTGCTCAATCCTGGCTTGGAATATCCTAAGGCAGTACGCTACATGGCAGCAAAAATGTATCCTGATGCAGTAAAGGAGTAGGCTGATGATTGATTATGCAAAAAATATTCAGGCGTTTTATGAGCGCGATGATTATAAGGCTCTTGCCGGCCAATCGGGGGCAACTGCTGTTGAAGCAAGCTTCAAAGATCTGACCTATGTTCCGCGCAAGACCAAACCACTGCCGGGGATGATGGCGGGGACGATGCTGCAGGAGTTTGCTTTGCAGCCGCAGCAGCCGACGGCGCTGTATCTGCATATTCCGTTCTGCAATCTGCGCTGCTCCTACTGCAGCTTTTATCGTAATCCCTTTGATGTAGAACAGGTTGAAGAATATGTGCAGGCGCTTTTGGCGGAGCTTGATTTTCTGCAGCAGCAGGGCGTTTTTGCCAAGCAAAGACCGGAAGCTGTTTTCTTTGGCGGCGGCACGCCGTCCGTGCTCAATCCGGCGCAGATAAGCGCGCTGCTGAACAAAATTCACAGTGCTGCCAGTCTGGCGGATGACTGCGAGGTAACCTTTGAAAGCAGTATCTATGATTTATAGGCGGATAAGCTCGCTGCCTGCATTGCCGGCGGCGTGAACCGCTTCAGCTTCGGCGTGCAAGCCTTTGATACGCATTTGCGCCGCTCCTTAGGCAGGCTTAATGCCAAGGAAGAGGTAACGGCCAAGCTCGAAGAGGTGGCAGCCAAAGACGTAAAGGTCATCATCGACCTGATTTACGGCCTGAACAGCCAAACGCAGGCAATGCTGCTGGACGATATCAGAACGGCGCTGGCCTGCGGTGTGAGCGGCATGGATTTGTATAAGCTGCAGATTATGCCGAAATCTCCCTTAGGTCAGGCGATTGCCAAGGGCAATATTAAATATGAATATAAAGACAGAATGCTGGCGGAAATGTTCGTCGCTGCCGATGCGCTGCTCGCAGAGCAGGGAGCAAAGGCGCTGAGCTGCTGCCACTGGGCAATGCGCGAGGATGAACGCAGCGGCTACAATACGCTGGTGAAGAGCGGTGCCAACATCATTACCTGCGGTGCGGCCTGCGGCGGTCACATGGGAATGTACAATTACATGAAGACTATGGACCGAAGCGATTATGTCAAAAAGGCTACGTCCGGGCAGTACGCCGTTATGGGCATGGGCAAGCATAACGAAAACTATCTGCTCCTCGAAAAGCTGTCCGGACAGTGTGATTCTGGCAGATTTGATTTTGCTTTGCTGAAGCAGTATAGCGATGCGGATTGGGAAAGCTTGCTTGCGCCGCTGTTGGAGCAGTGGGAGCTTTTGGACCTGCTTTACGCAGTGGATGGCAAGTATTACTTTACGGCGAAGGGAAAATATTACTATCGTCAGATGGACAGAGTGCTGCTGACAGCTGCGGAGTATGCGCTTTACGGCAAACCGGGACTGATGGAGCAGGCCGGCCAGAAGATGATGGGCATTATGAAGAATATGAAATAAAAGGAGTGTACTACTATGCAGGACATTTTAATCGTTTATGACAGCAAAACAGGTAATACGGAAAAGGTTGCCAAGGCTTTGGCCGAGGCTGCAGGCGAACGTTGCGTGCTGGCGCAGGTTGATGCTGCTCCAGCTGCGGATGACTTCGCTGTTGTTGTGGCAGGCTACTGGGTTGACAAGGGAGCACCTAATGCGAAGATGAAAAAATATTTGGAGAATTTGCACGGTAAAAAGGTAGTGCTGTTCCAGACACTGGGCGCAGACCCGGCGAGCGACCACGCTGTAAGCTCCCTTGTAAATGCAGGCGTATTAATGAACAAGGACTGCAAGGTGCTTGGTACTTTATCTATCCGCGGTGCGATTGACCCGGCGCTGATTGCCATGATGCGCAAGATGCCGGCAGGCAGCCCGCACAGCCCCAGTCCCGAGAGCGAAGCCCGTTGGGCTGCTGCAGCCAGCCATCCGGATGCAGAGGATCTGGCGAAGGCCAAGAGCTTTATGCAGGGCTTTTTGGCTATGTATGACAAGTTTTTGAAGATGATGTAAGAGCAGTCCTTCATATAAGAACAGTGCTTTATAATGCGCAGCCGCAGTGTGGCTGCGCATTTATTATTGTAAAAGCATTTTAGGGCAGAGAAATTTAAACAATGAACTAAAAGTGTAGAAGCATTGACAATTTTGTGTCTTGCGTAAAGTTCGCTCATAGTGTACAATGGAGTTAGTTATAAAATGCAATTTTGAAAGGAAGGTGCATTATGAAAAAATTATTAGTACTCATCATGGCGGCTTTGATGATCGTTGCTATGGCTGTAGCAGGCTGCGGCGGCGATGACAAAAAGGCTGACAATGGCAGTGCTGCACACAAGGAGAAGCTGGTTATCGGTACCGATGCCGATATCAACAACCTTAACCTGCAAAAACAACAGGACGCTGCCAACAACGTTATTCTGAAGAACACTCACCAGACTCTGGTATTCTTCAATAACGGCTCTCAAGGCAAGGAGCGCTTCGGCCCCGGTCTGGCTACCGACTGGAAGTTCGTAGATGATACCCATATCATCATGAACCTGCGTAAGGACGTATACTTCAACGACGGTAAAAAGACCCCGATGACCGCCGATGACGTTAAATTCACCCTGGATATGGCAATGAAAAACGTTATCAAATCCGCTCTGGCAGGCTATGTAAAATCTACCGTTAAAGACAAATATCAGATTGAAATCGAAATCAGCTCCTATAACAACGAGTTCATTCAATCTCTGTCCTCCGTTCCTCTGTCCATCCAATCCAAAAAGGCTTATGATGATGGCGTAAAAGAGCCGTGGCTTATCGGCACCGGCCCTTACAAATATGACAAATGGGTTCAAGGCGAATACTGCCGTCTGACCAAGGTTAAGGATTATTGGGGCAACAACCTGCCTGCAACCGAAAACTTTGCTCCCGGCATATCCGATATCATCGAATTCCGCCCGATGATCGAAGCTTCTGCTCGTGTAATGGCTCTACAGGCCGGCGAAATCGATGTATGCGTAAATCCGCCTATCAGCGATCTGAAATTCTTGAAGGATGACAAGAATATCACTGTTTACGAACAACCCGGTACCCGTCTGTTCTACTTCGCATTCAATGTTGAAAAGAAACCGTGGGATAACCAAAAACTGCGTCAGGCTGTAGCTTGCGCAATCGACAAGAAATCCGTTCTGGACGCTGCTCTGAATGGCAAAGGCACTCTGCAAAAAACCATTCTGAACCGTGGTCTGTGGGGCTTCTATGATGAAATGCCCGGCTATGACTACAATCTGGAGCGTGCTAAACAGCTGATGAAGGAATCCGGCGTAACCGGTCCTATCAAAACCACTCTGACCTATGCAACCGGCGCTCCCTACGAGCAGATTGCAACTGTTATCCAAGCTAACCTGGCACAAATCGGTATTACTGTAGATCTGGTTCCGATGGAGCAAGCTGCTCTGAAGGCTGCCTGCAAGGACGGCAAACAAAGCCTGTTCCTGTGGCGTTGGAACGAAGACTCCAAGGTTGACTTTGTATATCGTGACCTGTTCTACACCGGTTCCGGCTCCAACTATCATCACTTCTCCGATCCGAAGGCTGACAAGCTGATTGATGATGTTGCAACCCTGAAGGATCAGAACAAACGTATGGAAGCCGGCGTTGAGCTGCAAAAATACCTGGTTGACGAATGCCCGCAGGTTCCTCTGTACATTGCTAACCTGGTAGTTGCCTACAATAAAGACCTGAAAGGTCAATATTTCTACGGCGGCGGCAACCACGATTGGCGTCATGCTTATATCGCTAAATAATTTTGCTGAAAATTTACAAAGGCGTAAAACAAGGGAGGCGTAGTCCTCTCTTGTTTTATCATAGCACCTTTTATTTGAGTTCTACGGAAAGGAGCTTTGTTGAATGCTTAAATATGTTGTCAACAGACTCCTCAGTTTGATTCCGGTAATTTTAGTAACCTCTTTTCTGATTTACTGGGCAATGAGTCTTACTGAGGGCGACCCCGCAATGATGATTGCCGGCGACGGCGCTTCGAAGGAAATGATTGATCAGATCCGCCATGATCTTGGTCTGGACCAGCCTTTCCTGCTGCAATATTTTAACTATATGAGAGGTATGCTTGTAGGTGATATGGGCAAATCCTATGTAACCAACAAGGATGTATTCCATACCTTCTTCCAATATCTGCCGAACACCCTGTATCTGGGCGGCGCTGCTGTTATTATCGCTACTCTGGTATCCATTCCTCTGGGCATCTACACTGCTATCCACCAGAACACATGGAAGGATACCGCAGGCATGATTTTCGCTCTGTTCGGTACCTCCATGCCTAACTTCTGGCTGGGCCTGATGCTGATTATTATTTTTGCTCTGCATCTTAGATTATTCCCGACCGGCGGCAACTTCGGCTGGAAGAGCCTGGTTCTGCCTGCTGTAACCGTAGGCTTCGGTCTGGCAGCTTTGATTACCCGTATTACCCGTTCCTCCATGCTGGACGTTATGCGTCAGGATTATATGACCACCGCGCGTGCTAAAGGCTGCAGCGAGCATCGTGTAATCTATAAGCATGGTCTGAAAAACGCACTGATTCCTATTATCACTGCTATCGGTCTGCAAATGTCTTTGGTTATCACCGGCTCCGTACTGGCTGAAACCGTATTCAGCTGGCCCGGCATCGGCCGTCTGGTATACGAATCTATTACCAGACGTGACATTCCGATGGTAACCGGTTCTATTATTCTGTGTTCTATTTTGATGTGCCTGATTAATTTGGTTGTCGATCTGGTATACGCATTCTTTGATCCGCGTATCAAGGCACAGTACAGCAAGAAGGGGTGAGGAAGATGGCTGCAAAGAAAAGAACTAAAAGACGCACCATGTTCCAGGAAACCTGGCATCGTCTGCTGAAAAATAAGGGCGCTGTAATCGGCATGGCCTTTCTGGCGCTGCTGTGCGTCATCGCTCTGGTAAGTCCCTTGGTATTCAACTATGAAACCGACGTTATCGGTCAGAACCTGGCTATTAAGCTGCAGCCTCCCAGCGGGGAGCACTGGTTCGGCACCGATGAATACGGCCGTGACCTGTTTGCCCGTGTTATGTACGGCGCACGCTATTCTATGGCTATCGGTATCGGTTCCGTAGGCTTCGGTCTGATTGTAGGTACTATTTTAGGCTCTATTGCCGGCTTCTACGGCGGCAAGGCAGATGATATCATCATGCGCGGTATTGATATTTTCTACTCCATTCCTAACATTCTGAAGGCAGTAGTAATCGTATCTCTGCTGGGCACTAGCACCATCAACCTGATTATTGCTCTGGCAATTTCCTGCGCAACTAACTATGCGCGTATCGTGCGTGCTTCCGTTATGACAGTGCGCGATTTGGAATATGTTGAATCCTCCTATGCGATGGGCCTGCCCACCTGGAAGATTATTCTCAGACATATCCTGCCGAACTGCCTGTCTCCGATTATCGTACAGACTACTCTGCTGATCGGTACTACTATTATTTCCGCTTCCTCCCTGAGCTTTTTGGGTATCGGCGTACCGGCACCTGCTCCCGAATGGGGCGCGCTGCTTTCTGGCGGCAGAGGTCATATTCGTGATGCCAGCTACATTTGTGTTATTCCCGGTTTAGCTATTATGTTTACCGTATTAGCCTTGAACCTGTTGGGCGATGGCCTGCGCGATGCGCTGGATCCTAAGCTGAAGAAATAAGGGGGCTGCATTATGGATTTAGTATTAGATATTAAGGACCTTGTGGTCCATTATGAAACAGAAGACAGCGATGTGCATGCAGTCAACGGCATTGATATCGCAATCGGCAAAAAGCGTACCCTTGGCCTGGTAGGCGAAACCGGTGCAGGCAAAACTACTACCGCACTGTCTATCATGAACCTCGTTCCGGATCCGCCGGGAGTTATCAAGAGCGGTACCATTAAGCTCGAAGGCAAGAACGTACTCGAAATGAGCGAGCGTGAGCTGGAGGAAATGCGCGGCAATGATGTGGCGATGATTTTCCAGGACCCGATGACTGCGCTGAACCCTGTTATGACCGTAGGCGAGCAGATTGCCGAAAGTCTGGAGCTGCACCAGAACCTTACTCCGGAGCAATCTCTGGAAAAGGCTAAGGATATGCTGAAGCTCGTTGGTATTGCCGAAGCGAGAGCCAACGATTATCCGCATCAGTTCTCCGGCGGTATGAAGCAGCGTGTAGTTATCGCTATTGCGCTGGCCTGCAGCCCGAAGCTGCTGATTGCCGATGAACCTACCACCGCACTGGACGTAACCATTCAGGCGCAGGTACTGGAGCTGATGAAGGACCTCATCAACAACCGCGACATGTCCATGCTGATGATTACGCACAGCCTGGGTATCGTTGCCGAGGTTTGCGACGATATGGCAGTTATGTATGCCGGCCGTATTGTGGAGAAGGGCACTGTTGACGATGTATTCAACAACATGCGTCATCCCTATACCGAGGGCCTGTTCAACAGTCTGCCTAACCTGAAGGAGCAGGGAGAAATGCTGGAGCCTATCAAGGGCCTGATGCCCGACCCGGCAGACCTGCCGCCCGGATGCACCTTCGCTCCGCGTTGTCCCTATGCTACCGAAGCATGCTCTGCCTCCGTGCCTGAGCTGCATTCCGTAGATGGCAGCAAAACTCATTTTGTAGCCTGCCACGCTTATTCCAGACCCGGATTTGCTTTAAGGAGGAACCAAAAATGAGTAATGCTCCGCTGTTAGTTATTGACAATCTGTCCAAATATTTTAATACCGCTGCAGGTCAGCTGCATGCTGTTGACGGTGTAAGCTTTACTCTGGAGGAAGGCAAAACTCTGGGTATCGTAGGCGAATCCGGCTGCGGTAAATCTACCACCGGCCGTTGCATTCTGAAGCTGATTGAGCCTACCAGCGGCAAAATCATCTTCCAGGGCAACGATATCACCAAGCTGAGCCGTAAGGAAATGCGCCCGCTGCGCCAAAAGATGCAGATGGTATTCCAGGATCCGTTTTCCTCTCTGGACCCGCGTGAAACCGTTATGCAGCTTATCAGCGAGCCGATTATCGAGCATAAGCTGATTAAAGGCAGGGAAGCGATTGAAGAACGCACTCTGGAGCTGATGCGTACCGTTGGCTTGGCTGAGCGCTATGCCAATGTATATCCGCATGAGCTGGACGGCGGCCGCCGTCAGCGTATCGGCATTGCCCGTGCTTTGGCTATGAACCCCAAAATTATTGTCTGCGACGAGCCTGTTTCCGCGTTGGACGTTTCCATTCAGGCGCAGATTCTGAACCTGCTCAAGCAGCTGCAAAAGGATTTGGGTCTTACCTATATCTTCATCACTCATGACTTGTCCGTTGTAAAATATTTCTCGGATGATATTGCGGTTATGTATATGGGCACTATGGTAGAAAAAGCACCTGCTAATCTGCTGTTCAAGAATCCGCTGCATCCTTACACCAAGGCACTGCTTTCGGCAATTCCTCTGCCTATCGTGGGCAAGGATAAGCCTAAGCGTCAGGTTATCAAGGGCGAAATTACCGCGCCTATCAACCTGCCGGATGCCTGCCGTTTCATGAAGCGCTGCGACTGCCCTGTTGCCGGCGTTTGTGATAAAGGCAATCCGGTATTGCGCGAGGTTGAGCCGCAGCATTTTGTGGCCTGCCCCTGCGTAAAATAATTAAAAAAAATAAATCGACTTCCTAAAGCTGAAATGTTGGTTTTGGGAGGTCGATTTTTTGTTTATTTAAGTGTTGGGAGTTTTTCTTGTTAAGCGGTTTCTTTTTTTGCTTGCGCTTATACTTAAATTTTAAATTTTATAGTGCTTTGTGATATAATAATATTATGTGAAACAAAAATAATGGTTAAATGAAAGTGAGGCGAGAGGTGTGCTGATGAATACAACGGAGTATCTCTCCATTATTGAAAATATTAAGCGTGAAATAAATGCTGCGCAATATCGTGCTGCGCTTCATGTGAATGCAGATATGCTGCTGCTTTATTATGATATTGGTTGTGTTATTAATGAGCATAAAACCTGGGGAAGCAAGTTTATTGATAATCTTGCTGCTGATATTCGCTTGGCATTTCCGAAAAGCAAAGGTTACTCCGTCCGTAATCTTAAGTATATGGCAAAGTTTGCTGAAACTTATGCGGAAAGGGAATTTGTGCAACAGGTTGTTGCACAAATTCCTTGGGGGCATAATATAGTTATTCTTGATAAAGTAAATAATTTGGAAGAACGAAAATGGTACATCAAAAAATCAGCACAAAATGGATGGTCACGTAATGTGCTAGTCCATCAGATTGAAAGCAATTTGTATCAGCGACAGGTTTTAGCAGAGAAAGTCTCTAATTTTGAAAATCGTTTACCATCTCCTCAAAGCGAATTAGCCGTACAGACCATGAAGGATCCATATGTATTTGATTTTATTGCCTTCAATGAGGATATGTTAGAACGAGATATTGAACAAGCTTTGGTTCGAGATGTTACCAGACTGCTGTTGGAGCTTGGAACAGGATTTGCGTTTTTGGGAAATCAATACCATCTGAATGTAGGCGGGGACGATTTTTATATTGATTTATTGTTTTATAATATCAATTTACGCTGTTATGTAGTTATAGAACTGAAAACCGGTGATTTTAAGCCTGAATATGCTGGAAAGCTGAATTTCTATCTATCCGCAGTAGATGGCATTTTGAAAAAGGAGCAGGATAATCCGTCTATAGGCTTGCTTCTGTGTAAGAGCAAGAACAACGTTGTTGCAGAATATTCCCTAAAGGATATGTCAAAACCTATTGGTGTAAGCGAGTACAAAATAACCAGCAGTTTGCCGGATAATTTGGAACAGCAGTTGCCTTCTATCGAGGATATTCAGAAGCGAATCCAATAAAGTTGCCTGCTCCTGCGTAAAATAATTTATATTGAAAAAATTAATCGCCCTCTGAAAAGCTGATTTCAGGGGGCGGTTTTGTCTAATATTTGTTGCTTTCGTCCAATTATATACCAATTTTGGACGAAAGGTGAAGGAGTTGGATGAAAGAAATGATTTAGCCTGATTATCTTAGATGGGTTTGCTGCTCAGTCGAATGTAAGGTATTGCTTGCGTAAAATGTATTTTTACCGGAGCCGTATCTGCTTATCACGCCTTCTTCTGTTAATTTCTTGAGAGCTGCAGCTGCCGAAGAAGAGCTGATGCTTGGACAAGAATTTAAAACATCATTCTTGGTAAAACGTCCCAGTTTTTGTGTAACGTAGTATCTGACAATATCATAGACAGTGCTTTTAGCTCCTGCCTGTTCTGAAATGGTAATACGTTCTTCGAATTCACGATAACATGCTAAAATGATGCCAAGCATGTATTTGATGAATGGCCGGGGATTATTTTTTTCTGTGTGCCAATTTTCGTCAGAAGCAGCCAGGCTTTCGTAATATACTTCTTTGGTATCTGCAATAGCTTTTTCAATACTTATATATTGTCCGACTACATAACCGCTGCGGTATAATAACAGTAAAGTTAATAATCTGCTCATTCGGCCGTTACCGTCATTAAGCGGATGAATGCAAAGAAAATCCAAAATAAAGCAAGGTATCAGCAGCAGTGGATCAACTAATTCTTTGTTGAGGGTATTTTCGTAGCTCGCACAAATATTTTCTATGGCTTGCGGTGTTTCATATGGTAAAAGAGGCTTAAAAATTATTTGCATCGTACCATCAGGCAAACGCATATCTATCTCATTAGCCGTGTTTTTAAAAATACCACCATAGGAAAGATTAGTGAATTTTAATAACTCTTTATGTAATTGCAAAATATAATTTGGCCTAACAGGTATGTAAGGATAATTTTCGTGTATTAGATTTAAAGCATTCCTATAACCTAAAATTTCCTTCTCATCACGATTTTTAGGTGTAGTCTTATCTTCACACAACTGTTTTAAACGGCTTTTCGTGGTAATAATACCTTCAATTCTGTTAGATGCTTCCGTGCTTTGAATTTTGGCTACCTCAACTAACCGTTCTAATTCCATAGGCTTTTGGCGCAGATATAAAGCCTGACGTCCTTTATACTCATGAATTTTTGCTATATATGATAAAATCTCGGTGTCCCAAAGCATTGTTGACAATTTTGCATAGTCAAAATTTCTCATTTATCCACACCTTCTTTCTTCCAATATTTGTTACTTTCGTCCAATTATATACCAATTTTGGACGAAAAGCAAATAGGTTGGATGAAAGGAGAAAATAATAAATCATTTTACCCCTCTTTATCTTTTGCTCAAAAAGTGTTATAATAAACATCAAATTGAATCGACCCCTGATAACACGATGAACAAGCAAGTAGGCTTAAGGCTGTGTTTAAGAGAGCGAAGTCACCGGCTGTAAGCTTCGCACACAAAATTATGCCAAAGTTCCCTTGGGAGTGTCCTGCCTGAAGGCTGCATGGTTGCGTAGGGTGGGCGTAAGGCTGCGTTAAAGCTTGCAAATGAAGGAACAAATTTGGGTGGTACCGCGAATATTTTTCGCCCCTGTAAACTTATCAGTTTTGCAGGGGCGTTTTCTTATTTTTGGCTGACAGCTGATAAAGCATCATCTACTGCAGAAACAGCTTCTTGCACCAAAGGTATTAGCACGACCAACGATTTATCCAATTCGCATTAGCTCATGATAAATCGGGTCTTTGCGTCACGTACCTCCGGTACGCCTGCGTCGCGTTTCTTTGTATCTGATACTTTCTAAGCCGTCCAATGAAGAAAGGATGAAATCAATGAAAGAAAAATTAGAAGCATTAAAAGCACAGGCTTTAGAAGAGCTTGATGCCGTAACTTCTCTTGATGCGCTTAAGGACCTGCGCGTCAAATATCTGGGCAAAAAAGGCCCGATGACCGAAATCCTGCGCGGCATGGGCAAGCTGCCTGCCGAAGAGCGTCCGAAAATCGGCCAGATTGTTAATGAAATCAAGGCTGAGCTGGAAGGCAAAATCAATGAAGCAACCGCCGTGCTGGAGAAAAAAGCGCTGGCTGACAAGCTCGCTAACGAGCAGGTTGATATTACTCTGCCGGGCCGCAAGCCGAAAACCGGTCATCTGCATCCCGTAACCTTGACCATGCGTGAGATTAAAAAAATCTTCATGCGTATGGGCTTTGACGTTTGCGACGGTCCGGAAATTGAGGATGTATACCACAACTTCACCGCACTGAACCTGCCGCCTGATCATCCGGCACTGGATATGCAGGATTCCTTCTATATCACCGAAAACTATCTGCTGCGCACCCAAACCTCCGGCGTGCAGGCACGCACTTTGGAAAGCAAGGAGCCTAACACTCCGATTCGCATGATTTGCCCCGGTACCGTTTACCGCTGCGATTACGACGCAACTCACTCTCCGATGTTCCATCAGGTAGAAGGCCTTGTTGTAGATAAAAACATCAGCCTGGCAGATTTGAAGGGCACTCTGGAGCTGTTCTGTAAGCAAATGTTTGGCGACGATGTTAAGGTGCGCCTGCGTCCTTCCTACTTCCCCTTCACCGAGCCTTCCGTTGAGGTTGACGTATCCTGCCCGATTTGCCATGCTAAGGGCGGCGGCTGCCATGTCTGCAAGGACAGCGGCTGGCTGGAAATCCTCGGCGCCGGTGTTGTACATCCCAACGTATTGCGCATGAGCGGTTATGATCCTGAGAAAATGACCGGTTTTGCCTTTGGTCTGGGCGTTGAACGTATCGCTATGCTGAAATATGGCATTGACGATTTGCGCCTGTTCTTCGAAAATGACCAACGCTTCATCAGTCAATTCAAATAAGGAGGATCAATCATGCTTGCATCTTTAGAATGGTTAAAACAATATGTAGATATTAACATCTCCGTTGCGGAGCTGTGCGATAAAATTACCCGTGTCGGTCTGGAGGTTGACACTGTAGAAAAATTAGGCGAAGGCCTGGAGGGTGTAATCACAGGTAAGGTTATGGAAATTCACCGTCATCCCGACAGCGACCACCTGTGGGTTTGCATGCTGGATTATGGCCAAGGCGGCGAGCCGGTGCAGATTCTTACCGGCGCGCAAAACGTACATCAATATGACATTGTGCCTGTTGCCGTAGTTGGCAGCGTACTGCCTCCGAGCGAGCGCAACCCGCAAGGCCTGAAGCTGAAAAAAGCTAAAATGCGCGGTCTTGATTCCTTCGGCATGCTGTGCAGTGCCGATGAGCTGGGTATTGAATCTAAGCTGCTGCTGCCGGAGCAAAGAAACGGCATCTTCATTCTGCCGGAAAACACTCCGATTGGCGTAGACATCAAAACCGTTTTAGGCTTGGATGATACCGTTATCGATATCGACCTGACCAGCAACCGTGCCGACTGCTTCAGCATTATCGGTCTGGCGCGTGAAATCAGCGCTATTACCGGCTGCCCGCTGAAAATGCCTGCTATGGACGTTAAGGAAGCTGCCGCAGGCAAGGCAAGCGATTATGTAAACGTAAAAATTGACGCACCGGAGCTGTGCTCCCGCTTTGCTACCCGCGTGCTGAAGGACATCAAAATTATGCCTTCTCCCGAATGGATGCAGCGCCGTCTGCGTGCCTGCGGCGTGCGCCCCATCAGCAATGTAGTTGACGTTACCAACTATGTTATGCTGGAGCTGGGCCAGCCGATGCATGCTTATGATGCCGATAAGGTTGCAGGCCATACTTTGATTGTGCGCCGTGCTCAAGAGGGCGAAAAGCTTGTTACCCTCGACGGCAAGGAGCGCGAGCTGACCTCCGCTATGATTACCATCGGTGATGCCGAAAAGGCTGCCGGTCTGGGCGGTGTTATGGGCGGCCTTTTGACCGAGGTTACCGACGAAACCAAGAACGTTATTCTGGAGGCTGCTTCCTTCCACGGTCCTTCTATCCGCCGCACCTCCCGTGCGCTGGGCCTGCGCAGTGAAGCCAGCGGCCGTTTTGAGCGCGGTGTGGACACTATCCGCGACCATGACGCACTGAACCGTGCTGCTCACCTGTTGGAAGAAATGGGTGCCTGCGAAACCTTCAGCGGTATCGTAGAGGCTTATCCGGAGGAGCTGAAGCCGGCAGTAATCACCACCACCGCAGCAAAGATTAACGGCCGCATCGGTGTAAACATCGCTGAGGAAGAAATGGTTGCTATTCTTAGCAAATTGGGCTTCGGTGTAGAAGCAAAGGACGGCGAGCTGCTGGTTACCGCTCCCACCTGGCGCCGTGATATTGACTGCGATGCCGATATCAGCGAAGAAATTGCGCGTATGCATGGCTATGATTTCATCGAAAGTCATCAGCCGGAGCTGACCATCACCCAAGGCAGCCAGTCTGTGCTGGACGATGTTAAGGACGATGTACAGGATTACATGGTAGGTGCAGGCCTGAGCGAGATGATGACCTACAGCTTCATCAAGGCTAACGCTTACGATAAAATGCTGCTGGCAGCAGATGATGCACGCCGCAGCTGCATTGAGCTGCTGAACCCGATTACCGACGCTTTCTCCGTAATGCGTACAACTATGATTCCGAGCGCGCTGCAGACTGCCTCCTTCAACCTGCGCAACCACAACAGCAGTGTTGCTTTGTTTGAAATCGGCCGTATCTTCCTGCCGAAGGCGTTGCCGCTGACCGAGGATCCCGAAGAGCGTCAGCTGCTGACCGCAGTACTGAGCGGCAGCCGCAAAGCACTCAACTGGTGCGATGATAAAGGCAGCGTTGACTTCTATGATATGAAGGGCATTGTTGAAGGCCTGCTGGAAGCAATGCAGGTGAGCGATTACACTATGACTCGCAGCCAACAGCCGTATCTGCATCCGGGCAAGAGCTGTGACATCGTTGTTAACGGCGAGGTTATCGGCTCCTTTGGCGAGGTGCACCCGGTAGTTCAGGAAAACTTTGAGCTGGATCAGGTTACCTATGTGCTGGAAATGGCCGTAGAGCCGTTGGTAGCAAGCGCAACCGCTGTACCGCAATACAAGCATCTGCCCAAGTTCCCGAGCATGAGCCGTGATATTGCCGTTGTTGTTCCTGCGGAAGTAACCAACGCCGAGCTGGAGCAGGTAATCCGTGCGCATGCAGGCGAGCTGCTGAAGGGTGTGCGTGTATTTGATATCTACACCGGCAAGCAGGTTGCCGCAGGCTGCAAATCCATGGCCTTTAACCTGACCTATCAGGCTGCAGACCGCACTCTGACCGACGCTGAGGTTGATGCTTCTATGAAGAAGGTAATCGCTGAGGTTGCCGAAGCATATAAGGCTAAGCTGAGAGATTAATTAGGATATAATTATTACGTATAAAAGGACTCGCTGCCGCTTTTTAGCGGTGGCGAGTCTTTTGCATTTGCACAAAGATTCTGTTATGCAAATATCTGCTTTACAAAATCCTATTGATGTACTATGATAATAGTGAAGACCAATATTTTTTATTGAGGGGGTTTTAATATGTACAAATTATGGAACATGTTAGCAGAAATGAAATCAGATGCTTATGAATGGGTGGAGCTTTCCCACTCTATGAACAATGACAGCCCGGTGTGGAGCGGTATTCCCGCAGGCTCGGTAGAGGTTAGCAAGACAGTGTTCGATTGGGGCAACCCGATGCTGGAATGTTTGATTCAAACCTTCAAATTTCCCGGCCAATACGGCACGCATATTGACTTTCCCGGTCACTTTGTCAAGGATATGTCTTTGTCCGAGGAATTCGGTGCGCAGCAGATGCTGTTTCCCTTGTGCGTGATTGATATCACTGCCAAAGTTGCAGAGGATGTGCATTACGCCGTAACGGTGGAAGACATCAAGGCTTATGAAGCGGAATACGGACCGATTCCCGACGGCGCCTTTGTGGCACTGCGCACCGACTGGTATAAAAACTGGCCGGATATGGATAAGCTGAGCGGTATTGCTGCCGACGGCAGCGAAAACTTCCCCGGCTGGTCCTTGCCGGCACTGCAATATATATATGAAGAACGCAATGCTGCAGCCAACGGCCACGAAACACTGGATACCGATGCTTCGGCAGAGGCTGCCAAGGCAGGAGATTTGGCGTGCGAGCGTTATGTACTGGGCAAGGGCAAGCTGCAGATTGAAGTGCTGCAGAACCTGGACCGTGTGGCACCTGCGGGAGCATTGCTTGTTGCTGCCTGGCCGCGTATTGAAGGAGCAACCGGCTTGCCGGCGCGCGTGCTGGCGATTACTCCGAAAAAATAAAAAATTTGCAAGTGTTAAACTGACAGATTAAGAATGAGGCGTACATACGATTTAAAAGTATGTACGCCTTTTTGCATGCGTGATATAATAAATGTATTAGTAAAAAACTTATTAATTGAGTAAAAAAGAGGGAAGTAGGATACATATGCGTAAATTAAAGTTTGTTTTTCAGATTATTATAGCCTTTATCGTAGCGCTGGCTGCGTACAGCGGCCTTTATCAGCCAAACGCCGAAAGCGTGCGTGCGGCGGTAAAAAACAACCTGCCGCAGAGCATGCAGCAAAAGCAGGACACAGGCACAGCGCAGGGCAGACTGCGTATCAGCGTGCTGGATGTGGGGCAGGCGGATGCGATTTTGCTGCAGGAAGGCAAGCGTAATATCATGATTGATGTGGGCAACGACGTTAAGGATAAGGTGGGCGACAGCGGCGGCAGGCAGGCGCTGATTAAGGCGCTCGATAAAGCCGGCGTCAGCAAAATCAAGACGGTTTTTGTGACACACCATCACCGTGATCATATGGGCAATATCATGTATGTGCGCGGTAAATACGGCGTCAGCAATATTTATGACAGCGGTTATGTGAACAACGGCTATAAGGCGTCCGTGGCGCTGAACAGTGATTTGCGCGCCGGCAGGTATAACGGACAGGCGCTGAAGGCCGGGGATACGATTAAGATTGATAAAAATTATTATATCGAGGTGCTGGCACCGGGAGACTTCCTCAGCAAAAAGGACCTGAAAAATTTGAATAACACCAGCCTGGTGCTGATGCTGCATTATGGCAGCTTTAAGATGCTGCTGACGGGTGATGCGGAGGCACCGGTGGAGGATGCGCTGCAGCAAAAATATGGCACTGCACTGCAGGCGGATGTGCTGAAGGTGGGCCATCACGGCAGCAAGACATCGTCCTATTGGCCGTTTGTCAGCAAGGTTAAGCCTAAGTATGCGCTTATCAGCTGCGGTGATTTTTCGATTTATAAACATCCGAACAAGAACGTGGTGGGCAGCTTAACGCATCTTGGCGCGAAGGTGCTGACGACGCATGACCATGGTACGCTTACTGTGACAACAGATGGCAAAAGCTTTGAGGTGAAGACGGAGCGGTAGGCGGTTGCCTAAGGCGCAGATGTGGGGTAGAATAGGGAGTAGAAAGAAGAAGCGGAGGTTTTAATGATGAAGCATTATGAGGTAGTGGCAGCGGTAATTGAGCATGACGGCAAGATTTTGTGCATGCAGCGTAATAAAGGCAAGTTTGATTATGTAAGCTATAAATTTGAATTTCCCGGCGGCAAGGTAGAGGCCGGAGAAGAGCGCCACACTGCGCTGGAACGCGAGCTGCGCGAGGAAATGGATATGGATATCAGCATTCCCGAGGATGCGTATCTTATGACGGTGGAGCACACCTATCCGGATTTTGCGATTACCATGCATGCGTATGTGTGCAAGCTGGCACAGCCCAAGTTCGTTATGAAGGAGCATGTGGCAGCAAAATGGCTGGCTCCGGCAGATTTAAGCAGCTTGGATTGGGCAGCAGCAGATATGCCGATTGTAGAGCGTTTGCAGCATGAGGAGATTGATTAATCGTGAACAGCAGTGAACTTGCCTTGTATCTTGAGGCGGGCTTTATTGATTTTAATATTGAAACTGACGAGCGCTTTTTGCCGAAGATATTAACCAATAACCAGCAGGAGCAGGTAAAGGTATTAGAAAACCTGCTGTTTGAGCTGGAGCATTGTGATGAATTTTTCTTTTCTGTAGCGTTTGTGACTAATAGCGGTATTGCCTGCTTGATTGATACGCTGAAGGAATTGGAAAATAAGCATATCAAGGGCAAAATTTTGGCTTCGCAATACCAAAACTTTACGGAACCGCGAGCGCTGCGCAGATTGCTGCAGTATCCTAATCTGGAATTGAAGATAATCACCTCTGACTATAATTTCCATGCCAAGGGTTACTTGTTCCATACACACGCAACCTCTGCTAAGGATGAAAATTACACTATGATTGTCGGCAGCAGTAATTTGACGCAAAGTGCGCTGACTGTTAACCGTGAGTGGAATGTGCAGCTTTCGTCCATGAAGGATGGCGCTTTAATCAGGCAGATGCAGGAGGAGCTTAATCAGGCGTGGGATGATGCTACGCCTGTTACTGAGGAATGGATTGCTGCTTATGAGCGCATTTATGGTGAAGCACGCAGCCAACGGCAGCGTGCTTATACGAAAATACATAAGCTGTATAAAATCAATCCTAATAAAATGCAGGCAGCAGCTTTGCAAAATATTGCTGCGCTTAGGGCAAAGGGCAAGAATCGTGCTTTGCTGATTTCTGCTACTGGTACTGGTAAAACGTATCTTTCAGCCTTTGATGTGATGGCAGCGCAGCCAAAACGCTGCCTGGTTATAGTACATCGAGGCCTGATTGCGCGTAAATCCAAGGAAAGTTTTGAGCAGATTATTGATGAGCATATTACGACCGGCTTGTTTACCAGCGGTCACAGAGAAATAGACAGAGATTATGTTTTTGCTACAGTGCAGACCTTGGTGAAGGATGAAAATTTACATGCCTTCGCACCAGATGCTTTTGACTATATTATTATCGACGAAGCGCATCATGCAGGAGCAAAAAGCTACCAAAAGGTGCTGAGCTATTTTAAGCCTAAATTTTTATTAGGTATGACGGCAACGCCGGAGCGTTCTGATGACTGCGATATTTTTAAAACCTTTGACCATAATATCGCTTACGAAATCCGTTTGCATCAGGCCTTGGCTGAAAATATGCTGGTGCCGTTTCATTATCATGGCGTAAGCGAAATTGTTGTAGATGGCGAGCTTTTAGATGATAATGCTGATTTTATTCGCCTGACGAGTGAAGAACGTGTCAAAAATATCCTGTATTATGCAGATTTTTATGGCTGTGACCAGGGGCGCGTCAAGGGTATAGTCTTTTGCAGCAGAATAGAAGAAGCGAAAGCCTTGTCAGAGGCGTTTAATAAGCATGGCAAAAGAGCAGCCTTTTTGGCTGGTGCTACCAGTGAGGAAGAGCGCGCAAGGCTTATCAAGCGTCTTGAAAGCGACGAGGATGTCGTAGATAAGCTTGATTATCTTTTCTCGGTTGATGTTTTGAATGAAGGCGTAGATATTCCTTCTGTAAATCAGATTATTATGCTGCGTCCTACGCAGTCTGCCATTGTCTTTGTGCAGCAGCTTGGCCGTGGTCTGCGTAAGAGCAAGGCAAAGCGCTATCTGGAGGTTATTGATTTTATCGGTAACTATGAAAATAATTACATGCTGCCAATAGCTTTGTATGGCGACCGCAGCGGCAGTAAGGAAAAGCTGCGTCGCATTGTGCATAATAACTTTTTACCGGGGGCATCGACAGTTTATTTTACCGATGTAGTTCGTGAGCGCATTTTTGAATCTTTAAATAAAAATAATTTTCTGGAGCTGCGTCAGCTAAAGGAATCCTATCAGTTAGTTAAATCTAAGCTAGGTCATGCACCGATGATGCTGGATTTTCTGGATTTGGGTGACAAGGATCCATATCTGTTTATCCAAAAGAAAAAATCCTATTACAATTTCAGGCAGTATGCAGATCCTTACGAAAGCACGTTAAATGCCTCTCAGTGCAAGCTATTGGAGTTTATCTGCTTGGAGCTTGCTAATGGCAGACGTTTGGAAGAGGTTGCGCTGTTGCGCTATTTAATGCAGCATACGCAAATTGACGTGCCTGCATTTATGCAATATATGCAGAATAAATACCAGCTTACTACTTCGGCAGCAACTGTTGCCAGCGTAGTGAATGTATTGAGTATGCAATTTTTTAAAACTGCGGATGCCCCAAAATATGGTAATATGCCGTTGGTGAATGCGAATGCAGACAGCATCTGCTTAAGTGAAAAATTTAGCAGCATGCTTGCAAATAAGGAATTCTACGGCTATGTTAATGATGCTTTGGCCTATGCGGAAAAACGCTTTTTGTCTGATTATAAGCCAGCAAAATTTTATCATGGCTTCAAGCTGTATGGTTCGTATACGCGTAAGGATGTCTGCCGTATATTGAACTGGGCGAAGGATGAAAGTGCTGTTGTTTATGGCTATAGAGTAAAATATAATACCTGTCCGATATTTGTAACCTATAAAAAGGATGAAAATATCAGCGAAAGCACTAAATACGATGACAGATTTGCCAGTCCTACGATTTTTAACTGGCAGACGCGCAGCAGAGTTAACATTGAGTCACCGGAGGTTGTAGCTATTAAAAAGCCGGAAACGTTAAAGCTCCTGTTTATCAAAAAGAGTGATGCTGAGGGCTCAGAGTTTTACTTTATGGGCGAAATGCTGCATAAGCAGAGCATCGGTACCACTATTACCGGTAACAAGGGCGAAAAGCTCTCTATTGTGCAAATGTTTTATGAAATGAAAACGCCGGTAGAAGCAAAGATTTATGATTATTTTGAAGGATGATGCTTATAGTCTTATGTGAAAGTCTTTTTGATGACGAGCTTGGCGTTAAGCAGAAACCCTACGGAGGTACACCATGGAAAAACCAATAGTAAAAGACGAAGCCTTTTTGGCACAAAAATCGCAGCCTGCAACCTTTATGGATATTGCAGTAGCGCAGGATTTATTAGATACGCTCGCAGCTCATGCGGACCGCTGCGTGGGCCTGGCAGCAAATATGATTGGCGTGTCCAAATGCGTTATCGCCGTAAATATCGGCCCCACGAATATTGCTATGCTGAATCCGGAGATTATCAAGCGCTCTGGTAAGTATATGACGGAGGAGGGCTGCCTGTCGCTGGAGGGAGAGCGGGCTGCAGTGCGCTACGAAAAAATTACCGTGGCCTATCAGGACATGCAGTTTAAAAAGTGCAAGCAGAGCTTCAGCGGCTTTAGGGCGCAGATTATTCAGCATGAGATTGACCATTGCAATGGTATTATAATTTAAGCGCGGCATGGCTTGAGAGGCTGCAAAGTGCTTGCTGAGTTAAAAAGAATGTTGAAGCTTATCTTGGAAAATATCGTTACTGCTCCCGAAAGGCTTGGCCTGCCTGCAGCGTATGCGGAGTCCGACGTGCTGCTTTACAGGCAGTACGGGCGCTATGACACGGTTGCCGTGCAGCGCGAGGGCAGGCAATTACTCGAGCGTGCGGAAGCATTGCAGGCGGAGCATGACATCACTGCATTGCTAAGGCTTGCCAAGCAATATGCCGAGTGGAGCAAAAAGCTGCAGCAGCTAAAGTTCAAACGCTTGCTGCATGGTGAATTTGCTGCGGGCAAGGGTATTACGCTTTATGTAAATGCAATCAGACAGGAATGTGCTGAGCATGGTTGGGATTACGCAGCCTATTATGATTCCGTGCTGGTGCATGAGCGCTTGCATCTGCTGTATTATCAGGCGCTGCTGGCGCAGTTTGGCGCAGAAGGCGCAGCGGTGCAGAGTGCGGAATATAAGCAGGCGCAGCGCTATTGGTACGGCCGTCAGACGGAGGCGGCGCAGGCTGCCGTGGTTAAGGAAACGTTGGCAGAGTTTGCCCGTTGGCTGTGGTGTTTGCAGCAGGGGCATTTGGCGCTGGCGCTGGCGTTTTTGCAGACGCGCGAGGAGGCGCGGACGTGCATTCCCTACTATCCTTATGCAGGAGTGCGGGGACTGTGCGCGTTGCATGCAGGTTCGCCGCAGGCTGCAGTACGGGCGTACAGCGAGCTGTGGCAGCTGTCGCTGACGAGCTGGCAGCAGGCGTATACGCGGATAAAAGAGCTGAACGCAGCAAAATAGGGACAAAAAATAACAGCCCAATTCTCAAAGCATGAGTCTTGGGCTGTTTTCGTATGCAATTTTTTAGGCGAAGCCAAGCATTAAACCGATTTGCCTTACAATAAACGCTACGCACCAGGCCACAACAAGCTCATAGCCCATAAGGCAGAGCGTGCTGGTATCGGAGTTCAGCTCGCGGCGGATGGTAGCCAGCGCTGCTACGCAGGGCGGATAGAGCAGGCAGAACACCAGGAAGGTGTAGGCTGTGAGCGGCGAAAAGAGGCTTGCCAGATCAGGCGCACCGCCGCTGCCGACTGCAAGCACGGAAAGCGTACTAATGACAACTTCCTTAGCTGTGATGCCGCAGATGAGCGAGGTTGTTGCCTGCCAGCTGCCGAAGCCGAGCGGTGCGAAAATAGGCGCCGCCAGCTTGCCGATGGAGGCGATAATGCTGTCGGAGGCATCTACCATGTAAAAGCGCACATCAAAGTTTTGCAGGAACCAGACGATGATGCTGACGAGGAAAATAACTGTGAAGGCCTTATGCAGAAAGTCCTTGGCCTTTTCCCACATATGCATGATGATGTTGCGCACCGTCGGCAGACGGTAGGCAGGCAGCTCCATGACAAAGGGGACCGGCTTGCCACGGAACACCAGGCTGTTGAGCAAAAAGCCGGAGAGAACAGCAACGCAGATACCGGTGAGGTAGAGCGAAAGCATGACAAGACCGCCACTGTGTGGAAAGAAGGCGGCAATGAACATACCGTAGATGGGGAGCTTGGCGCTGCAGCTCATGAACGGAGTGAGCATGATGGTCATTTTGCGGTCGCGCTCACTGGCGAGGGTGCGCGAGGCCATGATTGCCGGCACGCTGCAGCCGAAGCCGATAATCATCGGAACGAAGGACGAACCGGAGAGGCCGATTTTACGCAGCATCTTATCCATAACGAAGGCAACACGCGCCATGTAACCACTGTCCTCGAGCATCGAAAGGAAGAAGAATAGCGTAACGATGGTCGGCAGGAAGGAAAGCACGGCACCGACACCGGAGAAGATGCCGTCGATAATCAGCGAATGCATCGGCGGTGCAATATCCAGCACGGTGAGCGTGTTATCAACCGAAGCTGTTACAGCATCGATAACATTGCTGAGGATGTCACTGAGAAAAGCTCCGATAACGTCAAAGGTGAGCCAGAAAACGAGGCCCATGATGATAATAAAAATAGGGATAGCATAAAATTTATGCGTCAGATAAAGATCGATTTTGACGGAGCGCAGTTGTGCTTCCGTATGCTTGGGCTTCTGCACGGTCTGCGCGCAGAGGTCCTCGATATAGGCATAGCGCATATCTGCCAGCGCCGCTTCCTTATCCGTTTTGAGGTTTTGCTCCATTTCGGTAACGAAGTGGCCGATGATATCGCATTCGTTTTCCGAAAGCTGCAAAGCCTTGGCGAAATCGCTGTCACCTTCGATAAGCTTGGTGGCGGTAAAGCGCAGCGGCAGGTTCTGGCGGCGTGCTTTAGTTTCAATCAAATGGGCGATACTGTGAATAGCGGTATGCACAGGACCGCTGCAGAAATCAAGGCGTTGTGGCAGCTGCTGGTTTTGCGCTACCTCTACGGCGCGGCGCAAAAGCTCGCCTACGCCCTCGCCGGAGTTGGCGGTTATGGGGACAACAGGTACGGTCAGCGAATCCTCCATTGCTTTAATGTCAATGCTGCCGCCGCTGCCGGTGAGCTCGTCCATCATGTTGAGGGCGATGACCATCGGGATATTCAGCTCGATGAGCTGCAGCGAAAGATAGAGGCTACGTTCGATATTAGTTGCGTCAATGACGTTGATAATTGCGTCCGGCTTATTGTATAAAAGCAGGTCACGCGTAACAATTTCCTCCGAGGTGTAGGGAGAAAGCGAGTAGATGCCGGGCAGGTCGATAACGCCTGCGTCGGGAACGGCGAGAATGGTACCTTCCTTTTTCTGGACGGTTACGCCGGGAAAGTTGCCGACGTGCTGGTTACTGCCGGTGAGATAGTTGAACAGCGTGCTTTTACCGCAGTTCTGGTTGCCGACGAGGGCGAAATGCAGCTTCATGCTTCGCTCACCTCCGGCGTAACGGTGATTTTTGCGGCTTCCTCTGCACGCAGCGTCAGCTCATAGCCACGCAGAGAGATTTCCAGCGGGTCACCGAGCGGTGCGCGTTTGCGTACCATGACGCGGGTGCGGGGCGTGAGCCCCATATCAAGCAGACGGCGACGCAGAATGCTGCCTTCGCCGCCGACCTTAGCGATGATAGCCTCCTGACCTAAGGGAAACTTATCTAATGTTGTAGTTTCCATGATTTGACCTTCTTTAAGTGATTTTGCTTAAGCTTTAATTATATATTTGAAGTGTTATGCGGTCAAGCAAAACAGGGCTTTTACCGATAAACTTTAATTAAAAAATATACAATGTCGATTTTGTTACAGCTTTACATAACGGTGCTGTTGGTGAGGCGGATTTTTTCAGCCTTGGCTTCTGCCAGCTGGCCCTGATTAATCATACCATATTTATGCATAGCCGCCAGCACCAGCAGCTGACGCTTTTTGCAGCCCTCGGGGTTTTCCAGCGGATTGAGTCCGGTGGGCGCATAGGGAAGCGAGGCGATAACGGCGGCCTCGGCTAAAGTCAGCGCCGAAGGTGCCTTGCCGAAGTAGGTTCTGCTGGCTTGTTTAATGCCGGTGCTGCCTGCGCCGAAGTAGGTGGTGTTCAGATAAAGCTCCAGAATTTCGTCCTTGCTGTAATTGTCCTCCAGCATGAGCGAGAGTATTGCTTCTTCGATTTTGCGCTCCATACTTTGCTCGTGCGAAAGAAAAACGTTTTTGACAAACTGTTGCGTCAGCGTGCTGCCGCCCTGTACTACCTCGCCGGCGTTGATATTGGCCAGTGCGGCGCGCAGAATGCCTTCCACGGCAATAGCGCCGTGATTATAAAACCCATGGTCCTCAATAGCGATAAGTGCCTGCGGTATATCGCGCGACATGGCATCAAGAGCGGTCCAGTTCGGGTTTTGGCGGATAGGGTCGATAACCTCATCCATATTAAAGGCCAGATAGAATTTATGTACGGGCGAGGGCCATTCCTCCTTGGGAGGAAGCAGGCTGGTGAAAAGAGCCATAGCTGCGGATTTTTCGTGCTTGCTGATTTTTTGCTGCTCCTGCTGTACGGGGGTGGTAGGCTGAGCCTTATCCGTAATGTTGTCATAACCCACCATGCCTATAAAAATAAGCAAAGCCATGATAATGATTTTAAACATAAGATACACCTCGTTAGTAATTTTGATATATTTTAAACAGTGACGTGTATAGCTTTCACGTCTATTGTAACAATAAAGTGTGAATTTGGTAAAAAATACTGGTATATTTACCTTTTAGGTAGTAAAATAAGATTGTAAAATGGATTATTGTCCCTTGAATTTTACAAAAAAATTCACAAAGTGCTTGCAAAATTATACAATTTAGTTGTATAATTATCGAGTGCAAAGGAGGATGGATATGAAAGCAAGTGTTATCGGTGCAACAGGCTATGCAGGAGTTGAGCTTCTGCGACTTCTGGACGGACATCCGGAAGCGGAAATTGCCGTGATTACCTCTGAAAGCAGTACAGGAGAGGCGATTGCTTCTATGTATCCGCATTTGTCGGGACGTATTGAAAAGAATCTGCAGTCGATGCAGGAGCTGGATGCTATTGCTGCAGCAAGTGATGTGATTTTTATTGCCTTGCCTCATGGCCATGCGATGAAGATAGGCAAGCAGCTGCTAGGAAGCAAGACCAAGATTATTGACCTCGGCGGCGATTATAGATTTAAGGATTACCATGTGTTTGAACAGTGGTACAAGGTGAAGCATGAGGACCCGGAGGCACAGGCTGTCTACGGTCTGACCGAGCTTTTCCGTGATAAGGTGCGCGGGGCGCAGCTGGTGGCAAATCCCGGCTGTTACACAACCTGCAGCATTCTGGCGCTGGTGCCGCTTTTAAAATATAAGCTGATTGAAACTAAGGGCATTGTGATTGATGCCAAAAGCGGTACGACCGGTGCGGGCCGCAGCCTGAAGGCAGGCAGTCTTTACTGCAGCGTCAACGAAAGCTTTAAGGCCTACGGCGTTGCTTCGCACCGCCATACGCCGGAAATCGAGCAGATTTACAGTGAGTTTGCCGGTGAGGATGTAGTGATTCAGTTTACACCGCATCTGCTGCCTGTGGACCGCGGTATTTATGCAACCTGCTACGCACAGCTGAAGCAGGGCGTAACGGATGCACAGATTGAGGAGGCCTATCAGGCAATGTACGGTGATGAATTTTTCATCCGCCTGCGCGGTAAGGGAGTTTGCCCGGAATTGAAGAATATCCGCGGCTCCAACTATGTGGACCTTGGCTGGCAGACCGATAAGCGTACAGGCCGCATTATTGTGATGAATTGTATTGATAATCTGGTTAAGGGTGCTGCGGGACAGGCAGTGCAGAACATGAATGTGATGTTTGGCATTGATGAAGCTGCCGGCCTGCGTCAGCTGCCGCTTGTTCCTTAAGCTTGTTATAACTATTATACTATAAAAAGGTGCTTAGCGGTGATGCTGCTGCAGAAGAAAAGATGTAAGCACCTGAGAAAGAGGGGAATCTCATGAAGAAAATCGAAGGCTGGGTGACTGCGCCGCAGGGTTTCCTTGCTGCCGGCGTCAAGGCCGGTATCAAAGCCAGAGGCAATCATGATGTAGCAGTTATTTTCAGTACCGTGCCTGCTGCCTGCGGTGCGGTATTTACACAAAATAAAATGTGCGCTGCTCCTGTGCTCGTGAGCCGCGAGGTCAACAAGCACGGTTATGCGCAGGCTATTGCCGTAAACAGCGGCTGTGCCAACGCCTGCACGGGCGAGCAGGGATTGGCGGATGCCAAGAAAATGCAGGCGCATACGGCAGAGCTTTTAGGCATTGCGCCGGAAGCAGTCTTTGTCTGCTCCACCGGTGTTATCGGCCAGTTCCTGCCGATGGACAAGCTGTTGACCGGCATTGCCGATGCTGTCGACAGCTTGGACGAATGCGAGGGCGAAAGCTGCGCTATGGCGATTCAGACTACGGATACCTTTATCAAGCACGCTGCCTATGAAACGGAAATCGGCGGCAAGAAGGTAACCTTTGCCGGTATTGCCAAGGGTGCGGGCATGATTCATCCGAACATGGCAACTATGCTGACCTTCATTACTACCGACGCCGCTGTTGCTCCCGATGTGCTGAAGCGTGCGGTGAAAAAGGCTGCCGACAAATCCTTCAACATGGTTGTTGTCGACGGCGATACCAGTACCAATGACAGCATGATTGTGCTGGCCAACGGTCTTGCCGAAAACGAAATCATTCTTTCGGAGGAGCATCCGGATTATCCGGCCTTCTTTGAAGCGCTGGTTGCCTGTGCTACCGACCTTGCCAAAATGATTGCGCATGACGGCGAGGGCGCTACCAAATTCCTCGAGGTAAATGTTACCGGTGCCGCAACCTGGGAGGATGCCAAAACCGCAGCGATGGCGATTGCCAAATCGCCGCTGGTAAAAACAGCCTTCTTCGGTGAGGACCCGAACTGGGGACGCATTGTCTGCGCTGCAGGCTACAGCGGCGCTGCCATGGAGGCAGATAAGGTAAACCTGTCCATCGGCGGTATCCGTCTGGTGGAAAACGGCATGAACTGCAACGTGCCTGCCGAAAAGCTGGCGCCGACCATGGCTGAGCATGATATTTCCATGAGCATCGACCTGGGTGCCGGTGAGGAAAGCGCAACCGTTTGGACTTGCGATTTCAGTTATGAGTATGTGAAGATCAACGGTGAATACCATACTTGAGCGAAGGCATCTTTAGAGAGAAGCAATAATAAATATAAACGCAAGACAAATATAAAAAATGAGGGAGGACATCACCTATGTTAATGAACGAACAACAAGTACATACCTTAATGGAAGCATTGCCGTATCTGAGCAATTTTAAAGATAAAACTATTGTCGTAAAATATGGCGGCAACGCTATGCTCAATGATGAGCTGAAAAACAAGGTGCTGCAGGATATCCTGTTCCTGCAATACGCCGGCATGCGTCCGGTAGTTGTTCACGGCGGCGGTCCGGAAATCAGCCGTCAGCTGGAGCAGGCCGGTAAAAAGAGCGAATTTGTCGGCGGTTTGCGTGTAACCGATGCAGAATCCGCAGCTATTGCCGAGATGGCGCTTGTAGGCAAAATGAACACTGATCTTGTCGGCCGTCTGAACGCTTTGGGTGGCAAGGCTGTCGGCCTCAACGGCAAGGATGCTAACCTGTTGAAGGCTAAAAAATATCTGGCTGATGTTTATGAAAATGGTGAGGTTAACCTGGTAGATATCGGCTTTGTAGGCAGCGTTAAGGAGGTCAACACTGACCTTATCAACTGCCTGCTCGACGGCGGTTATATTCCTGTAATCGCTCCAACCGGTGTTGGTGATGAGGGTGAAACCTATAACATTAACGCAGATGTTGCTGCCGGTGAAATTGCCGGTGCGCTGAAGGCAGAAAAGCTGCTGGTGCTGACTGATGTACGCGGTATTTATTCCGCTTATCCGGATGAAAGCAGCTTCATTTCTACTCTGACCTTTGAAAAAGCACATGAGCTTATCCTTAAGGGCAGCATTGACGGCGGCATGATTCCTAAGGTTCGCTCCTGCATTAAGGCCTTGAGTGGCGGTGCCAAGAAAACACATATTATTGACGGCCGTGCCGAGCATTCTATTCTGATGGAGCTTTTCAGTGACAAGGGCGTTGGCACCGAGGTAGTTAAGGAAATCTGACAGCAGTTTTTTTGCATGAGGGGGAGATATTCTTGACGATGGATAAACAAACAATTATAGAAGAAACAGAAAAATATTATCTGCCTGTATTCGGCAGATATCCGATGGTTATGGAGCTTGGCCAGGGCTGCCGTGTGTGGGACAACGAGGGCAATGAGTATGTAGATGCTTTTGCCGGTATCGCTGTCAACAGTCTTGGTTACAATCATCCGGTGCTGGTGAAGGCTATCAGCGAGCAGGCTGCCAAGCTGATGCATTGCTCCAACCTGTATTATACCGAGATTCAGGCGAAGGCGTTGCGTATGGTGGCCGAGGCTACCGGTATGGACCGCATTTTCTTTGCCAACTGTGGTGCAGAGGGCAATGAGGGTGCTATGAAGCTGGCGCGCAAGTATGGCGTGAGCAAAGCTCCCACGAAATATAAAATTATTTCTGCGGACGAATCCTTCCACGGACGTACCTTTGATACGCTGGCTGCTACCGGTCATGATTATTATCATGTCGGCTACGGTCCGCTGAGCCCCGGACATGTGCTTGTGCCCTACGGCGATATCAAGGCGCTGGAGGCACAGATGGATGATGATGTCTGCGCTGTGCTGCTGGAGCCTGTTCAGGGCGAGGGCGGCGTGCATGTACCGTCTAATGAATATCTGCAGCAGGTGCGTGCGCTGTGCGACAAGCATGATGCACTGCTGATTTTCGACGAGGTGCAGACCGGTGTTGCGCGTACCGGCAAATGGTTTGCTTATATGCACAGCGGAGTGAAGCCTGATATCCTGACCTTCGCCAAGGGCATCGGCGGCGGCTTCCCGGTTGCAGGCTTTGCTGTGTCGGAGCGTCTGGCGCATGTGTTTAAGCCCGGCGACCATGGCGGCACCTTCGGCGGTAATCCGCTGGCCTGCGCCGCTGTGTACGCAACGCTGACGACTATCAAGTCCGAAGGTCTGGTAGACAAGGTCGCGGAGAAGGGTGAATACTTTAAGAATGAGCTGCGTAAGCTGCAGGAAAAATATCCTGACAAGGTTACCGATGTCCGCGGCTGCGGCCTGATGCTTGGCATGGAGGTTGCCGGCGAGGGCAAGCCGATTGTGGAAAGCTGTTTGGCGAACAATGTTATTGTGAACTGCACTGCAGGCAATGTTATCCGCATTGTACCGCCGCTGATTATCAGCAAGGAAGAAATTGATATCGTGGTTGCTGCGCTGGATAAGGCGCTGGCGGCCTGTTAAAAAACGAGAGGGGATAAAAAATGAGTTTAAAAGACAAAGACCTGATTTCTATTCATGACCTTAGCGTAGGCGAGGTCGCAACAATTCTTGATGTGGCAAAAAAATTGAAACGTAAGCAAAAGGCCGGTGAGCCTCACCAATATTTAAAGGGCAAAACTTTGGCTATGCTGTTCTCCAAGGCTTCCACACGTACCAGAACCTCTTTTGAGGTAGGCTTCTGGCAGCTGGGCGGCCATCCGATTTATCTGAGCGATTCCGCTTCCCAGATAGGCCGTGGCGAACCGATTCGCGATACCGCACGTGTACTTTCCCGTTTTGTTGACGGTATTATGATCCGTACCTTCTCCCATGATTCCGTTATTGAGCTGGCTAAATATGCAAGCGTTCCTGTTATCAACGGCCTGACCGATTTGCTGCATCCCTGCCAGGCTCTGACCGATATCTTCACTATTCAAGAGAAGATGAAGGTGCTCAAAGGCCGTAAGCTGGTTTATGTAGGCGACGGCAATAACATGGCACATTCTCTGATGTTTGCCTGCGCCAAGGTGGGCATGAACATGATCTGCGCCAGCCCGAAGGGCTATCAGCCTGACCCGGAAATCCTGCGCCTGGCGCAGGAGGACGCTGCCCAAACCGGCTGCAGCATTACCGTAGAGGAGGACCTCTTCAAGGCTGCCAAGGGCGCCGATGTGCTCTATACCGATGTATGGACTAGCATGGGCGAGGAAGCGGAGCGTGAGGTTCGTTTCAAAGCACTGCATAATTATCAGATTAACCAGGCGCTGCTGAACGAAGCACGTCCGGAAGCAATCGTTCTGCACTGCCTGCCCGCACACCGCGGTGAAGAAATTACCGAGGAAGTGCTGGAAGGACCGCAATCTGTTGTATTTGACCAGGCAGAGAACAGACTGCACGTACAAAAGGCTATCATGGCGCTGCTGATGAGCGACGAAGTACTTTAAATCAGGTCTTGAATGTATAAATATAACGGCTGAGCGTATAGTTTATATGCTTAGCCGTTCTTGTATACAGACAAAATTTTCTGAAACAAGCTATATTTTAGGTTTTTTGTTACATCTAGTACACAAAAAGTATTGTATACATGCGCTTAAATACTTGATTTATGCATAAAAAGGGTATATAATACAAGAAGTTTGTAAGTTTATTCACTAATGCATAGCATTATACAGAAATGGGAGGCTATTATAATGAAAAAAGAAGATATTAAGAAAGTAGTTCTGGCTTACTCCGGTGGCCTTGATACATCCGTAATCATCCCCTGGCTGAAAGAGCATTACAACAACTGCGAAGTTATCGCTGCCTGCGCTGACCTTGGCCAAGGCGACGAACTGGAACCCGTTCATGACAAAGCACTGAAAACCGGTGCAAGCAAATGCTACATCATGGACCTGAAAGAAGAATTCATCAGCGACTATGTATGGCCCACCGTTAAGGCCGGTGCTGTATACGAAAAGAAATACCTGCTGGGTACTTCCTTCGCTCGTCCGCTGATTGCTAAAAAATTAGTTGAAATCGCTGAAAAAGAAGGCGCTGACGCTATTGCTCACGGTGCTACCGGCAAAGGCAACGACCAGGTTCGTTTCGAACTGTCCGTAAAGGCTCTGGCTCCGCAACTGGCAATCATCGCTCCGTGGCGTGAGTGGGAACTGCGCAGCCGTGACCAGGAAATCGACTATGCTGCAGCACACAACATTCCTATCCCTGTATCTCATGACCATGACTACTCCATGGACCGCAACATGTGGCATCTGTCCCATGAAGGCAGCGACCTGGAAGATCCGTGGAATGCACCGAAAGATGAATTGTTCATCGTTACCAACATTCCTGAAAAAGCTCCTGATAAACCGGAATATGTTGAACTGGAATACGTTGAAGGCGTGCCTGTAAGCGTTAACGGTGAAAAACTCAGCCCGGCTAAGCTCGTTGAAAAACTGAACGAAATCGGTATCCGCAACGCTGTTGGTATTACCGATATGGTTGAAGACCGTCTGGTTGGTATGAAATCCCGTGGCGTTTATGAAAACCCTGCCGGCGCTATCATCTACTACGGCCACAACGATCTGGAAAACCTTTGCCTGGACCGTGCAACCCAATCCTTCAAGCAGCAGGTTTCCATCCGTTATTCCGAGCTGGTTTACGATGGCATGTGGTTCAGCCCGCTGCGTGAGGCTCTGGATGCTTTCGTTAACGAAACTCAAAAAACCGTTACCGGTACTGTTCGCATGAAACTTTATAAAGGCAACATCTACAGTGCAGGCGTTAAATCCCCGTACTCCCTGTACAGCCAGGAATATGTAACCTTCGGCGAAGACGAAGTTTACAACCAGGCAGATGCTACCGGCTTCATCAACCTTTTCGGCCTGCCGCTGAAAGTAAGAGCGCTGATGAAGAAAGGCAACCTGAAATAATGGCTAAGCTTTGGGGCGGTCGTTTCAGTAAGAATACGAACGAATTGGTGGACGCATTTAATGCGTCCATTGATTTTGATAAACGCTTATATCACGAGGATATCCGCGGTAGCATTGCTCATGCCGGTATGCTGGCAAAATGCGGTATCATTCCGGCAGAGGACGGGGAGAAAATCATTGCCGGTCTGAAAGATATTCTGGCTGATATCGAAGCAGGCAACTTCCATTTTGACGTTGCGCTGGAGGACATTCACATGAATGTGGAAGCGCGTCTGACCGAACGCATCGGCAGCGCCGGCGCCCGTCTGCATACCGCACGCAGCCGTAACGACCAGGTTGCACTCGATATGCATATGTATATGAAGCGTGAGGTTGCCGAAATTGCCGAGCTTTTGCTTAAATTTGAGGAAGCTCTCTTAACAGTTGCCAAAAAGCACGAAAAAACTCTGATGCCGGGTTATACCCATCTGCAGCGTGCGCAGCCGATTACCTTTGCTCATCATATGCTGGCATATTTCAATATGCTGCAGCGTGACTACCGCCGTCTGCTGGGCGTTTGGGAAGGCGCGGACATGATGCCGCTGGGTGCCGGTGCGATTGCAGGTACCACGTTCCCCATCGACCGTTTTATGGTTGCGGAGGAGCTGAACTTCGGCACAGTTTATCCGAACAGCATGGACGCAGTAAGCGACCGTGACTATATTATTGAATTCCTTTCCTTTGCTTCCACTCTCATGATGCACATGAGCCGTCTGAGCGAGGAAATCTGCCTTTGGAGCAGCACCGAATTCGGCTTTGTTGAGCTGGACGATGCTTTTGCCACCGGCTCTTCCATGATGCCGCAGAAGAAGAACCCTGATATTTCCGAGCTGGTACGCGGTAAAACCGGCCGTGTGTATGGTCATCTGATGGCTATGCTGACTACGGCTAAAGGCCTGCCGCTGACCTATAATAAGGACCTGCAGGAGGATAAGGAAGGCTTCTTCGACGCTATCGACACCGTTAAATTCACCTTGGCTGTTTATCGTGATATGATTCTGACGATGACGGTTAATGTGGACAAGATGGCGCAGGCAGTGAGCAAGGATTTCTCCAATGCCACCGACCTGGCAGACTATCTGGTACGCAAGGGACTGCCCTTCCGTCAGGCACATGAGGTTGTCGGCAAATGCGTTGCCTATGCAATTCATCAGGGCAAATTCCTGCCGGAGATTTCTCTGGAGGAATACAAGCAGTTCTCCGACCTCTTCGAGAGCGATTTGCTGGTAGCTCTGAAGCCCGAGCATTGCGTAGAAGCACGTAAATCCTACGGCGGCCCTGCTTTTTCCGAAAACGAGAAGCAGTTCGCTATCGGTGACAAGGTGCTGGCAGTGCAGCAGGCTAAACTGGAGGAGCTGCAAAGCAAGCTGTAAAAATTTAATAGAGCAAAATTATAGAGGCTGTCACGAAAGTGGCAGCCTCTTTGCTTGCAGTGCAGGGGTTAGCAAAAAAATATTGACAAATTCTGATGGAAAATATAAAATTATACTGAAATTAAATTCAGTGAAACGGAATTCAGTATAAAAGGAGGTTACAGGATGTTTGTCGGTAGAGAAGCAGAGTTACAGCAATTAACAGAAGTTTTTGCTAAGCCAGGTAAGCAGGCAGTGATGCTTTATGGCAGGCGCAGAGTTGGTAAAAGTACGCTAATTTTAGAAGCTATAAAGAATATAGCTTGCAAAGTTATTTATTATGAGTGTCTCATGACTTCTCTAGAAGATAATTTAAGAAGTCTTGAGGCGAAGGTGAAGGCTTGCTATAATAATAAATTTTTACATTTTGTCGATTTCGAGGAGCTGTTTGAATTTTTGGGGTCGCAGCAGGAAAAAGTCATCATTATTATTGATGAATATACATATTTGAAGAAAACAAGTGACGCTCATTACATAGATTCGCTGTTTCAGAGAATTGTTGACAGCTTAAAAAATAATATAGATCTTGTACTGCTTGGTTCATATGTTGGCATGATGAAAGAATTGCTTCAACAAGAAAATCCGCTGTTTGGCAGATTTTCTTTAATTCTGCATATCAGGCCTTTTGATTATTATGATGCATCTTTATTTTATGCAGAGCTTTCAGCTTCTGCAAAACCAGCATTATATGCAGTGTTTGGTGGCAGTCCATTTGTTAATGTACTTATTGATGAGGAAGAGAATTTAGAGGGTAATATTGAACGATTGCTGCTCAATGCAAATAGTCCTGTCAGCATCTATATGGAATATATTTTATTAGCGGAGCTATCTAAGGTGGCGAATGCTAATATGATTTTGTCTGCTTTGGCTAATGGCAAGAAAAGGTATGGAGAAATTGAAAAGCTGATTTCCGGCAATTCCAATGGCAGCTTAGACAAGCAATTGAAAAATTTATTGGAGATGGAGATTATTCAAAAGATTTATCCGATTAACAAGAAAAATGATAAGAAAAAGACTTTCTATGAGATTAGTGATAATCTGGTGCGTTTTTATTATGCCTATATCTATAATAAGCGTGATGTTATTGCAAGAATCGGTACTAAAAATTTTTATGATCTGTATATAAAGAGCAGCATCAAGACATTTATTTCGCACCGTTATGAAGCCATTGTCAGAGAGTATTTTTCCAGACAGTTGCGAGAAGGCAAAAGGTCAGATGTGTATGATATCGGAACTTTTTGGTATGATATGCCTAAGGAAAGACGTAGCGGCGAATTTGATTGTGTTTTAGAGCTGAAGAATGGTTATGCATTTTATGAAGTGAAGTATTACGATAAGACTTTTTCGAGGGCGGAGGCAGAGGCTGAAGTGCAGCAGCTGAAAAATGTGTTGAGCTTTATGGAGGTTAGCAGGCTTGGTTTTGTGGCTCTATCTGGTTTTGACTTTACCAGTTCTGAGTATGAGCTCATCAGTGGAGCAGAGCTGTACAAGTATAATTGACATAATCAAACGAGCACTACTTGCAGGGTATGCAGGTAGTGCTCGTTTCGCGTTATAGAAATGTGTAAAATTGGGTTTGACGCTACAGGACACCCCAATTTATCTTATTTGAAGAACATAGCGTAATAGCCGTTGAAGAAGATGTACAGTACAATCAGCGGCAGAATGTAGGTCGCATAGAAGCGCATCCATTTCGGGAAGCCTATGCCCTTACCGGTATCAACCTCTTCAATGAATTTGTTCCAGCCCCAGCCGTAGCGGGTAGTGCAGAAGGCCAGGAAGATGAGGCTGCCCAGCGGCAGGATATTGTTGCTGACGAGGAAGTCTTCCAGATCCAGCACGCAGGTGCCTTTGCCCAGAGGCTCAAAGCCGCTCCAGATATTGAAGCCGAAAACGCAGGGCAGGGACAGCAGAATCATGCCGATAACAGCAAATGGGATGAGGCGACGGCGGTCACCGCCGGTCAGCTCGCAGATGCTGGAGATAATCATTTCGAATACGGCAATAACAGTGGACATTGCCGCAAAAAGCATGAAGAGGAAGAAGAGAGTGCCCCAGATACGTCCGCCGTTCATAGCGTTGAATACGTTGGGCAGGGTGATGAAGAGCAGGTTAGGACCCGCATCCGGCTGGATACCGAAGCTGAAGCATGCCGGGAAGATAATCAGACCGGCAACGATTGCTACGAAGGTATCGAGGAACATAATCCACAGAGCTTCGTTGGTGAGCTTTTGCTCCTTGCCGATGTAGCTACCGAAGATGGACAGAGAGCCCATACCGATGCTCAGTGTGAAGAAGGCCTGGCCCATAGCGGCGAAGATTACCTCGCGTACACCATGCTCGGCAATTTTGCTGAAGTCGGGGTAGAGGTAATACTTGAGGCCGGCTTCACTGCCCGGAAGCAGCATGGAGTTGGCTGCAAGCACAACCATTAGCACGATGAGGAAGGCCATCATAACCTTGGTGATGCGTTCAACGCCGTTGCGAACGCCCAGGTAGCAGACGCCGAAGCAGAGCATGATAATGATTGCCATGTTACCGGCCATAGTTGCCGGGTCCTGCAGCAGAGCACCGAAAACGCCTTTGATGCCCTGCGCGTCAAGACCGGAAAGGTCACCGACAGCCATTTTATAGAGGAAATAGAGCATCCAGCCGCTGACGGTGGTGTAGAACATCATCAGGATGATATTGCCGGCAATAGTTACATATTTGAACAGATGCCATTTAGTTCCCTTCGGCTCCAATGTGTCGAAGGATTTTGCCGGGCTGCGTCTGCTGGCACGGCCGACGGCGAATTCCGCTACCATGATGGGCAGGCCCAACAGCAGCAGGAAGCACAGGTAGATGAGCACAAAGGATGCGCCGCCATATTGACCTGTGACGAAAGGAAAGCGCCAGACGTTGCCTAAACCAATGGCACAGCCGGCAGAAATCAGGATAAATCCCAGGCGTGAAGAGAAGCTCTCACGTTCCATAATACATATCGTCTCCCTTACTAATACAATAATAGTATATAGTATAAGCTATTATCCTGTTTTTAGCAAGCTAAAGAGAAATAAAAGCTGTTGCAGGCTGCGGTAACGGCGAATTTGATATAGGCCGGGCAGGAATATTAAATATAACAAATCGTTATAACATTTAACTTGACTATCGGCAGTACCTATTTTATAATAGCCTCACACCCAGAGATGGGTTTTGTGTGTAGAGGAGAATTAAAATGCAGAAAAAGTATCTTATTATTTTGAGTACTGTCGTTTTATCTTTATGCGGTGCTGCCAGCCTGGTTTACTATGATGCTCTTTTGAGAGCTTAGCTAAATTTAAGCGGCGGCAATTTACATCCGGCAATCGCAGCTGCAGGACATTATCAGAAATATAAAATGTCTGCAGGATTACCCCACCCGGATGCCAAAAATAATTACAAGGCGTAAGCAACGAAGCTTACGTCTTTTTTTTTGTCTGCATATGTCTGCTTTCGGAGTATGCTGCGAAAGCATATAATTATAGTAAGGAATTTTATTCGCATGGCAGGGGGCAACATGATATAATATAATTAATATAGAATGTCCGTAATAAGCAGGATAAAAGTTAATATAGCATAGATTTAAAGAATACGCATTGGCACTCTTGTTGGAATGAAGGAGGGATGAAGCAATGCTGTTAGGTATTGATGTAGGCGGAACCTTTACGGATGCGGTGGTCCTGCAGCAGGGAGCTGTGGTGGCACAGGCTAAGCGTGCGACGACGCATGACGATGTGCTGCACTGCGTGCTGGCGGCACTGGATGCGGTGCTGCAGCCGGGAATGGCGCAGCAGCTGGAGCGTGTTGTAATATCCAGCACTATCGTGACCAACGCTTTGACCGAGGGCAGCCTGCCGCCGGCGTTTTTGGCAATTATCGCCGGACCGGGCATGAACGTCAAGGGACATCTGCCGGTAACGCCGTATTATCTGTCGGGTTATGTGGACCATCGCGGCAAGATTACGGCTAACATTGAATGGAGCAGGCATCAGGAGCTGCTGCGGCGCAAGGGCAGTGGTGTGTGCGCTGTGAGCGGCAAGTTTTCCGTGCGCAATCCGCAGCTGGAATATCAGGCGGAGCATGAGCTGAAAAAATGCGGCTACAGCAAGGTGTTTTTGGGCAGCGAGCTGAGCGGTGAGCTGAACTTTGTGCGACGCAGCAATTCGGCCTATTTTTCCGCGCAGGTGTATGAGCTTTTTACCCGCTTCTGCAGGCGCGTGGAACGTGCTTTGTCAGAGCGTGGCGTGAGCGCTCCGGTGCATATTCTGAAGGCGGACGGCGGTACGCTGCCGCTGGAGGCAGCCTTGCAGCAGCCTGTGGAGGCTGTGTTTACCGGTCCTGCTGCTTCCGTACTGGGCATAGAGGCGCTTTGTGCTCCCCAAGTTAACAGCATCTCGCTTGATGTTGGAGGCACTACTACCGACATTGCCTTCTGGGAGAACGGCCTGCCGCTGATGGCCCGCAAGGGTGCGGCGGTTGCCGGTTATCCTACGGCAGTGCGTGCCTTTCATATGCGCAGCATCGGCATCGGCGGCGACAGCAGGCTGCATAAGACGGATAACGGCTATGTTGTCGGCCCCGAGCGCGAAGGTCCCGCTGCCGCTGTCGGCGGCAGCATAGCGACGCTGAGCGATGCGCTGATTACGGCGGGTTATGTGCATTTCGGCGATGAGGAGCGGGCGCAGGCGGCGATTGCCGCTCTGGGCGGCGAGCCGCAGGCGGAAGCACGCAAGATTGTGGCTGCCGCTGTTGAGCAGATTAAAACAACGATTCGGGAAATGCTGGACGAATGGGCCAAGCAGCCCGTATATACGGTTAACGATGTTATCAAGGGCACGGAATTTATTCCGCAGCAGCTGATTGGCGTCGGCGGCGGCGCACCGGGCTTAATAAGGGCGCTGGGCGAATCTATGGTGCTGCCGGTGGATATTCCTGCCGGAGCGATGGTAGCGAACGCTATCGGCGCAGCGGTGGCAAGGCCGACGCTGAGCGCAGGACTCAGAGCGGATACTACCGACGGCTATTACATTATTCCTGAGGGCGGAAAACGCGAAGCTTTGCCGCGACGCTTCAACAAGCAGGCGGCAGAGGAGCTGCTCGCAAGCTGGCTGCGGGAGCAGACGGCGCAGTGGCAGCTGCCGGACCAGGAAACGGAGCTTATCAGCTACGAGCATTTTCATACAGTACACGGCTATTACGAAACCGGCGATATTTACAGCCTGCGCATGCAGCTGAAGCCGGGAATTCTCTATAAGGTTAGCGGCAGGGAGGTGAGCTTCTGATGGCAAAGAATACCTTGGGATTAGTATTTTTCCCTGCGTTTGACTGGATGATTAGCCCCGGTCACCCCGAACGGCAGGAGCGCTTATTATATACACGCGACCAGCTGGAGGAGGAGGGCCTGTTCAATTGCGAGGAGATTAAGGAATATCGCCCGCGTCTTGCTGAAATCGAGGATCTGCAGCGTGCGCATGTAGGCGTGCCGTCGATTGCACGTCTGATTACGCCGGCGCATCTGACCTCTTCCGGAGGCTGTCTGGTGGCAGCCGATGCCGTAATGCAGCGGGAGGTGCAGCGTGCCTTTGCTCTCGTGCGTCCGCCGGGACACCATGCTATGCGTGTGGTACACGGAATCCGTGGTTTTTGTACTATTAATATTGAAGCAATAATGGTAGAATATTTACGTAGCAGGTATAATATCCGTAAAATTGCTGTTGTGGATACCGACGTGCATCACGGCGACGGCTCGCAGGATGTGTTCTACCATGATCCCGATACGCTGTATATCTCCTTCCATCAGGACGGGCGCACCTTGTATCCGGGCACAGGCTTTCCTAATGAAGCAGGCAGTCCGGCGGCTTGGGGTACGAACATTAATCTGCCCTTGCTGCCGGGAACCGGCGACGAAGGACTGCACCGCTTGTATGACGGATTAATTACGCATATACTGGAGGACTTTCAGCCGGAGCTGATTATCAACAGCGCCGGGCAGGATAACCATTTCAGCGACCCGTTGGCCTCGATGCAGGTGACTGCGCAGGGCTATGCGCGTCTGGCGGATAAGCTGCAGGCGGATATTGCGGTGCTGGAGGGCGGTTATTCGATTGAAAGCGCCTTGCCTTATGTCAACACCGGCATTATTCTGGCGATGGCAGGCATGGATTACAGCAAGGTGGTGGAGCCTGATCTGCGCGGACTGCGACCGCAGGATGAGCGCTGCAATAAGCGCGTAGACCAGCTTATTGCCGAGGTCGGCGATTTGTACTTCAATCGTGAACGCACGAGCAAGGAATTGCTTAAGAAATGCGGCAATACCTGGCAGCGCAGCAAGCATATCTACTACGATGAGGAGGGTATCCGCGAGGAGCAGGTGGAAAGCGTGCATTATTGCGAACGCAAGGCCTGCCGCGGTTATTTTACCCTGCAGACGGCGGCCGAAGGGACGCGCTTTGGCGACCAGAGCGCTTTCATTACCTGCCTGACGCGCGAAATCTGTCCGCATTGCCGGCAAAAGGCCTACGATGCAGCGCTTGCAGAAAAGAAGCGCGGCCGCTGGCAGTATGTGCTGGTGCAGGATATTGCCACAGGCACAGTAGAAAATCTATAAATAATAAGTATTAGGACGCCGGCAAATAAATATGCGTCCTAAGCTGAGAATCGAGGTTAAATAATGATTAATGAATTGGTTGTAGCTACCCATAATCAGGGCAAGGTGGAAGAGTTTAAAACTTTAATGAAGGATTTGCCGATTGATATCAAATATCTGGCAGATTTCGAAGCAGTAGAAGCACCGGCGGAAACAGGCCGCACCTTTGCTGCCAATGCCCGCCAAAAGGCTACCTATTACGCAAAGAAGCTGGGCAAGCCTTGCATTGCCGATGATTCCGGCTTGGAGGTTCAGGCGCTGGACGGTGCTCCCGGTGTGCGCAGTGCGCGCTATGCCGGCGAAAAGGCCAGCGACGAAGACAACAACAACCTGCTGCTGCACAATATGAAGTTTCAGGTTAAGCGTACCTGCCGCTTCCGCTGTGCGCTGTGCGTAGCACAACCCGACGGCAAGGTGCTGAACGAGGTAGACGGCATTTGCGACGGTATGCTGCTGCATGAGCCCTTTGGTGAAAACGGCTTCGGCTACGACCCGCTGTTCTGGTCCACAGAGCTGCACAAGGGTATGGCAGAGGCTACCATGCAGGAGAAAAATAAAATCAGCCATCGCGGTAAGGCTATCCGTAAGCTGGTGGCTATCTGGAGCAAAAAGAAATGAGAATAGGCATTACAGGTGATACGCATGGCAGTGCGCAGGCCATTCGCCGCATTCTGCAGTGCACGCCGCCTATCGAGCTGTGGCTGCATACAGGCGATTATGCGGTCGACGCCAACCGCCTGCATGATGCGACAGGCATCAAAACAGTGCGTGTGCGCGGCAACTGTGATTTATTGGATGACGGCAGCCGTTTTGACGAGTACCTGGAAATAGAAGGCTACAAAATCTGGCTGACGCACGGACACAGATATATAGAAAGAAATGTACAGGCTGATTTGGGCTATTGGGCAAAGCAGCTGGGGCAGGATATCGTGGTGTTCGGGCATACACACGTGCCGATGGCCGAATATTATGCGGAAACGCTGCTGGTGAACCCCGGCAGTCCGTCCCGCCCCCGCGGTGGCTCGGAGCCTTGCTTTGCGGTGCTTACACTGCAGGCGGGGCAGACGCCGCAGGTGGAATTCTTCAAGGTGTGAGTCTTTATCTAAGAAAATTTTGCACAGTAAGCAAAAATCTTTTGACAATTCCTCGAAATGATGTAGTTTACACAGAAAACATCTTGCAAAACAGGGTAGTTTAATATACAATAAGTGTATACTATTTATCGGACGGAGCTAATGATTTTTTAGACAGCTTACGTCGGGAAATCTTGGGAGGAAAAAAAGATGACAATGACTCTGCGTGAAGAAGCTCTTAAATTACATATGGACAATAACGGCAAAATTGCTGTAGTAAGCAAGGTGCCTATTGCAACCCGTCATGATCTGGCTATTGCCTATACCCCGGGTGTAGCTGAACCTTGTAAGGATATCAAAGAGGACCAAAACCTTTCCTTCGAATATACCTGCCGCGGCAACATGGTTGCTATTATTACCGACGGTACCCGTGTACTCGGCCTGGGCGATATCGGCCCCGAGGCTGCTATGCCGGTAATGGAAGGCAAGGCTGCACTGTTCAAAACCTTCGGTGATGTTGACGCTGTGCCTGTTTGCCTCGATACCAAGGATCCGGACGAATTCATCCGCACCGTTAAGCTGCTGCAGCCTAACTATGCAGGCGTAAACCTGGAGGATATTTCCTCTCCCAAATGCTATGAAATCGAAGATAAGCTGAAAGAAATCTGCGATATTCCTGTATTCCACGATGACCAGCATGGTACCGCTATTGCCTGCCTGTCTGCTGTACTGGGTGCACTGCGCTTTGTTAAGAAAGATATTGCTACCGCTAAATTCGTTGTCAACGGCTGCGGTGCTGCCGGCAGTGCTATCGGCCGTCTGCTGGTAAACATGGGCGCACAAAATGTAATCATGGTTGACCGCTTCGGCGCTCTGTATGAAGGCATCGACGCTAAGCTGGACCGCATTCAGAGCTATCTGGCTACCGTAACCAATAAAGAACATAAGCAGGGTACTCTTGCTGATGTTGCCAAGGGTGCGGACGTTATGATCGGTGCTTCCGCTCCGAACGTATTTACTAAAGAAATTATGCAGAGCATGGCTGATAAGGCTATTGTTTTTGCTCTGGCTAACCCTGTTCCGGAAACCAGCTATGATGCTGCTAAGGAAGCAGGCGTTGCAGTTGTCGGCACCGGCCGCAGCGACAGACCGAACCAGGTTAACAACGTAACCGTATTCCCGGGCGTATTCCGCGGTGCTATTGATGTACGCGCACGTGCTATTACCGAGGACATGAAGGTTGCCGCTGTTTATGCTATTGCAGATTTGATTGACGAAAAAGACCTGCGTGAGGACTATGTAGTACCTGACGCTTTTGACCCGCGTGTTGCTCCTGCGGTTGCTGCCGCTGTAGCTAAGGTTGCGATTGAAAAGGGCCTGGCACGCAAAATTGTAGATCCTGAGGTTGTAAGAGCCAATACTGCTAAACGCATCGGCCGTTAAGCCGCAGTATACAAATATTATTCTCACAATGACAATGTGAGCTTAGGAGGATGAAAACATGAGAGAAATAAAGGTTAGTGAAGTCACTGATGTTATTGCCAAGCTGTGCATGGATTCCTGCTACTATCTCCCGCAGGAGATGATGGACAAAATCAGAAATGCCGCTGTTGAAGAAGAATCTCCTTTGGGCAGGGAAATCCTTGCTACCTTGATTGAGAACTTCGAGCTGGCTAAGAAAAAAGCTGTTCCTCTGTGTCAGGATACCGGTCTGACCGTTGTATTTCTGGAAATCGGCCAGGAAGTGCATTTCGTTGACGGCGATTTGTATACTGCCATTCATGCAGGCGTAGCAAAGGGCTACACTGAAGGCTATCTGCGTAAATCCTCTGTAGGCGACCCGGTATTTGATCGTAAAAATTCCGGTGATAACACTCCGGCAATCATCCACACCAAGATTGTTCCCGGTGAAAAGGTTAAAATTATCGTTTGCCCCAAAGGCTGCGGCAGCGAAAACATGGGCGCTTTGAAGATGCTGAAGCCGGCAGACGGTGTTGAAGGCATCAAAAAATTTGTTGTTGATACCGTGCGTGCCGCAGGCCCTAACCCCTGCCCGCCGATTACCGTCGGCGTAGGCATCGGCGGCAACATGGAGCGTGCCGCTATTTTGGCAAAATACGCGCTGACCCGTACCGTAGGCGAGCACAATAAGGATGAGCGCTATGCGGCACTGGAGGACGAGCTGCTGGAGCTGGTAAACAAAACCGGCGTCGGTCCTTCCGGCTTAGGCGGCAGCACTACCGCTCTGGCTGTAAATGTTGAATTTACCCATACCCATATCGGCGGTATGCCCTGCGCTGTAAACCTTAACTGCCACCAGGCACGCAAGGCTGAAGCAGAAATTTAAAGGAGGCGCCTGAAGATGAGTGAAGAAGCTGTAATCAAATATATCAATGCTCCGCTGACCGAAGAAACTGTCAAAGACCTGCATGCAGGCGACGTTGTACGCATCAGCGGTTATATCTACACTGCACGCGACGCTGCTCACAAGCGTTTATATGAAGCGCTGGAGCGCGGCGAAAAGCTGCCTTTGGACCTGACCAATAATGTTATTTATTACGTTGGTCCTACTCCTGCCAAACCGGGCGAGGTTGTCGGCAGTGCCGGCCCCACCACCAGCGGCCGTATGGACAAATACACCCCGACTATGATCGAGCAGGGCATGCGTGGCATGATCGGCAAAGGTCTGCGTAGCCAGGAGGTTATTGATGCCTGTGCGAAGCATGGCGCTGTTTACTTCGTTGCTGTCGGCGGTGCTGCCGCAGTTATCACCCAATCCATCAAGAGCGAAACCATGATTGCTTACGAAGACTTGGGACCGGAGGCTATCCGCAGATACGAGGTTAAGGATTTCCCGGCTATCGTCTGCATCGACAGCGAGGGTAATGACTTCTATAAAGTTGGTATTGCCAAGTATAAAAAAGAGTAACATTGTTAACAGATTAAGGGCAGGATTTTCTGCCCTTAATTTTTTTTGCGATTAATGTTGACAAAGACACTAGGATAATATATTATAACTCTCAACTCAATAACACGCTCTTATCAAGAGTGGCGGAGGGAACAGGCCCTATGATGCCCGGCAACCAGACAAATGTTATGGTGCTACATCCTGCAAGTGTAATCTTGAAAGATGAGAGGAAGACCGGCTCCTTCCTCAGAAGGAGTTTTTTTCTTAGGCGGATGTTTTGCAAGACGTGTTAAATAAAGAAAGGGAGTAAGAGAAGATGAAAAAATTATTAGTTGCATTACTGGCATTAGTAAGCCTGGCAGTTGTTGCTGCAGGCTGCGGCGACGGAGACAAAAAGGCAGACAACGGTGCCGACAAAAAGGTAACCCTGAAGATTGGCGCTACCGCTGTACCGCACGCTGAAATCCTGAACCAGATTAAAGGCACCCTGGCTAAAGAGGGCGTAGACCTGCAGATTATCGAATTCAGCGATTATGTAAAACCGAACCTGGCTTTGAACGATAAGGAGCTGGATGCCAACTTCTTCCAGCATGAGCCTTATCTGGATACCTTCGTTTCCGAGCGCAAGATGAATCTTGTATCCGCAGGCAAGGTACATATCGAGCCGATGGGGATTTATTCCAAGAAAATCAAATCTCTGAATGACATCCCCGAAGGCGCTAAAATCGCTATTCCGAACGACCCGTCCAACGGCGGCCGTGCGCTGGCTCTGCTGCAAAGCGCTAAGCTGCTGAAGCTGAAGGATGGCGTTGGCGTTAAGGCTACCGTAGGTGATATCGTAGGCAACGACAAAAAGCTGAAGATTGTGGAAATCGAAGCTGCTCTGCTGCCGCGTTCCATGGATGATACCGATTTGTCCGTTATCAACTCCAACTTCGCTATGGAAGCTAAGCTGAATCCGGTGAAGGATTCCCTGTTCACCGAGCCGAAGGAATCTCCGTATGCTAACATCGTAGCTGTCCGCAAGGGCGATGAAAACCGTCCGGAAATCCAGAAGCTGATGAATGCTCTGCGTTCTCCCGAGGTTAAGAAGTTCATTGACGAAAAATACAAAGGTGCTGTTGTTGCAGCGTTCTAAGCAAAGCAAAACTGCTGTCGCATGTCAAAGTGCGACAGCTTTTTTATATAGCAAAATTTTGTTGCCGATGCAGGCGTAATAATGATACAATTATAAAAAACAGACGGGATGCGTGTAGAACGATTTACTGCTGCGGAAAGGGGGAGCTTAGCATATGACGGAAGCTTTAAAACTGCCTGTGGGAATAGAAGATTTTGCGGAAATTCGTCAGGCGGGTTTTTATTATGTTGATAAAACAAAATTCATTGAACAGCTGCTGGACGGCTGGGGCAAGGTTAATTTGTTTACAAGACCGCGGCGCTTCGGCAAGACGCTGAATATGAGTATGCTGCGCTATTTCTTTGAGATAGGAGCAGATGTTTCGTTGTTTGACGGCCTGCAGATTGCAAAAAACAAGAAGCTGTGTGAGGAGTACCAGGGAAAATATCCGGTAATCTTTCTTTCCTTTAAGAATGTAGAAGGACTTACCTTTGTCGATGCGCAGTATCGTTTGGCTGAGCTGCTTGCCGGAGAAGCGGAGCGCTTTGCTTTTTTAGCGCAGAGCGATAAGTTGACGGAAAATGAGCGAAGCTTATATTGCGGATTGACGGCGGTGCGCGAGGGACGTTATGCGTTGGCAGATGAAGTCCTTGTTTCTGCCTTGCAGCTTTTATCGAAGCTTTTATCTAAGCATTACGGACAAAAAACGATTATTCTGCTTGATGAGTACGATGTGCCTTTGGATAAGGCCTTTCAGAATGGCTATTATAAGGAAATGGTGTCACTTATCCGCGGTATGCTCGGCCAGGCCTTAAAGACTAACGAGTTTCTGCAGTTTGCTGTGTTGACAGGCTGCCTGCGTGTTTCTAAAGAAAGCATTTTTACCGGCCTGAATAATTTTAAGGTGCTTTCGATTACCGATAACCGTTTTGATGAGCAGTTTGGCTTTACGGATGCTGAGGTGGAGCAGCTTTTGGCGGCTTATAATCTTACAGACCATCTTGAGGAAACCAAGGCGTGGTATGACGGCTACCGCTTTGGTGATGCTGATGTTTATTGTCCGTGGGATGTTATCAACCATGTTGATGTGCTCCGCAGCAATCCGTCGGCAAAACCACAGGCTTATTGGATAAATACCAGTGGCAATGCTTTGGTGAAGCTCTTCATAGAGATGGCCGATAAATCGACGCGTGATGAGCTGGAGCGTCTGGTTGCAGGCGAGGCTATAGAAAAGCATATCCGCTTGGAACTGACCTATGATGAAATAGACAGCAGCATAGATAATCTTTGGAGCGTGCTTTTTACCACCGGTTATCTTACGCAGAAGGGCGTGGCAGAGGATGGCGCGTTTAAGCTGGTAATTCCCAATCAGGAGATTCGCGAGGTGTACAAGCTGCAGATTCAGGAATGGTTTAAAAAGAAGGTTTTTGCCGACACTGAGCAGCTGCAGAGTTTTTGGCAGGCTTTCGCCATGGGTGACAGCGAGGCGGTAGAGCTGTTTTTGAACAGGACTCTCAGCAATTCCATCAGCGTTTTTGATGCTAAGGGCAGGGATGAGGAAAGAGAAAATTCCTATCACATGCTTTTGGTAGGCTTGCTGGCAGGAAAGGCAGACTGGCTGGTGCGCTCTAATGTGGAAGCGGGCGAGGGCTTTGCGGATATAATTGTTGAAACAGATGATTTGGATGATGGCGTAATCGTAGAGCTGAAGTATGCGCAGACGATGACGGCTATGGAGAAAAGCTGTGCGAAGGCGTTGGCGCAGATTCGCGCAAAACGCTACGCAGATTATTTGCATAACAATGGCAGAGAAAAAGTTTTGCTTTATGGTATAGCTTTCTGCAAGAAAAGATGCAGGGTTGTGGCAGAAAAGCTGTAGATAGCTTGCAGGCTTGTGGCTTTACCTGATGGTAAGGCTATGAGCCTGCTTTTTTTGACGTACCTGTCATAAAAAATTGCTATACTTAAATTATCTTATATGAGGTTGGTGTTAGCATGGATTTGCGTTATTTTGCAATGGTGTGTTCGGAAAGAATTTTTACAAAAGCGGCCAACAGGCTGCACATAAGAAGGCGGTAAATATACAGCACTCGTAATAAATTATTGTTAAAAATATATAACAGCTAAATAATGATGATAATAAAGTATATTATTTAATTAACCGTGTAGATTGACACTAAAAAAACCGGCATGATAGAATTGGAATAGCGGTAATGCAAGCTGTTAATAACAAAATGCAGCCCCAAAAAAAACGCATAACAAAGGAGGATTTTTTATGATGCCCGTTAACCCTGAAGCCATTGGTATTTTTGGCCTCATCGCTACGGTGGTGTGTTTTGGACTGGAGCAAATTGGTGTTGGTGTTGATGAGAACACAGATCATACTAAGCTGACACGTACATTGGCTCATATTGCAATTATTTTTGGCGGTGTGACGCAGATTTTTACATCAATATTTATGTATATGTTCAGCGCTGCCGGTTCTCACAGCACTTATCTGGGAACAGTGTTCGGCTTTTTTGGGCTGTTCTGGATTCTTATTGGTTTGTTTTTTCTTAATGGCGGCGACAAAAAAGTTATGGCACACTTTTTTGCCTGCGGATTGCTGCTTTGTATAATTTTTACCGTCAGAGCATTTAAGGATGGCTTGATTTGGCCGCTGGGTATAGATCTTGCTGTGATTGATTTACTGCTTTTTGTGCTGGTCTTTGCCTGGTATACCGGCAAGCCTTGGCTGACGAAGCTTGCAGGCTGGTGTAATTTGGCAATAGGCTTTATTTCGTTGTTTTTGCTGCTGCCGCAGCTGCTTAAGTAGATATTTACAGCGTGTTGAGTAAAAAAATATTTTGCAACGGAAAAACGGCAGAGCTATGATTCTGTTTTGTAGGTCGACCGGGTTCGTGTTGCTGGATTTTAATGGCCGGAGCGTATTGCTTCGGCCGTTTTTGCGTCCTATTAATAGGCCAACGGACCTGCGACGTCTGTAGCTTGTTATGCATGTAATGAGTTCTGCTCAAGGGTTGCGCCGGTAGCTGTTGAAATGCCGATGTAGCACTTGTCATGATTGTTTTTTAAAAGCGCAGGCAAAGAGCAGAGCTGTTTTCTGTGCATCCGCCTGCAAAATATGCTATACTTAAAGTATCTTATATGAGGAGATGGTACAATGTTTAAAAGAATTTTAGTTGCCGCTATGCTAGCCTTTATTCCACTTAATGTCAGCAGTCCGACCGAAGCAGCGGTGCAGGCGGAAATGTCAGTTGCAAATAATCAGGTATCCGTACAGCAATCTATGCAGCTTTTTAACGATGAGAAAAATGCCATTTCTATGTTGATGCCTGCAGGCTTTTTGACTAAAGGTGAGTATACGCCCGATAATAAGAAAATTTTTCAAGTAAACTATTCTAATGTGCAAATGTTTATCTATGTAAGTCCTATAGATAAATCTGGTCCTAATTCTGCTAAATTTATAGATGAAGTACTTGCTGGACTGAAGAATAAAATAGCTACAGAAAAGGATGCTGAGCTTATAGAAAACAAAATCATTAAGCTGGATGGCAGAAAAACACTGCATGTTGTCAGAAAAATTAATGCCCAGCCTAAAGCACCTGATTTTATAATGGATAACTATACACTTTTTACTGCTAATGATATGATTGATTTTCGTTTCAATATTGAGGCTGACGTTTATGAAAAATTTAAGGCATCAACCATGAATGAGATGATTGCTTCTATCAATATTGGTACTAAATGGAAACGTTTTGCTACTCCTGACAATAGGTATAGCTATGAGCTGCCGGAAGATGTGTATAATGCAGGAGCTGCCTTTGACCATCAAATGTTAGGTAGTAATGATGATATGATGACGGGCATTATGGTGCAGAAAATAGCTGATAATCCTAAATATTCCTATTATCCGCAATCTCTTGCTAATCTTTCGGCTGCAGAGCAGGCTGATTTAGATAAAAAGATTATTAAGCAGTTAAAATCAGAGGTCAGAACAGCAAGAAATATCAAAAATGAATTTACTGTTGTAAATAATTTACCATGTATTAAAAGCAGCTTTGATGATGTTACTAGTCACAGTATTGCCTATATTTTTATACAGGACGGAAATTACATTTCCTATGACTATATTTTCAATGCCAAGTTGGCTTCCAAACTGGCTCCTGTACTGGAACGCTCGGTAAATTCTATTAAATTTTAATCCCTTGGCTAAAAGTGTAAGTCTTGGAGAAAGTGTATTTTTCTAATGATAGAAATATGCTATACTTAAAGAAAAACTAATCTTAAAATCGTGAGGTAGAATATGCGTAAATATGCAAAATTTTTCGTAACCCCGAAGGGAGAGCGCGCTGCACGCGGCGGTCATCCCTGGGTGTTTGGTGAAGAGGTAACTAAAATTGAAGGCGATTATGCCAACGGTGATTTGGTGGATGTTGTAACGTCCAAGGGCAAATATTTGGGCACCGGTTTTGTGAACGACCATTCCAAAATCCGTGTGCGCATTATTTCCACCAATACCAATGATAAGTTTGACGAAGCCTTTTGGGAGCGTCGCCTGCGCTATGCGCTGGATTACCGTCTGACGGTTATGGGCGAGCGTGATTTTAACTGCTGCCGCCTGATTTTCGGCGAAGCGGATATGTTTCCCGGCCTGACCGTAGATCGCTACAATGATTTGCTGGTAACGCAAACCCTGTCCTTGGGCATTGAAATGCGCAAGCAGATGCTGTTTGAGCTGCTGATTAAAATTCTGCGCGAGATGGGACAGGAAATCCGCGGTCTGTATGAGCGCAATGACGTAAGAATACGCCTGCTGGAGGGCATGGAGGAGGGCAAGCACTGGTTTGCTACCGATTTGTGCCCCGAGCCCGGCACTGTGACTACCGAGATTGTCGAAAACGGCATCGAATATACGGTTGATGTAGAAAACGGCCAAAAGACAGGCTTTTTCCTCGACCAGAAGTATAACCGTCAGGCGATTGCCAAAATTGCCAAGGGCAAGCATGTGCTGGACTGCTTTACCCACACCGGCTCCTTTGCGCTGAATGCTGCCAAGGGCGGCGCTGCCAGCGTTACCGCGGTTGATATCAGTGCGGAGGCAGTGCATATGGCAGAGCATAACGCTGCGATTAACAATTGCTCCGATGTTATGCACGGATTGCAGGCAAATGTTTTTGATTTGCTGAGCGATTTGTTCAACAAGCATTCCCATGAATATGACTTTATTATTCTGGACCCGCCGGCGTTCACCAAATCCGGCAGCACGGTGAAGAATGCGATTCGCGGCTACAAGGAAATCAACCTGAAGGCGATGAAGCTGCTGCCGCGCGGCGGTTATCTGGCAACCTGCTCCTGCTCGCACTTTATGAAGGAGGAGCTGTTCGTGAAGATGCTGCAGGACGCTGCGCATGACGCCAACGTTTCCCTGCGTCAGATTGAAGCGCGCCAGCAATCTCCGGATCATCCGATTCTGTGGCAGGTGCCGGAAACAAATTATCTCAAATTCTATATCTTCCAGGTAGTATAAAAACTCAGTCTAAAAATATGCTGCTGTTAAGGGGGCGTTATTGTGCAGGCTTTAGAGGGTATTCGTGTGCTTGATTTGTCACGGCTGTTGCCGGGACCGTATTGTACAATGCTGCTGGCCGATTTCGGCGCGGAGGTTATCAAAATCGAGGAGCCGGGACGGGGCGATTATGCTCGCAGCTTTCCGCCGTTTTTAAAGGATTTCGGTTACTGGCATCTGCAGTTGAACCGCAATAAAAAGAGCGTAGTGCTTAACCTGAAGTCGGATGCGGGACGCCGGGCGTTTCTGGAGCTGGTGAAAACTGCCGACGTGGTGGTGGAAAGCTATCGCCCGGGTGTGCTGGAAAAGCTGGGCATTGACTATGCGGCGGCGAAGACTGTGAACCCGCGTATTATCTACTGCTCGTTGACAGGCTACGGCAAAAAAGGCCCCTTGGCTAAGCAGGCCGACCATGATATCGGCTATGTGAGCCTGGCAGGCATTACTGCTATGAGCGGCGAGGCGCAGGGCAAGCCGGCGATTCCGGGCGTGCTGATGGCGGATATGAATGCGTCGATGGCGGCGGGCATGAGCATTATGATTGCGCTGCGCCATGCACAGATGACGGGCGAGGGGCAGGAAATAGATATTTCGCTGTATAATGTGGCGATGACGCTGATGCCCGGTGCTGCCAGCCTGTACTTCGGCAGCGGTTTTGTGGCGGAGCGCGGCAACAACTGGCTGACGGGTGCCAACGCCAACTACAATATTTATGCGACGAAGGAAGGACGCTACCTTGCGGTGGGCTGCCTGGAGAAGAAGTTCTGGAGCAACCTGTGCTCTGTGCTTGAGCGCCCCGATATGACGGACTTGATAGATGATGATGCTAACCATGACTACTTAAAGCAGCAGCTGACGCTGGAATTTGCCAAGTACACGCTGCCAGAATGGGAGCAGCTGCTGGCGGGCAAGGATACCTGCGTAACACCGGTGCTGGATTTTGCCGAGGCGGTGGCTGCGGAGCAGACCAAGGCCAACGAGATGGTGCTGGATGTAGAGGATGCGGAGCTTGGCAGTTACCGGCAGCTGGGCTTCGCTATGAAGCTGAGCGAAACGCCGGCAGCGCTGAAAAAGCGTGCGCCTCGCCTGGGCGAGGACACGCAGCAGGTGCTGTCGCAGGCGATTGATGATGAAAAGCTGCTGGCGGAAGCATTGCAGACGAAATAAAAAAATGACCTTCTGAAATTTCAGGAGGTCTGATTTTTTTGTAAGCTTTAAAGTTTTGGCAGGCTTATTTTTCTACACGGCCGGGATATGCTTTGAGTGCTTCGCCCAGAATGTAGATAGCGCGCTCCAAATCCTCGCTCTTTAATACATAAGCCAGACGTGCTTCGTTAACACCGCTGCCGGGGGTGTTGTAGAAGCCGTTGCCGGGAGCAAACATAACGGTTTCGCCGTCGATAGCGAAGTTTTCCAGAGTCCAGATAGCAAATTTTTCTGCATCGTCAACAGGCATGTTAACCATGATGTAGAAAGCGCCCTTCGGGTCGGAAGCCTTCACGCCGGGGAGCTTCTTCAAAGCTGCAACGATAGTGTCGCGGCGTTTTTTGTATTCCTTGTTAACCTCTTCCAGATAGCTTGCCGGAGTGGTGTACAGAGCTGCTGCGCCGACCTGCTCCAGAATCGGGCTGCACAGACGTGCCTGGCAGCATTTGATAACCTGCTTGCTGAGCTCTTTGTTTTTGCTGATGATGCAGCCGATACGCGCACCGCAGGCACTGTAGCGTTTGGAAACGGAATCGATGATGATCAGGTTGTCGTCCAGCTCAGGCATGGTGCCGAAGCTGCGATATGCACCGTCATAAACGAATTCACGGTATACTTCGTCAGCAATTAAAGCCAGGTTATGCTTGCGCACGATGCGAGAAATCATATCCTGCTCTGCTTCGGTATAAACTACGCCGGTAGGATTGCCGGGGTTGGTGAGCAGAATTGCTTTGGTTTTCGGAGTGATGTGCTTTTCGATTTCTTCTTCGCTGGGCAGGTGGTAACCGTTTTCTACGCTGGTCGGAACAGCGTTGATTTTAGCGCCGAACTCCTTGCAGAAGGTGGTGTAGTTAGCGTAGAAGGGTTCGAAAACCATGATTTCGTCGCCGGGGTCGCACAGAGCCATAACTGCGAAAATCAAGGCCTCGCTGCCGCCGTTGGTAACGAAAATATCTTCAATTGCATAATCCATGCCTTTTTCTGCATAATATTTCTGTACAGCCTTTAAGAGGAACATTTCGCCCTTGGAATTGCTGTAGGCGATTACCGGTGCCTGGAATTCACGCACGCTGTCCATGAATTGTGCCGGAGTGGCAATATCAGGCTGGCCGATGTTCAGATGATAAACCTTTTTGCCTGCAGCCTTGGCTGCGTCAGCATACGGAGACAGCTTTCTGATAGGAGATGCTGTCAGGCTTTGAATACGTTGAGAAAGTATCATGAAAAAAACTCCTTGCTGTTATAGTTTGTTTTGGAGCAGATGTAACTGCTTTGTTTATTATAGCACAGATTTTGCCGAGATTGTATATAGTAAAATATTAATACTGTATACATTTGACTTTTTGACGTAAGCACTTTTACTGCCAGAAGTACGTGAAGAGCGCCGGTATCGGTACGCTCAGCTCCCTTATGCTGCCGTACACTATTACGCTGCTGGTTACTTTGACTATTATGCTGTATGCTTTCTGGTTTATGGATATACCGTTGGGTTTACAAGCGGACTACGTTTACCCGCGTAGAATGTAGTGTTTGAAGACGAACGATAAGGGCGCATCTGCTTTGGAAAGTTTCCTCGACGTACTAGAAGTACGCCGTCGTCAACTTCCCTTCGCATCTGCAACCCTTCTCGCTCGTCTTGGCTTGGTGAGATGATAGGGCCAATCTGCTTTATTTTCGCTGTAATATTATTTCAGAGATGATATAATGAAGATAGCCTCTCCTCGGGGAGAGGTGCCGAGCGTAGTACCCGAAGGGTACAAGCGAGGCGGAGAGTGGTGACATCATGCAAGCTCTTCTCTTGTCCTATAGCTAATTCACCTTGCCTCCCCTCAAAGGGGAGGTGGCTGCGAGCATAGCGAGCAGACGGAAGGGTGTTATATGTATTTATGAAAGAAGGTCTTTGAAAATGTCTATGCAAGAATGTTTGACTGAACGCTTTTTACGTTACGCTGCCGTACCATCCCAAAGTAAGGAGGGCTGTGCTGTTGTTCCCAGCACTCCCGGCCAATGGGATATGGCAAAGCTGCTGAAGGAGGATTTGGCTGAGCTTGGTCTGGTGGACCTGGAAATCAGCGAATTCTGCGTGCTGACCGGACGTCTGCCGGCTAACCTGCCTGCAGGCCACGCTCCCGTGCCGAATGTAGGCTGGGTTGCGCATATGGATACCGTTGACGTAAACCTTTCTCCCGAGGTACATCCGCAGACTGTGAAAAACTATCAGGGCGGCGATGTACTGCTGAACGCTGAAAAGCAAATCTACATTAAGGTAAGCGAGCATCCCGAGCTGAACAAATATATCGGCAGCGACCTTATCACCACCGACGGTACCTCTGTACTGGGCGCAGATAACAAGGCTGCTGTTGCCAACCTGATGGTAGCACTGGAAACCATCATTAAGGAAAACCGTCCGCACGGCGAAATTTATGTAGCCTTTGTTCCGGATGAAGAGGTTGGCCTTTGCGGTTCCAAGAAGATGGATTTCAGCAAGTTCCCGGTTGAATTTGCATATACCATTGACTGCTGCGAGCTGGGCGAGGTTGTATACCAAACCTTTAACGCAGGCAGCGCACACATCAAAATCAAGGGTGTAACCGCACATCCGATGTCCGCTAAGAATACTTTGGTTAACCCGGCGCTGGTTGCCGTAGATATCATCAACTGCTTCGACAGAATGCAGACTCCGGAGCACACCGAGGGCACCGAAGGCTTTATCTGGGTGCAGGCTATTAGATCCAACGCTGCGGAAGCAACTCTGGATATCAAAATACGCGACCATAACAAAAAAATGTATGAAGCACGCAAGGAGTTCATCCGTCATGCTGTGGAATATGTACAGGCTAAAAATCCGAAGGCAGGCATTGAGCTGAACATCACCGACGTATACGGCAATATTGCCGATGCGCTGAACGATGACAACAGAAAATGCGTTGAGTACATTTTCGAGGCTATGAAGGAGCTGGATATCGAGCCGAAGGACATCGCTATGCGCGGCGGCACCGACGGTTCCTTTATTTCCACCAAGGGCATTCCGACACCGAACTATTTCACCGGTGCGCTCAACTTCCACTCCAACTGCGAATTTATGCCGATGGATGCAGTGGAAAAATCCTGCCTGATGACTTTGAAGCTGGTTGAGCTGATTACCAAATAAAAAATGCTTGACAAATGCGTCGCTTTCCTGTAAAATCTTACTTGTTTCCGACGCAAATGCGCACGAAGCCTATTGGGGGCGTAGCTCAGCTGGGAGAGCACCTGCCTTGCAAGCAGGGGGTCAGGAGTTCGATTCTCCTCGTCTCCACCAATCGTTAATTGGCGGTCTTACTTTGGTAAGACCGCTTTTTTGTATGCAAAAAAGACGCCCATGCATATGAGCGTCTGCGTAAATTGTTTAATGGCTCAGCAGCCTTCGTTTTCCTCCCATTCCTCGCTGTTTTCGTTGATGTACCATTTGCCGTTGATACAGATCTTTTCTTCGATAGTACGCGGACCCCAGATAACGCTGCCCTCAGGGCCGTAGTCCTCGCCATCATCGGGGCAGGTGTCGGCGTAGGTGATAAAAGAGCCGGTGACGTTGATAGTGTCTGATTCTATATCATTTTTTTTCTGCTGCTGCGTTATGGCAGGCGGCTTTAGAATCAGATGGTATGCCATCAATAGATGGATAATATAAGCGAAGCAACCAAGCAGCACTATATCCTTTCGCAAATCAAAGAGGATAAAAATGAAAAGCAGAATTACTAAAACGGAGTTATAGATGAAAGCGTTTTCCGGATCAAGTTTTTTTATTTTATGTAAAAGATAAATAATCAGCAGTGTTATGGGCAGCAGCACAAGAAAATAGCCTAATGATGTATGCGTAAAAATCAGAATAACGAGCGTTAAAAGGAGCATTAAAGCTATAAGGGCAATTACCTTTTTTATGTTACTGCAAAAGCTGTCGATAAAATTCATGGTACGCACCTCACTTTTATCTGTATTATAGCATGCCGGTGAATTTTCTACAAAAAATCTAAAAAAAACTGCAGAAATCGCTTGAATATGCCCTTTAAATGTGATATAGTATACACTATATTAAGGGTTTCCCCAGAAAAAAGTATAGTATTTTAAAAGGAGCAATTTATTATGGAGAAAGAAAAAGCATTCCTGCTGTGGTTTGACCAGCTGGAGAGAAAAGACGTAGCAATCGCCGGTGGTAAGTCTTCTTCCTTGGGCGAGCTGACCTCTCATGTTGACGTACCTGTACCATATGGCTTCGCAACTACTGCCTGCGCTTACAGATACTTCTTCGAAAAGACCGGTCTGTACGAGAAGATTAAAACTTTAATTGCCGGTCTGGACGTAGACAACAGCGCTCAACTGCGCGAGGTTTGCGCTAAGGTCCGCCAGGCAATTATGGACGAAGAAATGCCGCAGGATCTGCAGGATCTGATTGCCCAAGCTTACAAAGAGCTGGGTGAAAAGGTTGGCCAGGCTGATCCGTTCGTTGCTGTTCGCAGCAGCGCTACCGCAGAGGATCTGCCGGATGCAAGCTTTGCAGGCCAACAGGACACCTACCTGAACGTAAAGGGTGCAGAAACCATTGTTGCTAAGGTTAAGGAATGCTATGCTTCCTGCTTTACCGACCGTGCGGTTTACTACCGTGAAAAACAAGGCTTTGATCATCTGGATGTAGCACTGAGCGCTGCAGTACAGATGATGGTATTCTCCAAGGCTGCAGGCGTTATGTTCACTGTTAACGTTGCTACCGGCGACGATAAGAACATCCTCATCGAAGGCGCATGGGGCTTGGGCGAATATGTTGTTCAAGGCACCGTAACTCCGGATAACTATACTGTAAATAAAGCTACCTGCGAGATTGTTGAAAAGAATGTTAACGCGCAGGACATTAAGCTGATCCGCAAAGCTGACGGCGACTGCGAAGAAGTTGTTGTACCGCTGGATGAGCAAAACGAGCAGAAGCTGACTGATGAGCAGATCAAACAATTGGCTGAATGCGCTAAGAAAATTGAAGCACACTATGGCTGCTACATGGACATGGAATGGGGCGTTGACGAGCGCGATAACAAGGTTTACATCCTGCAAGCCCGTCCTGAAACCGTATGGAGCCGTCGTAACAAAGAAAATGGTGCACCGAAAGAGGAGAAAAAAGTGACTACTGATCGCAAAGTTATCGTTAAAGGCTTGCCTGCCAGCCCTGGTAATGTAGCAGGTCGCGTACATGTAATTTTGGATCCGTCCCATATCGACGAATTCAAGGAAGGCGAAATTCTCGTAACCGAAATGACCGCTCCTGACTGGGTACCGGCTATGAAGAAAGCGAAAGCAATCGTAACAGATAGCGGCGGAATGACCTGCCATGCTTCTATCGTATCCCGCGAGCTGGGCATTCCCTGTATCGTAGGTACCAAGAGCCGTGGCGAAGCTGCTACCACCACCATTCCCGATGGCATTGATGTAACCATTGATGCTACTCATGGTGTTGTATACGAAGGCATCATCGAAGAGCCAAAGGCTGAACAACCGGCACAACAAGTAGTTGCTGCTGCTGAATACTTCCCGCCGACCGGCACCAAGATTTATATGAACCTGGGCGATCCTGAACTGGCTGAAAAATATGCAACTCTGCCTTGCGACGGTATCGGCCTGATGCGCGAAGAGTTCATCTGGACTACCTATATCCATGAACATCCGCTGTATCTGATCAAAATCGGTCAACCGGAAAAGGTTGTAGACCAACTGGCTGAAGGCATCCGCCAAGTTTGCCAGGCTATGGCTCCGAGACCGGTAACCATGCGCTTCTCCGACTTCAAGTCCAGCGAATACCGCGACCTGAAGGGCGGCGACGAATTCGAGCCGAACGAGCCCTCCGCTCTGCTGGGCTGGCGCGGTGCTTCCCGTTACTATGATCCTAAATATATCGAAGCATTCAAGCTCGAATGCATGGCTGTTCGCAAAGTTCGCGAAGAGTTCGGCCTGAAGAACCTGAACGTTATGATTCCGTTCTGCCGTAACGTAGAGGAATGCGAAAAGGTTACCAAGATCATGGCTGACTGCGGTTTGTCCCGTGGTAAGGACTTCAAGGTTTGGCTGATGGCTGAGATTCCGTCCAACATCATTCTGGCTGACCAGTTCAACAAATTTGTTGACGGCTATTCCATCGGTTCCAACGACCTGACCATGCTGGTTCTGGGCTGCGACCGTGATAACGATACTGTTTCCCATATCTATGACGAACGTAACCTGGCTGTACGCCGTGCAATCCGTCACCTGATCGAGGTTGCTCATAAGGATGGCAAGACCGTTTCTATCTGCGGCCAGGCTCCGAGCGTATATCCTGAGTTCTGCGAGTTCCTCATTAAGAGCGGTATCGACAGCATGTCCGTTAACCCGGATACTGTTAAGTTCACTAAGAAGCTGGCTGCTCAAATCGAGCAACGCATCATGATGGATGCTCTGACCGGCAAAGGCCGTCAAGAGGTTGAGGACCTGAACTGGTAAGAGGCAATTAAAGACTTTCAGCTCTGCAGCTAAGCGCATTGGCTTTATCTGGAAGCAGAAAAAGTAAATATGCAGTGAAGAGTTTTAGGACTCCTGTATTGTAGTACAAATTACAATATGGGAGTCCTATTTGTGTTTTGAGGTAAAAGACGATTTTAAGGAGGTAAGTATGCTGTCGATTATTTTCATTTTTTGTTTGCTCTATCACATCTATACGGATATGAAGTCTATGCTGCTATATGACAAAGTGACATTGATTTTAGCGGCAGTTGGCTTAGTACGCGCGTGGTATGAGGGGCAGCTTTTTTATGCTGCTTACGGAGCTGGAATTATGTTGGCAATAATGTTGGTGCTGTATTTTGCCAGTCGCGGAGGTATGGGCGAGGGTGATGTCAAGTTAGTGCCGGCGTTGGGTATCTGGCTTGGCTTAGAGCAGGGACTATTGTGTTTGCTGCTTGCCTTTATCAGCGGTGGCATTGTGGGTGTGTTGCTGTTGCTGTGCAAGCGTGGGAAGCTGAAACAGGCGATTCCCTTCGGACCGTTTTTGTGCGCAGCAGCGGTTGCTGCGTATTTTTGTGGTAAAGAAATCATTACATGGTATTGGAGGATGTTCTTATGATGAAGTATGGTAAAAGTATTAGTGTTGAAGAACTATTTGAGCCTGTATTGTGCGCTTTGCGCTGCGGTTGGCGCCGTAAGCAGGCGCTTTTGCTGTTGTCACTGCAAACGGGGCAGGTGGCGTATTGGCAGAATGGTGAGCATAGCTGGCAGGAGCAGCTGGATGAAGAGTGCCTGACAAATAAGCAAAGACTTGCCGATACTTTACGTGAACTGCTTTTAAAGCGTGAGGTGGAAGAGGGTGCGGCAGTTTTGCTGCTGCCTGCAGCAGCAATGATGTATTCTGAACAGATAGTGTTGCCTTCAATGCGGCGGCGTGAACTGCAGGCTGTCTTAACATGGGAGGTACAGCAGAGTGTTCCTTGGGCGGAAGAGGACTATACTTATAGCTTTGAGGCAACAGAATTTAGTGAAACTGGAGAACAGCAATGTCGGGTAACTTTTACGGCCTTACAGGATGCCTCGCGTGCTGAGCTGGAGCAGCTGTGTAGCAATCTGCTTTTAAAGCTGCAGGGCATTTTGTTAGGCGATATGACGATTGATGAAGCTGCAGAGGGCTGGTTTTCCGGTAAGTCACTGACACCTGTATATAGGCAGAAGCAAAAGCGTTTGCAGGGAATAGCGGCCACTTTTGGCCGTTATCTGACAAAAGCAGGCTATGCAGTTTTAGGGTTAGCGATTTTGGCTTATGGCAGTGCCTGGGGAGGCTGTTATCTGGCGCAACGCGATTTGCAGGAGGTGGAGCAGCGATTAGTGCAGTATGCGCAGTGGGAGCAGCGTATGCAGGAAAGCGAGGCTGTAGAGCGCAGCTGTCAGCGCTTGGAAAAGCTGTTAGCTGCAGCGCCTAAGTCATCAAAAGAAGCTGTTGGTGAGCTGGAACGCATCTCACGCCAAATGATGTCCGGCTGCTGGCTGACAATGCTGGAATATAACGGCAGTAAAAAGCCCTTACTGCTGCAGGGGCAGGCGGTTGATGCTTTAGCCTTGGAAAACTTTGTGGAGCAGCTGCAAAAATGCGGCAATTACAGCAGAGTAGAGCTTTTGCAATCAGAGCAACAGGGTAACGTTCTTATTTATAAGTTGCAGTTGCAGATTAAGGAGGGCAAGCAATGAAAGCAGGAGAAAAAACGATTAATTTACTTGTCTGCATAGCATTCGTGTTTGCAACAGGATTGGGAATAAAAGCGTTAGAGCTTTGGAGGGAACGTCAACTGTTGGCAGAAGAAGCTGATACGAAGCAGATGCAGCTGACGCAGCTTATGCGCTTTGCCAATGAGCACAGTGATTATAAGACATATAAAATCAAGCTATTGGATAAGCAAAAGAAATTAGAGCAGCAGGTAGAGCATAATATGAACTTAAACAACATCCTGCAGCGCCTGCAAAAGCAGGCACAAGCGCAAAGCATTCAACTGAGTAGCATGCAGCTGGAGGGCAAGCCTATGCCTTTGCAACATGGTCTGCAGCTGCAGACAGTGAAAATAAGTGCTGTCGGTGATTTTTATTCCCTGCTTCGCTGGCTGCGGCAGGCAGAACGCGATGGCTGTAAGGTTAAGGAGCTGCGCTTGCATAGCGACATGCAGGCAAAAGAAGTGCTGAAAATGGACATCTCACTGGAATTTCATACTGAAAACTGATTCACCTAATTAGCCTACACTAATTTTAACTTGACAAAACCCCCATCTTATAAGATAATGTCATAGTAAAGTTAGACTAGGCTAATCTATTTTTATAAGTAGCACTAGCTAATATTGTAAAGGGAGTTGCGTATGAAAAAATATATCTTACTCGTATTTGTCGTAATCATAGCCCTGGCAGGCTATTTCCTGCTGGCAAGAGGCCAGCACAAGCTCGCAGCCAACGCCGCCGTCAGCGTAACCGACAGCACCGGCGCCAAGGTACACATCCCCGCGGAGCCCAAAAGAATCGTCTTTCTCAATGCCTCCAATCTGGAAATCTTCACCTCCATCGGTGGCAAGGCCGTCGGCAGACCTACCAGCACATCATATCCCGACGACATCAAAGAAAGCATTAAGGACATACCCGAAGTAGGCATGATCCACGCGCCCAATCTGGAAAAAATCATGAGCCTAAAGCCTGACCTGGTTGTAGGCACGAACGTACCCTTCCACGTAATGCTGCGCAAGCCCTTGGAAATGGCCGGCGTGCCGCTTTACCTGAACATGATAAACTCCTATGAGGACGTGCTGAAAAGCATAGACGACTTCGGCCGCTTTGCCGGCAGAGAAAAGGAAGCTGCTGCCAAACGTGCGCAGATAGAAAAGGAATATGCCGCGCTGACGCAGGACGTACAGAAGAGCAAGGGACCGAAGGTGCTGATTATCTTCGGCTCGCCGGACAGCTTCAACATGTCCACCAAAAAGAGCTTTGGCGGTGACCTGGCAGAGCGTTTGGGCGCCGTAAACATTGCAGACAAGGCCGAAAACGTGAAGGACAGCAGCTATATTCCTCTGAGCATGGAATTCGTAGCCAAGGAGAACCCCGACGTCGTGATGCTGATTACCATGGGCGGCAGCAAGGAAATTCTGGAAAAGCTGCGCGCCAATATGCGTGACAACGCCATCTGGCATGACGTGAACGCCGTGAAGAATAACCGTGTGTACCAGCTGCCGCCGAGCCTGTTTACCGTTAACCCCGGCACGCACACCATCGACGCGATGAAGATTATGAAAGAATATATCTATGGAGAGGCCAAGTAATGAGTAATGACGCCAAAACAAAAGAAAAAATGCGTATGGCGGTCTTTTGCGGCCTGTGCATCCTGCTCGTTGCAGGCATCTTCGTGAGCATCGGCAGCGGTACCGTGAGCCTTACGGTGAGCGAAACATGGGCGGCGCTGCTGGGCGAGGCAGATGCGGACACCGACCGCATTGTGAACCTCATCCGCCTGCCCCGCACGATTGTGACAGTGCTGGTGGGTGCTAACCTGGCTTTGGCAGGCTGCAACCTGCAGGGCGTGCTGCACAATCCGCTGGCAGACCCCGGTATCATCGGCGTGAGTGCCGGTGCGGGCCTTTTTGCGATGGTGATAATGCTGCTTTTTCCGGAACAATCTGCTATGGTGCCGCTGGCAGCCTTCGTCGGCGCCGTGCTTTCCACAGGCATCGTCTTTTTCCTGGCGTGGGAAAAGGGCATCAACCCCTTGCGTATGATTCTGGCAGGCGTGGCGGTTGCCACCTTCTTCGGCGGCGGTATGGCGGCGCTGAACGTGTTTTACAGCGACAGAATCCAAGGAACTGTGATGTGGATGGCCGGCGGCTTTCAGGGGCGCAGCTGGGGGCATGTGGAGATGCTTTTGCCTTATAGCGCGATTGGCATTATCGGTACGATTTTGTGTGCGCGTTCCCTAAATGCGTTGCAGTTAGGTGATGAGCTGGCCAAAAGCTTGGGCGTACGCGTTATGCGTATGCGTACAATTTTAATCTTTCTTTCCGCGCTGCTGGCGGCGGTTTCCGTAAGCGTGGCAGGCATGCTGGGCTTTGTGGGCCTCATCGTGCCGCACATCATGCGCCTGTTAATCGGCAGCGACCACGAATACCTGCTGCCCTGTGCGGCGATTGCCGGCGGTGCGGTGGTAACATTGGCTGATACGGCGGCAAGAACGCTTTTCAGTCCGCTGGAAATTCCCGTGGGCATCTTCATGTCCTTCATCGGCGGTCCGTTCTTCTTGTATCTGCTGAAACGGAGGATGCGTTAAGCTATGAATATCCCGACATTACATACACAAAAAATTACCCTGCGCTACGGCGAGCACACGATAATCAGGGACCTGACGCTGGATATAGCCAAGCCGGAGATTGTGACGATTATCGGGCCGAACGGCAGCGGCAAATCAACGCTGCTGAAGGCGTTATGTCGTTTATTGGAGCCTGCGAGCGGTGCAGTTTATCTCGACAGCAAGGACATTAACAAAATGTCCACGGAAGAGGTGGCGCGCACGCTGGCGGTGATGGCGCAAAGCGCGAATGCTCCCGGCGGCACGACGGTGGAGGAGCTGGTGTGCTACGGACGCATGCCGTATCGCAGGTTCTTCGACGGCCTCAATCAGGAGGACCGCCTGGCGATTGAAGAGGCGCTGGAGTTTACCGAGCTGGGACCGCTGCGTACGCGCCTTGTGCATACACTGAGCGGTGGTGAACGTCAACGCGCGTGGCTGGCCATGGCGCTGGCGCAGAAGCCGAAGCTTTTGCTGCTCGATGAGCCTACGACCTATCTTGACGTGCATCATCAGCTGGAGCTGATGGAGCTGGTTGTGCGATTGCATAATGAAATGGGGCTGACGGTTATCATGGTGCTGCACGACTTGAACCATGCGGCGCGCTACAGTGAGCGATTGATTGCGCTGAAAAAGGGCACAATCATGGCAGACGGGCCTACGGACGAGGTGTTCACGCAGTCTGTGATTGAAGAGCTTTACGATGTGAAGGCCGTGATCATGCGTGTCGAGGCCAACGGGACGCAGTACCCCGTGTGCTTTCCGTATAGTGTAGAGGAGCATGATTAAGATGAATAAATTCATGAAAACAATCGCTCTTAGCATGGCAATGCTGTGCCTGGGCGCAGGTGCCGCAGGTGCGGCGCAGTTCAGCGATGCGCAGAGCGGTAAAAATTTAACAGCAGCGCAGCTGGCAAGCAAGCTGCAAAAGTATGATGTAGTCTTCTTTGGTGAATATCATGACCAAAGTGAAATACACCAATATGAATTAGAGCTTTTGGAGGCAATGTATAAAGCAAAAGGCGCGAAACTGGCCTTATCCATGGAAATGTTTGAGGCAGATAACCAAAGTAAGTTAAATAACTTTCTGGCAGATACTCTGAGCGAAGAAAATTTTCTCGCTGCAAGCCGTCCCTGGCCTAATTATCGTACGGATTATGCTCCGCTGGTAAATTTTGCCAAAGAAAAGAAAATGCCCGTTATTGCCGCTAACGTACCGCGCTTTTTGGCAGCGCACGTAGCGAAAAACAACGCTTCGACGGAGGGCGTGGAGGCGCAGTATCAGCAATGGCTGCCCAAGCATACCTATGCTCCCGAGGGCGCGTATAAGGATAAATTCTATGCACAGATGAGCTCCCCGGCAGCTCCGATGAAAATGCCGCCGCAGCGCCTAGCTGCCGTGTATGCGGCGCAATGCCTGAAGGATGACAAGATGGCCGAGAGCATTGCTGCGTTTGCCGACGCACATCAGAATATGCAGATTTTGCATATCAATGGCTGCTTCCATTCCGATGCGCATCTGGGAACAGCGCAAAAGCTGGAAGCTTTGCGTCCTGAGCTCAAGGTTGCCGTAATCACACCGCTTGAGCGCAAACAGAAGGGCGAAAAGCCTGCGGGTGATTTTGTCGTGTGGTTCGACAGAAAATAAATTCTTCCGATATTTTTTATCCGTTAGTTAGCAGTTGCTGACCTTGCGGGTGTGAAATATACCATAAAAAAACAAGTAGAAAAAAGAGGTGCATTATGAGAAATTTAAACAAAAAGAAAATAGCCTTACTCACTGCCTGCGTTGTCAGTGCAGTCGGCCATATGGCATTTGCTGCTGAGGCAGATAATTACGATGAATACAGCGGTGCGGATTATGTTGTGACCGCTACCAAAACACAGCTGGAGAAAAAAGAGGTTCCGCAAAGCGTTGAGGTTATTACCCAAGAGGATATCAAGAATACTGCTGCTTATAACGTGCGCGATGCCTTGCGTTTTGCAACCAACATTAATGTACAAGAGGTTGGTATGACCGGCAATGTGGTTATGGTTCGCGGTATGGAAAGCAAGCATACGTTGATTTTGGTTGACGGTCGTCGTATGGCTGCCGAAAACACCGGTTCTACAATGAATGCCTATGAGCTGAGTCGTATCAATCTTGCAGATGTAGAACGCATTGAAGTTATTCGTGGCAATGGTTCTGCTTTGTATGGCAGCGATGCTATGGGTGGTGTTATTAACATCATTACAAAGAAAGCCAACCAAGAGCATGCAAGTATCGGTGCTCATACCGGCACTAAAGAAATGGGTACAAACTTCTATTATTCTTCCGGTCGTCAAGGCAAAGTAAGTGTAAAAGCCAGCGGCGGTATTGAAGATGTCCGTAAAGAGGTTAGCGGCTATTACAATAAAACCAAAGGTTATGATATTAGCAGCTCCAATATGTATGGACCTCGCCGTTTCTTAAATCTTGGTTTTGATTATGCCTTTGATGCTAACCGTGGTCTTGCTTTAGATTTGAATTTTATGCGTGAACAGTTCACCAGTAATAGCAGTGAAGGCACTGACAAAGGTGTTTATAATTATGACAACAACCGTTCCGATTATGCTTTGACCTATTATGGCAAAGATAATAAAAACGATTATAATCTGCGTATATATTACAATACATTGAAGAAAAGCAATGTAACAAATGAAAATAATGCTATTACCGATTTTGACCATACCTCGTATGATACTTTGGTGTTTGAAGGCAAAAACAGCATGAAGCTGAATGATAAAAACACTATGACTTATGGTGCTGAATGGACTACGACCAATATGCGTGGTACACGTTTCGGCGGTGGCGGTGATAACAAATATAGCGAAACCTTTGCCGGTATCACTAAAGCAGGTTCTGAAAAGGATGTAGATACTTATGCTGCTTATCTGCAGGATGAATGGAAAATTACTGATAAATGGCTGCTTATTCCTGCTGTGCGTTTTGACCATCACAATGCCTTCGGCAGTCATACATCTCCTAAAATCGGTACTACCTATAGCTTCAGCGATAATAGCCGCTTTAAGGTCAACTATGGCAAGAGCTTCCGTGCGCCGACAGTATATGAATTGTACTCTACCATGGATAAACGCATGGGCATGATGAATGTTCAGGTATTAGGTAATCCTGATTTAAAACCTGAGAAAGCAACTAATTTCGACATCGGTTTTGAAGCAGAGCAAGGTAAATGGTCCGGCAAATTAGGTTATTATCATAATGAAATTAATAATCTTATTGATTCCGATATGTTCTACCGTGGCTATGTTCCCGGTGTCGGCATGGTTGTCAAGAGCAAATACTACAATGTAGGCGAAGCGGAAATCAGTGGTGCAGAAGCAGAGGTTGGTTACAATTTCAATGATAATTGGAATGTTAAGGCTACTTATAACTACACGGATGCTAAGGATAAAACCACTAATGCTCGTTTGAATAACAGAGTAAGACAAAACGGTGTTGTACAATTAAGTTATACTGATAATGCAGAATTGCCGTTTACCGCAACTTTGTGGTCTAAGTGGTATGTAGATTATCTGTACAAGGTTTCCAGCAATGTTAATACCTATACCTTTAACACGTTTAACTTTGTTGCAGACAAGCAAATTACTAAAAACCTGCATGTTTATGCCGGTGTAGACAATATCTTTGACAAGACCTTACCTTATGATGAAAATCATAGCTATACTATAGACGGCCGCACCTGGCGTGTCGGCGCAGAGATGACCTTTTAATTAGAGTTTTGATTCCATAATATACAGCATACTGCTCCTTTCTGTACTTTGGGGAGCAGTATGCACCTCCTGTAAAAGTACGACAGCATTTGTAGATTTGTGAGGAAAATATGCAGGCAATAACAGATTTGATAATGTACTTTCATAAGGGCGGACTGGTTATGTGGCCGTTGCTCGCCTGTTCTATAACTGTGATAGCAATCGCCATTGAGCGGTTTATATATTATAAGAGCGTGGACAGCGGCGCTGTCTTTGCCTCCCGCTATTGCGCCGCCGTGCGCAGCGGTGATTTTGCTGTGGCGACGGAGCTGGCGCGCAAGGGCAGCGGTCAGTGCGCGCAGATGCTTGCCGATGTGGAGGCTGTTGCAGGCGGCAAGGCAGAAAAGAGCGCCTTCCTCGAAAGCCGTGCCGGTATTTTTATGGCGACGCTGCGCGATAAGCTGGATTACCTGAGCATTATCGTAACGATGTCTCCGCTTCTGGGACTGCTGGGCACTATTGTAGGCATGATCGGTGCCTTCAGCATTTTCAACGTAGAAGCCGGTGCGCCGATGGCGATTACCGGCGGCATCGGTGAAGCGCTGATTGCAACGGCGACGGGCTTGTGTGTGGCTATTCTTTCACTGTGCGCACATTCCTATTTCGCTCACCGTATGGACAACATGATTACGGATATGGAGCAGTGCTTCAGCGCGCTGCTGGAGGCTGAAACAAGGAGAGAAAGATCATGAAGCTGCGAGATGTGCGTAACAGGAAAACGCCGCCGCTGATGATTATCCCGATGATTGATATTATGTTCTTCCTGCTGGTCTTTTTTATGCTGAGCACGATGTATATGATTGACCTGAAAACGATTCCGGTGAAGCTGCCGCAGGCTAAAAATGCGGCGACGGATACTACGACCACCTTCGCCGTGACGATGAAGGCCGACGGCAGCATTTATCTGGGCGATGCCCAAACGGATGCGGAGGCCTTGGCGCTGCAGGCAGGCCTGGAGCAGAAGAAGAACAAAAACTTCGCCGTTGTCATCCGTGCGGAAAAGGCGCTGGAGTACGGCGAGGTGATTAAGCTGGTAGATAAGCTGAAGGGCGCAGGCGTAGCACGCTTCGGCCTGGCAACGGATGGCGGTAAGTAACGATGAAGCAGATAGAAAAGCTGCAGGCGAAGGCACGTCAGCGCTTTGGCTTTTGCGGTTCACTGATAATACATTTTATATTGTTCGTCGCACTGGCGTTTTCCGGCGTCTTTGCTATGCAGCCGCCGGTTGCGGATGCTGACACCGTTGTGTTCTTTGATGCTGGCGGCGGAGGCGGCGGTGGCGGCGATGAAGCTGTCGCTGATGCTGCCGACGATGGCGAGGAGCAGGTGGAGGAAGTCGTGGAAGAAGAAACGATTACTCTGCCTGACGGCAAGATAGAGCATAAGCAGGTTGTGAAGCATGTAGTGAAGCATGTGCCTGCAGGTGCAAAAAAAGGCAGCGGCAGTGGCAGCGGCGGCGGGCACGGAACCGGCCATGGCACAGGCAGCGGCGGCGGTACGGGAGCAGG
>ERZ791902.109-NODE-109-length-67952-cov-10.558316_pt1 | contig 67952 bp, 60 predicted proteins | sample MGYA00510149_ERZ791902 | MGnify/ENA primary metagenome ERZ791902 (study PRJEB30046, sample SAMN00792060) | human gut metagenome | study: EMG produced TPA metagenomics assembly of the A metagenome-wide association study of gut microbiota in type 2...
TTAAATTCTCTTTTTTTCTTTCAAATTTGTCTTGACAAAGGGGTACAGTTTAGTACGGTAGAAGTAGAGCGTAGGCGTAGGCAGAATCTCTAATCCTGAACAAGCGAAAAGAGAATAAATCCGGATTCTTGACAATCAAAAAAAGAGATTTTCCCAACTCTTGACAAAAGAAAAGGTTGAATCCCATTTACTTGACAAAATTAGAAAGTAAAATCCCAAGTCTTTGACACTACTCTCTTTTATTTGACTTATTATTGTCTGTGCTGTAAATTAGAATTATGTAATTTGAGAGGTGGCTGCCAAAGAGAAAAATATTGAATTTGCCAAAGGCCTCCTGGCAGACGGCATGAGCATCGAGTTCACCGTGCGCCACTCCAAGCTTTCGGAAGCAGAGGTGCGCGAGCTGGCGTCCAAGCTGAGTGCATAACGGTATTGGCGCTGAAAAACTTTTTCTAAAATTTTTTCAAAAAAAACTCTTGCCAAAACGCAAAACGTATGGTAATATATATAACTGTCAGACACACTGACATTGGCCCGGTGGTTCAGTTGGTTAGAATGCCGCCCTGTCACGGCGGAGGTCGTGGGTTCGAGTCCCATCCGGGTCGCCAATGCGGAAATAGCTCAGTGGTAGAGCACCTCCTTGCCAAGGAGGGGGTCGCGAGTTCGAATCTCGTTTTCCGCTCCATAGGGGCATAGTTCAATGGTAGAGCAACGGTCTCCAAAACCGTCGATCTGGGTTCGAGTCCTAGTGCCCCTGCCATAGCAAGCGTAGCCTGAGAGTTCAGCTCTCAGGCTTTTTTCATGTCTGCGTTTAGCAAGATACTACTTTATTAGCAAATAGTTTATGCAAGGCTTTGTCGCTAATCCCCTTACCTTGCATCTTACAAGCTTTTCTGTAACTTTCAAGACAATTTTATTGACAGTGTGACGGAAAAAGCATATAATAAAATAGTTTAGTAATACTGTGAAAGGATGCACTTGACAAGCATCCTTTTTCTTGTCTTTTATGAAGGAGAGAAAAGGAATAATGATTAGAAACGATATTCGTAATATAGCAATTATTGCCCACGTTGACCATGGCAAGACTACCCTGGTTGATGCTATGCTGAAGCAAAGCGGCGTTTTCCGTGCTAACGAGCGCGTTGAAGAACGTGTTATGGACTCCAATGCTCTGGAGCGTGAACGTGGTATCACCATTCTGTCTAAAAACACCGCTGTTATGCACAACGGCGTCAAAATCAACATTCTGGACACCCCGGGCCATGCTGACTTCGGCGGCGAGGTTGAACGCGTACTGACCATGGTTGACGGCGTACTGCTGCTGGTTGATGCTTATGAAGGCCCGATGCCGCAGACCAAATACGTACTGCGTAAAGCATTGGAACAGCACCTGAAACCGATTGTTGTAATCAACAAGATTGACCGCCCCGACCAACGTGTTGATGAAGTTATTGACGAAGTTCTGGACCTGTTCATTGAGCTGGATGCAGATGAAGATCAGCTGGAGTTCCCGGTTGTTCTGGCTTCCGCCCGTAACGGTATTGCCAAACTGTCCATGGACGAGGAAAGCAATTCTCTGGAGCCTTTGTTCAAAGTAATTCTGGAAAACATTCCTGCTCCGGATGTTGACGTTAATGCACCGCTGCAGATGCTGGTTAACACCTTGGACTATGATGATTATGTAGGCCGTATCGTTGTAGGCCGTGTAGTTCGCGGTACCATCCACAACGGCGAAAACATCATTCTGATGGACGAAGCAGGCAACCGTAACGGTAAAATCGGCCGTCTGTACACCTACCAAGGCCTGAAGCGTGTAGAAGTGCCTGAGGTTGAAGCAGGTGATATCGTTGCTCTGATCGGTCTGCAGGACGCTAACATTGGCGACACTATCGCTGACAGCGAAAATCCGGAAGCTCTTAAGGGCATCAAGATTGACGAACCTACCCTGTCTATGATTTTCTACGTTAACAACAGTCCGTTTGCCGGCCGTGAAGGTGAATTTGTTACCAGCCGTCATCTGCGTGACCGTCTGTTCAAAGAGGTTAAGACCAACGTTTCCATGCGTGTTACCGAGACCGAAAGCCCGGATGCTTATGAGGTTGCCGGCCGTGGCGAGCTGCATCTGTCCATTTTGATCGAAACAATGCGTCGTGAAGGCTTTGAGCTGCAGGTTGGTAAACCTAAGGTTATTATGCACCGCGATGCAAACGGTAAGCTGATGGAGCCTATGGAAGCATTGACTATCGATGTACCGCAGGACTTCATGGGCGCTGTTATGGAAGGCCTGGGCCTGCGTAAGGCTGAGCTGCAGAACATGACCGAAATGGCAGGCTATCTGCGTATGGAATTCAAGATTCCTGCTCGCGGTCTGATCGGTTTCCGTAACCAGTTCCTCACCGATACTAAAGGTAACGGCATTATGAACCACGTATTTGCCGGTTACGAAGAATATAAGGGTGAAATCCCCGGCCGTACCCGTGGCAGCCTGGTTGCTTTTGAAACCGGCGAAACCACTTCCTATGGTATCGGCAACGCTCAGGAGCGCGGCACCATGTTCGTTGTTCCTGCAGAAAAGATTTACGAAGGCCAGCTGGTTGGCGAAAACAGCCGTGAGGACGACATGGATGTTAACCCCTGCAAGAAGAAACATGTCAGCAACATGCGTGCTTCCGGCAGTGACGACGCTATCCGTCTGATTCCGCCTCAGACCTTCTCTCTGGAGCAGGCTCTGGAGCACATCAATGACGATGAGCTGGTTGAGGTTACTCCGAAGAGCATCCGTATGCGTAAGAAGGTTCTGGACCGTCTGGAGCGCGGTAAGATGCGTGGCCGTATGAAGAATGTTCAGGCATAATTTTTGACAATCTGTTAAAAATCTGCTACAATTAATATTACTAAGCAGGACTTTTGCCTATAGGCAGCGAATAATAGTCTAAATAACTGTTTTGGTTTGGAGGCTGATGGCCATGGGTTTAAAAAATACAGCAATGAAATTCTTTTGGTCTGATGAAATGGAAGAGCAGCAGGAGGAATATACCCGTCCGCGTCTGCTGAAATCCGGACATCTGAATATTATGGTGCGTACACCGAAATCCTTTGCGGACGTGCGTGAATATGCTGATTCGCTGATGAACGGCAGTGCCATTATGGTATGCTTTGATGCAGTTGACGAAGCACTCAGATATCGTATTTTTGATTATCTGAACGGTGTAAGCTACATCGTTAATGCCGATGTGAAAAAAATTAATGACGATTTGTTGCTTTATGCGCCTGAACAGGTGCAGGTCAACAAAGAGGAAGCAAGAACTTCTTCTAATGTACGTTCCTGGCTTAGCAAATAAATAACAAAAGTTAGCCGTTGCTTGTCACCTTGCGGGGTGGCCGGCAACGGCTTTTTGTGTGCGGATACAGGAGGTGATATTTGCAAATAAGAGGCCGGTGTGCTAAAATTATAAGCAATTTATTAATCCTATAAGCGATGCTGAACAAGAAAGAAGAGGTATATATGAGCGAAAAGAAAATGATGAAAAACGGTAAAAAATTAGGTGTTGTCGGCGGCCTTGGCCCTGCCGCTGCTGCAGAGTTTCTGCGTCAGTTCACTATGAGATGCCCGGCGAACTGCGACCAGGAGCATCCTGTTGTATATATGATCGGTGACTGCGATATCCCGGACCGCGGCACAGCAATTTTCGGCAAGGGTGAATCTCCGCTGCCGAAACTGAAGGCTGATTTGCTGCAGCTGTGCGATATGGGCGCAGATGTGCTTGCTGTTCCCTGCAATACTGCACATTTCTTTATCGACCAGTTTGCTGATGAATTGCCGGTACCGCTGCTGCATATCGTTGACGAAACCGTTAAGGCTGCCAAAGAGCTTTCTCCGGAAAAGGGTGCCTGGATGCTGTCCACCAAAGGCACACGTGCTTGCGGACTGTATCAGAAATATGCCGAAAAGCGCGGACTGACTCTGTACATTCCGAATGAGGAGCAGAGCGATAAATCTCAGGAGGTTATCAACTGCGTTAAGGCTAACCAGCTGGCAAAGGCCGGCGCTATTATGAAGGAGCTGGTAGAGGAGCTGTGGGCTGAGCGTGATATCCCTGTAATGACCGCCTGCACCGAGCTGCCGCTTGGCTATGATGCATCCGGACTGCCGCAGGAGCGCAGCGTTTCCAGCATCGGTGCGCTGGCAGATGCCTGCGTGCGCGCGCTGTATGAAGAAGTAAAATAATATTTGCTTGCTGAACCACCTTGGCTTGAGGCTGAGGTGGTTTTTATTTTACTTTGATTAATTATACATAATTTTCAGAAAATGACTTGGCTGCCGGATGCTGATGCTTTATAATCTAATAAGTAGAAAAATCTGAAAATTACAAAGATAAGGAGTTGGTAAGGTGCCGATACAGGAGCTGACTGAGGTACAGCAAATAGTTCAAGAGCTGTGCTTAATGAATAATAAGTTTATGAATAAGGTTTTTGAAAACAATATTCCTGCAGCAGAATTGTTATTGCGCATTATTTTGAAAAATGATAAAATCAAAGTGAAAGAAGTTAAGGTGCAGAATTTTATCCAAAATCTTTATGGGCATTCGGCACAAATGGATATTCTGGCACAGGATGAGGCAGGAGTATACTTCAATGTTGAGGTGCAACGCAGTGATGAAGGTGCGCCAGCCAAAAGAGCACGCTTTTACAGCAGCTTGCTGGACAGTAATTTACTGAAGGCCGGTAAGCAATACGAGCAGCTGCCGGTTACCTATGTAATTTTTATCACTGAAAATGATGTGCTTCAAGGGAATCTGCCTTTATATGATATTGATAGAGTAATTAAACAAAACGGTGCTGATTTTGGCGATGGTACGCATATCGTTTATGTAAACAGTAAGGTACAGGATGATACACCGTTAGGCAGGCTGATGCAGGATTTTTACTGTAAGGATCCCGCAAGGATGCATTATAGTGAATTAGCTGCGAAATGCGGAAATTTGAAAAATGTAAAGGAGAGTGAAGCTGACATGCAGGATATTATTGAACAATACGCAGAGAAAAGAGCACAAAAGGCTGTTGCAAAAGCAGAAAGAGAAAAAAATAAGGAGCTTGTGATAAAGCTTTCATGTAAAGGAATGTCGGTGGAAGAGATAGCGAACATTTTGGATATAACAGAAGCACAGGTAAGAGAACTGGCAGAAAAGCGTAGTGCCTAAGCTGCTATTTGCAAAACACAAAGGAGCGTGAAGCCGACATGCGGGATATTATTGAAGAATATGCAGAGAAAAGAGCACGAATGGCTGTTGCAGAAGCAGAGAGAGAAATTGTGATAAAGCTTTCATGTAAAGGAATGTCGGTGGAAGAGATAGCAAGCATTTTGGAGATAACAGAGGCTCATATAAGAGAGCTGGCAGATAAGAAAAGTGCCTGAAATAATGACAATTTAAAACAAAGAACGCCCTCGGTTTGCAGTGAATTTGTAAGCCGAGGGTTTTGCTTTTAGTGCAACCTAATATAAAAATTAACTTTTAGCGTAATTTCCCGGAAAAGTATTTTTACTGCGTTTACCCTAGCAGTGTGCTATAATATAAACATACTATCGCCGGCAGCAGCTGGAGCAGCTTCTGCCTTTTGTTAACAGAGGTAAAAAATATGCAAGAATTTTTAATTGTAAAGGGTGCGCGACAGCACAACCTGAAAAATATAACGGTAGAAATACCGCGCAATAAAATGGTAGTTATCACAGGCCTCAGCGGCAGTGGTAAAAGCAGCCTGGCCTTTGATACGATTTACGCCGAGGGCCAGCGCCGCTATGTGGAATCACTTTCGGCCTACGCCCGCCAGTTCTTGGGACAGATGGACAAGCCGGATGTGGACTACATCGAAGGCCTGAGCCCGGCAATTTCCATCGACCAGAAGACAACAAGCCGCAATCCGCGTTCTACCGTAGGTACGGTCACGGAAATATATGATTACCTGCGTCTTTTGTTTGCGCGCGCAGGTGAACCGCACTGCCCTAAATGCGGCAAGCTCATCGAGCAGCAGAGCGTGCAGCAGATAGTCGACAAGGTGCTGGAGCTGCCGCAGGGAAGCCGTTTTATGGTGATGGCGCCGCTGGTGCGCGGGCGCAAGGGTGAGCATATGCGTGTGCTCGACGATATGCGGCGTGCAGGCTATGTGCGTATGTTTATCGACGGCGAGGTGCGCACGCTGGATGAGGATATCCGCCTGGAGAAAAACAAGAAGCACAGCCTTTCTGTAGTCATCGACCGCTTGGCAGTGCGCGACGGCATCAGGCAGCGTCTGACGGACTCCGTGGAAACGGCGCTGAAGCTGGCAGACGGCTTTGCGGAGGTGGCAACGCTGGGAGAAGCAACGGAAACGCAGCTTTTCAGCGAGCATTTTGCCTGCAATGACTGTGGTATCAGCCTGCCGGCGATTGAACCGCGTCTGTTTTCCTTCAACAATCCCTTCGGTGCCTGCCCGGACTGCACCGGCCTTGGCATGCATATGGAGTTTGACAAGGCTTTGATAGTTCCTGACGCTGACAAGAGCTTTGCCGACAGGTGCATTGCCTGCTTCAGCAACAATCTGAATTCCTATTTTATGAAGCAGCTGGGCGCAGTGCTTGCTGCCTACGGCTATAGCTACGACACCAAATGGAATGAGCTTTCGCCCGAGATGCAGCAGCTTTTGTGGGACGGTGCCGGCGAGAGCAAGTTTAAGTTCCTGTACGAAAATCTGCAGGGTGAGGTTAAGGAGCATAACACAACCTTTGACGGTATTTTGAACGTGTTGCGCCGTCGTTATCGTGAAGCCTTCAGCGATGCTATGCGTCAGGACTTGGAGGAGTTTATGACGAGCACTCCCTGTGCGGCCTGCCATGGCAGCCGTTTGAAGCCAGAGGCTCTGTCGATTCTTATCGGCGGTAAAAATATCTGCGAGGTGACGGCGCTGACGGTTCGCGACTGCCTGCAGTTCTTTAAAAAGCTTGTGCTGACGCCGAAGCAGCAAATAATTGCGCATCAGGTTTTGAAGGAGATTATGGCGCGTCTGCAGTTCCTCAATGACGTAGGCCTTGATTACCTGACGCTCGACAGAAGCGCCGGTACGCTCAGCGGCGGCGAAGCGCAGCGCATCCGTCTGGCAACGCAGATAGGCAGCGGCCTGACAGGCGTACTGTATATTCTGGACGAACCTAGCATCGGCCTGCACCAGCGCGATAACGGTAAGCTGCTGGAAACGCTCAAGCATCTGCGTGATTTGGGTAATACGTTGATTGTCGTAGAGCATGATGAGGAAACGATGTATGCTGCTGACCAGATTATCGACATTGGTCCGGGAGCAGGCGAGCATGGCGGTGAGGTAGTAGCACAGGGTACGGTAGAAGAAATCAAGCAGGTGCCGGAATCTGTTACCGGTACCTATCTTGGCGGCCGCAAATTTATCCCGGTTCCTAAGCATCGCCGTGAGTGCGATGGCAGGATGCTGACAATTCACGGTGCCCGCGCCAATAATCTCAAAAATATTGATGTCAGAATTCCGCTCGGAGTCTTTACCGTGGTAACAGGCGTGAGCGGCAGCGGCAAATCAACATTGATAAACGATATTCTCTATAATTCCCTGGCTGCCAAGCTCAACGGTGCACGCTTGCGTGCTTCCGAGCATGACAGCATCGAGGGCATAGAATATACGGATAAGGTCATCAACATCGATCAGTCCCCAATCGGACGCACACCGCGCTCCAATCCCGCAACCTATACCGGCGTCTTTGATTTTATCCGTGAGCTCTTCAGCCAGACTAACGAGGCCAAGCTGCGAGGCTATAAGGCAGGACGCTTCAGCTTTAACGTAAAGGGAGGACGCTGCGAGGCCTGCAAGGGCGATGGTATGAATAAGATAGAGATGAATTTCCTGCCGGACGTTTACGTTCCCTGCGAGGTCTGCCATGGTGCACGCTACAACCGCGATACGCTGGAGGTGCATTACAAGGGCAAATCCATCGCGGAGGTTCTTGATATGACGGTGAGCGAGGCCTGCGAGTTCTTCAAGAATCAGCCGCGCATTTACCGCAAGCTGGCAGTGTTGGAGGATGTAGGCCTTGGCTACATTCATCTGGGACAGGCAGCGACGACGCTGAGCGGCGGCGAAGCACAGCGCGTAAAGCTGGCAACGGAGCTTTCGCGCCGCAGTACGGGACGCACCGTATATATCTTGGATGAGCCTACGACAGGCCTGCATATTGCGGACGTACACAAGCTGCTGGATGTGCTGCAGCGTCTTGTAGAAGGCGGTGACAGCGTTATCGTCATCGAGCATAACCTGGACGTTATCAAGGTGGCGGATTACATTATCGACCTCGGTCCCGAGGGCGGCGACAAGGGCGGTACTTTGGTAGCAAGCGGTACGCCGGAGGAGGTAGCGAAGGTCAAAAAATCCTACACCGGACAGTACATCAAGCAGGAGCTGGCGAAGGCGAAAAAGAACGGGTGGTATGTATGACAGAATTAGCCGCAGGCTTTAGCGACAATATAAAGAATGCCTTGGCAGTGCTGCCGGAAAAGCCCGGCGTTTACCTGATGCATGATGCCTCCGGCAAGGTTATCTATGTCGGCAAGGCCGTTGTGCTGAAAAACCGCGTGCGCAGCTACTTCCGCAATCTGGCCAGCCATACGCCGAAGGTGAAGGCGATGGTGGCGAAAATCGCGGAGATTGAAACGATTGTTACCTCCAGTGAGGTAGAAGCACTGATTTTGGAGTGCAACTTGATTAAAAAATATCGCCCGCGTTACAATATCAGCCTGAAGGATGACAAAACATATCCCTATCTTAAGGTTACCATGCAGGAGGATTTCCCGCGTTTATATGTGACGCGCAGACAGCTGCGCGACGGCGCACGTTATTACGGACCGTATGCTGACGCCGGCGCTATGCATGCCACGGTAAAGCTGTTGCGAAGCATGTTCCCGCTGCGTACCTGCCGCAAAATGAACCCGGACAGACCATGTCTTAACTACCACATCAAGCGTTGCCTTGCGCCCTGCGCCGGTTACATCAGCAAGGCGGATTATCACAAGATGATTAAATCCGTCTGCATGGTGCTGGACGGACGCACCACGGAGCTGGAGCGCGATTTGAAGCAGCAGATGCAGGAGGCAGCGGATAACTACGCCTTTGAGGAGGCTGCCAGACTACGCGACCAGCTGCAGGCTGTGGCACGTCTGAACGAGGCGCAGAAGGCTGTAACCAATAACGGCGGCGATATGGATATCTTTGGTCTGGGGCAGGATATGACTGGCCTGTGCGTGCAGTTGTTTTTCGTGCGCAAGGGCAAGCTCATCGGCAGAGATAATTTCTTCTTGCCCGACGGCGGCGATACGCCGCAGGAGGTTATAACAGCCTTTGTGAAGCAGTATTATAACGAAGCAACCTTTATTCCCAAGGAAGTAGTGCTGCCGTATTTGCCGGAGGATGATGAAAAGCAGCTTATTGAAACCTGGCTGGCAGACAAGGCACAGCGAAGGGTGGAGCTGCTGCTGCCGCAGCGTGGCGTGAAAAAGGATTTGCTGAAGCTGGCGAATGAAAATGCCATCAAGCTGCTTAATGAACGCCTGCGTAAGGGTAGCCTGTCGCTCAAAAATGACCTGCAGGCAGCCGAAGAGCTGCAGCAGGCCTTGGGCTTGGAGCATCCATTGGAGCGCATGGACTGCTTCGATATCAGCCATACGCAGGGCAGCGAAACCGTTGCTTCAATGGTTGTGTTCCGCAACGGCACCAGCAGCAAGAAGGATTACCGCAGATATAAAATCGTTTCGGCAGAAGGCAAGCCTGATGATTTCAAATCCATGCAGGAGGTTGTCTACCGCCGTTACAGAGATTATGAGGACTTGCCCAGCCTGGTGGTTATCGACGGCGGCAAGGGCCAGCTGAGCTCGGCGCTGGAGGTTATCCGCGGTTTGGGTCTTGACGATTTGCCGGTTGTAGGCCTGGCCAAGCGCGAGGAGGAAATCTTCAAGCCGCACCAAAGCGAAAGCATCATGCTGGACCGTGAAGGTGCTGCGCTGCACCTTATCCAGCGCATCCGCGACGAGGCGCACCGCTTTGCTATTACCTACCACCGCAAGCTGCGTGGTAAACGCAATCTTGTTTCCGTGCTCGACCACGTGGAGGGCATCGGGCCTAAGCGTCGGCAGGAGCTGTGGAAGGCGTTCAAAACGCTGGACGCTATGCGTGCAGCCAGCGTTGAAGAGCTGGCTGCGGTAGAAGGCATGAACCATGCGGCGGCGCAGACGATGTACGACTTCTTCCGCCTAGATTTACCGGAAAAGCAGCAGGCGCTGCAGTAAAAGGTTCACAGCTATTTTGCAGAATATCTTCGTATACTATGCTATAATAATTATAGGTCAAAAATAATAATTATTATGTAGCTCGCGCTTAGCTTTTCTTAAAAGCGCAGGCTATGGCAAGAGGAGGACGAAGCTAATGGCAAAATGGGTATGTGACGTTTGTGGTTATGTGTATGATCCTGAGGTTGGCGATCCCGATAACGGCGTTGCAGCAGGCACTGCCTGGGAAGATGTACCGGAAGAGTGGGTTTGCCCTCTTTGCGGCGTAGGCAAGGACCAATTCTCGGAAATGTAAAATTTAAGAGTAGATAGCAAACGAGGCTGGGACAAAACCAGCCTTGAACAGAAAAACCAGTGGAGGTTTACCGTCAGGTAATTTCCCACTGGTTTTTTAGTGCAAAAAATAAAAAATACTTAACTCTAGCGATTCTTTAATTTGTGAAGTTTGTTTGTCCCAACTTCGTTGATGTTATATTTTACTTAATGATGAGGCTTAAAGCTGTAACAGCATATGTGAAAGAAGTAATAAGGATAAAAGACTTTTTCTTTTACTTCAGCAGGCAAAAGCTTATAAAAATCATGGGTAAACATGATTTGTGGGTAGTTAGCTCCATCAATACGGGAGATAACTTTTTGTGTGCGTTCTATCATATCACTTTGCATAATAAAGGCAGGAGCTTTACTATTATGCTGCAGCTGAATAATATTGCAAATACCAGCTTCCAAAACTATAAGGTAGTTTATAGGGCAGCGGGGAAAGTTTTTATTTGTTTCGCGTAGTATTTTGTGTATTGTTTTATGCTTTTCCAGAATACTTTCAGCGTTTGCTTCCTTAAAATTCCAAATGATGATGATATTGTTGTCCTGCTGCTTTATTTCCAGAAATGCAGGATGCTCATATAGGTCCATCAATAGTTTGTTATAAAAGTATGAAAAGCTGATAAAGAAGTCTGGGTTTCTTCTGAAATTGGAGATGGATGTTTGCGCGTTAATCTTTAAGGCGATTACGGCAATTGGAAGTTCAGTAGTCATAATTATTTATCCTCTGCTTGGCGTGCGTAAATCATAGTACAGTAGTTTTTTGGATTAGAAGTGATAAAATTATTAATAACGTCTATGATAAAGATATTGCCTTGAATTTTTTTGTTTTCCTTAGCTAAATGTTGCAGAAAAATATTAACAGCGTCTCTTAATCCTTTTCCGCCAACATTAATAAGAAAGCAATAATATTTTCCGTTGGGGACAAAAACTATCTCATCAGGATTGAATTCTTCCGGATGGTCTACTTTAAGACAATAGGTTGGCTTATCAAAGGAATTATTTTTTATATTTGCTTCAGTATACATGCAGCCTAACTGGTAATGAGGCCACATACCGTTATGAAATCCTCTGATAAACAGATTATCAGCAATATTGGATTCTGCACTGCCTGCAACTGTATTCAGGCTTAGGCTTGGTGAACAGATAATAAACCATTCCGGAAAGTAATTGATAAATAGTTTTTCTCTGGGATTTTTGATTGCCAGATCATAATAGTATTTCAGACTTGCAATGGTGCCTTGGATAGCCTGCAGTTCATTTATCATCTGTTGAAGATTATCGTTTATGTGGATATAATGATTATAAGATTTATCCGGGTTATCATCAAGAATAATACTTTTGATTTCACTTAGAAGTACCTTTGCTTTTACACCAAACAGAATGCGGGTTAATAAAAATGCCTGCTCCGGCAGATAGTACCTATAATTATTTTCTCCTATATAAGCTGGCTTAAGCAAATCGATTCTGTCATAATGCTTTAGAGTATCAATAGGTGTATGTGTAAGGTTACTGAATTCTTTTATGGTGAGGTAATTATTTTTTTTCATTTTTGGAAAAACCTCCTTGACATGTGAGTTACTCACAGCCTTATAATAACATTGTTTACTAATAAAAGCAATTACCAATTTGATGAGTAAGGTATTTGCTTTTTTAAATCATATTACTTTTTTTATGAAGTCAAGAAAGGGTGTATCGTGAATTGAAGAAGAGCAAATTATTAAGTACAGCAGTAACATTATCAGTTTTAATGAGTACTGTTGCAGTAAGCGGAGCATATGCTGCTGAAAAAATGAATCAATACAATTTAAGTGAGGTTGTTGTTGAGGCTGAACGCGGAAATCTTGCCGGCGGCATGATGCAGACAAGACAAAAAGTAGGTATGTTTTTAGGTGAAAAGGATACCTTGGATGTTCCTCTGCATGAGGTTACCTTTACCAAGGAAGCTTTAGATATATATTCTCAGCCTGGCAGAGGTATGCTGGATACCTTGGCTCTTGATCCCGCTGTAAGAGCTTCTCATGGTTCTATGGATACCAGCGTATCTATCAGAGGCTTATCCTCTCATGGCATGAAATGGACCTTGAATGGTGTACCGGGAATGAGCCATCAGATGCAGATGCCTTATAATTTTGTTGATACTGTTTCTGTTATTGCAGGTCCTTCAATCGGTATTACCGGTATGTCTACCAGCATGTCTACCCAGTCCGGCGGTGTAGTTAATATGGTAAGCAAAAAGGCTCAGGCTGAGCCTAATGCAGATTTAAAGCTTGGCTGGAGCACTAATAATTATTTGACACAGAGTATTGATGTAGGCCAACGCTTTGGCAAAAACAAAGAATATGGCATTCGTATCAATGCTATGAATGCATCCGGCGATTTGTCCGTTGAAGGTACCCATGATTTACAGCGCAATGTTTATATTAACCTTGATAGAGTCGGCAAGCACAGCAATACGAATTTACTGGCAGGCTACGATTATGATAATGAAGACGGCCGCTCTAATACCATTAATCTCGCAGGCAATATGAATTCTTTACCGGGAGTACCTAATAATAAAAAGAATTTATCCCCGACATGGTCTAATGATACATATAAGAACTGGACTGCTGTATTGAATCATGAGCAGAAATTTGCCGATAATATGAGTTATTTTGTTAATGCAGGCTGGCATAAAGAAGATTATACAAGTTGGCTGCAACAATGGTCCGGCCGTGCTCTTATTGACGATAAAGGCAATTATAAAGGCACTTATACCCAAATGCCGGTATATCATTCTACACATTACTTTGGTGCCGGCTTAAAGGGTAATTTCGATATCGGTAACTTCAAAAATGAATATGCGCTTAATATTGACCGCAGCTGGTTCCGCAGAGCACGTGTTAATAATGTTACTGCTGCCAACAAGTATTCTGTCAGTGGCAACATTTATACAGGATGCACTACTCCGAAACCGAATATTACCTGGGATCCGGTTACCAAGCAATATACAACAGTTATGACAGGCTGGAGCCTGATTGATACTTTGACAACTAAGGATGGCAAGCTGGCTATTACAGGCGGTGTTCATCATCATAGCGTTAACACTTCTCATAATGATGACAAATCTGCGAGCGGCAGACGCGATCAAAGCTCTGCAACCTCTCCGATTTGGGGCTTGACCTATAAAGTAAATCCGAATACCACTGTTTATGCTAATCATACAGAAACCTTCAGTGAAGGCGGCGTAGTGTCACCTGGTTATTTGAATGAGGGCAGCACTATTCCTCCTTCTAAAACCAAACAGAATGAGATTGGTGTAAAAATGAAGAGCGGTGCTTTCCTGCATACTTTAAGTGCTTTTAAAAATACTCAGCAAAGCAGTATTACTGTTCCTGACAGCAAAGATCCCAGCAAATTCTGGTACACTTTGAATGGCGAAAATGAATATAAAGGAATTGAATATTCTGCAGTAGGTGCTTTAAGTGATAAATGGGATATGATTTTCGGTATTGCTTATATGGATGCAGAAAAAAGCAAAACTCAGGGCGGAAAAAATGATGGACGCAAGGTTTGCGGTATTCCCAAATGGAGCGGAGACCTGGCTTTAACCTATAAACCTGATAAAGCTACGAAATTCATCAGTCGTCTAAATTATACTGGTAAGACACGTATCCATGATACCAGCAGCTATGCAATGCCAATCGGTATTTCTTCCATTACTTTGTTAGATTTGGGTGCAAGCTATGACACCAAGATTGCCGGTTATGATGCTACTATTACAGCTATGTGCTATAATGTCTTCAACAAGAATTATTGGTACGCTAGCGGTGATAACAGTGTTGGCCTTGGCGCTCCTAGAAACTTTATGGTTACAGCAAACTTTAAATTTTAATTAGCTTTGTAATTCAGGCAGGAGTGTTTTCCTGCCTGAATCTTTCAAAAGAGGATTTGTATCAGTATGAAGCGTAAATATATTTTAATGTTTTTTCTATGCTGCTTGTTTATTAGTGGCTGTAAATCAATAGAAACTGATAGGCATCCGGCTTCAGATAAAGCTGTGGCTTTTAGCATTGAAAATTATGATAGCTCAATGAAACCACATATATATAAGTTTACGCAGCATCCGCAGAGAATAGTTGCTTTATGGCAGAATTCAATAGAAACGCTTATAGCTTTAGGTGCCGGTGATAAAATTATTGCCGCTGCCGGGGTGTATAATGAAAAGCATTTAAATCCGGATTATCTGGAAGCTTATAAAAGAATTCCTGTCAGACAAACGCAGATTTTTTCTCAGGAAAATGTTTTAATGATGCATCCTGATTTTATAGCAGGCTGGCTTTTTGATTTTACAGGTAAAGGAAGGTCAATTGGCAGCAGCAGCTTTTGGGAAGAGCGAAATGTTAATATTTATATGAACCTGATGAACGGCGCTGAATTTAAAGCGCATCATACAATAGAAGATGAGTTGCAATATATTACAGATTTAGGAAAAATTGTCGGTAATGAGACTAAGGCAGCGAGTCTTGTAGCAGGCATAAATAATAAAATACTGCGTTGCAGACAGCAGTTGGCTGCCAAGAAACGTTTAAAAGTATTAGTAGTCGGCAATTTTGGTAAGATAATAACAATCTATACACCAAGAACGTTAGCAGGAGATATTTTAACGAAACTTGGGGCAGATGTGATTGGTAAAAACCAGGAAGCTGTTGGTGAAAATGAATATATCAACTATGAAGAAATTTTAATAGGTCAGCCGGATATTATTTTTCTGCAATGTTCGCCTGAAAATGAAAATATGCTGCTTAAATCAGTTTATAACAATCCTGCTCTGCGAAATGTTAAATGTATAAAAAACAGGCAGGTTTACTGCATACCTTTTTATACAATAAGAAGTCCTGGTGTACGTATTGACGATGCAGTGGATATTTTTGCAAAGGGGTTAATAAAAGGTAGCGAATAGAGGAAGGTAGCCTATATGGACAAGACTATTTTGGAAAGAATAAAATGCTATTGGGAACAGCGTAGTGATGATTTCAGCAGGCAGAGCTTTGCGGAAATGCAGAATGAAAAATATGATTTGTGGAGTAATGAATTAAAACAGATTATCGGTGGCAGAACAGCGTTGAAAATTCTTGATGTTGGCACCGGGTCCGGTTATATGGCACTGCTGCTGGCAAGCGTCGGTCATTTGGTTACAGGAATTGATTTATGTGATAACATGATAGCTTCTGCTATAGATTTACGTGATCAATTAAATTTAGACGCCGATTTTTTGGTTAGTGATGCACAGCAGTTGCCTTTTGCGGATAACAGTTTTGATTTATTGATAACACGAAATTTGACATGGACGCTGCCAAATTTGGAAAAGGCGTATTATGAATGGTACAGAGTGCTGAAGCCGGAAGGTATTTTAGTTAATTTTGATGCTGATTTTGGCAAAAAAGATTTCACGGTACCTGATAAGGGGCGTGTATCTAAACATGGCCTGCATGGTGATTTAGATTGTAATCAGATAGAGGAGTGTAATGCTATAAAGAATTCCCTTGATATCAGTAATCATAGAAGACCATTGTGGGATGCAGACTTGCTTATGAAAACAGGCTTCAACAAAATCACTATGGATTTAGCATTAGGCTCAAGAATTAATCAGGCGCAAAAACTGAAAACGCAGGGAATGTTTGGTGTATATGCTTATAAATAAATGAGGGGAAACTTGTGGAAATATAAGTACAATCGCTAAGATTTTATGCTTTTGAAAACATAAAAATTGCTTCTGCAAGAGCTTATAGCATAAGCGTATGAAGCAGATAGCAAAACAGTTGATTTTAATGGGAGGTTAGTTGATATTTCTAACTGATTTCCAGTTAAGTATACTCATACATCATCTCCTACAAAACGCAAAATCAGCCTTTGAGCAAAAGCTCATTGGCTGATTTTGTGTTTTATGCAGCTTTTTATCTAATGATTATTTGTTTGCTACTTCCCTTCCTCCTTCATTAGCCCCTCGTTATAAATCGCCGGTGAAGCGCCTGCTTCCGTAATGTGCGGCGTTAAAAGCAGCAAAACCCCTTTCTTGCTGTATGAACGCGAACGGTTTTTAAACAGTTCGCCTAAAAGGGGAATCTTGCTCAAAAAGGGCACCTTCTGTATAGTACGCTGCTGCTCCTCGCTGATATTAGGGAATTTTGAAGCTTTTTTGAGGTGCTTTTATTGTAGCATATACAGGCATGATTTTGACCTCCTGTTCTTATAGCTTTAATATACCATATACGCTTATTTTTCAAACTCGGGTCTAATTACCTGTAACCATTATCACGTGCGCAAGTTTTAAATTTAAAAGTCCACCCCTTGTAAATTTCTCTATTCTAAATTATAATACTCGTAAGTAACATACTTATGAGTAACATAGTCGTGAGTTATATGATTTTGAATGGTGGTGAAGCAGATGGAAAAATTTTATTGCCGTGAAGTGGAATTGCGCAAGCTTAATGCACGTTATGAAAATGAAGAATTTGAGTGCCTGATTATTTATGGCCGTCGTCGTGTAGGCAAAACAGCCTTGATTAACAAGTTTTGTGCAGACAAGCCAACGATATTTTTTTCTGCGCTCAATACAACGGGGAAAGAAAATTTAAAGGCTTTATCAAAAGCAATTATGAGTTACGAAAAGCCTGACGCTGTGGTTGCGCCGGAGTTTAAAAGTTATGATGATGCTTTAGCAGAGATAACGGAGTTGGCGCGTGAGCAGAGGCTTGTGTTTGTTATTGACGAATATCCTTATTTAGCAAAAGCCAAGCCTGCTATCTCAGCAATGCTTCAGCATTTAATTGATCACCAATGGAGCCAGGGAAAACTTTATTTGATTTTGTGTGGTTCATCTATGAGCTTCATGGAAAATCAGGTGCTGGGTCAGGAAAGTCCGCTATATGGCAGAAGAACAGGTCAGTTTAAAATTGAGCCGCTGAATTATAAAGAGACAGCCGTATTCCATCCTGAGCTGACGTATGAAGACAATGCTTTGATTTATGGCATTACTGGTGGTGTACCGCATTATATTAACAAGCTGGGCGTAAAGAAAGATATTGATGAAGCATTGCTGACCAATTTATTTGATCGTTCGGGCTATTTGTATGAAGAACCAGCTAATTTGCTTAAGCAGGAGTTACGTGAGCCTGCAATTTATAATGCTATTATTAAAGCTATTGCTGAAGGTTCATCGCGAGCTGCTGATATCTGCGGTAAAGTGCAGGAGACAAGCACAACTGTTTTAAAGTACTTAAAAACATTGATGGAATTAGGAATAGTCAAAAAGGAAACGCCGCTCACAGAAAAAGCAGGGCGCAAGACGATTTATCTTTTAGCAGATAATTTTTTCCGTTTCTGGTATAAGTTTGTGCCGAATAATGCGAATGCCATTGATTCTGGCAGGATTGCTAGGATTTATTCGCAAACGGTAAAACGCTATTTTTCAGATTACATGGGCCTTGTTTTTGAAAAAATGTGTCAGGATTACTTGCTGTATTATGCGAAGAGCTTGCCTATTGAGCTTGTTGATATCGGGCCATGGTGGGGGAAGGATGCGCAAAAGAAGAAGCAGGTGCAGATTGATATTGTCGCAACAGGAATTACACCGGATGCTTATATTATCGGTTCTTGTAAATATCGTAATGAGAAAACCGGTTTAGATGAGCTGGAGCTTTTACGCGATTACGCAAGAGTTTTTGGCAAGGGAACAAAGTATTATTTATATATTTTTTCTAAAGGCGGTTTCACTGAGGGCTTGTTGCAAGCAGCGCAGCGTGGCGAAGTGACGCTTGTGACGCTGGCTGATTTGTATAATTAAGTCCTTTCGTAAGCGTCAAAAAGTCAACCGTTAAAAGTCCCTACATGAAAAAAAGACCGCCGGCGGCGGTCTTTTTCGGCTCTTCATCAACATTAGCGGGTAAACAAATTGCCTCAATCACTTATTTTTTTGTGGAATTTCTGGTTACGGATATACTCTTTTCCGCTAGCATCTGGAGTTACTATCAACAGGCTTAACTCCATGTGAGAACGACATGGAGTTTACTCGCTCTTTTTGAGGAATGGTGGTTGACAAAATACAGATTACAGCGAAAATAGGTTGTAAGCATCCGACGTATTTGTTTGTTACTTCCTTTCCTCCTTCATCAGCCTCTCATTATAAATCGCCGGTGAAGCGCCTGCTTCCGTAATGTGTGGCGTTAAAAGCAGCAAAACCTCTGTCTTGCTGTGTGAACGCGAACGGTTTTTAAACAGCTCGCCTAAAATAGGGATTTTACTCAAAAAGGGCACCTTCTGCATAGTACGCTGCTGTTCCTCGCTTATCAATCCGCCAATCACCAGCGTTTCACCGCTGTACATGCGCACGTTGGTGTCGGCGGTACGACTGGTGATGCGGTAATTTTTCAGCTCGCTGATGAGTACAGGCGTGCTCACCTCAGTGTGGACGCTGGCGGTAACCATTTTACCGTCTTCGCTGATGATAGGCGCGTATTGCAGCTTGATGCCGGCGTCCAGATATTCTGTTGCCGTGTAGCTGCCGCTACTGTCGTGCTTTTCTGTCTGCACGGGGATGTGGTCACCGATGAAAATGCTGGCCTCCTTGCCGGGGATGGTGATGATGCGCGGTGTTGCCAAAATACGCGCCTTGCCGCTATTGATGAGGGCATTAAGCGTAGCGTTGAAGCGGAAGGAAAAGCCACGCCAAAATTTGAAGCTGCCGTCATAATTGCTGCTGTTGCTGTCACTGTCGTTTGTTTCCTGCTTGCGCTGGGGAATTGTATCCCAGTCCCAGCGCACACCCAGGTTTTTGCTGTCCTCGCGGCTGACGGCGATGATTTTGGCTTCCAATGTTACCTGTTTTGTTGCTACGTCCAGCTTGGGCAGCAGCTGCCTTAAGCGTGCGTGGCTTTGCTCATCTCCCAAAAGGATGAGGCTGTTGGTGATAGTATCCAGCCCCAGCTTAGTGCCGAAATGTGGCGTCAACGCTTCCTGCACGTCCTTGGCGCGGGCGTAGCTCAGAGAATAGTAGGCCAGGCGTTCGCTGACGGGCTGCGGCAGTGCGGGAACGTTTACTGCAACAGTTTGGCCAACGTTGGCGGGGGAAGGCAAAAAGGGATTGTTGAGCTTATTTTGAGCGTTGCATGGCAGAGCTATGGCAAGCAGCAGACTGCTGAGTATTAACGGGAAAAATCGTTTTAGCATAATGGCTCCTTTCAGTGTTATCCGTTAAGATGACGACAACAAGCATTGCATGGTAAATTTCTTTTTTCATTTTAGCGCAAGCAGAGAATAATTTCAAGTGAAAATTTAGAAAATAGAGAAAATTTTAAATTATCATATTGCATTTCGCTTTTTTTATGCTACAATGAATGCAACACAAGAAAAATGAGGTGATACAATGGAGGGCTTGCGTAATAATAAGCTGGCAGAGAATTTGCTGCATCTGGCATTGGCTCATGGTGCCAGTGACATGCATATCGAGCCTGACGGACAGGGAGTGCGTGTGCGCATCCGTGTTGACGGCCTGCTGCAACAGCTGTGCATGCTGCCGCGCACGCAGCAAAGCACGCTGCTGACGCAGCTGAAGGTGTGGAGCGGTATGGATATTGCCGAAAAAAGAGTGCCGCAGGATGGGCGTCTTTTGCTGGAGCATGAAGGCAGCGAGGTGGATTTGCGCCTAGCCAGTCTGCCTACGGTGAACGGTGAAAAGCTGGCTATACGCTTTCTGCAGCGTCAGGATAATCTGCTGCAGCTGGAGCAGCTGCGGTTCAGCGAAAGTAATTTGCAACGTTACCGTCAGCTTTTTCATCAGCCAAACGGCTTGGTGCTTTTGACAGGACCTACTGGCAGCGGTAAAACAACGACGCTATATGCCACGCTGCAGGAGCTGGATGCTGCGGCCGGCAATATTATAACGCTGGAGGACCCGGTGGAATATAAGCTGGCGGGGATTAATCAGGTGGCGGTCAACCGCAGGAGCGGGCTTACCTTTGCCGCAGGACTGCGTTCTGTTGTGCGTCAGGATCCAGATGTTATCATGCTGGGTGAAATCAGAGATGAAGAAACGGCGGCGATGGCGGTACATGCAGCGCTGACAGGTCATTTGGTTTTGAGCACGCTGCACACAAATGATGCCATTGGTGCGGTCTATCGTCTGCTTGATATGGGAATTGCTGATTATCTGCTGGCTGCCGGTCTACGCGGTGTGCTGGCACAGCGTTTGCTGCGCCGTCCGTGCCGCCATTGCGGCGAACGGCGCTTCGCAACTGCAGCGGAGCTGCAGTATCTGGGGCGCAGAGCGGATGAAAGGCTGCAAGTGGTGCAGGCTCACGGCTGTGAGCATTGTCACGGCACAGGCTACAGAGGGCGTCTGGCATTGCATGAGCTGATTGTGTTTGATAAACGTATGCAGCAGCTCTTGGTAAACGGCGCTGATGAAGCAGAGCTTTTGCGGGAGGCACGTAAGCAGGGCTGGTGCAGTCTGTATGCTGATGCAGTTGATAAGGTGCTGCAGGGGGCAACTACGGTTGAAGAATTGTGGCGCGTCGGTATCACCGGGGAGGCTGATAATGCTTGATAAGCTGCTGCTGCAGGCAAAAAGTATGGGAGCCAGTGACCTGCATCTTACACCTGAGGGAATGCCGATGGTGCGCGTAGATGGCAGCCTGCAGCCTTTGCAAAACGAAATTATTTCCCGGGAAAAGCTGGAGCAGGCGTTGCTTGCCTTGCTGCCGGAACAGGAAAAGCGGCAGCTGCTGCAGACAGGTGAGATTGATACTGCTTTTAGTGACAGACTGCAGGAGCGCTGCCGGCTCAATATTTACCGCCTTGGCAACGGTTATGCGGCGGCGATTCGTCTGCTCCCGAAGGATATTCCTGACTGCAACAGTCTTGGCCTGCCGCAAATTATCAGTCAGCTTGCGGGCAGCAGCAGTGGTCTACTGCTCGTTACAGGTGCTACCGGCAGCGGTAAAAGCACAACGCTTGCCGCGTTGGTACAGCAGATAAATAAAACGCGCGCTGTACACGTGCTGACGCTGGAGGACCCGATAGAATATGTCTATTCTGCAGGATTGGCGCTGATTAACCAGCGCGAGGTTGGGCGCGACACAAGGAGCTTTGCTAGCGGTCTGCGCAGCGCGCTCAGGCAGGACCCGGATGTTATTTTAGTAGGTGAGCTGAGAGATGCGGAAACAATAGGTATAGCGCTGACGGCGGCGGAAACAGGTCATCTGGTTTTGGCAACGCTGCACACGCAGGATGCTGCAGGTACGGTGAACCGTATTCTTGATGTGCTGCCGGACAGACAGCATGTGTGTACGCAGCTGGCTGACTGCCTGCTCGGGATTTGCTGCCAAAGGCTTTTGCCCCGTTGTGACAGAGCAGGCAGAGCGGCGGCCTTTGAGGTGCTCGTTGCAACGCCTGCCATGCGCAATTTAATTCGTGAGGGGCGCACGCACCAGCTGCAGTCTTATTTGCAGACCGGCGCGCGCTACGGCATGCAGACGATGGAGGACGCAGTGAAGGCCTTGCAGCTGCGCGGGATAATCGCATGAAAAAAGCCGCTGCGAAAAGCAGCGGCTTAATAGGGACGTATAGATAAACGCATCAGATAGCGTACCTGATAACTCTTATAAGGTAACGTAACGGAAGAAGCGTTAGAAAGCAGATATTACAAAATCTCTTCTCTGATTAAGGTGTTCATCATCTTTTGCTTGCCTAATACCCACAGCAGGTCGTTTTCTTCGAAAACAAGCGAAACGTGGGGATTAGTAATCGTAAAGGCACCACGCTCCAGACCGACAACGAGGCAGCTCCATTTATTGCGCAAGTCGGCGGCCTTCAGTGAGGTTCCCAAAATAGGGGAATGCTTATCAATTGTAATCGCCAGGGAGAGGAATTGCTGCTCCGGTTTGTTTTGGTGGTTATCCAGCATGAATTCACGCAGGCTTTGCGGCAGGTCGCAGCGCTCCAGGCCTAAGCTGCGCTGCCTTACTGCAGCAGCAAAAACCTGCAGCTGGCTGGCGGTGCCGATGAGCAGCAGCTTGTCGCCCTTTTCCACTATCTGCTCACCGCCGGGCATATCAACAGTGCGATTATTGCCCAAAAGCTGCAGAACGTTGCAGCCGTAGCTTTCACGGAAGCCGAGACTGCGCAGAGTTTTGCCGATTATAGAGGAGTCATTTTGCAAATCGTAATAAACTAGCTGCAAATCCTCGTCGAACCAGGTGCGGCTGTCATCGGGAGAGCTTTCACGATGCTTGCGCATGTGCTTTTCGTTGAGGTTTACCAAAAAGCGTGATTCGATACGCAGGTATTCGCTCATCAGCCAATCGGAGGAGGAGATGAAGTAGGCTGCCAGCAATATAGATACGCAGGCCAGAAAGCCGTGCAGCTTCAGCAGGGTGTGGAAGATGAAGTACAGCGAAGCAGAAGCAACGAGCAGCTTGCCGAATACCAGGAGCATCAGCGGCAGATGGTTAGCGCGTTTTTTGAACCAGAGCTTGGAGAACAAATCGCCGTTGCCGGCACGGTTGACAAGCACTGCACGCAAAATCGGCGACATGATGATAAAGGTGGCTGCTGCGGTCAGCAGTCTGCTGTACGGCAGCTTTAGCGTGTTGCCCAAATAAGGCAACAGGTAATATTCCGCACCCAAGGCAATGGCTGCCAGCAGGGTAATGAAAATCAGCATACGCATGGTGTAACCGGTCAGCAGGTTCTTCCAGTCCTGATCCTTGTCATCATCGGTATTGGTACCTGTGTAACGGTCAAGCCAGCTTTTTGCCTGCGGCGGCAGCAGCTTCAGCACCAGCTGATAAAAGGGTTCGGCTGCCATGATGCAGAAGGGTGTAGTAAAGGTGGTAATTACAGATACCGCTACGATAATCGGATACAAAAAGCTGCTGATTACGCCAAGGCTCATGCCCAAAGAAGCGATAATAAAGGAGAACTCACCGATTTGCGCCAGGCTGAAGCCGCAGTGCACAGAGGTGTTGAGGCTCTGACCGGAGGCCAGCACGCCGCCGGTGGAGAAAATCAGCTTGCCGATAATTGTTGCTACTACCAGCACGAAAATAGGCAGTGCCTGCTCCAGCAGGATAGCGGGATCTACCATCATGCCGACGGATACGAAAAAGACAGCGCCGAACAAATCCTTGATAGGAGCAACAAGGTGCTCGATTTTTTCTGCGTTAGGTGCTTCGGCAATCAAAGAGCCCATGATGAAGGCACCCAAAGCGGAGGAGAAGCCGAGCTGAGTTGCCAGTACAACCATACCGAGGCACAGGCCGATGGAAACAACTACCAGTGTTTCCTCGTTCATCAGCTGTTTAGCCCATTTAAAGAAGCTGGGAACAAGGTACATACCCAGAACAAACCATAAAACGAGGAAGAAAATCAAGCGTCCGATGCTGAGCAGCAGCTCCATCGTGGAAACGTCGGCGCTGGCTACGGCCATGGTTGCCAGCAGCACCATCATTACGATACCGGCGATATCTTCAATAATCAGCACGCCGAAAACTATTTCAGTAAAGCGCTGCGCCCTGAGCTTTAAATCGTCGAAGGCTTTGATAATAATCGTGGTGGAGGACATAGAAAGCATACCGCCCAGGAAAAGGCTGTCCATATGGTTCCAGCCCAGCAGCGTACCGGCGAAGTAGCCCACGGCCAGCATGCCGCCGATTTCTACCGCGGTGGCGATGAAGGCTGTACTGCCTACGCTTTTCAGCTTGTAAAAGCTGAACTCCAGTCCCAGCGCGAACAGCAGGAAGATAACGCCGATTTCCGACCAGGCGTGGACGTTGGCCTTATCGGTAATTGTCGGGAAGAAGTTGAAATGCGGACCGGTGATGAAGCCGGCAACAATGTAACCAAGCACCAGCGGCTGATTAATTTTCTTGAAAAGAATAGTCGTGACACCGGCTACAAGCAAAATCATTGCTAAGTCGTTGATAATAGTAGGCAGATGAGTCATGGGAATCTCCTTTGCGATATTTTTTGCCAAAGTGGCTTTAAATGGTGTATAATAATTGAAATGTAGTCATAAGCTTTTTACGAGCTCTGCAGACTGCAAAACAAATAATCTCAATATATATTATACAATATTTTTGACTGAATTTATTGCATAAATAATGCTTTATTATGTTAATTTATTGTGACAAGCGCAATTGGAGGAATAAACATGAACGAAAATCAACAAGAAAAATTAGTTTTGGTAGATGGCGAGATTATGCCGGAAGCCGAAGCATTTATTGATGTCAATGACCGCGGCCATAATTTCGGTGACGGTGTTTTTGAAATTGTGCCGGTTTATAACGGACGCTGCTTCGCTTTGCTGCCGCACATGAACAATTTATTTGATTCCGTAATCGCCGTAAAAATCCCCGGCGTTTATATGATTGAAGAGCTGGTAGAGTTCCATGAAAGCCTGCTGGCCGCAACCGGTCTGAAGGACTGCGAAATCTATACGCAGGTAACCCGTGGCAGCGGTGCTTATGCTCTGTCCTATCCGGAGCAGAGCATTCCGCATCTGACTATGTATGCTGTACCGGTTGACCGCGAGGCACTGGCTGAAAAGCGTGCTAAGGGTGTAAATGTTATTACTGTTGAGGACGTACGTTGGGCGCGCTGCGATATCAATACTCTGAACCGTCTGCCGGAGGTAATGGCTAAACAGAAGGCTGTTATCGGCAATGCTTTTGATTCCCTGTTTGTTCGCGACGGTAAAATTACCGAAAGCACGGAAGCCAGCTTCTTCATTTATAAAGACGGTATTCTGTGGACTCATCCCGAAAACAACTTTATTCATAAAAACATTACCCGCCGTCTGCTGATGGAACGCCTGTCCAAAGACCTGGACCTGCAGATTATCGAAAGAGCTTTTGATAAGGATTTCGCACTCAAAGCAGACGAAGCCTTCCTCTGCGGACCGCGCTGCGAATTTATGCCTGTTACCAAAATCGACCGCAGCTTCGTTGCTAACGGTAAGGTTGGCGAGCTGACACAAAAGCTGCAGGATGCATATATGGCATTTGTAGCTAAGGAATGCCCTGCTAAGCATGAATAACAGCAAGCTGGTGCGTGGAGCGTTGTTGGTGGCTTTGGCGTTGGCGCTGCAATCGCTGCGTCTGGTGCTGCCGATGCCGCAGCTGCTTTCTACGTTTATCATCGGTACTTTGGTGCATATGATGCTGGTGCTCACGTTGCAGCTGGGCGGCCTGAAGACAGCACTTTTGCTGGCGTTTTTGCTGCCGCTGACTGCTTACGTGCAGGGGCAGGTGCTGCTGCCGTTTCTGATTCCTGTAATCTGGTTGGGCAATTTTATCTTTGTGCTGCTTGTGAGTCAGTTTAAGGGCAGGCATAAGCTGGCTTTATGTGTGCCGCCTGTGGCGAAGGCCTGTGTTATGTTGCTGGCAGCCTGGGCTGCGCTGAGCTTCTTGGCGCTGCCGAATCCTGCGCTGCGCAAGACGGTTATGTTTGCGATGAGCGTGCCGCAGCTGCTGACGGCTGTTGCCGGTATTTTGCTGGCCAAGCAGGTCAAAAAGCGCCTGCGTCAGTTTGATTAATACAGGTTTGGCAATAACATAATGTATTTATGCGCGTCGTATTTAACCGACAGCGAGAATAACCGCCGGTGTAAAAGCTGAGCGGTTATTTTGTTTAATGCTTCGGCTTTACTCAGTAACCTTTTGGTAACTGAAGCACTTTTTTGTGCATACTTTACAGAAAAGCTGAAACAGCATATTATAATATAGGTAATGGATAGTAGTTATCTATTTTGTGAAGTTAATGTTAAAAATGCAATTACAATGACGCAAGCTATATTTCATATGCTATAATATACAAGCAGTAATGAGTTTTTTAGGGGGTTATCAGTATTTTAGAATTTAAACCTGTAACATTGGCGCAAAAGCCTTTGTTTGAAAGCTATATATCAAAATCACATCAAAATGGCAGCGAATGTGCCTTTTCCAATCTTTTTGTATGGCGTGACTGCTATCATATTTATTGGTGCGTAGCGCACGATTTCCTGCTGCTGAAGGTTAAACGCAACAACGTTGATTTTTACATTCAGCCCTTTGGCGGACGCGATGAGGATTTGCCGCATCTGATGCAGGAGCTGAAGGAGGAGCATCAGGGCAAACCGTTTGAAATGCATGGTATCTATGATTTTACCAAGGAGCGCTTTGAGCGCGTGATGCCGGGTCTGACATATGAAGAAGACCGCGATAACTGGGATTATGTATATCTGCAGGAAAAGCTGGCAACGCTTTCCGGCCGCAAGCTGCACGGGCAGAAGAATCACTACAATGCTTTTGTCAAGGCGCATCCGGATTTCGTTTATGAGCCAATTACTATGGATAATATGATGGAATGCCTGAACTTCGGCGAGCGCTGGTGCGATGAGCATATGGCGGAGGATCCTTCGCTGCTGTGCGAAAAATATGCTATCCAGGAGGCCTTTCTGAGCTTTGAACAGCTGGAGCTGCGCGGCGGTGCAATCCGTTTCGACGGTAAAATTCAGGCCTTCAGCTTTGGCAAGAAGATTAACGACGATACAGCGGTGCTGCATGTAGAAAAGGCGCGTCATGATGTACGCGGCTTGTATACTGCTATTACCAAGGAGTTCGCCGCTCATGCCTGGACGGATGTAAAATATCTCAACCGTGAGGAGGATATGGGACATCCCGGTCTGCGTGAGGCAAAAATGGCGCTGCATCCGGAATTTATGGTGAAAAAATATAATGTAATTATTGGGTGAGGTAGCTTATGATTTACCGTGTCTTGAGCAAGGAGCGCATGTACCAGGCAGAGGAGCTTTGGGATTACTGCTTTGAAAAAAAGACGGAGCCTTTCTTTCGGTACTATTTTGAGCAGTACTGCGGCAAGGACAATATGGTTATCGGCGGCTTTGGCAAGGTCGGCGAGGAAGAAAAGCTGCGCACGATGCTGCATGTAAATCCTTATATGCTGCATTTGTGCGGGCAGGAGATGCTGGTGCCGTATCTCGTGGGCATTGCCACCGCTCCGGAAGCACGTGGACAGCACCTGCTGCGTCCGCTTTTGGAAACTGCTTTTGAGGTGCTGCGTTCACAGGGTTTCCCCTTTGTGACGCTGATGCCTATAAGTGCCGGTATTTATCTGCCGTATGAATTTGCTTACTGCTATTATCGTCATGAATATAAAATGCCTTTGGCAAAGCTGCAAATTCCTGCAATTGGTGATGACCTGTCGGTAGAACGTCTGGATTTAGTTTCCTTGCTGCAGTCTTTGAAGGTGGCAGATGCAGAAATGCAGTTCTGCAATCCTTTGGCAGATGTTTACGCAAGTGTTACCGCAGCATGGAACGGTGTTCCGCAGCGCACTGCTTTTCAATGGCGCAAGCTGTTGTCTGTAGTTACGCAGGAAAACGTGTTGTGCGCTGTTGTCTATCGCGCGGGGGTAGCCGTGGGCTATATGCTTTACTCACTGACTGATGGCACGTTCAACGTGCAGGAGCTGCTTACGCAGGATGCTGCGGCAAAGAACCGTCTGCTGCAATATGCCGCAGGACACAGAAGCGAAGCTCAGGAGTTTTGCTGGCTGGCGGAGCCTTGGGATAAAACATATCTTAGCTTTGCGGACCAGGCGCTTACAGGCAGACTGCAGCCGTTTATGATGGCGCGCTGTCTTGATGCGCGTTTGGCGCTCGCCAAGCTGCCGGTAGCAGAAGATATGAGCAGCGGCAGCGTTGTTCTGCTGCTTACGGATAAGATGATTGAGCGTAATAATCATCTGCTGCAGCTGCGCACGTCACCGGGCAAGCTGGAGGCAGTCAGTACGCTGGAGCAGGAGGAGGTTACCATGGACATGGGCACCTTTACCCAGCTTTACTTCGGTGCGTTCAGCGCTACGGAGCTGTGGGAAGCAGGGCGCATCAAATGCAGCGATGTGCGGAAGCTGCAGCTGCTCGACGAGCTCTTTCCTAAATGCCGCACTTACAATAACGAATATTTTTAAAGCTTATGCAGGCTGTCGGATGTTCCGGCAGTCTGCTTTTTTGACAACAGAAAAACCCATACCTTACTTAGCGTAAAGCATGGGCTAATTTTTTGTCTGTACAGAATTTATTGTGCTGTAATTTGCTTTTCCATAACGTTATAGGCTACATCACCATCATGCGGTTGACCGTTGACCGTAACATTACCATGGAAGGCTGCAATTTTAGTCTTCCAGCAGTAGCTGCCGCTGTCTGCGGTAATTTTATTGCTGTTATCATTAAAAACAAGATTGCCGTTTACATAGGCAGTTCTGTCGGAATGATATACATCTACCTTATCGCAGGCAAAGCTCATATCGCCGAAGCTCAGATGAATATTGCCCTGGCCGTGAACCTCCATAGCATAAAGATATACCTTAGTGGCATCGCCGGTAATGGTTAAGGTAGTGTCATGTGCGGGGAATTGTACAAAAACATTTCCCTGCAGGTCATATACACCGGTGAGCGGGTTAAAGGTACGGCTGTCACTCTTGATTACCGGATCGGCAAAGCACATAGAAGGCAGCATCATAACAAGCATAGTTAATATTAAAAGTAATTTCTTCATGAATAAATCACCTCTTGTAGCATGAAAAACAGGAGAAATTTTAAGTGTACTCTTTATTATAGTATTTTTAGAGAATCGGCGCAAGCGTTAAAAAAGATTTTTTTAGAAAAAAAGAGGATTTTTCCTTTATACATTGAATATAAATTATGTGTGATATAGTAGTTGGAGGCGGAGAGGGTAATGAACGGAGATTTTGAAAACTTTAAAGAGCAGGTGCGCAGCACAGCTGATATGGTAGAAATAATCTCCGGTTACGTGCCGTTGAAAAAGAAAGGTCAGAACTACTGGGGCTGTTGCCCGTTTCACGGAGAAAAAACACCGTCCTTTTCGGTGAACCCCGGCAAGAGCATGTTTTATTGCTTTGGCTGCCATGAGGGCGGAGATATTTTTAAGTTTATTATGAAAATCGAAAACTGCAGCTTTATGGATGCATTAAAGCTGCTGGCCGGCAGATACGGTATTCCGATACCGGAAAAGCAGAAGACGGCCGCCGAAATTGCGCGCGAGAAACAAAGGGACAGCATTTATAGTGCTAATGAACTGGCGTCAAAATTTTTTCAGGCTTGTCTTACAAAAACTGCTTACGGTGAACCTGCCCTGGCTTATCTTGCAGGGCGCGGAATCGGCAAAGAAATTATTGCCGGCTTTGGCATAGGCTATGCACTGAATAATTTTACCGCGCTTGTCAGCTCTCTTGCTAAGCGCGGCTGTCAGCCGCAGGTGCTGGAGGCTGCCGGACTGGCGGCCCGTGGGCGCGACGGCTATTATGACAAGTTCCGCAAGCGCGTGATTATTCCTATCCGCGATGCGCGCGGACGTATAGTCGGCTTTGGCGGCAGAGTGCTGGACAACAGCACGCCTAAATATCTGAATACAGCGGAAACGCAGTGGTTTAATAAGCGAAGGCTGCTTTTTGGTCTGGATATAGCTTTGAAGGCTATCCGCAAAAGCGGTCGGGCTGTAGTTGTCGAGGGTTATATGGATGCTATCAGCCTGCATGCGTCAGGCTTTGATAATGTTGTAGCATCTATGGGAACGGCCTTTTCCCAGGAGCAGGCTAAGCTGCTGCAGCGTCTGGCGGATGAAGTAATCTTCTGCTATGACAGCGACAGTGCAGGCCGCAAGGCTTCGGTGCGGGCAGTAAGCATTGCCCGGGAAGCAGGCTTGAAGGTGCGCATAGCAGGTGTACCTGACGGCAAGGATCCCGACGAATATGTACGTCAGCATGGCAGCGCTGCTTTTGCACAGGTGCTGGCGGCGGCGCAGAATGGTATTGATTTTCAAATAGATGAAACTATCCTGCAAAATAATATTGCTAATTTAGCAGGAAAAGTAGAGGCTGTGTCGAATATACTACCATTCCTATTAGAATGTCAAAATGAAATTGAAGCGTCGGAGCATATCCGAAGGCTGGCACAGCGGCTGACTATTGATGAAGGCCTGATTGCGGAAGAATACCGCAAGGCAGCACGCAGAGGCGGCAGACAGCAGACTGGGCAGCCGACGGTGATTCCGGAGGAAAAAAGCGCCGGTATCGGTCAGCAGGCGGAAGAACTGCTTCTGAGATTGCTTTTGGAGCAGCCGCAGCTGTGTGACGAATGCTGTGCGGAGGTAAAGGAAACAGGCTTTGAAGATGCTGTGCTGGCACAGCTGTTTGACAGGTTGTGCGAGCTTGGCACCGCTTATACAACGGATAAGCTGAATAATGTCCTGGACGACGCGGCGCAGACAGCGCTGGCACGTATTTTGGCACATCAGCTTCCGGAGGGAGATATGGATAAGCTTATGCAGGACTGCCTCAGGCAGATGCGGCGGCTTCGTCTGGAAAAAGAATATGAAAAGCATCGTCTGCTGGCGGATGAATACGAAAGATCGGCAGATGAGCGTTTTCTCAGTGAATTAATGGAAAGTCAAAGGATAAAGAATGAAATCAAAAAACTCTATGGAAACCAAAATAAATAAGGAAGGAGGGGACACCATGGCTGCAGCTACTAAAATAACGCAGGAGCAAATTGATGAGCTTATCCGTAAGGGTAAGGCTAATAAGGGTGTTCTCACCTATGGCGATGTAATGAACCTCACCAATACTTTGGAAGATATCACGCCCGAAGATGTTGAGCATATCTATGAGGTTATTACACGTAAAGGTCTGGAGCTTGTTGATGATGACAACGCCTCCGACGAAGATATACTGCCTTTGGTAGGAAACGACGAAGATAATGATGAGCCCAGCAGCAGCGAGCTGGAAAACATGAGCGTTCCCGAAGGCATCAGCATTGACGATCCTGTACGCATGTACCTTAAGGAAATCGGCAGAGTACCGCTGCTTATCGGTGAGGATGAGGTTAAGCTCGCTAAGCGTATGGATAAGGGCCGTCAGGCAGAGCGTATTCAGCGCGGCAGAATGATTGAGCTGGAAGAGCCTGCTTTTACTGCTGAGGACAGCGGCAGCGCATTGATTGAAAAGCTGCGTGAGAGCCTGAAAGAGGAATGGCAGATTACCAATATGCGTTCTGTTTTCCGTGTAGCGCAGATGATTAAAAAACGTCAGAGCGTAGGTCAGCCTTATACTGTTGATGATTACGAGGACCTGATTTTTGAATTTACCAAGGACGAGCGTCTGCATCTGCAGCGCCTGATGGCAGAACAAAGATGTCTGATTCCGGACTGCGAGCAGTTCGTAGTAACGCGTGAAACAAGCGATATAGATGATCATAAGCTGTACCAGATTAAGGCGATACTCAATGAGCTCAGAGAGCGTATGAGTGACGGCAGAGAAAAGGATTCCGCTGTTGTTGAAGCCTACTGCAATCTGGATGAGGATTTCGAAAAGCTGTTGAAAGCAGTTGCACATCAGGGTGACGAAGCTAAGCAATGCTTGTCCGAAGCCAACCTGCGTCTGGTAGTAAGTATTGCCAAGCGCTATGTCGGTCGCGGTATGCTGTTTCTGGATTTGATTCAGGAGGGCAACCTGGGCCTGATTAAGGCTGTAGATAAATTTGACTATAACAAGGGCTTTAAATTCAGTACCTATGCTACATGGTGGATTCGTCAGGCGATTACCCGTGCGATTGCCGATCAGGCACGTACTATCCGTATTCCCGTACATATGGTGGAAACCATTAACAAGCTCATCCGTGTTTCCCGCCAGTTGCTGCAGGAGCTTGGCCGCGAGCCTTTGCCGGAAGAAATTGCCAAGGAAATGGATACCTCCGTTGACAGAGTGCGCGAGATTATGAAAATTGCACAGGAGCCTGTTTCTCTGGAAACTCCTATCGGTGAAGAAGAGGATTCGCATCTGGGCGATTTCATCGAGGACCACGATGCACCGGCACCTGCCGACGCTGCTTCCTTTACTCTGCTGCGTGAGCAGCTGGAGGAGGTTCTGGAAACACTTACTATCCGTGAAAAACGGGTGTTGGAGCTGCGCTTTGGTCTGGAGGACGGCCGCAGCCGTACTTTGGAAGAGGTTGGCCAGCATTTTGGCGTTACCCGTGAGCGTATCCGTCAGATTGAGGCTAAGGCATTGCGCAAACTGCGTCATCCCAGCCGCAGCAAAAAGCTGAAGGACTTCTTGGAATAATAGTTGACAAACAACTGTAACTATTATAAAATATTACTGTTTGGTAGCTTGCATGGGCCTATAGCTCAGTGGTAGAGCCGCCGGCTCATAACCGGCTGGTCGTAGGTTCGAACCCTACTGGGCCCACCAATACCTTACATCAGCAAAACGAAGTGAACGCAGGTCGAAAGGCCTGCGTTTTTAATTTCTATGAGTTGACATTTATCTGCTTATAGTGACATAATTAAATAGTTATCAAGAATATGGATTCATTTCACTGAATAAGTTTGAATAATTACCAAGGAGGCAAGAATGTTTACTTTAAAAAATGGTGACGGTATGGTTTGGCCTGACGGCAAGCGTATCGCCGTGATGGTTACCTTTGATTTTGATGCGGAGCTGCTGCGTAAATCTGTAATCGGCAAGCGAACAATCGGCTTTTCCGATACAAGCAGAGGTCAATATGGTCCTGATGAGGGTTTGAAGCGTTGTCTGGATATGCTTGAACGCCAACAGCTCAAAACTACCTTTTTTGTTCCAGGCCGCATTGCGGAGCTTTATGCAGATAAGGTGCAGCAAATAGCTGATGCAGGACATGAGCTTGCATATCACGGCTATCTGCACGAAGCCTCTGTAGATATGCCTGCTGATGAGGAAAGAGAGAATATGGCCAAGAGTGAGGCGCTTCTGGAAAAAATAAGCGGACGCAAGGTTATCGGCTATCGCGGTCCGCTGGATTTATTGCCTAACTGCGCAATGCAGCTGATGGCTGAACGTGGATATTTATACGGTTCTACACTTAAGGATTGCGACTGGGCGTATGTGCATGAGGATTACCCGCTTGTGGAGCTTCCTACCGAGCCTACGCTGGATGATTTCTCCTGGTTCTATTTTTCCTATGCTGATGAAGCTACTATCACCTGTAGTTATCCGGTGGACTATGTTTACGATATCTGGAAGGATAATTTTGACGAGCTGGCCAACGAGGGCGACAAAATTTTTGTGCTCAAGCTGCATCCGCAGCTTATCGGCCGCAGCAGCCGCGTGCGCATGCTGGAACGCTTTATTGCCTATATGAAAGCGAACGGCGCATGGCTTGCAAGCTGCGAAGATGTAGCGCGTTACGTAAAGGAGTTTTATGCTAAACGTGCGGAAGGAGGCGAAGCATGATGAACTGGAACTGGCCTGATAATAAGCGCATTGCTTTACTGCTTTCCTTTGATATCGATGCGGAAACTCTGTGGCTTACACGCAACGATATCAATGAACGTCATCTGGTGCACATGTCCCGCGGTCTTTATGCTACGAAACAAGGCTTGCCGCGCATTCTGAAGATGCTGGAGGAGGAAGGTCTTAAGGCAACCTTTTTCACTACTGCCTATACTGCGGAGATTCATCCGGAAATCATTCAATACATTGCAGCGCAGGGACATGAAATCGGCTATCATGGTTATCTGCATGAAGTAAAGGATACCTATGAAGAAGAAAATGCACTGATGGATAAGGTTGATGCTATCTTCCGCAGCCTTACCGGCAAACGTCCCGTAGGTGTGCGTATGCCTGATGGTATCTTGCATGATTTTCATAAGCAGCTCTGGCTGGACCGCGGTTGCATCTATTCCTCCAACTGGCGTAACAATGACGGGCCTTTCCTGCTGCAAATAGACGGCAAGGAAATACCTATCGTTGAGCTGCCGAAGGATGGTATTGTCGATGATACCTCCTATGACATGTACACTCTGCAGCATCCTGAGCATTATTACCTGCGCAGCGGGCGCGAAATGGTGCAGATTTGGCAGGATGAGTTTGACGGCCTGGCAGACGAGGGCCGCATCATTAATTTCGTTATGCATCCGCAGTTTGTCGGTCGTCCGGGATATGTTCGTGCATTGCGTTCATTTATTCATTATGCAAAAGAAAATGGAGCCTGGATTACTACTGACGAAGCCTGCGCTAAACATGTTTTAAAGCAGAAGGGCTATGATATTGAGGTTCATTACTGATTGAAAAAAATCTGTTGGCAGTGTCGTTGATTCTATGGTATAATAATTCATTATATGAGCAAGTTTACTCATTAAATGTACGGAGTAAACAGATATTAAAAATTGAGAGGGGTTTTTCTAATGAAAAAGTTTACAATGAAAAGTATTTTTGCTTTCCTGGCAACTGCAATGCTGGCTATGATGCTGGTAGGCTGCGGTGGCGAGAAAAAAGATGCTGCAGCTGATGCAGGCAAGGGTGACAAATGGGTTGTTGCTATCAACTCCACCTTCCCGCCGTTTGAATCCGTAAAGGAAGGCACCAAGGATTACCAAGGTGTTGATATTGATATCGCTCACTACATCGCCAAGAAGATGAACAAGAAAATCGAATTCACCGATATGAAATTCGCTTCTCTGGTACCTACTCTGCAAAGTGGCCGTGCTGATGTTATTATCTCCGCAATTTCTCCGACTTCCGAGCGTGAAAAGGTTGTATCCTTCTCTAAGCCTTATTATTTCCCGATGAAGGCTATTCTCTGCAAAAAGGGTGCAGGCTATGACGCTATGGATAAACTGAAGGGTAAAAAAGCCGGTGCTTCTATGGGTACTACCTATGCTAAAGAGCTGAAGGCTGTCGGCGGTATCGAAGTTGTTGAAATGGATACCACTCCGCTGGTTGTTCAGGATATTAAAAACGGTCGTCTGGCTGCAGGTCTGTTTGATTCTTCCCAAGCTGCTGTTTTCGTAAAACAAAATCCTGATCTGGAGCTGCACGTTCTGCAGGGAACTGTAGTAAAAGACGATACCTTTGCTATTGCGCTGCCGAAGGATTCCAAGGATGTTGAAAAAATCAACGAAATCCTGAAGGAAATGCGCACCAATGGCGAGCTGCACAAAATTCTCGTAGCTCATCTGGGTGAAGAAGGCACTAAAGAATATGAAGCTGCAATTGAAAAGCTGGATATTGCAAAGCTGTAAGAGGTGAATTGAGCAGATGTTAGATTTTTCCGTTTTGGAACCTTATATACCGCTTTTGGCAACCGCTGTCTGGATTACGCTTAAATTTACTTTCTTTTCTACAATTATGGGCTTTTTCGGCGGCTTTATCCTGGCGCTGATAACCCTGTCCAAAAACAGAGTTCTTTCCTTCCTGGCGAAGGTTTATATCTCTGTCTTCCGCGGTACACCGCTTTTAGTACAGCTGATGCTGATTTACTTTGCGACACCGCAACTGACAAGCTATACTATTTCTGCCCTGGAGGCAGGCGTTCTTTCCTTCGGCCTGAACAGTGCCGCATATATTTCCGAAGCATTGCGCGGCGGCATTCTTGCTGTCGACAAAGGTCAGTGGGAGGGAGCAATGTCCTTGGGTGTGCCTAAGCATCGTTTCCTGCTGGATATTATTCTGCCGCAGGCTATTAAGAATGCATTGCCTTCTCTGGTAAACGAAAGCATTATGCTGCTGAAGGATTCCAGCCTTGTTTCCGTTATCGGTGTTGCCGATACGCTGCGTTGGGCGGATCTGATTCAGGCTAAAACCTTCCGTGCGTTTGAAGCCTTTATCGTAGCTGCTGCTGTTTATTATGTTTTGGTTATGGCCCTGAACTTTTTGGGCGGTTTGTTAGAAAAGAAGGTGCGCGTCAGTGATTGAGATTCAACACCTGTCTAAAAGCTTTGGCAATTTAGAGGTCCTTAAGGATGTTTCCCTGACAATAAAAAAAGGTGAGGTTGTGACCATTATCGGTTCTTCCGGTTCAGGAAAATCTACGCTGCTGCGTTGTATCAATCTGTTGGAGCAGCCTACCGGCGGAGCAATTTTATTCGAAGGTAAGGACATCGTAAATTCCAAAATTAAAATTGAAGATATCCGCAAGAATGCCTGCATGGTGTTCCAGCATTTTAATCTTTTTGCCAATATGACTGTTTTGGAGAATATGACCTACGCTCCCCGTGTAGTAAACGGTCTGTCCAAGCAGGAGGCCAAGGAAAAGGCTATGAAGCTGTTGGCAAAGGTTAATCTTTCCGATAAAGCCAATGAATATCCCAGCCGTTTGAGCGGCGGCCAGAAGCAACGTGTAGCGATTGCGCGTGCTTTGGCGATGGAGCCGAAGGTACTGCTTTTAGACGAGCCTACCTCCGCACTTGATCCGGAAATGGTCAAGGAGGTACTGGATGTTATTAAGCAGCTTGCCAATACCGGTATTACCATGGTTTTGGTTACCCATGAAATGGGCTTCGCTAAGGACGTTTCGGATACAGTTTATTTCATGGATGGCGGTTATCTGATTGAAAGCGGTACGCCGGATGAAGTGTTTAATCATCCGAAAACGGAACGAGCGAAGAAATTCCTTAATTCTGTTTTGGTATAAGGAAATACAGATGAAAATATTTATAATTAATCCTGACTTTGGGGTTACTCCTGAGCAGATGGCAGCACGCTGTCATCTGCTCAGTGTGCATGTAGGTCCGGATGTGGAGCTGCACATGGAGTGCCTTGTTGAAAATCATATCGAAATTGATTCTGCTCTTGATGCTGCGCTTGCTGCGCCCGAGATTATCAAAATGGCTGTGCGTGCGGAAAGCGAAGGCTATGACGCAGTCGTGCTTTACTGCTTCAGTGACCCCGCGGTGGATGCCTGCCGTGAGGTGGTAAGCATACCTGTAGTAGGTGGCGGTCAAGCTAGCTGTCTTCTGGCACCGCTGGTAGGCAGGCAGGCAGGACTGTTGCTGGCGGATACTGCGCGTTATGCGGAAAAGCAGCGTTTTGTCGCTCAGTGCGGTGTTGATCCTGCGCGTATTGCTGCAATCGGCGGCATTGAGGCCCGTGGTGTTGATTTGTGGGCGGAGCGTGCGCATGTATTAGACCTGCTTACGGAAGCCGGCAGAGAGTTGCTGGCTGCAGGCAGAGTACAGGTACTGCTTTTGGGCTGCTTATCATTTTTAGGCTTGGCGCACCCGCTCAGTGAGCGTCTGGGGGTTCCTGTTGTTGACCCGGCGGTGGCACCGGTGGCGCTGGCGGAATGCCTTGTACGTCAGGGACTCAAAACAAGCCGCAAGGCTTATCCTGCACCGCCGTTGCGCAAACGGACGTGGCAGAGCGGCCAATTATAAACAGCTTGCTTTTCTATAGGAAATAGTGTAAGATAATATTAGTATTAAAATCTTAAGAAGAGAGGTTACTGTTTTAATGAAAAAGAGCTTATTGACTTTGATTATGGCTTTGGTTATGGCTTTAGCTTGCGCAACCAGCGCTTTTGCGGAAGATTTGGGTTATGTAAATGTTGAACGTGTTTTCCGCAGCTATCCTGATATTCAGACTACTATGAGCGTTATTAACCTGGAGCGCCAAAAGGCTGAAAATGAATTCAACGAAAAGGCTCCGAACCTTGACGACAAGGGCAGACGCGAGTTGGGCGAAAAATTATCCGCTCAGGTAGATAAGAAGGAAGCATCCCTGCTGAATCCTATCCGCGAAAAAATCCGCAAAACTATCGGCCAGGTAGCAAAAGCTCATGGCATTGCTAATGTAGTTGATGCAAGTGCTGTTGTATTTGGCGGCAAGGATCTGACTGAAGAAGTCATTGCTGCTGTTGCTCAAGGCAAATAAAGGCTAATGTTATTGAAGGCTGTCGCAGGCAAGCGACAGCCTTTTTTAATGAGTGTGTTATAATATAAGTAATTTTAGGCGAGGTGAAGCTGATGGCGCACTGTCCCTTTGATTTTTTTACTGACGGAAAGAAACATAATATCTGCCTTGTCGGCGGCGGCGGTAAAACGACGGTTATGTACGAGCTGGCAGCGGCGTGGGCAGCCAGCGGACGCAGGGTGCTGGTGCTGACAAGTACGCATATCCTGCGTCCTGCAGATGGCAGCTTTGCTGCCGACGCAGCAGCTGTACAAAAGCTGTGGCAGCAGGGGCGATATGCTGTCATTGGCACACCGGAAGCGGCAACAGGCAAGCTGACGGCGCCGCCGCAGTTCTTATATGAAGCGATGAAGCCGCAGGCAGACGTGATTTTGTGTGAGGCTGACGGCTCCAAGCATCAGCCCTGTAAGGCGCCTGCGGCGCACGAGCCTGTGCTGTTGCCTGAAAGTGATATTGTGCTTGCCGTTGCAGGCATGGATGCTTTGGGCAATTCGCTGCAGCAGGTATGCCAGCGCCCGCAGCTGGCGGCAGAGCTTTTGGACTGCAGCGCAGATAAAATCATTGATGCGCAAATGCTTGCGGCTTTGCTGCTTTCAGAGCAGGGTGCACGCAAAAACGTCGGCACACACGGTTTTTATATTGTACTGAATAAATGTGATTTAATAAGTGCAGCGCAACAGGAAGAACTGCGTTGGCTGTTAGTGAGTGCAGGCATAGACGGGCGAAGAATATGGCTTCGTGAAAGGGGAGAATAATAAATGCTGAAGATTATTGTACGCGGTGGCGGTGACCTGGCAACAGGCGTTATACATCGCTTGTGGGGTGCGGGCTTTAAGGTGCTGGTGCTGGAGTGCGCCAAGCCTGCGGCGATTCGTAGGCAGGTAGCGCTGTGCGAAGCGGTGTATCAGGGCAGCGCTCAGGTAGAAGGACTCACCGCAAGATTGATAAGCTCACTGGCGGAGGCAGACGCTGTCTGGGAGCATGATGAAGTTCCGGTGCTGGTTGACGCAGCAGCGGAGAGTGTGCATGCTGTTGCGCCTGATATTGTGATTGATGCGATTATCGCCAAGCGCAATCTTGCTACAAGCAGTACAATGGCACCGCTCGTGATTGCCTTGGGCCCCGGCTTCAGCGTGGGTGCTGATGCCGACGTGATTGTAGAAACGAAGCGCGGTCATAATCTGGGACGCATTATCCGCAGCGGCAGTGCTGCGCCGAACAGCGGCGTGCCCGGTAACATCGCAGGCTATAGCAAGGAGCGTGTGCTGCACGCACCCTGCGCAGGTGTTCTGCACGTTGTTCATGACATTGGCAGCATTGTGGAAAAGGGCGAAACTATTGCAACTATTACCGACGGCAGTAATCAGGTGGCGGTAAAGGCAACACTGTCCGGTCTGATTCGCGGCATGATTCGCGATGGCTTTGCTGTTACCGAAGGCTTTAAAATTGCCGATATCGACCCACGTAAGGAGGAACTGGCCAACTGCTTTACGATTTCGGATAAGGCACGCTGCATTGCTGGCAGCGTTCTGGAATTAGTCTGCCGTTATGCACAGGAGAAACAAAAATGAAGGATTTAATGAAAAAAATACAGGCGCAGACTTTGGATTCACAGCCTTGCTATCTTGTTGCATTGATTGAGAGTGAAGGCTCTACTCCGCGCACCAGCGGCGCCTATATGCTGGTCGGAGAAAAGGGTTTGCTTTACGGAACCATCGGCGGCGGCGGTATGGAATATGCGGCGCAGCAGCTGGCACAGCAGCGTCTGCAGAATGGTGGCGGCAGCTTTGTCAAAACGTTTGACCTCTCTCCGGCAGCAGGCATGGCCTGCGGAGGCAGCTGTCAGGTGCAGTTTTGTTACCTGCCTGTGCGGGAAGAAACGGGGGATTTGGCAGAGGAAGCTCTTAGTGCAATGAAGCAGCGTGCTCCCTGGTGGTTTTTACTGCCTTTGGGTGAAGGCAACGCACTGCCGCAAATAAAAAAAGACCTGCAGCTTGCAGGTCGCAGAGGTGTAATCAGTATAGATGGCTGCGCTTATTATGCGGAGCAGTATGATTATGACGGTTCGGTTTATGTTTTTGGCGCAGGTCATGTTGCGCGTGAGCTGGTGCCGCTTTTGAGTCATCTCGGGGTTAAATGCATCGTGCTGGACGACAGAGCGGAGTTTGCGGATGCAGCAGCCTTTCCGCAGGCGGAGCATGTACAGCAGGTTGATTTTACTAAGCTGCAGGAGGTTTGCAGCCTGACGGCTAAGGATTATGCGGTAGTAATGACGCGCGGCCATGTGCATGACGCTAATGTGGAGCGTTATCTGTTGACTACGCCGGTCGGTTATATCGGCATTATGGGCAGTAAAAATAAAGCTGCTATGGCTAGAGCAGCTCTGCTGGCGGACGGCTACAGCGAGCAGCAGCTTGCGCGTGTGATTACGCCCATCGGAATCGACATAGGCAGTGAGACGCCGGCGGAGATTGCGGTGAGTATAGCAGCACAGTTGATCCAAACTAGGGCAGAACGCGTATAAGGCATCATATACATCATCGCGAGGGCCTCGACGTAGCAATAGTACGCCGTCGGCCTTCTCTCTTCGTCTCTGATACCTTCTCCGCGTTCTGCTGATTATAAAGTATAAGACATCATATACTTTCATTAGGAGGCCTCGACGTAGCAGTAGTACGCCGTCGGCCCTCCTTCTTCGTCTCCGGTACTTTCTCCGCGTTCTGTTGAAAGGGAATGTACAACATACTTCGTCTATATAAAAATAAAGTATCCCACGCTTTTTGTGGTCTTGCCATTATCTGTATATTTAAATGACAAATAAAGCCTCCTGCTTTAGAATGTTAATGTACTCAAAATCAACTTCTAAAAAAGGAGGCTAAGACAATATGTTTTACGAAAATTTTATCACAAAATTACTCAATATTAAACCATCTGATTTACTTTCTGTAATAAGTAGTTCCGCAAAAGATGGCTCTATCATACTTAAGGTACGACTTAAACCCAAGGAATATTATTGCCATATCTGTAATATTCCTGGAAAAACTCATGGATATTATCAAAGAAAACTAACTCACACAACTCTCATTAATCGCCAATGTATTATTATATACGAGCAGCGCAGGTACAAGTGCTCTGAATGCGGTTCTACCTTCAGTGAGTGCAATCCGTTTATTGATACTAGTGAAAGAGTCACTTATGAAACTAAAATCAATGTACTAAAAGATTTGAAGCAACCAGAAAATACGTATACATCTATAGCGCAAAAGTATAATCTATCTGCGACAAAAGTCACTAGAATTTTCGATAAACACGTTACTATAAAAAGAAAACCATTGCCTATGGTTCTGTCTATTGACGAGCATTATTTTCTTAGCTCTTATTATGGAACAAAGTACTGCTGCCTTTTCATGAATTTCCAAACAGGCGTAATGATTTATATTATTTATGACCAGAAGAAAAATTGTCTTACAGATTATTTTTCTTCGATAAAAAATGAAACCTTAGATATGCGAACATTGAAATCTGGACTTGATAATGTTAAATACATTTCAATTGACATGTATTTTACAGAGATATAGCTAATATCTTCTTTTCTAAAGCTAAAGTTTGTGCAGACAGCTTTCATGTACTAAAACATCTTACTGACGATTTTCGTAAAATAAGGTTACGATTGGCACGCAATACTGAAGACCATACATTAAAATATCTGTTAGTAAAATTCCGTAGTATATTCGACCATAACAAAAACATCGACAATGAACCAAGATATAATAAACGGTTGAACAGGTATGTAAATCTTAGAGATATTCGTGATATTGTTTTCAACGCTTTTGAAGAGCTTAGGGCAGCATATGAGCTAAAAGAATTAATGCAGAAACTACGCTTGAAGAAGTACCTAAAGTTATAGATGAAGCAATAGAATATTTTGAGTCATGTGGCAGAATATGAAGAGTTCTACAAAATGCTAACGAATTGGCACGAGAAAATCATTAATTCATTCACATTGACTAATGGCAAACGCATTAATAACAGCTATATGGAATCGAAAAACAGTGTCTTAAGCAGATTAATTTTTAATGCCAATGGTTTTAAGAACTTCGAAAGGACACGCAACAGAATGCTCTATTGTTTAAATCCAGATGATACGTTTAGATTATAAATAAAAAGAGTATATGGTAAAAATGAGAAGTCTCTCATTTTTACCATATACCACAAAATTCGTTAGAGCAAAACCACAGAACTATTACAGCCTAACCACAACTTTTGCCGTAGCGAAACCACAAAATCTGTTAAAGCCTAACCACACAAACGTTAGAGCGCATACCACAACTTTTGGGGGACACCCGAAATTTTTACGCATCCTTATACTTGAACCACAGCCAGCCATGAAAGGCGAAGGTGGCAAGCAGAATGAAAAGAATGCCGATGCAAACGAGCGCCTCCTGCATAGACATAGGAGAAGCTTGTTTATTTAAGGCGCAGCCAATTGCAAACAGTAAAATTCCATCAAATACCAGCCAATCATAACATGTAGGACGCTTGCCAGCTTTCACCTTAGCATCCACCAAGGCGGAAATACTCACTGCATTGCTGCCTTCTGCCCATCTGTCATGCAGATACCAGCATAAAGAAAAGGTTAGATAGCTGGCGAAGAAAAAATAAGTTTCCAGCAATAAAAAATCAAAGCCGTATTCCAACTCCTTATAGTCAGCACCGCTGTACAGCTTATACACTAAAAGGGACACCAGAAAAGCTATGCCCGTATTAAAAAGAATGCTCAGGCCCCTAGCCATGGCAAAGTAGAGCTTTTTAATTTTTATCAAAGAATCAGGCCATTGTATGCGCTCATCAAAAAAGACACCGCTAAATATTTTTGCACAAACACGTCCAAAAACGTAAAAGGCCAGCGTCTCTGCTAAAGGTGAAAAAGGCGACTCAATATGCTCAAGCAAAAATAATATGTACGCACCAATGATGACTGTTATAAATATGGCAATTTTATTCATTTCATAACTCCTGCTATGCTTTAAGTAGACTTGTTTGATTAAAAAAATTATAGCAGTAAATGATGGGCGTGTAAATAAAAATATATATCATCCGGTTATTTATTTCGGTTTTAAAGATTATGTTTTCATAACTATACAAATAACATAAACAAGATAGACCCGAAGATACTGTATTTCTATTTTTGAGCATTATACTTCTCGCTTATACTAAGTAAATAAAAAAAGTATCCCCCACTTTTTGTGGTGTGGTCGACACTCCCACTCTTTTTGTGGTGATTTTTGCTCCAACATTTGATGACGTATAATAAGTTGCGCAAATTCAATTCAAAAAGATAGACATAGAGACTACCTTTGCTTACAATTAAGTTACCACACAAAACTTGAAAGAAGGTAGAATCTATGTCTGGTAACATTATACAATTAAACGAGCAACTTATCCATAACGAACTTAAAACTATTGTGAAAAATAGTGTAGAAGAAACTCTTAATGCTCTTTTGGATGCAGAAGCTGACAAACTTGTACAAGCTGAACGCTACGCACGTGAGCAAACAAGAAAAGGTTATCGCGCTGGTCATTACGAAAGATCATTCTCTACTCAAGCTGGTGACGTTACTTTAAAAGTGCCTAAATTAAAAGGTCTTACTTTTGAGTCTGCTATTATTCAGCGCTACCAAAGACGTGAATGCTCCGTAGAAGAAGCCTTGGTAGAAATGTATCTTGCCGGCGTTGCTATGCGTCATGTTGAAAGTATTACAGAGATTCTCTGGGGACAGAAGGTTTCAGCAGGAACCGTTAGCAATCTGAATCAAAAATGCTTTGCTCAAATTGAAGAATGGCGCTCCAGAAAGCTTACAGAAAAGTACCCCTATGTCTTTGTAGACGGTATTTTCCTAAAAAGCTGTTGGGGAGGCTCCTTTGAAAACGCTTCTGTATTAGTTGCTATTGGCGTCACAGAAGACGGATACAGAGAAGTTATAGGTACAGCCGAGGGCCTCAAAGAAGATACCGAAAGCTGGAAAAATTTCTTTGTATGGCTGAAAAGCTGTGGCTTAGATGGCGTAAAACTTATAATTGGCGATAAAAAATTAGGCATGGTAGAAAGCATAGGTGAAGTGTTTCCAAATGCCAGATACCAACGCTGCAAGGTGCATATGTACCATAATATATTCTCTGTAGTACCACGTAAAACTGTCAAGGAAGTTGCCAAGATGCTCAAAGCAATTCATGCTCAGGAGAATAAAGCAGCAGCTAAAGAAAAGGCAAAATCAGTAATTTCCAGATTACGTGAGATGAAACTTAACAAGGCTGCCGACAAACTAGAAAATGGTTTAGAGGAAACCTTGACCTATATGGATTTTCCGTCAGAGCATTGGCTACGTATACGTACCAATAACGTTATTGAACGTGTAAACAGAGAAATAAAGCATCGCACAAGAGTGATTGGCACGTTTCCTGATGGTGAATCAGCATTGATGCTTGTATGTGCAAGATTGCGTTATATAGCCAGCAATGATTGGGGCAAAAAACGTTACTTGAACATGAAACATCTAACAGATATGCTTGCCGAAGAACTATATTGTGAAGCAAAAATATCTTAAAAACAGCTAACTTAATAAGCAAAGGTATCTCAAGCAGAAGCTAATTGATATTTAACGGTGAAGTGCACTAACCGTTAAACTTATATACTAAACTTCTGCTAGGATGTCTGAAGAAATTTGCGCAAAACTATTGACAGTACCTATTGTTTAAATCCAGATGATACGTTTAGATTATAAATAAAAAGAGTATATGGTAAAAATGAGAAGTCTCTCATTTTTACCATATACCACAAAATTCGTTAGAGCAAAACCACAGAACTATTACAGCCTAACCACAACTTTTGCCGTAGCGAAACCACAAAATCTGTTAAAGCCTAACCACACAAACGTTAGAGCGCATAACACAACTTTTGGGGGACATCCTAAAAAAGAGCACCTCAACGTAGCGAAAGTACGTCGTCGGTGCTCATTTTTAAATTTCTCTTTTGAATTGCGAACAAAAAAGGCTATCTGATAAAATTTATACGGATTTTCTCTGTAATTTTCTTTACAATATTGCCTGATATGCGATAAAATATATGCATGAAAAAATGAAGGGGTGCTTATATGTCTAAGTTTGTTAAACTGTCTGAGGAAGCCTACAAGTTTGAAGGCAAGCTGTCTTTGAGCTCGGCTATTCCTTTAGGTCTGCAGCATGTTTTGGCTATGTTTGTCGGCAATCTTACGCCGGTTCTGATTATTGGCGGTGCCTGCGGTATTGTCGGCGGTGCCGGTTTTGAACAGCTGCAGGTTGTTTTGATTCAGAATGCGATGATTGTTGCAGGTCTGGTAACTCTGCTGCAGTTATATTCCGTTGGTCCCTGCGGTGGCAAGGTGCCTATTATCATGGGTACAAGCTCCGGCTTTATCGGTGTATTTGCCGGTATCGTTGCAACCTTGGGCAGCGGTGTTGTCGCCTATGGCGCTATTATGGGTGCCTCGATTATCGGCGGCGTTTTTGAAGCAGTGCTTGGTCTGGTGCTCAAGCGCATCCGTCGCTTCTTCCCGCCTGTTGTCTGCGGCACTGTTGTACTGTCCATCGGTCTGTCGCTGATTTCCGTAGGTATCAATTCCTTTGGCGGCGGCTTCAAGACTAAGGACTTCGGCTCTGTAGAAAACCTGCTGCTTGGTCTGTTTGTACTTTGTGTTATTCTTTTCTTCAAGCATGGCACTAAGGGCTTTTTAAGCTCTTCTTCCATTCTGCTTGGTATTATTGCAGGCTATATCGCTGCGATTTTCATGGGCTTTGTGCTGCCTACAACCGCAGTTACTCCCGACGGTGTGGAATATACCAAGTCCTGGGTACTGCATTGGGACAAGGTAGCGAACGCATCCTGGTTCGCTGTGCCTCAGCTTATGCCTGTTGATATCGTATTTGATATGCGTGCTATTATGCCGGTATTGATTATGTTTGTTGTTACCGCAGTTGAAACTGTCGGTGATATTTCCGCCGTTGTCGAAAGCGGTCTGAACCGTGAAGCTACGGACAAGGAATTGTCCGGCGGTGTTATTTGTGACGGCATTGGCTCTGCTATTGCTGCTGTCTTCGGCGTACTGCCCAATACTTCCTTCTCTCAGAATGTAGGTCTGGTTGCTATGACGAAGATTGTTAACCGTTTTGCTTTGGCAACCGGTGCGGTATTTTTGATTCTCTGCGGCCTGATTCCCAAGCTTGGCGCTTTGGTTTCCATTATGCCGCAATCCGTTCTGGGCGGCGCTGCCGTAATGATGTTCTCCTCGATTGTTGTCAGCGGTATTCAGCTGGTTACTAAAGAGAAGCTTAACCCGCGCAGCCTGACGATTATTTCCGTTGCTTTAGGCGTTGGCTACGGCATGGGCGCTACACCCGGCATCCTGGCACACTGCCCGGAGGCTATGCGCATGATGTTCGGTGAATCCGGTATCGTTCCGGCAGCCTTTGTAGCAATTCTGCTGAATATTATTCTGAATAGGGGAGAAGACGCTCAAGCTTAGTTTTATCCTGCTGTGTATCTATATCCAGCAGCTCGTTGATATCCTGAACCGGTACTTTTACTACCAGTTCAGGATATTTTTTTGTCAGTACGGAACCACCCTTGTCCTGCGGCAGCTGTTGCAGCTCGTCGGCAAATTTTGCAGGGAAGATAATGGGATTGCCGGGAGTTTCTTCGTAATACAGGCGATGAATTTTTTGCGGCTGCGCTAAAAAGCTTTCGGCGAGGCGGATGAGCGAAGCCTGCTGCAATAACGGCTGGTCGGCAACGGCAAAAAGCAGGCTCTCGGCCTGTGGCAGGAGCTGCTGTATATATGATGTGCCCAGGCGCACGGTGTCGCTCAGATAGGGCTTGTCGTGGAGCAGGCAGGGGATTTGCTGCTGCGCGCAGATTTCCGCAACCTCCTTGTGGCGTGTAACAACGATACGCTTGGCGAAAAGTCCTTGGCTGATATCAAGGATGTGCTGCAGCATGGGCGCTCCGTCGATGGCTGTCAGCAGCTTGTTGGCGCCGAAGCGGCGGCCTACGCCGGACGCCAGGATGATGCAGGCTATTTTAGAATATTTTACGTTCATAAAGTTACCTCACGGTTTTGATTATATATCATTATTATAAGACTGAATTGTGGTGCTAACAAGCGGGGGAGTACCGGTTAGCGGAAGAATATATTTTATCCGCAAAAACAAAAAACTCTGTAACCGAAGTTACAGAGTTTAGTTTCAAGTGGTGGCCCTGGCAGGATTCGAACCTGCGACCTTTTGATTCGTAGTCAAACGCTCTATCCAACTGAGCTACAGAGTCACATCAGCGTTGCTATTGTTTCAAGCAACAATGATATTATAGCGAAAAGTACGCTTCTTGTCAACACTTTTTTGCAATTATTTTTTAGATTTTTTGCCGACAGCTTTTTCTTTGGCAGCATGCTGATGTTTTTCCAGCCAGCCGCAGTAAATGAAGAAGCCTAAGGCAATGAGGAAGAAGCCTAAGCTGGTTGCCTGAGCGGATTTCAGTCCGAACATCCAGGGCTCGGCGTAGTCACCGCGCAGCATTTCCAAAAAGAAGCGGACTACGGAATAAAGCATAGCGTACATGCATAAAGCCTGACCGCGCGCATGCTTGGTGGTGCGGAACAACAGCAGCAGGGCAAAAATAATGATGTCCAGCTGACCTTCCCAAACCTCTGCCGGCCACAGGGGTACGGGGCCGTAGGTTTTGTAGGCCAGCGTGCCTTCCGGGTACAGAATACCGAAGTTGCCGCCGGTAGGTGTGCCGAAGGCGTCACCGTTGAGCAGGTTCGCCATGCGTCCGATGGACTGACCGATAAGCAGAGAAGGCGAAATGATATCCGCCAGAGCTACCCAGTCGATGTCATGCAACTTGCAGTAAACAATGCCGGCAGCAATGCCTGCCAGCATACCGCCTTGCACGGCCATGCCACCCTGCCAGACGAAGGGGATTTCCAACAGATGATGGCTGTAGTAATCCCAGTCGAAGAAGAAAACATCCCACAGCCTGCCGCCGATGAGGCCTGCAAAGCCGCCGTAGATGCCGATGTCTAAAATATGCTCGTGCCAACGTCCGTCCTGCTTAGCCAAAAAGTAGGCAGTGCCGGTAGCTAAAAATATTGCTGTACAGAGCATCAGACCATACATGCGTATGGGAAAATCGCCGATAAAAAAGAGATATTGATGCATTATGGATAAAGCCTCCTAAAAAATCTAACTAATATTTTAACACATTCCGGCATTTTTATCAGCGAAAAAGTTGTGATTTCTTTATTCAGAAAGCTTATTGAATTTAACAGCGAAGATAGTATTGCGTGACATGTTGCTTATGTCATTATCCACAGCGTTAATATTATGATATAATGAGGGAAGCGATATGAGCTTCAGTGAAGCAAAAAATAGAGAAAGAAGGTCTGCAAATTTATGAAAGCATTAACTTATATTGAACACGGTAAGTTTGCTCTGCAGGAAAAGGCCAAGCCGCAGCTTGTTTCTGCGCGTGATGCTATTGTGCGCGTAACGCTGGGAAGCATCTGCAGCAGTGATTTGCATATTAAGCATGGCTCGGTACCTCGTGCTGTGCCTGGAATTACCGTGGGCCATGAAATGGTGGGCGTGGTGGAAGCGGTCGGCGCTGAGGTAAAAACCGTGAAGCCCGGTGACCGTGTGACGGTAAATGTAGAAACGTTCTGCGGCGAATGCTTCTTCTGCAAGAAGGGTTTTGTCAACAACTGCACCGATCCTCATGGCGGCTGGGCGCTTGGCTGCCGCATTGACGGCGGACAGGCGGAATATGTGCGCGTGCCTTACGCTGATCAGGGCTTGAATAAAATTCCCGACAGCGTTACCGATGAGCAAGCGCTTTTTGTGGGCGATATTCTTGCTACCGGCTTTTGGGCAACACGCATTTCGGAAATCACCGAGGAGGATACTGTGCTGATTATCGGTGCCGGTCCGACGGGTATTTGCACCCTGCTGTGCGTTATGCTGAAGCAGCCGAAGCGCATTATCATCTGCGAGAAGGATGCTGCCAGAGCTGAGTTTGTCAGCAAGCATTATCCCGATGTACTGCTTTGCGAGCCTGAGGAATGCGAAGCGTTTGTTAAGGAGCATTCCGACCACGGCGGTGCGGACGTTGTTCTGGAGGTTGCCGGCGGTCGCGACACCTTCCAGCTCGCGTGGAAATGCGCGCGTCCGAATGCTATCGTAACGGTTGTGGCGCTCTACGATGAAGCGCAGAGCCTGCCTTTGCCCGATATGTACGGCAAGAACCTTATTTTTAAAACCGGTGGCGTGGATGGCTGCGACTGTGCGGAGATTCTGCGCCTGATTGAAGAAGGCAAAATTGATACCACGCCGCTGATTACGCATCGCTTCAAGCTGGCGGATATCGAGGAAGCTTACCGCGTTTTCGAAAACAGATTAGACGGAGTTATCAAGATAGCGATTACCGAATGATTTTTTTGCAAAGTATGTTCTAAGAGGGGCGATTTTATGATTAAGCATATAACAACAACACCGGCAAAGGCCTTAGAAAAATTAAAAGCAGGCAACGCCAGATATATTGATGCCAAGGTCAACAGCGAGGACATTTCGCAGGCAAAGAGAACAGATACCTTGGTTAACGGTCAGAAGCCGTATGCGATTATTATTACTTGCTCTGATTCCCGCGTGATTCCGGAGAATATTTTTATGACAGGTATCGGCGAGCTGTTTGTTATCCGTATTGCCGGTAATGTGATTGATGAGCATCAGCTGGGCAGTATTGAATACGCTGCCAGTCATCTGGGCGCACCGTTGATTGTTGTTATGGGGCATACGCATTGCGGTGCGGTGCATGCTGCAATCAATCATGATCCGGAGGGCTATATCAAATTTATCACGGATAAAATCAAAGCAGCGATTGGCGACGAGTGCGACCCGTATAAGGCAGCCTGCCTAAATGTCAAAAGCTGTGAAGCGGAAATCGAAGCAAGCCTGGAGATTCAAAAGGTTGAGCATCAGGAGGGCTTGCGCGTTGTCGGTGCTATGTATCATCTGGAGAATGGTCTGGTAGATTTTATCTAAAGCAGATTATTTTGAGCTGCCTTAAGCTTAGCGTCTTAAGGCAGTTCTTTTTTGTAAGTTAATTTCTCAAAATTCGCAATAATATGCTTGACAGAATGGTGGCTTGAATGTATTATGTATACATAATACAGATTTCGATTAAAAGCAGCTTTTACACGCTTTCGAAGAAGGAGGCAAATGTATTATGCGTAAAGAACACGACTTTTTAGGTGAATTAGAAATTCCTGATAATGCATATTATGGTGTACAGACCATGCGTGCCATGGAAAACTTCCAGATTACAGGCTATACTGCCGATCCGCTTTTTATCAAAGCCTTGGGTATGGTCAAAAAGGCTGCGGCCTTGGCCAATATGAAAATCGGTCTTTTGGATGAAAAAATCGGCAATGCTATGGTTCAGGCCTGCGATGATATCATCAGCGGCAAGCTGAACGACCAGTTCCCGACTGATCCGATTCAGGGCGGTGCCGGAACATCCTTCAATATGAATACAAACGAAGTAATCTGTAACCGTGCTTTGGAAATTCTCGGTCGTCCGCGCGGCGATTATAATTATATCAGCCCTAATAACCATGCCAATATGTCGCAGTCCACTAACGATGTTATTCCTACATCCATCCGTGTCTGCGCTCTGATGCGCGCCGAACAGCTTATTATTGCTTTGGAAAACCTGGCGGATTCCTTTGATAAAAAAGGCGAGGAATTCAAGGATGTACTGAAAATCGGCCGTACACATCTGCAGGACGCTGTGCCTATTACCTTAGGCCTAGAGTTCAAAGCCTTTGCTTCCTCCATGCGCAGACGCAGTAACTACATTCGCCGCAGCTGTGAGCTGCTGCACACCATGAATATGGGCGCAACAGCAGTCGGCACCGGCCTGAATGCTGATCCAGAATATATCAAAGAGGTTTGCGAACAGCTTACGCTGGTTACCGGCGAGAGCTTCACTACCGCGGACAATCTTGTTGATGCTACTAGTAACACGGATATCTTCACCGATTTATCCTCCAGTTTGAAAACATCGGCACTTTCCTTGATTAAAATTTCCAATGACCTGCGTCTGATGGCCTCCGGTCCGAGGGCAGGCTTCTGCGAAATTACGCTGCCCCCGCGTCAGCCAGGCTCCTCCATCATGCCGGGTAAGGTTAACCCCGTTATCCCAGAAGTAGTAGACCAAACCTGCTATCAGGTAATTGCCAACGATTTGGCTGTGGCCTTCGGCGTAGAAAACGGCCAGTTCCAGCTTAATGTTATGGAGCCTGTTATGGCCTACAATATTTTCAATTCCTTACGTTTCCTGACCAATGCCGTTAATACTCTGCGCACCCGCTGCGTAGACGGAATTAAGGCTAACCGTGCTCAATGTGCGGAATGGCTGGATAAGAGCGTGGGCATTGTTACGGCGTTGCTGCCGCATATCGGCTACGAAACCTGCTCCGTTTTGGCGAAGGAGGCGCTGGCAACCAACAGAAACATTAAGGACCTGCTCATTGAACGCAAGGTGCTGAGTAAAGAGGATTTGGATGTTATCCTTGCTCCTGCGGAAATGACCAGACCGGGTATTGCTGGTAAGGAGCTTTTGAAGAAGATTCATGAGTCCAGAGAAGAACTGGTGTAAAGCACAAGAGAGCAGTTCTGTTATAACAATAGAATAAAAGCAAAAGCTGCAGCTATGCTCCTGAGTACGAGAGCAGACTGCAGCTTTTTAATTTGAGATTTGGGAAATTTGCTTGTTAGCACAAGAAAATTTCTTCCGTCCCACCCGAAATCATGCTTTGGGGTGGGGGAAAAAGAGCTTCTTGTTGCTATAATTATAATGACAGAAACTAATTTAGGAGGTTGATGAATATGCGCATTTATAAGAAATTGTTTTCCTGCTTAGCCTTATTTTTACTTTGCATCGTGTGCTTGCTTGCGGATGCTCCCAAGGTTCGGGCAGTGGAATTTCTGACTGCTGATGACGGAACATTTCTTTATATGAACAGCAGAGAGCTGGCAATCAGTGATGAGGAAGAAGGCGTGCAATTCTTCCTTGCTGATGACGGCACTCTGCAGCTGATAAACAAAAATACCAAAGATGTTTATAAGACCTTTGTTCCTTTAGAGCAGGGAATGGTTGGCTATCGGGTGCGGGATGTTTTTACCGCCAATCCAGAAAATATATTTTTTGAAATAAATGCCACTATCGGTGCTCATGAGCAGAACTGCGGTTATTGGCTTATCGGTAAGGAAAACGGACAATGGCTGACATATGTAACCTTGGAGGATTTGGCTAAAAACGGCTATGCCATTGACCAATGGCGGCAAATTGTTACCAAGATTAATACGGATGGCAGCGGACGTTTTATTCTGCTCAGTCAATATGAATATATGCCTCCGGAAGCCACCTTCGGCATGCAGAGAAAATATTGCACGGATTTGCAGCTGGAGCTTTTGTGGGATGATGCAGCGCAAGGGTTTGTTATGCGCAGATTGTAATAAGCATATGGAATAAAAAAACAGGCAGCGAATGTGCTGCCTGTTTTGTGTGCAGAAATCTATGCTTTATTTAGAAATATTTTGTGAGTAGGGTTTCTGTCAAAGGATGCAGAAAGTGCATTAGGTTCTGTAGCGTAAGCAAAAAGCTATTGGTGCCATGGTTGATTCTGTCATTTTACGTCAATGTTATATACGAAATTAGCATGAAAGTAAACGATTCCCTTACACAAGCAAGTCATCTCACTTGTCGATTAGTACTGTAGCTAGAATTTCAGTTGAATTTACACAAAAAAACGCTGATGCATAAGCATCAGCGTTAACTTCTGGTAGCGCTAAAGGTCTACCTTTCAGTCGCAAAACTTCGTGACCGGGAATTTGTAGGATTTAAACGTCAAAAATCGCTTGTTGGAAGGCTAAATTTGGCTTGATTTTGGTGTTTTTAGTATCATTGACTTATTTTTCACAAAAAAATCACAAAAAATCCAAAGATTTTACTCTTACGCTGGCAATAAGTATCTAGAAATAGAAACTTATTTGATTACCGGAATTAATTTTTTTGTGATTTTAATATTTCCTCTGATATGGCTATACGTTCTTCGGACGAAAAACAATACTTCCATTCTAGCTCACGAGGGTCTTCTACCTTTTCGCTCCAATCTACATCTCTAAATTCTTTTTCGTCCATATTGATAACCTCCAATCTTTAACTTTATAATATCACAAATCATCAAAATATCAAGTCCTTATGCAGTATTATCTGTTTGTACTAAAAACCAGTGGGAATTTATCTAATAGTAAATCTCCACTGGTTTTTTGTTTAACAAGAGAACAAACTAATTAGGTTGCCAATTATTCACCACAGCTGCAACCATCACTCGAAGAATCATCACTATTGTCGCCGCCTTGATACATGGGATCATTATCAAAATCAGGCTCAATATAGCCAAGCTCATGCCAAGGAGCTGCGTGCAGGCGTGCCATTGTAACTTCAGCAGGTGGGACCTCCTTTTCATCGATAGCAGTAGGTGCAGCCATAGCAGAAGCGGTGATACCAAGAGCCATAATCATAGTAAGCATAATAGTTTTTTTCATAGTAAATTACCTCCAAAATTATTAATAAGATAGGATTAGGTTTAACAATAAAATTCTTAGCCAAAAACGTTATTTTGTTGTCCGTTCTAATTGGTGGCTTAGAACTAGCCGTTTAAATAAAACAGAAGAACTTACGCTATAGAATCACTTCCCTCTGCGACAATTTTTATTTGCTTTTCGCACATATTAAGGAATTGCGATTAGCCTAAAGGCAAGGCTGCGTAGCACCTGCTTGCAGGTCTGCCTTGCCTGCAGGCGTATGAGCAATTACAATATGTGCGAGAAAAGCAATAAAAAATATTTTTTGTGCCGCAGGCACTGTTTTATCTGCGCACCTTAGAACTAAGAAATCCAAAGATTTTATAACGACCAGCCGGAATACATTTGCATTTCTGTAATTTGCAATTTATCCATTGGCTTTTTATTATCGTCATGCCAATAAATAGGTATATTAACCTCTTTAGACTCAGTAAGTTTGCTAATTAATTGACTAGCTTTATCACGGTAATATTGGGGATAAATAGCTTTTGATGTACCTTGAGCTGTAGTAACTTGTTTAGATTTATTCTGCGCATAGGTTGCGATAACCTCATTTGTTTTATCTGCTTGTAAAACAACTAATTTATTTGCTGATTTGCGGTTGGATAAATCATATTGATTAGCAGTAGCTTTGACGCTATTAGCAGAAGTAGATGAAGCATATTTAGGTACTTCAATATCAGCAAGTTCGATAGATTTAAGCACGGATACTTTATTAGCATTGTTAGACAAATCATAGTCAAGCATAGAAAATTGTTTGCCTAAAGATAGTTCATAAATAGGAGCTTTCCCCTTGATAACATTATCGTAAAGTCGTACAGCCTTAGCAACCTTTCTGCCTTCTTTGATTTCTGTACTCAAAACGCAGTATGTCTGATTATCATGCGTATATTTCGGCAAGCTATTAACAGGAATTGTACCTTCAATCATGGTGTAGTTATTAACCATGTTAGGTACTTTTTCTGCATAAATTACGGTATCAGAAGCCAATGAATCAAGTCCAGATTTTAGGTTAATATATCTGTCAAGCTTCTTCTTAGCAGAAAGCATTAAGCCATAGGTTTTTCTACGCTCAAGGTAATATGCTTTATTGCGTTTAGTGAGTGCGTCAATAATTCTTTGCTTCTTATTTTTCCATACATTTGTAGCCATTGCAGCTTTAAACTTACCAATCTTTTTGCCTAAAATGCGTTGTTCAGTATATAGGTTATTCAATTCTTTAAGAGTAGCAGCATACGTATTTTTATCATAGGCTTGATTATTAATTACAGCATTATCAAAAGCTTTTTTATCAGCAGATAATGCTGTAATTTTTTCGCGTATTTTAGCATATGTAGTATTCGTAGCTGCATACTCATTGTTAAATAATAATTCGTATGCTTGCTGATGAATTTGCTTTTTGGATAGCATCTTTTTATCATAATCAGCAAGCTGTTCTTTATAACTATCAACAGCTTGGGTTGTAGTTTCAATGAGAAGATTAACTTCTTCAGATAAATCAGAAGAAGTGATAACATAAGCAACTGATTTATCAGCTTGATACTGTTTTTCAGAATAGTCTTTCTTATTTTTCTGCTCACGTAAAGCTTCCTGGCGTTCTTTCTGAATAGCCTTAGCCAGTTTACGCAGTAAAAAGTCTTTGGCAAATAATAATATTTTCTTTTCGGTGTCATCGGTATCAATCGGTACTTTTACTTCCTCACCTTCAGAATGCTTTTCTTCAACGTCTTTTATTGTTTTTTTTATACGTTCCATAACAAGGGGATTGAGGTAAGCATTACCTAGATGTGGAGCAGGATTTCGGTTCAGTAAAGCAGCATCTTCAGTTTTTCCCTGGTCGATAAGTTCATCGTGTTGAGCTTTCAATGTGCGTTCATCTATATGATATTCGGAAAGATTTTTTTCAACAAATTTTGCATTAACGATTTCTGCCCAAGTTTTACGTAATTGTAGAATATCTGTCTTTGATTGGTATTGTCTGCTAATTTTATATCCACCCGACAATTCACCTGTACGATTGACAGAATAACGTCTGAAATATAATTCCGGACCTAAAGGACGATCTTTTTCAATGATTTTTTCATTGAACATCAAATGACAATGGATATTTCTGTGCTTTTTGTCAAAAGCAGCTGCCTTGTTATGTACGGCAAAAGAATAAGCATGATTATCCTTAATACCGGTGCGCTTTAACAATTCTTCAACGCAAGCAATATTATCTTCAAGTGAAAGCTCTTCCTGCAGCCCCAGTAAAAATTCTCTATAACCACGTGCTTTGGCTGGCTTATTTACTTCGCAGGCTTGCCAAAAGTCTTTAGGAGTGTTTGCCCAGGAAGGCATATTGCCAGATTTGGTAAACACTAAATCTTCTTCACGATTTGACATATGAGCGTATTTGCCTTCTCGTGTAATATAGTCATAATGCACCCTTGTATGGATTTGATTACCATTTTTGGCTTTACCATGGGCAATATTGCGAAACAAGTAATGCATTAGTCATTCTCCTTGATAATTTTCTCATGAGGGCCTTGCCTTCATACTCCTATTGAGGCTTTGCCCCAAACCCTGCGGCGTAGCCGCCTGCGCTTTGCGCCTGTGCCTTTGGCACATCCGCCCGGAAAGGGCGGAAAACCGCTCAAGCGTGTGGCTTGCGCAGTGCATTTCTATAGAAATGCGTAAATGCGCATTCCCATCTCTTAGAGTACATTCTAACATCTTTCTCACTGATTATCAAGGAAAACATATATTCTGAAGTGAAAAAATATATAAATATCCTAATTTAGTATTGATTTTAATATCTAATATAGTATAATAAAGGTGAAAATCCAGAAAAGGAGCCGAGGTTATGGATCAACAAAAGATGTTTTTTCCTAAAGGAAATCCAACAGATACCTTTGATAAAGATGCTCATGGAAGGTTTCAGAGTGATTTGATGAATCTTGCTTATGATAAGCATCTGAGCAAAGAACGTAATATCTTCTTAGTTGGATTATGTGGAGTATGTGTAGCAGCAGTAGTATATATTGCCACTACCGCAAATTACAAAACGTATGTAGTGCGTGTCAATGATGCCACCGGTCAGATTGAAGCAGGACAACAGTTGAAGGCTGTTGCTTATAATCCTAAAGAAGCGGAAATAAAATATTTTCTATCTCAATTCGTAGAAAATATCCGTACCGTGCCTTTAGATCCAATTCTGTACCGTAAAAATTGGCAAAATGCACAGCAGTATATGACTACTGCTGCAGCTCAAAAATTGAATGGACTTATTGCATCGGAAAATCAAGCTGCAAAGCTAGGACAGTATACAACATCAATCAAAATAAGGTCTGTACAGATGCAGCCTGGAAGTCAGCGTACATATCAGGTACGTTGGTCAGAAGATACCTATAGTATTGGTGGAACGAATACCGGTAAACAAGATATTTATGTTGCTCTGTTTACTGTAGCTATTGAACCCCCAACGAATGAAGCTGCATTCCTGGTTAATCCTCTCGGATTAAAAATTGCAGATCTTAACTATGCAAAAGAGACATCTAACAACAAATAGGAGCGTGCAGAATGAAAGGTAAAACATTAACCGGAATTTTAGTAGCTTGCGCTGCGTTGTCAATGATTCCTTTTAACAACACGTTTGCTGCAGAACCCAAAGCTATATACCGTATTGATGATGCAGAATTGGTTGCTTCACAACTTAATTATGAATATTATCCTGAAAGCTTATACAATGTCGATTGCCAAGTGGGATATATAACCGACATTGTTCTTAAACCCGGTGACAATGTAACACACATTGCTGCAGGTGATACAGCACAATGGATGGTTGATTCAGCAAATATTGGGAACGTTACACATATTTATGTGAAACCTTTAGTCAAAAATGTTGATACCAACTTCATTATCACGACTAATAAACATGTTTATAGGTTGGTCCTTAATTCTTCAGATTTTTATATTCCAATTGTGAAATGGAATTTTAGCAAAGAAGATACGGAAATAGCTGCTGCTATCAAGAAAGCTAAAGAATCTCGTGAGCAGACAAATGATAAGCAAGCTAAGATTTCTTTTGCACAACGACGTTTACATAATTACGCTTACGAAATAAAAAAGAAGAAAAATATTGAGGCTGATTTTTGTCCTACAGCTATTTACGATGATGGCGTAAGAACTTACATACGAATGCCCAAAAGCAACAAATACGATCTGCCTGTGCTCTATAACGTAGACCGTGAAAATAAAATGACATTAGTAAATTATAGAGTCAAAAATAATGTTTATATTGCTGACAGATGCTTTACTCATGCCAGACTTGTTTTTGGAAAAAAGATGAGCCTAGATTTTGTACCTTTGAAAAAGGCTGGTGATGATAAGTGAGTTTTCTCCAAAACCTTAAAGAAAGATTCAGTAAAAAAGATGAGAATGTAGAGCAATTTCTCCAAAATGAAGAGATGCCTTCGGAAGATATTGAGGATGAGCAGGACAATATAAGTGTACCTGATGAAGATGCTCCGGAAGATGGTGCGAAAACAGTAAAAGGGAAGCTGGTAAAAGGTATTGCTTTTGGTGTAGCTGCTATAGCAGTAGGTGCTGTTGTAAGTAATATGATGAGCACTCCAAAACATAATCCTCAAGGCAAGGAAAGTACCGATTTATCTGCTAATACAATAACAGCTAATCCTGCGCAGGGCATTCCTGATAATTATGCTGATATTGCAAAATACCAGGCAAAGAATAATAAGCAGCAGCCCATAAAACCAGTTAATGCTGAGCAGCGTTTGGCTGGTCAGCAACAAGGTCAACCATATAATGCAAACCACAGTAATGCATATAGACCTGTATATGAAAGCTCTTCTTCGTATATGCCGACAAATAATGCTGGTAATTATTCTCATGGCAGTACCTATAACAGCGGTTCAGATGCAAGGCAGCTTGCACAGCAACAAGCGAAAATTGCTGCAAGCCCTATTTTGTTTGATATCAGTAAATTTGCCCAGGCTGCAGCAAGCATGAGTACAGCAAATGCTGCTCCTATGCAGACAACTAATGATAGTTATGATACAGGCTTCACTCTTTATGCTGGTACCGTGATACCTGCAACTCTGCTGACCGGTGTGACAAGCGAAGTAAATAACGGTGATGTAGTAGCGCAGGTAAGACAAGATGTATATGACAGTCTTACAGGAATGCATCTGTTAATTCCTCAAGGTTCACGTCTAATCGGTGTATCTGGCGCGGCCGGCAGCCGTGGCAACAAATGTATTGGTGTTGCCTTCAAGCGCATAATTTTTCCGAATGGATACAGTGTGCAGTTGCCAGATCAAAAGGCTATAGATGGCACTGGTTTTCCTGGATTGAGGGATAAATATGATGACCATGCATCTACTCTTTACCGCACAGCTTTCCTTGGGGCTTTACTTGCTGCGGCAGCTCAATCGTCTACTGGTAATTCCAGTGGCTATGATAGCAGAAGCCCTGGACAAGAAGCTGTCAGTGGTGCTGTAGCAGAAGTGCTCGACACAGCACATACGATTGTCGAAAGAGATGCCAATATGGCTCCTACTATTACTATTATGCCTGGTGCACAATTCAGCGTTTTCATCAATGCTGATATAGCACTTATGGAATATCTTTATTAACGATTTTGGGGTAAAGGACATCATATGAATCAGGGTACAAGGTTTATTACGGCAACAGCCCCGTTCTTTATTGGAATTTGGAGCGCAACACAAAAAATTGCTAATTATTGTGAATATGATCCTATTCTTGGAGAGCCAATCATAAAGTTTTGTCATCTTTATGCTCCTTGGCAATGGTTTGTATGGTACGGAAAATTTCATCAATACATTCCGGATTTGTTTCGTTCGTCTTTAATACCACTTGTTGTAGGCGGTGTTGTCAGTCTTGCTCTCATGATGTTTCTTAGACAACCAGAAAAACGTGATAGTCATGGTAGTGCTCATTGGGCTGAATATAACGATTTACGTAAGATGGATCTGTTCAATAAACACGGAGTAGTTGTAGGCTTATATGACGATAAATTAGCTAATGGCTATTTTATCAAAAAATGTACCGATATTCTGAGATGGATAGAAGGCAAAAAGAATGAAACAGGTAGTAATTTCTATAAGAAAATCTATAAAAATTTTCTGGGCTTCTATGCTTCTCTCAATCATTATTACCTGCATGACAACAGCAATAAACATTTGGCAGTTGTCGCCCCTACTCGTAGCGGCAAAGGTGTTGGTTTAATAATTCCTACTCTACTAGGTGGTTGGACAGAGAGCTGCATAATAAACGATATAAAAAGTGAAAACTGGGGTGTTACGGCCGGCTATCGCAAGAAAATGGGGCAGACTGTAATCAAGTTTGAACCAACAGCAACGGATGGCAGCACAGCACGCTGGAATCCCCTTAATGAAATACCCATTGGTACGGAAGAAGAGGTAAGTGCCTCGCAAAATCTTGCTTATGTCATTGTCGATTATGAAGGCAAGGGTAAGCTTGATTTCTGGGGAGCAAGTGCAGCTGTTGTAATACAGGCAGTCATATTACATTTGAAATATGCTCATTTTGCTGATCCGGAAAACTATCCGTTTGAGCCTAATCTGTATACAGTAGCTGCGTTTATGAAAGCCAATGTAATACCTGCTTTTGATAAAGATGGTAATCCTATTATTGATGAAGAAACGGGCGAACAGGCTATGACTGTCGCAGATTTCATTGCTACGCTACAGCAATTGATTGAGTTCCCGCACGTTCCGGACGAAGGACTGCATATCCGTGAATGGGATACGAAAAAATGCGAATATGTTGAACGTGTTATGTTTCCGAAGGATTTGCAGGAGCTTTATCCTTTTGAAAGCAGCTTAATGCATATGCCTAATACCCACCCTATCATCTTTAAATGCTTCAGTGAAATCATAAAGAAACCGCCTAATGAATGTGGTTCTATTATTTCTACAGCGAATACAGCTCTTAAGGAATATCTTGATCCGGTGCTGGCGAAAAACACTTCTATCAGTGATTTTTGCGTTGATTATTTAATGAATTACCAAAAGCCTGTATCACTATATCTTGTTACTCCACCATCTGATTTATTGCGTTTAGCCCCTATATTTAGATTGTTCTTCGAGATGATGGTCAGACATCATGCAAAAAAGATTGGCGATTACGTAAATGGCCAGGCAGTAACGGTATATAAGCATAAGTGCCTTTTCCTTATGGATGAATTTTCATCTTTAGGTAATCTGCAGAGTTTTGCTGCCACGCTTTCATATATCGCTGGTTACGGCATGAAAGTGTTTCTTATCTGCCAGGGCATCCCGCAGATTAACGGAATCTATGGTAAAGACAATCAAATTCTTATGAATTGCCATCTGCAGATTTTTTACGCTCCAAATGACAATGACAGCGGCAAATACGCTGAATCACTATTGGGTAATGAAACTAGAGTCAACAAGTCCATTTCAGATGCCGGAGGTTTTTTCGGTAAGCGTACATATAGCTATAGTGAAGCTGCACGTGCGCTTATGACTGCGGATGAAATCAAAAGACTTGGTGAGCAAGAGATTATATCTGCATCAGGCTTTCCACCTGTAAAAACGGATAAGGTCAAATATTATGAGAATGAATTTTTCCGCAGTAAGCTTATGGATGCTCCGTATGTAAGTGATGTTATACGTAATAATCCATATCCTTTGCGCGATCAGCGGATAGCAGAACATCAAGCTGCCACAAAATCTGCTGACCATAGCTTTAAATTTTCATTTGATGAATCTGCAGGTGCAAAGAAAAGCCAGAAACAGAAAAAGAGTAACTTTACGTTTGAGTACAGCGATAAAGGAGCTGGTAAAAATGTTTAATTTATTTTCCTTTTTGAAAAACATGACGTTATCCAAAAAAGAAGTTAAAAGAAAACGTGTTTTTGTATTATGGGATGAGATTGAAGAATGTGAGCAAGCCTATAAGCATAAAAAGAAGCTTGGTGAAGAAATGCTTGCCCTGGTACAGCAGGTTGATGATAGTGATTTGCCTTTTACAGAAAAAATAACAAAAAAAGAGATATATCTTAATGTAGCCAGAGATAATTTTGATAAAGCTGATTTTTATAATCAAAAACTTGACGATTTAACAAAAGAATTACAGCTGGCTATGAAATGAGGTGTTTAAAAATATGCTTAACGCTAGTAATTCGCGTTTGGAAAAGCTAGAGGCTAGTTTTTCCAGAATGCAGAAAAGTACGCAACGCGAAAAAAATAAGCTCAAACAAGCTTTAAAAAAGCTTGAAGCTAATCAAAAGAAACAGGAAAAAGAATATTATATCGAACGTGTCAATGAACGCAAAGAATTTATTTGGCAGCTTTTAAAGCAGCTGGGCTATAGCTTTGATGACATTTGCATTATCGGTGGTAGCCTAGCGCTTTTAAGAGAAAAAATTGATAGTGGTAATGCCACAGATGAAATCAATGCTTGCATCGCTAAATATTCTGAGCTTATAAAAGAAAAAGAATCTGCTGACGATGAAGCACTTGATAATGAAGCGGAAGTTGATGATGCTGATGAAGTTGATGATTGTATTGCTACTTCGCTTGACAGGATTGATTAGTAATGCCTAAAGATGACAATAAGACATTAGATGTCATGATGGGAGCGCGCCTCGTCGAACTTATGCGCAAGCGTGATGATATAACAGAAATATACATTAACGATGATGGGCACATACGTTATATGTCACATGAACAAGGCAAGGTCAAAACTGATATCTATATGGAACCGTCTAAAGTACAGGCTTTGATAGAGCTTATTGCCGGTCAGTGCGGCAAAATTGTTAATGAGGATATTCCCTCCATTTCTACAGAAATTAGAGGTTATGGCTGCCGTTTTCAGGGTGAACTGCCTCCAATTGTAAGAAATCCCCAATTCAACATACGTAAAAAGGCTATAAAGATTTTTACGCTTGATGATTATGTTAAAAATGGCACTATGTCACAGCATTATGCTGATTATCTGAAACAGGCCATAAAGCAAAGGAAAAACATTCTTATTGTGGGTGGCACTGGGACAGGTAAAACCACATTCTTAAATGCTATATTAGATAGTATTGCCAAAATCAGTCCTTATCACCGCATCATTTCTATTGAGGATTTGCCGGAATTACAGTGCCCTGCAGATGACTATTCACCGATGTATGTAAAACAAGATACATCTAAAAATGGTATCCGTTATAACATGACAAGACTGCTTGCCGACTGTATGCGTCGTAGTCCTGATAGAATCGTATTGGGCGAAGTTAGAGACGGTGCAGCATATACCATGCTTAAAGCCTGGAATACCGGACATGAAGGCGGTGCTTGTACTGTACACGCTAATAGTGCAGAACAAGGATTAACACGTATCAAATCCCTAGCGCAGGAAGATCCTGATGCAGCAGGCGATTTGAAAGAGCTTATTGGTGAAGCCATTGACATTGTTGTTTCTATTGTACATGTTGAATATCTTGACGGTCGTAAAGGTCGTAAAATTAACGATATTATCGAAGTACAAGGATATGACAGTGCCAATGAATCATATATTTTAAAACACATTAAGGAGGAATTTTCAAAATGAGTTTCAGGGAAAAATTAAAAAAGAAGTATTATGCCCAATGTGCCATTGCGGCAATGGCAATTATGGATGCCTCCCCTGCCTTTGCCAGCACATTGAGTGATGCAGGCCTTACAGGTGGTACTGCTACGGTAAACTGGCCGTGGCGTAGATTTTTAAATTCCGTTGTAGAAGAGCTTACCGGTCCCTTGCCTTTGACTTTTGGCATTCTTGGTATTGCGGCTTGCTGCTTTATGGCTATGTCTGGTAACAGAGGCCAGTTCAGTATGCAGCTTATTGGTTTGGTATTTGCTATCAGCATCGTACTGTTTGCGCCTAATTTCGTAAACATTATCTCTTCTAGCGGTGCGGCACTTACAATCATGCCATGATGCACGGTGTAGAAGCTCCGTTGCACCGGTCAATGGTGCAGCCGATATATCTTATGGGAGTACCACGTAATATATTCTGGCTGGAAGTTTTTGGTGGTATCTTATGTGGTCTGTTCTTCAAATCTTTTTTTGTAGTAGCCATATTGATACTTGTACATCTGCTTTTTACATATCTTGGTCAAAAAGATTCACTTTTTCTGCAGGTGTTCTGGCACAGCCAGAGACATAGCCGTTATTACTACAGATAAGGAGCTGTATAAGTAATGTTTTCGTTGTTTTCTAATAAAAAGAAACAAAAAAATGTAGGCTACAGCAACGAAGTAGGAGCTTTCAGAGAAAAGCCCAGAGTTGATTATCTGCTGCCGTGGAGAAACATCTCTTACCGTAGCGGAGTAGTTTATGGCAAAAACAATGATATGCTTGCCGTGTTTGAATTCCGTGGTCCGGATCTGGAAAGCTCTACAGATGAAGAGCTTGCTCAATTCAATTTGTCGCTGAATCAGGCTATAAAAGCCTTGCCTACAGGTTTTGTACTGTATTTTGATGCTCAACGTCATTATGCTAGCAGCTATGAGAAATCAGATTTTCCGAATCCCTTGCTGCAGCAAATGGAAAATGAACGAGCAGACTATTATAATAGCCAGGCTCATTTTGAAACATCATATTATTTTGTAGTGTATTATGAGCCGCCACAGCTGTTGAAATCTAAAATCACCCAAGGCTTTATCAACTCCAAGAAAAAAGCCGATGAAGATACAACACAAAAAATATTTGAAGACACTTCACGGTTTTTCATAGACCGTGTAAATCTCATTGGCAATGCTCTGAGCCATATTTTCCCGGATATCCATGCGTTATCTGCTGATGAGACGTTAACATATCTGCATTCAACCGTATCAACACGTAGATTTGATTTAAAGGTTAATCCATTACGTGAATTCATCTGCGATTATATCTTCGACGAGCCAGGCATTACTGCAGGTCGTGAGCCTATGATTGGTAATAAGCATATGCGCGTTGTTACTGTGTTGAATTTCCCACCAGTTACAACAGCCGGGATTTTAGAGTTTTTTAACCGTCTTGATATAGAGTATCGCTGGGTAAGCCGATATATCTGTATGTCAAAGTTAGATGCAGACAAAGAGCTGAAAAACTATCAGACTTTGTGGGGACAGCAGATGGTCAAGCCGACTGAATGGTTCTTATCAGCACTTGGCAAAGCTCCGGAAAATTCTAATCCAGATGAACAGGCTGTTATGAATCGTGATGACGCCACTCTTGCTCTGCAGGAGCTTGCCAACGATACTGCAAGCTATGGTTATTACACTATGACAGTAACCTTATTTGATGAAGATAAGGATGCTGTAAATAAAAAAGCGAATAAGGTGCTTGATTTATTAAACAGCAACGGCTTTACCGGACTTATCGAAACAGACAACAGCATGGAGGCCTGGTGGGGTTCAATTCCTGGCTGTTATCGTGCTAATGTCCGCAGACCTATTATCTCATCTCTAAATTTTTGTCACCTTGCCCCGGCAATGGCAACATGGCCAGGAGATAAAAAGAATGAGCATCTAAAGGGGCCTGTGCTGCTCTACACGGATACCGGCGGTTTTACGCCGTTCCGTTTATCACTGCACTGCGGTGACGTGGGGCACACGATGATTTGCGGACCATCTGGCAGTGGTAAATCTGTACTGCTTAATACACTGGAAGCGCATTTCTTGAAATATAAGGATGCCAAAGTCTTTATATTTGATAAGGCTGCATCCAGCAGGGCGCTAACACTTGCTATTGGTGGTAATTTCTATAATCTTGCAGCAGAAAAGCATGAGCTTTCATTCCAGCCGTTGGCACGTATTGATTCAGACAATGAAATCAAATGGGCTAAGGAATGGATTTTAAGCTATCTGCGTCAGCAGAACATGACCGTTACTCCTGTGCATGACCGCTTTGTATGGAAAGCTCTGCAGTCCTTGGCTGAATTTCCTCAAGAGCAGCGTACAATCAGTAATCTGGTTGATCTTGTCCAGGATAATGATATCCGTGTAGCCTTGGAACCTCTGACATTAAAAGGTAGCTATGGTGCGCTTTTTGATAACGATGAGGAACGTAGCGGTGCTAATGGTCGTTGGCAGGTATATGAGATGGAAACGCTCATGTCAACTCCTGCTATAGTGCCGGCAACGCTTGATTATCTCTTTCATCGGATTGAGGGCAGCCTAAAAGAAGCTGCAGGACCATCTATTATTGTGCTTGATGAATGTTGGCTGTTCTTTGATAATCCAGCATTCAAAGATAAGCTGCGTGAGTATTTCAAGGATATGCGTAAAAAAAATACATCTATTATTTTTGCTACGCAAAACCTTGCAGACGTAGCCAGCAAAGCTGATTTGATGACAACGGTAATGGAGAACTGCCCTAACAGAATTTTTCTGCCGAATGTCAATGCAGTTAATGAGAAAAACCAAGAGCTTTACGCTTCTTTTGGCTGTAATTATCAGCAGGTCAAATTAATTGCACAGATGCAGGCAAAACGAGATTATTATTACGCGTCTCCTAAAGGAAACCGTATCTTCCAGCTTGCACTGCAGCCTATTGAGCTACCTTTTGTGACGGCTACAGCAAAGTCTGACCAGCTTGCTATGGATCAGATTCTTGCAAGGTATCCACGTGAAGAATTTGTAAGCCGCTGGCTGAAATACAAAGATTACTCCGGTGATTACGTATCTCCTAGCCTTTGACCGACAAACACTTCCAATTGTTAATTTATCGTACTTTGACAATTAAAAATCATCATTCCTTTTTGTTTTAATATCCCTTGCTACTAACAGCACTGGCCAGTGGTATAGCAGGGATGCAGGCTATGCCTGTTGGTGCCACACAATACTTTAATTATGACATTTCTAGTGGAAGCAGTTTTAATATTCCGAAACAATATTTACAAGGTGATTTCTTTTATAATCCCAATGATACTGTTATTACAGTAAACACTAGTGCTTATGGAAGAAGTGAACAAATCACTTTGAAAGGTGGTATGTTATATAGTTTATGTTATACGACACAAATAGTAGGTATAACTGAAAATAATCCTGGAACGGAACGGACTTGGCTACAGTATTGCACCGCGCTCGGAGATGCAAAGAGTATTTTAGGAGGCAGTAGTAGTAGTGGATTAAGTGAAGAGCAGAAAACCATGATAAAAGACCTGATTGCCAACTGGTCTGGGCTTTGCAGGCTGGTTGAAAAATTTTTTAAAAGGAATGATGATAACAATGAGTACGACAAGAAAACGTAGTAACGTAGTTGCGAAGGCCTTGCTACTAACAGCACTGGCCAGTGGTATAGCAGGGATGCAGGCTCAGCCTGCTTCTGCTTATAGTGAAGATGGTATTAACAATACACCGCTAGATTTCACTAAAAGTTTTAGTATATATTTAGGTGATAACGGTGGGGATGGTTCTAATAATCCTAATACAAGGACTTATCTGTATTATACTCCTGTTAATAAAACTATAGAAGTAAGTGGTTTTAAATACGATACCTTAGAAGCAGGGCAATTATATGTACTGCTTGATACAAGAGACTCAACAGATGGTGGGTATGATCATAAATCCTATAGAAAACTCGGAGATGCAAAGAGTATTTTAGGAGGCAGTAGTAGTAGTGGATTAAGTGAAGAGCAGAAAACCATGATAAAAGACCTGATTGCCAACTGGCCTGGGCTTTGCAGGCTGGTTGAAAAATTTTTTAAAAGACTAACTATAAAAAGTCAAGAGGTAGGTAAGAAAAAATTTCCGTAAAGGTA
>ERZ791902.114-NODE-114-length-66099-cov-129.944325_pt1 | contig 66099 bp, 56 predicted proteins | sample MGYA00510149_ERZ791902 | MGnify/ENA primary metagenome ERZ791902 (study PRJEB30046, sample SAMN00792060) | human gut metagenome | study: EMG produced TPA metagenomics assembly of the A metagenome-wide association study of gut microbiota in type 2...
TTCTGTTCTCTCTCCAGAGGTTTACGCTGAGAAGACCAAAAAAGCTGACGCTTAAATTTTAAAGTTTTAGAAAAAACTATTCCAAACAAACAACATAGAAGCCTGCTCATACCTTGAGCAGGCTTTCTTCGTTTATATACAATGCTTGGGGGCTTCCTTTGCAGTTTTTAGGCACGGATTACACGGATTACACGGATTTTTTATGAGAGATGATAATCGTTTTACTTATATTAGCGCCATAAGTCCGTGTAATCCGTGTAATCCGTGCCTTATCTATATTCTAGGAAGCTTATACCACACCCCCTTTCTAAGCTCCTTAACCCTGTAAAACCACAAAAAAACTTTAATTCTACCCTTCCCTGTAAAAAAGTCAGCATTTTTTTGCGTTATCACAAATATTTTTTGTACTTTTGCCTTCAAATTGTAAATAATTAAATTAAAAGACATTATATGCTTACACTTAAACTCATCAGTGAAGAAACTGAACGTGTAGTTAAAGGTCTTGAAAAGAAGCATTTTCCAAATGCTCGTGAGGCCGTAGAGAAAGTATTGGAGTACGACAAGATTCGTCGTGAAGCTCAGCAGAAGCTGGATAACAACAAGCAGCAAGCTAACCAGTTTGCCAAGCAGATTGGTGCCTTGATGAAGGAAGGCAAGAAAGAGGAAGCTGAAAGCGCCAAGGCTCAGGTAGCTATGCTCAAGGCTGATGCCAAGGCTTTGGAAGAGATCATGGAGAAGGCTCAGAACGATATGACCAACCAGTTGCTCGAAATTCCTAACATCCCTTGCGAACTGGTTCCTGAGGGTAAGGATGCGGCTGACAACGTAGTAGTAAAAGAAGGTGGCGAAAAGCCTAACCTCGGTGAGGATGCTCTCTGCCACTGGGATCTCCTGAAGAAGTACAACCTCGTTGACTTCGACCTCGGTGTCAAGATTACAGGTGCTGGTTTCCCTGTATATATCGGTAAGATGGCTCGCTTCCAGCGTGCTCTCGAGGCTTTCTTCCTCGATGAAGCCCGTAAGAGCGGATACCTGGAGATTCAGCCTCCTTACGTAGTAAACGAGGATTCAGGTCGTGGAACTGGTCAGTTGCCAGACAAGGAGGGTCAGATGTATCACGCTAATCTCGACAACCTCTTCCTCATCCCTACTGCTGAGGTTCCTGTAACCAACATCTTCCGTGATGTGATTCTCGACGAGAAGGATCTCCCTATCAAGCGCTGTGCTTACTCTGCCTGCTTCCGTCGTGAGGCTGGTAGCTACGGTAAGGATGTTCGCGGCTTGAACCGCTTGCACCAGTTTGACAAGGTAGAGATTGTACGCATCGATAAGCCAGGTCACTCTTACGAGAGCCTGAACGAGATGCTCGACCACGTAGAGGGTCTCTTGAAGAAGTTGGAGTTGCCATACCACATCCTCCGTCTCTGCGGTGGTGACATGAGCTTCACCTCTTCTATCTGCTATGACTTCGAGACATGGAGTGCAGCACAGGGTCGCTGGCTGGAGGTTTCATCAGTATCTAACTTCGAGAGCTACCAGGCTAACCGTCTCCACTGCCGCTATCGCCATGCAGAGGACAAGAAGATTGAGCTTTGCCACACCTTGAACGGTTCTGCTCTTGCCTTGCCACGTATCGTTGCAACTATCCTGGAGAACAATCAGACTCCAGAGGGTATCCGCGTGCCTAAGGTATTGGTACCTTACTGCGGATTCGAGATGCTCGATGACAAGAACTTCGATTAATTCGAACTAAAAAACAGAACGGACCAGAAGTCCAGTCCTGTCAAGAATACAAAAAAAACATATTGTACGAGGATAACTTCGACTGCCATAAAAGGTGGTCGTAGTTATCCTTTTGCATTTTCAATACCATGCACAAACATGCATAAACAACTAAATTAGAAATAGACAATAGTCAATAGACAATAGTCAACATAAAAAGTTAATAGCCAATGAACAAGATTATCAAGAAAATACAATACTCTGAAAAGGTATTCCGTTTCGATGTGGAAGCTCCACTCATTGCCAAGAGCCGCAAGGCAGGCAACTTCGTCATTATCCGTGTAGACAACAACAGTGAGCGCATGCCGCTGACCATTGCTGATGCCGACATAGAAAAAGGCACCATTACCCTGGTAGTGCAGAAGGTAGGCTTATCATCAACCAAGCTCTGTGCCCTAAACGAAGGCGATGAGATTCATGACGTAGTAGGTCCGCTCGGAAACCCAACACATATTGAAAACTTCGGTACCGTCATCTGTGCTGGCGGTGGTGTAGGTGTAGCTCCTATGCTCCCTATCATCAAGGCTCTGAAGGCTGCGGGCAACCGTGTGCTCAGCGTGATTGCAGGCAGAAGCAAGGACCTCGTCATCATGGAGGATGAGGTGCGTGCATCAAGTGATGAACTCATCATCATGACCGACGACGGCAGCTACGGCGAGAAAGGTGTTGTTACCGTAGGTATCGAGAAGCTCATCAATCAGGAGCATATCGACAGAGTCTTTGCCATCGGTCCTCCTATCATGATGAAGTTCTGCTGTCTCTTGACTCAGAAATACAATCTCCCTACTGATGTATCGCTCAATACTATCATGGTGGACGGTACGGGTATGTGCGGTGCCTGCCGACTGACTATCGGTGGAAAGACCAAGTTTGTCTGCATCGACGGTCCTGAGTTTGACGGTGCCCAGGTAGACTGGGACGAGATGTTCAAGCGCATGGGAACCTTCAAGGACGTAGAGCGCGAGGAGATGGAACACTTCGAGGAACATCTGGCTACCATAGATGCCGAAAAGAAGAAGGAGACCACAGACATAACAATGGACGTAGAGCCAACAGATGCATCCATCGAAGAGCTGACAGACCGCAACGCAGAGTGGCGCAAGGAATTGCGTGCATCCATGAAGGCAAAGGAACGTACAGCTATCGAGCGTGTGAAGATGCCGGAACTCGACCCAGTATATCGTGCAACCACCCGTACAGAGGAGGTGAATATCGGCTTGACCAAGGAGATGGCATTGACCGAGGCAAAGCGCTGTCTGGACTGTCCTAAGCCTACCTGCATGGAAGGCTGTCCGGTAAGCATCAATATTCCGTCATTCATCAAGAATATCGAGCGCGGTCAGTTCCTGGCAGCAGCCAAGGTTCTGAAGAACACCTCTGCCCTACCTGCAGTCTGCGGACGCGTTTGTCCTCAGGAGAAGCAGTGCGAAAGCAAGTGTGTACATCTCAAGATGAACGAGCCTGCTGTGGCTATCGGATATCTGGAACGATTCGCTGCCGACTATGAGCGACAGAGTGGCAATATCTCCGTACCTCAATGCGATGAAGCTAACGGCATCAAGGTTGCTGTGGTTGGCTCTGGTCCTTCTGGCTTGAGTTTTGCAGGCGATATGGCAAAGAAGGGATTCGACGTTACCGTATTCGAGGCTTTACATGAAATCGGTGGCGTATTGAAATATGGTATCCCAGAGTTCCGTCTTCCTAATGCCATCGTAGACGTAGAGATTGAGAATCTTCAGAAGATGGGCGTGAAATTCATCACCGACTGTATCGTAGGCAAGACCATCTCCGTAAAAGACCTGGAAAAACAGGGATTCAAGGGCATCTTTGTGGGTTCGGGAGCAGGTTTGCCTAACTTCATGAATATCCCTGGTGAGAATGCCTTGAACATCATGTCTTCCAATGAGTATCTGACTCGTGTGAACTTGATGGATGCAGCCAATCCTCATACCGACACCCCTATCAATCTGGGAAAGAAGGTGGTTGTTGTAGGAGGTGGAAACACAGCGATGGACAGTTGCCGTACCGCCAAGCGTCTGGGAGCCGAGGTAACACTGGTTTATCGCCGTTCTGAAGCAGAGATGCCTGCCCGACTAGAGGAAGTCAAGCATGCCAAGGAAGAAGGCATCAACTTTATGACTCTCCATAATCCTAAGGAGTATGAAGCTGACGAAAAGGGCGCTGTGAAGTCTGTAGTTCTCGATGTCATGCAGTTAGGTGAGCCTGATGCCAGTGGTCGCCGTCGTCCGGAAGCTACAGGCGAGACCGTGACTTTGGAATGCGACCAGGTGATTGTTGCAGTAGGTGTAAGTCCTAACCCTCTTGTTCCTCAGAGCATTGAAGGATTGGAACTCGGCAGAAAGAACACTATCGCCGTAAACGAGCAGATGCAGAGTTCTATCAAAGAAATCTACGCTGGTGGTGACATCGTCCGTGGTGGTGCTACAGTAATTCTTGCCATGGGTGATGGAAGAAAGGCTGCACTGAATATGAGTGAAAGACTCCTGAAATGATAAACAAGAAAAAGAGGGTGCGTCATGAACTTATGACACACCCTCTTTTCTATTTATGTTTTAAAGATTGAATCTCAAACCAAACTGGAAATTGAAGTTCAGTTTTTTATCCTTGAAAGTGTTTTCAATCTCGCTGCCATTGTCTATGTAATATTTAGCACCCGGCTCGATATACAAGCCTACATTTGGCGTGATATCATATTGTGCTCCGAGCGAAGCCTTTCCGGAGAACTGCACTCTATCCCGTTTGGCATTCTCTTTCTTTACTCCCTCCTCTTCCGTATCATTCTTCACATTCAAGTCAGCCTCAGCACCAGCCATCACATAAGCATGGAATCCTCCACTCTTCCATAACTCATAGTTCAAACCTACCGGGATGCCCACATAGTGAAGCACCTGATGAACATTATAATTGTTGTGAGGTGCATACGGATAGAAGTCGGAAGAGGTACGGGTATACACGAAACCAGAACTCAACGACAGACGTGGAGCAATACCAAATGCCACCTGCAATCCTACAGAGACAGGAGCATGATGCTTGGCTTCACCTTTATAGGTTTTCTGAACCACCTTATAGGATGCCATCAGATAATCGATGTCATTCACACCTCCTACTGTTGGATCAGGAACAACACCCGGCATAGGGTCTGCCAAAACACCAGAACCAGAACTCGCATAGGAATCATCAGAAGTAGACAATCCCAAGTTCGGACTCAGATTTTCTGCATAGAGCTTCATTGACCAGCCAACAGTCTCTTCATGATGAGAGAATTGATAAGCATCAGCCACTACGGCATTCGCAAAGAGGTTGTCAATAGACTTTGCCTTTTGATTCTGTCTGGTCGGAGAATCCTGCTGAAGAGTTGACTCAGTTTTCTCTTCTGCAGATGAGACTGGCTGAGAATCAACAGATGCTACCATCAATTCATTCTCCGAAGTTGGCATCACTTCATTCTCGGAAGCAGAAGCCAAAAGAACCGTTTGATCAGCCAAAAGCTGTCTTCCAGCTTTTTTACCTTCTACGGTTTGCTTTGGAGTCCTTTTCATCCCCAACCCTACATTGTCATCTCTGGAATCAAGCGTATTCCCAGCTCTATTTTCCGATGTCTTACCCATAGGATGCGAATGCTCTGCAACCGCAGATGCAGATGCTTTATCTGTTACCATTGCCAACTGCGAACTGGCAAGTTTATCTTCCTCCTGATGGAAGTAGACATAACTACCTCCTACTCCCAACAAAGCCACAGCCGCAGCTGCAGCAGACCAACGTTTCCAAGTGTTTATATGGATTATTTTACCAGGTCCAGTAACTTCTTGATGTCCCGTCTTCTGAGCAAGCGATTGTTCAATACCCGCCCACAAGTCGCGGCTGACAGGCTCTTGATAGTCTGCCAACTGATCTCGAAGTTTGTTTGTCCAATCATTATTACTCATATTCTTTCTCGTTTAATTTACTCAGATAATCATTAATTTTTCTTGCCAAGAGTTTCTTGGCTCTCAGATACTGCGATGCCGAACTACTTTCCTTAATGCCTAACCGCAGGGCTATCTCCTTATGACTCAACTGTTCGAAGACATACATATTAAGTACTAATCTATAGCCATCAGGCAGTTCTCCAATCATTTTAGTCAGCTCAGCAGGTGGTATCTTTTCTACAGGCGGTTCCTCTTCCAAAGGCTCATCCGGAAATTCTTCCACCAGCGTAAGTTTACTTTTCTGCCGAACACAAGTAATCGCTTCATTAACAACAATACGAAACAACCACCCCTTCAGTGACCCTTCACCTCTATACTGAAAATTCGGAATCGCAGCAAAAACCTTGATGAAGCTATCCTGGACAACATCCTCGGCATCTTCGCGCAAACGGACATACCTCAGCGCAACCGCCATGGCATGCCCTACATACCGTTCGTACAACCGATGCATAGCATCCCGGCTGCCACGAAAAATATCGTCCAAAAGCTCCTTCTCAGATTCCACTTTTATTTTCTCTTTTATAAATTAAACGAAAGATATGAAAATCCTTGCATCAAAATAATAAGTTTTTTTGAAAATCTTATCAAATAACATTGAAAACCATCCCCTCCTGAGTGAGTATGGAATTTTCGAACACCGCCTTAGCCTCTTGCAGCAAAACCTGTTCATCATTATATCTCGCACTATAATGCCCTAGGAGCAAGGTTCCCACACCCGCTCCTGCTGCTATGGTAGCAGCCTGGCGTGCCGTACTATGATAATAAATTTTGGCACGATCTTCCTGATCCGATGTATAGGTACTCTCATGATATAACACAGTAACGCCTTTCACCTTCTCTTTCAAACCAGGCACAAAACGAGTATCACTGCAGTAAGCATAACTACGAGGCGAATCAGCAGGCTGAACGAGTCGGGCATTCGGGATAATATCACCATCTTCATTCGTCCAATCAGCACCATTCTTGATATTGTTGATCTGACTGACAGGAATGCCATAATAGTCAATCATATCGCGACGGATATGTGGCAAGGTTGGTTTCTCACGGAAGATGAATCCACAACAAGGCACACGATGCTGCAAAGGTACAGTTTCAACGGTAAGAGAGTGGTCCTCATATATGACCTGCTGCTTCTCTGTATCAACGGGAATCATTTCCATCTCATACTCCATCGTCTGCATGAAGAATTCAACCTGCTGCCTGAAGAGAGGTTCATAATCCTTGGGAGCATAAATTCTCAACTTGGAAGTACGTCCGAGCATTCCAAGCGTAGACAACAATCCCATCAAACCGAAACAGTGGTCGCCATGCATATGACTGATAAAGATGGCATTCAGTTTGGAGAAATGGATGTGAGAGCGACGGAACTGCATCTGCGCTCCTTCACCGCAATCCACCATGAAGCACTTGCCTCTCATCTCTATGAGTTGAGAGGAAGCGTTATGTTTGAGGGTAGGCAGCGCACTGCCACAACCCAGAATATGTATCTTAAAAGGTTCCATTAGCAAAATTATTCATCTTACACCGTTCCTGATTCACCAGGCAACTATTCCTGACGCTTAAAGACGAAGATACCCTGATGATTCTCCAACAGCAAACTGTCAGGACCCAAATTATCGATATCAAAGGTGTCCTTATTCAGAAGCAGCTTACCATTCAGGATTTTCCAGGAAGTCCAAGGGTTGGTTTCAGCCTTGACATTATTCTTCACCACGCCACCTTCCAGAAGGTCGAAATTCTTATCCAGAGAAATCCACTTACCCAACAAAGAAGTAAGATTGATAACCTTCCTGGCTACCATCTCCCCATCCTGTGCTTTATAAGCCAAAAGGGCAATACGGTCGCCAGCCATCAATCCTCCCTGAACAATAGAAGGGTCAACGTCATCAATAAAGACAGAAAGCGTATCACCCTCATCAGAACACAGTTCCAGACTGTGCATGGATGTACCTTCTCCGCACACACCATATATCGTAGAATCATTCATCTCCTCTACTACAACAGAGTCATTGGTACTGATAACAGAAGTCTCCTTCTTTTCCTTACAGCTATTGGCAGCAAACATGACTACCAAAGCTATCGCTATATACACTAACTTTTTCATAACTTTCCTAAGTTAAATATTAATATTGCTCAACATGACTGTTGATTTCCCAATTTATCTACGTTTACTCACTCTTGCGCTCTTCCTGCTTGGCTTCATTCCAGAGTTGATCCATTTCTTCCAGGCTCATATCCTTCAGATTTCTGCCCTGCTTAAAGGAATGATCTTCCACATAATTGAAGCGACGGATAAACTTCTGATTCGTCTTTTCGAGGGCATTGTCAGGATTGAGTTTGTAGAGACGGGCAGCATTGATGACAGAGAAGAGGAAATCTCCCAATTCCTGGGTAGACTTTTCCTTGTCTTCCCTAGCCAATTCCACCTTGAGTTCCTCCAGTTCTTCCTGCACCTTATCCCATACATCCTCCTTTTCCTTCCAGTCAAAGCCCACATTGCGAGCCTTGTCCTGAATGCGATAAGCCTTGATAAGCGAAGGAAGAGAATCAGGTACTCCACTCAGGACTCTTTCATTGCCATCCTTCTCCTGCTGCTTGATCTGCTCCCAAGTCTTTTCCACGGAAGCCGCAGTCTTGGGTTTGCCTGCCTTCAATGCCTGAGCATCAGACTCCTTATACACAACCTGTCCGGCTTCATTGATATACATATCAGGATTAGAGACCGTCCATTCCCCCTCTTCATTCCAATTGATAAACGGATGGCGGAACATAAGTTTATCAGCTTCCTGGTTGCAGACATCACAAATATCAAACTTGCCATCTTCACGACCAATAATGCTATAAAACATCACATGTTCCAAGACGTCACCCAATTCTTTCTTTATATCCTTATAATCACGCTTCATGAGGGCATCACAAAGTTCGAAAGCCTCCTCGATGGTGTTAGGTCGAAGACTTTCAAACGTCTGTTTTCTGTCCCAAGGACATTGAACACGAAGTCGGTCCTGAACATCCAGCAATCTGCTGAATGCAGCTAGTTTTTCTTCTTTTGTATGCACTTTTATAGAGTTAAAATTAAATATTCATTATAAAATCATCGATAATCGAATTATTTTTGTGCAAAGATAGGCAAAAAATTTGGCAGAAACAAATTTTTTAATTATCTTTGCACTCGAAAGATAACTTTTCGAGCGATGTTTCAATTCTTGAAACGTCAAAATCACTCAGAAACAATATTCACATATACAATATATAATAATGTATAGCAAGGAAGAATTATCAGCAAATAGTGTCGTTCAGTTGAAGGACATTGCTAAGCAAATTGGAGTCAAGATTAAATCTGGCGACAATAAGGAAACGATTATCAATACTATTTTCAATGCTCAGACAGAGGATTCTACTCTGGCTGCAACAAAACGCAAGCGTACCCGTATCGTCTCCAGCAAAGAGGATAGAGTATATAGCGTAAATGGTATCGACGGAGAAAACTTTGACGTACAAAAGCATCAAGTAACAGGTCCAACAGAGAACAATGCGAAGGAAGAAGTCCTCCAGGAGGAAGAGACAAATGACCCATTGGCAGCATTCCCAAAACACCGTGGGCGCAAGAGCAAAGCAGAGCTTGAAGCCATAGCTGCTGCCAAGGCTGCTGCCATCAAAGCACAGCAGGAAAAACAGGATGCGCAACAAGGAACTCCAGAAGAGGCAAACCTTAACTTTTCAGAGCAGAATGTGCCTGAGACATTAACCACAGAGCAGTCTGATTCTACAGGAGATAGCCAGAACGATTCGACCACATCAGGAGAAAACCACTTCCAGCAAAACGATTCCTTCATACCGGAAGAACAATTTGCACAGAACGAGGCAAACAAGGACAATCAAGGAAACGATAAAGAGGAACTGATTGCAAAATTGCAAGCCAAAATGGAAGCACACAACAACAAGAATACGGATACAGACAATGATGCCGATTCTGCTGAAGAGAATCAGGAAGCATACAAGCCAGAAGCAGCAGCCAACAATGCAAACGGTATATGGGAGGGAGATCCTGGTGATGGTACTGACTTCATCACCGTTGTAGACATTCCTATCGAAGACCAGACTGCCATTCCTTCGGTAGACATCTTCGACAGACCAATCAATACAGCAAATCCTGCGGCAGCACAGGAAACACCTAACGTAGAAGTGATTCCTGAGCCAGCCTATGATTTCTCTGGCATCGTCACATCATGCGGAGTGCTTGAAGTGATGCCGGATGGATATGGATTCCTGCGCAGCAGCGACTACAATTACCTTTCTTCACCAGACGATGTCTATGTATCTGCCAATCAGATCAAGCGATATGGTCTTAAGACGGGTGACGTTGTATTCTGCCAGGTTCGTCCACCACACGAGGGTGAAAAATACTTCCCACTCACAAACATTGAAAAGATCAACGGTCGTGAACCATCAGAAGTAAGAGACCGTGTACCATTTGAACATCTAACTCCTCTCTTCCCAGACGAGAAGTTCAATCTTTGCGGAGACCGCAAGACCACCAACCTGAGCACACGAATCGTAGACCTGTTCTCTCCTATCGGTAAGGGACAGCGTGCCCTTATTGTGGCTCAGCCTAAGACCGGTAAGACCATCCTCATGAAGGATATCGCCAATGCTATAGCAGCCAATCATCCAGAAGCCTATCTGATGATGTTGCTCATTGATGAGCGTCCTGAGGAGGTTACCGACATGGCCCGCACCGTCAATGCAGAGGTGATTGCCTCTACATTCGATGAACCTGCTGAGCGCCATGTGAAGATTGCAGGTATCGTTCTGGAAAAGGCAAAGAGAATGGTAGAGTGCGGACATGATGTAGTCATCTTCCTGGATTCCATCACCCGTCTGGCTCGTGCTTACAATACAGTGGCTCCAGCATCCGGTAAGGTTTTGACCGGTGGTGTTGATGCCAATGCTTTGCAGAAGCCTAAGCGCTTCTTTGGTGCTGCACGTAACATCGAAGGTGGTGGCTCTCTCACCATCATCGCAACAGCCTTGATTGATACAGGTAGCAAGATGGACGAAGTAATCTTCGAGGAATTCAAGGGTACAGGTAACATGGAATTGCAGCTTGACCGCTCACTCAGTAACAAGCGTATCTTCCCTGCAGTCAACCTCGTGGCTTCATCTACACGTCGTGATGATCTCCTGCAAGACAGAACCACACTCGACCGTATGTGGATTCTCCGCAAGTACATCTCTGACATGAACCCTATTGAGGCAATGAATACCATCCACAAGTCTATGCAGAACACTCGCAACAATGACGAGTTCCTGCTTTCGATGAATTCATAAAAAGTCTCAGCATAGTCTCATTGACTCAAATCAAGAAATGCATGTCATATACACATTTCTTGCAAAATATTCTTTATTCCGATAAAAAAGTGTTAACTTTGCACTCGTATTAAGGAATAACGAATAATAATATTTAAAAGATTAGAAAAAATTATGATGACTATGTTTACTTTAGCGTTAGCAGCAGTAATGTTCTCAGGAATGGTTGTATGTATGGGTATGTTCTTGAAGCATGTTATACATTCTATACCAGAGGTTGTTGATATCAACCATAGAGTATGTCTCTGTAAGTAAAGTAGACTCAAAATATTTCAGAGAGAGATTTAAAAAAAGAAAGGGCGGGTTCCGAATATGGAACCTGCCCTTCTTGCTTTATTGTTATTACCAATCAATCTTATTTACCGCTTTCCGGTACCAAGAACTTGTCACCAGACTGCTTAACCAATTCCTTGGCATACTTCTCAGGATAGCCTGGACGAGCTGGACGAGCACCCAAACCATACTGGGTCTTCTCGAAAGTACCGTTCTTGTCGGTTGGCTTGATGATCATATCATTGTACTTCACCACCATGAACTCGAAAAGCTGGTTCCAGCGAGCCAACATCTGCTGAGCCTTCTCTACACTGTAGTCGTTGAGATACTTCACAGCTGCCTGTGGGTTCTGGGCATAAAGCTCCTGAGCCTTCTTCTCAACACCTGCCTGAGCAGCGAAATAGCTGTTGTCCAAGCTATCACGAACCTCCTTCAAGGTTGGGAACATCAGGCTGTAACGAGGATAAACCATATTGCTGGTCATATTGCATACCCAGTAAGCATTCTTCTTGCTGAAATGCAAGGCATCAGCACCAGGAGTATTGTAGCACTCAGGACGCTCGGTCATAGAGCAATATACAGGAGTGAATGCAGCCATGTTGGCATCATCATTGGCAAACCAGAACACGCCACCAATCTCTCTTGGCAACCATGAACGCATCTGGCTCACGAATACGAAACCACTCTGCTGGGTGCTGACAGGACGCTCGTTGAAATACTGCTTGCCATCCACCTTGTACATCAATGGTGTAGGACGATAAGGCATCTCCCAGATACCGCCACCGATATCAGAACCGTCGGCTACAGAAAGAGGAGTACCCTCGTAATGATCGCGCATCACATTCTCTACATCCTGAACGCTCACCTTCTTGTTAGGAACCACCCAGAGAGGCATATCCTGCGCATCAGGATTCTTGCCGAGTGCCCAATCCAGATAAGGACTCATATCATAGAAGTGGTTCAGCATCGCCCAGGCACGTGCATCGCAGAAACGACGGCCCGAGAAATCAGGCTTCGCATAAGCCATCTTCCAAGAGAAATCAGCATCCTTGCCCTGGAACCAGCCCTTGCTGCGAGCAAAAGAAACCACGTCCTTGGCATACATCACGTTCTTCTTGTCCTTCATGTTGAACTTGCCGATGCGGCTCTGGTTGGCATGCGCACAGACTGCATCATCCGGAATGCGGAGGGCTACCCATACAGCGCCCTTGGAACCGGCACCTTTACCCATCATCTCCATGATCCAAGCCTCGTTAGGATCGCAGATGGTGAAGGTTTCACCTTCTGAATTATAACCGTACGTATTGGCGAGGGTGGTCATCACCTTGATAGCCTCGCGGGCAGTCTTACTGCGCTGCAAAGCTACATAGATAAGTGAGCCATAGTCCATGATACCGGTAGAATCCACCATCTCCTCACGACCGCCATAGGTAGTCTCGCCGATGGTAACCTGCCATTCGTTGATATTGCCGATAACGCTATAGGTCTGGGCTGCCTCAGGAATCTCACCATGATACTTGTTGGTATCCCAGTCATAAATCTTGCGCATCTCGCCCTTGGCGTGCTTAGCCGCAGGATAATGGCAGAGGTACTGGAACATACCGTAGTCATCGGCACTATAAGAACACATCACGGAACCATCCACAGATGCCTTCTTGCCCACAATGAAGTTGCTGCAAGCCTCTGCCTCAGAGACGCAGCCCATCATAGCTACAGCCATCATGGCTGAAGCAAAAATCTTATTCATAGAAATATACCTTTATTTATAAAATAGAGAGAAGAGCAATAGAATTCTTTACTCTTCCCTCTTCATTCTTCACTTACTCGCAAGCCTTGAAGCTCATATCCAAGCCCTTAACACTATGTGTCAAGGCACCAACAGAGATGAAATCAACACCCTGCTCTGCATAGTCACGGATAGTATCGTAGGTGATACCGCCAGATGACTCTGTCTCATACTTGCCAGCAATGATATCTACAGCCTTCTTGGTATCAGGCACAGAGAAGTTGTCGAGCATGATACGGTCGACACCACCGTGCTTCAATACCTGGTCGAGCTCATCGAAGCTGCGAACCTCGATTTCAATCTTCAGGTCGAGACCCTTCTCCTTGAGATAAGCATGGCAACGGTCGATAGCGTTGTCGATACCGCCAGCGAAGTCGATATGGTTGTCCTTGAGAAGAATCATATCGAAGAGACCGATACGATGGTTCATACCACCACCAATCTTCACAGCCTGCTTCTCCAACATACGGAGACCTGGAGTGGTCTTACGGGTGTCGAGGATGTGAGTCTTGGTACCTTCGAGGCGCTTAACATACTTAGCGGTCATGGTAGCAATACCACTCATACGCTGCATGATGTTGAGCATGAGACGCTCAGTCTGAAGCAGAGAACGGGTCTTTCCTTCAACAATCATGGCGATGTCGCCCTTCTTGACATGGGTACCGTCCTGCAGCAACACCTCCACCTTCATGGTAGGGTCAAAGCGGGCAAATACTTTCTTTGCCAATTCAACACCAGCCAAAACGCCATCTTCCTTGATGAGCAAATGACTCTTACCCATGGCGTCCTCTGGGATACAACACAAGGTTGTGTGGTCGCCGTCACCGATATCCTCAGCAAATGCCAAGTCTATCAACTTGTCTTCTAATTGATCTACGCTTAACATATTATAAATGTTTATTGTTTAATGTTTCATGTTTACTTTTTGGGGGGAGATTTCTTAATTATCAATTCTCTTCCCCTTCCAATAGGCACGTCGGATACCTTCCTCGTCTATGATGATTCGAATTTCACCGCCTAGCCATTCCGTCATCGGCAGTTCATCCCGAAATTCATAATAGTTGACTACCCTGCTATCTTCCAGTTCAACAACGGCCTGAAGAAGCTGGGTACCATCAGGAAGGCTAACGACATGCGCTCCACATCTTCTTGTTTCCATCAGCCTACTCTACCTTCATTTCTACCGGACGCAGCTGTTTCCCATTTGGAGAAGGAAGCGGCTGGTTGAGCATCGGTCTTGCTCCATGATCGATAGGAATAGGCTTCAGAGAATCTACCTTGGTACTGTCTTTAGAAGCAGAGTCCTTCGCCTTATCTTCCTTCTTGGCATGCATTCTGATGAGTCGGATATGCTCAAGGAACATCAGCTTGAGAGTAGATTCGGAAGTTTCATTCGTTGCGAAACCACCATCACTCAGCATAAAGTATCCCTTTACCTGCTTGATTCCAAGATTCTCATTATCCTTAATCTGCATAGAATAATGCTGGGAGCCGGAGATATGTATGATAGACTGAGCAACACTATCATTGGTGAATTCAACAGCCAACAAGGCAATGCCATCACGAATACCATCCTGATAGATAAACTGGGAATCGAAATCCAGCATCAAGCAGTCGCCCTTATGGTAGGCGGTATCAGCTTCCATCTTAAAACTGAAGACATTATATGGCTGAATAGTACTGAAGACCATAGAATGGGCATAACTCCAGATATTAGCCGTATCACCAGTAGCTGACAAGGTGTTGAAATCTGCACCAGCATGGCTACTTCCACCAAGCGCTTCAGTCTCATTACCCAGACGGTCGGCCAAGTCTTTATAGACATCTTTCAACAGTTCCGTATGTCGCATGTAATAAACCATGGAGCTGTCAAACTCAGCTGACGTAACATCATGCTTCTTCAGAACCGCCTCACGATAGGTCAGACTCTCTCCCTTGTCGCCACCTTCCTTGGTATGCGCCATGGACAGCGCCAAATGATAATCGTAAAGAATATCTGTCATCTGACCCTTAGAAAGCACGTCACCAGGAAGCGACGGCTTACATGAAGCCATCATCTCCATCAGACATACGATACCAACCAGGAAACACAGATAGATGAATGATTTTTTCATAAGACTAATCCTCCTTGTTTTGAGCACTATACTCTTTAGCAACCTCTACATGATTCTTTTCTTCAGCAGTCATGTTCTGTTCTTCATCAGCAGACTTAGCTTTCTTCTTTCCATCTCCCAGACTTTCCAGTTCCTTACGGCAGAAAAGAAGTAACGAGATGATACCAACCGACACACAGGCATCGGCAAAATTAAATACAGGATCGAAAAACACGCCATGCTGACCTCCGAGGAAAGGCACCCATTCAGGCCAGGTATAGCTAAAGAATGGGAAGCGGAACATATCTACAACCTTACCCATCAGGAAAGGAGCATAACCATCGCCAAAAGGTACCTGATAAGATACATAATAAGGCGAAGCTGCTGTAAAGATGAGACCGTAGAACATGGAGTCGATGATATTACCAATGGCTCCGGTTGTGACCAGAGCTACCAGGATGATATACAGCTTCCGATGCTTTCCCGACTTGATGATGTGGCACAAATACCACAACAGAACACAGATGGCGGTGAGGCGCAGCATACTCAGCCAGAACTTGCCGATAAACGTCATGCCCCAGGCCATACCATTGTTCTCTATGAACTCTATAAAAAACCAATCTGTAACACGAACAGACTCGCCAAGGCAAAAATGGGTCTTGATGTACAACTTGATAATCTGATCGATAATCAAAAGTACAACCATCATTGCGGTGACGAGCCAGCCGATATGTAATTTACTATTTTTCTCCATTTATTAATGTTTTCTTGCTTCCTTGGAAGCTACACTCAATGTGGCATGAGGTACAGCACGCAATCGTTCCTTAGGAATCAGCTCACCTGTCTCGCGGTCGATACCGTAGGTCTTGTTCTCGATGCGAATCAACGCAGCCTCCAATCCCTTGATAAACTTCTGCTGGCGCTGAGCCATCTGGATGATTTCCTCCTTGCTCTGTGCCTCGCTTCCCTCCTCCAGGGCCTTGTAGGTAGGTGATGTATCTACCACATCATTACTATCAGAGTGATTAAGCTGAGCCATACAGTCTCTGTAGGTCTGCTTTGCCACCTTTAATTTCTCTTCAATGATAGCGCGGAACTCAGCGAGATCCTCATCGCTATAACGTGCTTTTTCGTTAGCCATAGATGTTCTTTTGTTAAAAGTTATTATTAATGTTGTCTAGCTATTAAGGTATTAGAAGTTAGAAGTAAGCAGTTTTGGTAAAACTCCGAACTCCCAACTTCTAACTCCTAGCTTATTTAATTCTTCTCTACAAGAATGTTCAACTTAAAGTCATCAAACTCGGTCTCAACACCTGCGTTGTCACCGATTTCGATGCTGTCTGCCAATACCTGCCCCTTGATGTAGTCGCCGAATGCCTCGATAGCAGCATTGGTCTCCTCGTTAGGAGCCACAGTTACGTTGATGCGGTCGGTAATCTCCAGTCCAGTCTCCTTACGGAGGTTCTGGATACGGTTGATCAGCTCACGAGCCATACCCTCTTTCTTCAATTCAGGAGTCAACTCTACCTCAAGTGCAACGGTCAGATTGCCCTCGTTAGAAACGAGCCATCCTGGAATATCCTCAGAGATAATCTCCACGTCGGCTACCTCTACCACGGCTTCCTGTCCGTCGATATTCAATGTGATGTTGCCTGCCTTCTCGAAGGCTGCAATCTGGTCCTGATCGAGTGCTGACATCTGGGCTGCAACACCCTTCATCAGCTTGCCGAACTTCTTACCCATCACTCTGAAGTTACACTTCACCTTCTTAACGAGAATGCCCTGACCCTCAATGAAGTTAACCTCCTTCACGTTCACCTCGTTCTTCAACAGTCCTGCTACTGCCTCGATGTGTGCCTTCTGTACATCATCTACTGCAGGAATCATGATCTGCTGGAGTGGCTGACGCACCTTGATGTTCACCTTGCGGCGCAATGCCAATACCATAGAAGTAATCTTCTGGGCGATGGCCATACGCTCCTCCAGGTCGGCATCGATAGCAGCCTCATCAGCTACAGGGAACTTATCCAGGTGTACGCTCTCCAACTCGCCGCCCAAGTCGTGATACAACTCGTCTGCATAGAATGGAGCGAATGGTGCCAGCAGCTTAGCCACTGTCATCAGGCAGGTATAGAGAGTCTGGTAAGCACTCAACTTATCCTCGCTCATCTCCTTACCCCAGAAACGTTTACGGTTCAGACGAACGTACCAGTTAGAGAGGTCATCGTTGACGAATGCATCGATGAGACGGCCTGCGCGGGTTGGATCATAGCCAGCCAACTCTCTGTCAACGCCCTTGATGAGGGTATTGAGTGAAGAGAGAATCCAGCGGTCAATCTCTGGGCGCTTCTCGAATGGCACCTGAGCAGCCTCAGCATCGAAACCATCTACATTAGCATAGAGGGCGAAGAAACTGTAGGTATTATATAAGGTACCGAAGAACTTACGACGGGTCTCGTCCACACCATTAGGGTCGAACTTGAGGTTGTCCCAAGGCTCGCTGTTGGTCATCATATAGAAACGAACAGGATCGGCACCATACTTGTCAATCATTTCGAATGGGTTAGTCACGTTACCCACGTGCTTACTCATCTTGTTACCCTTGGCATCGAGAACGAGACCAGAAGAGATTACGTTCTTGAAAGCCACGCTGTCGAATACCATGGTAGCGATTGCGTGCAGGGTGAAGAACCATCCACGGGTCTGATCCACACCCTCGTTGATGAAGTCGGCTGGATAGAACTTAGGAGGAATAGCATATCCCTCGTAGGTGCTGTGGATGAGTGCATCGCGGTCTGCTTCTGTGCCACGTGCCATCTCTCCCTCGAATGGGTAGTGAAGCTGGGCGTAAGGCATTGAACCTGAATCGAACCATACGTCAATCAGGTCGCTCTCACGATACATTGGCTTGCCCTCCTCGTTAACCAATACAATCTTGTCAACGTATGGACGGTGGAGGTCAATCTTATCATAGTTCTCCTGACTGTAGTCGCCAGGCACGAAACCATTCTCCTTCAGTGGGTTGCTCTGCATGATACCGGCAGCCACAGACTTCTCGATTTCAGCATAGAGTTCCTCGAGGCTGCCGATGCACTTCTCGCCACGGTTCTCATCACGCCAGATAGGCAATGGAGTACCCCAGAAGCGGGAACGTGAAAGGTTCCAGTCGTTCAGATTCTCAAGCCAGTTGCCGAAACGACCAGTACCGGTGCTCTCAGGCTGCCAGTTGATGGTCTTGTTGAGTTCTACCATGCGCTCCTTGCGGGCTGTATCCTTGATAAACCAGCTATCCAATGGGTAATAGAGGATAGGCTTGTCGGTACGCCAGCAGTGAGGATAGTTGTGCACGTGCTTCTCGCTCTTGAAAGCCTTGCCCTCCTGCTTCAACTCGTAGCAGAGTACGATGTTCAGGTCTTCAGCCTTATCAGAAGCCTTCTTGTCCCAAACACCATCCACATTAAACTGTGGGTCGTAGGCATTCTTCACGTAGTCGCCTGCGTGATGAGCGTATGCCTCCTTGTTGACGCAAGCGTTCACGAAGTTGTCATCGAGGTCTTCGATGAGATAGAACTTACCCTGCAGGTCAACCATTGGGCGGGTCTCGCCCTTCTTATTAATAAGGTAGAGCGCTGGGATGTTGGCATCCTTAGCCACCTTGGCATCATCGGCACCGAATGTAGGAGCGATGTGCACGATACCTGTACCGTCATCGGTAGTAACGTAGTCGCCGAGGATAACACGGAAAGCCTCGCTATCCATCTCAACGAACTGATCGCGACCATCCTCAGAAGCGAACACCTTCTCAGGATGAGCAGCAGCATATTCTGTTACGAAAGCCGGTGCGAAGAGATCAACCTTCTCGCATGGCTTTACCCATGGCAGGAGCTGCTCGTAGTGCATGCCTTCGAGGTCGGTACCCTTCATGTGGTCGATAATGCGCCATGGGCACTGCTTCTTCTCCTTGTCGAATGGAAGGAGATCGCCCTCCTTGCACTCCTGGTCTGCCTTCAGATAAGAACCTACCAAAGCCTCAGCCATCACGAGTGTCATAGGCTCGCCATTGTAGAGGTTATAGGTCTCGATGGCTACATAGTCAATCTTAGGACCTACACAGAGAGCCACGTTTGATGGCAAAGTCCAAGGTGTAGTGGTCCATGCGATGAAGTATGGCTTGCCCCACTTGGTCCACTCTGCCTTAGGATCCTTGATGAGGAACTGGGCTGTGGTGGTGAGGTCCTTTACATCACGATAGCAGCCAGGCTGGTTCAACTCGTGAGAACTCAAACCTGTACCTGCGCCTGGAGAGTATGGCTGGATGGTGTAACCCTTGTAGAGCAGGCCCTTGTTGTAGAGCTGCTTGAGGAGCCACCAAAGTGTCTCGATATACTTGTTATCGTAGGTGATATAAGGATGATCGAGATCTACGAAGTAACCCATCTTCTCGGTCAACTCGCGCCACTCAGCGGTGAACTTCATCACGTTCTCGCGGCACTTGTGGTTGTAATCCTCAGTAGAGATATACTTCTCAGAAGCCTTGTTGTCGATATCCTTCTTGGTGATGCCGAGTTCCTTCTCGACACCGAGTTCAACAGGGAGTCCGTGAGTATCCCATCCCGCCTTGCGGTGTACCTGGAAACCCTTCATAGTCTTGTATCTGTTGAATGTATCCTTGATACTACGTGCCAACACGTGGTGAATACCCGGGTGGCCATTAGCTGATGGAGGTCCCTCGAAGAAGATAAACTGAGGGCAGCCTTCACGCTCGTCGATAGACTTGTGGAAGATATCATTTTTCTCCCACACTGCTAGTACGTCATTGTTTGTCTGAGTCAAATTCAGACCGTTGTGCTCGGCAAATTTCTTAGCCATATTATCAATTTAAATTTTATATTGTTTTTACTTTTGGGCGCAAAGTTACAAAAAAAATATGTTTTACCCAAAAATAGAAAGACTTTTTATATAATTATTTTATTATAAACGAAAAAGTTAGGAGTTGGAACAGCGCCCCGACTCCTAACTTTTTATTTCCCGTTTTATTAAAACTTCGCTGCCATGTATTATAAATTTTCCGCCTCTTGCAGCCAGATGGCGGATGCGGCATCGCTAGGCATGCGCCAGTCGCCACGAGGACTCAGACTCACGCTTCCCACCTTCGGACCATCAGGCAGACAGCTGCGCTTGAACTGCTGGTTGAAGAATCTTCGCACGAAGGTCTTCAGCCACTTCTTGATGGTCTCCTCATCATAGGAATCAGGATCGTTGTCGCTGATTTTCACGCGCTCCAACTCGGTATCGATAAATGCCTTCTTTGCCAGCATGTAGATCTTGGCAGGACGGAAACCGAAGCGAAGGAAGTAGTAGAGGAAGAAATCGTGCAACTCGTATGGTCCCACCAGGTCTTCGGTCTTCTGCTTGATATTACCGTTCTCATCTGCCGGAATCAGCTCAGGACTGATTGGTGTATCGATGATGTCGCGAAGGGTGATGCGGCTCTGCTCGTCTACCCCACTCTCGGCAACATGGTTTACGAGATAACGGATCAGGGTCTTTGGGATGCTGGCATTCACGCCATACATGCTCATGTGGTCGCCATTATAGGTAGCCCATCCCAAAGCCAGCTCAGAGAGGTCGCCGGTACCGATAACCATTCCTCCCATCTTATTTGCCAGGTCCATCAGTATCTGGGTACGTTCACGTGCCTGCGAATTCTCATAGGTTACATCATGCACGCTGGCATCATGACCGATGTCCTCGAAGTGCTGGGTTACCGCCTTGGCGATGCTGATTTCCTTGATGGTGATACCGAGGCTCTGCATCAGTGAGATGGCATTGTTGTAGGTTCTGTCCGTGGTTCCGAAACCAGGCATGGTGACGCCCACGATACCCTTGCGGTTCATCTTCAGCTTATCAAATGCCTTCACGCAGACGAGCAGTGCCAGCGTAGAATCCAGTCCGCCGCTGATACCCACCACTACGGTCTTGGCATGGGTATGGACGATGCGCTTGGCAAGTCCCATCAGCTGGATGTTGAATATCTCCTCGCAGGAGGCATTCATGTCGTTGCTGGTAGGAATAAAAGGATGCGGATTCACCTCACGCTCCAGCACGAATTCACGCTCATTTTCAGTAGGATCTGCATCGATGTTGCGGATATTGAACTGTCCTCCGAGAACAGAATATTTGATGTTGCGCTGGGCATTCACATAGGTTGAATTTGTACGACGTTCCGAGCGGAGCTTCTCTACATCTACCTGCGAGATAACCATCTGAGGATCAAGTGAGAAACGTTCACTTTGTGAAAGTAAAACTCCATTCTCATAAATCAGGGCATTTCCACCATATACAACATCCTGTGTACTTTCCCCGAAACCGCAGGAACTATACACGTATCCGGTCATCGTGCGGGCGCTCTGCTGACTCAGAAGACTCTTCAGATAATTGTGCTTACCGATGAGTTCATCGCTGGCAGAGAGATTGAAGATAAGGTCAGCTCCAGCCAATGCCAACTTGTTGCTTGGAGGAGCAGGAGCCCATACATCCTCACAGATCTCCACGCCAAACTGCACGCCGTCGTAGGTCTGGAATATCTGCACATCCGGAGTCAGTTTCACCTTGTGTCCGGCATAGCGGATTTCACAGTCTCTCAGGTCTTGAGCAGAGGCAAACCAGCGCTTCTCGTAGAACTCGCTGTAGTTAGGCAGATAGGTCTTAGGCACGACACCCAAGATCTGTCCGTGCTGGATGACGATACCGCAGTTGAGCAGCAGGTCACCAGCCACAACCGGTGCACCGACGATGGAGATGATATCTAACTTGCGTGTGAAATCAAGCAGCATCATCACCGCCTGCTCCGATGTTTCCAGCAGCATCTGCTGGCGGAAAAGGTCCTGACAGGAATAGCCCGTAATGGACAGTTCCGGGAAAGTAATGATCTCTACGCCCTTGCCTTCAGCCTGGGCTATCAGATCTTCTATCTGTTGAGCATTGAATACCACATCACCCACCTTGACAGATGGAATGGCACTCGCCACCTTGATAAATCCGTACTTCATATTACTTTGAACTTTGAGATTTGAACTTGAAACTTTGAACTTGGAACTTTGAACTTTGAGATTTGAACTTTGAGATTTGAACTTGGAACTGTATGATTACTTTGAGTGATATAACTTGCTAAGCATATCATAAAGTTCAAAGTTCCAAGTTCAATGCTCAATGTTCAATGTTTACTTAATCGTTACCTGTGTAGCACCATAGCCGTATTCCTGGAAGGAAGCATCCTGGTAGCTGCAACTCTTATAGCGATAGTTCAGCTCATGGATGAGAGCCTGGCGCAGTACGCCTTCGCCCTTGCCATGGATGAAGACAATCTTCTGTCCCTTCTTGTTCTTGTATTCATTCATCGTCTTCGTGAACACATCCATCTGATAATGAAGGATATCAGCCGAATTCATTCCAGCAGTTGTTTCAAGTACCTCGTCCGCATGAAGGTCTACTACGAGTGTGCCATCATCCTTCTTGCTCTTCTTCTTGCCGGTATTGGCAATCACCTTCTCGTCCTTGTACATCTGCTCCTTCAATCGTTTGGAGTCGATAACGAGCGGACGAGCCACCTCGTCATTCTCTACGATGGTGAAGAGATAGGCTGGGGTCTCAAAGAAATCATTCTCCTCGAAGAGATGAAGCTTGTAGAACTTCACTGGGTCCAGACGGAACTGTACGTCGGTAGCCGGCTTCAGGAGGAAAGGTTTCTCCTTCTTGTAGGCAATCATCTGGATGGCGATATGCTCCATTTCGTTCAGCGCCTCACGGCCGAACTCCTCGATGAAGAGCTTGGTATTTGGTTCGATTTCACCCTCAGCCTTCAAGGTCCAGGCATTGCCCTCTGCTACGAGATAAGTATAGTGCAGATAATAGTTGCTGTCGTTCACCATATAGGTCTCGAAACGGGTATTGGTAACCTCCTTGATATCGATAGGCACGAAGGCGAGATAGGCGCTCAGCTTGTTGCCGCCCGTACGCTCCTGAATGTGCTTGACGAAGGTTACTTCCCTGTCAGCCGGATCATACTCTTCCTCCTCGATGTCGGTATCATGCTCATTGAGGATAGCCTTGATGCTTCGGCTGTCCTGATGCAGTTCCGTGTTGGCATGTTCTTCCGCCTTCTGCTTGGCATCCATCTTAGCCGAAATCATCTTACCCATGGCATAGTCGTCCTGCTCTACTACCACTACCTCGTTGATAGGCATAGGGATTTCAAATCCATCCTCGTCCTCTACCAGGACAATATTCTTACCCTGGAAGCCGGCAACCTTACCGCCACCCACTTCACTCAGGAATCTTACTTTATCTCCTTTTTTCATATCTGTTATTTTTTATATTCTTACTTACTATTGCGATATACGGGTCGTTGAAAGACCGGCGCTGACGATATACGGTTGCTAAAAAAACCGTATATGTTCTGCAAAGATACAAAAGATATTGCAAAATACTACCGTTTTTTATTATTTTTAATGTATGTAAGAAAATAATCTATGGGAAAGAGAGCAGTATTGAGATATTTTTTATATCTTTGCAAGAGATTTATCGACTCTTAAACAATTTAGATTATGATTACATTTCCTTGCGCCAAGATTAACCTTGGCTTAAATATAGTTAGCAAGCGGGCAGACGGTTATCACAACCTGGAAACCGTGTTCTACCCTATTCCGTTAACAGATGCGCTGGAAATCAAGCTCATGGGCGAAGAGTTTCCGAGCGATGTGCCATGCGATCTCAAGATAACAGGTAATGCAGTAGATTGCGATGAGCAGAAGAATCTCGTGGTGAAGGCATATAATATGATTGCTGCCGACTTCAAGATTCCCCGCATCCATGCCCATCTCGTGAAGCGTATTCCGTCTCAGGCTGGTATGGGTGGCGGTTCTTCTGATGCTGCCTACATGATTCGTCTGCTGGATGAGCGGTTCCGTCTCAACATCGGCAATTCCGAGATGGAGCGATATGCAGCCAAGCTGGGTGCCGACTGTGCCTTTTTCATCTCTGCCGATCCTGAGGATGGAGATACAGCCTGCTACGCTGAGGGAATTGGCGATGTATTGATGCCGGTAAGCGGTCCTGGCGACAACATGAAGGGCTATTACATCGTTGTGGTGAAGCGTGATGACATTGCTGTGAGCACCAAGGATGCCTATGCAGCCATCACTCCTAAGCAACCAGCCAAGTGCTGTCGTGACATCGTACGTCAGCCTATCGAGACCTGGAAGGAAGAGCTTATCAATGATTTCGAGGCTCCTATCTTTGCGATGCATCCTGAGCTTGCCGAAATCAAGGAGAGCCTTTACAATCTCGGTGCCGTATACGCAGCAATGAGTGGCAGCGGAAGTGCCATCTTCGGCATCTTCAAGCATAAGCCAGCAAACATAGAGGAACAGTTCGAGGGAATGTTCTGCAAAACAATGAAACTTTAAAAAATGATGAACGAAGAAACACATCAGAAACTGATGACTATCAAGCGAAGCTTTCGCTTGATGATGAATGGTCCGGGTTCGCAGTCGATGCGCGACAAGGGCTTGGGATATAAACTGAATTGGGGCGTGCCATTCTATGAGCTCAAGAAGATGGCGCAGGAATACGGCAAGGACTATGACCTCGCCATCGAACTCTGGAAGGAAGACATCCGAGAGTGCAAGATTCTGGCTACGCTCATCATGCCTGCCGACAGGATGCTTGCCGAGATCACGGATATCTGGATGGAACAGGTACAGAGCCAGGAGATGGCTGAGATGCTTGCCTTCAACCTGCTGCAGCATGTAGACTATGCGCCTGTGATTGCCTATCAATGGATAGCAAGCGACAAGCCTTTCTATGAGATTGCCGGTTTCCAGCTCCTTGCCCGTCTCTTTGCAAATGGCCAGGAACCTAACGAGCGTGGCATCAATGAGTTCCTTGATCAGGCTGCCGTGGCTTTGCAGGGTGACAATATGGGCATCAAGCACGCTGCTGCCAATGCCGTCATGCGGTTCTGTGACTTCGGAGAAGATTTCGAGAAGATTGCTAGAGGGGCACTCAAGGGAATCTTCGAGATATAGGAATATCCGAGAATAAGATTCTTTGAGATATAAGAATATCCCCCAAAGGTGATTCAAGACAGCCCACGACACGGCTGAAATTACATCCCGACGTAGCAACGACTACGTCACGACATACAAAAAAATACGTCCCGATGCAGTAAATGCTACGTCGGGACGTATTTTTATTGTCTATTCCATCAAAATTCCATACGTAATCACGCCATATAGGCGTCTCACCGGATTTGTAATCCGGCGGGACGCCTAGCGGATGCTCTGTGTAAATCTGTGAAATCTGTGGGACATTTTCTTAACGGTCGAAAAACTTCTGGTATTCGTTTTCGAAATTAGGAGTGAAGACACCTTTTCCGATGTTTTCCTTGATTTCCTCCTTACTCCAGAATCTGCCACCAGCCAATTCTTCCTGGCTAGGCTTCACCTCACCGTCGTATACGCAGCGGTGAACGTATACCAGTTCCTTTTCCCTCTGACTTTCAAAGACATAATGTCCTAGAGACTCCGGTTCGAAATCAGTGATACCCAGCTCTTCCCTTACTTCACGATGAAGCGCCTGATTCACGCTCTCGCCTAAATCTACGTGCCCACCACAGGCTGTATCCCATTTATCCGGCTGAATATCCTTCCATGCCGGACGATGCTGGAGATACAGTTCTCCCTTGCTGTTGAATACATGCAGATGAACCACCGGATGCAATATCTTGCTTCCGTCATGGGCATGTCCCCGGGTGATGGCACCCAGGATATTACCCATTTCATCTACTATCGGAAATTCCTCGTTCTTATTGTCTGTCATCATTTCTTATTACAAAGTTCCGTATTCGTCTGAATAACGAAGCATCTGGTCGGTATAACTCTCCTCGTAATCCAATAAAACATCTGTAGGAGTACCCTCCTCATCATATTGCAGCGTCATCTTAGGATTGATGAAGCCCTTATATGGAGCGAGATTCAGCTTCTTGTATCTTGCCAGTATCTCACGATGCAAGGCTGGGTCGATGTTCACGGCATATTTCTCTACCAGCTGTCGGGCTGCCTCATAATCGCCCTCGCTCTTGATGCGCTGAATCTCGGCAAGCAGTTCACCGAAGAGATGACGGAGCTTCTCGTAATCATTCACCTTCATATAGGTACGGGTGGTGATGATATTGCCCTCTGCATCCTTCAGCGCATCCTCGGCAGAAGCATAGCTCACTTCTTCCTGAACGAGTTCCACGGCTCCCCCGGCATGCTCCAGGGTCCACCAGGCGATGAGGGCACGGTTGCGCATGTGGGCTTCCTCTATCTTGTCGCCCTCCTTGATGCGGATGGTCTGGGTGAGCAGTCCGTTCATCAGATAGCTGTAATACTGAGCCTTATACGCCTCGTCATTAGGCGTCAGACCGAGTTCTACCAGCTTATGATCGGCTACATAATAGAGTCCGAAGAGGTCGGCACGGGCTTCTTCTATGGTGTTGCCGTAAGCCTTCAGAGCATCCGGGTCTGTGGTAGGAAGCAATTGTCCGCTACCATGTCCCAAGCATTCATGCAGGTCGGTATGCAGGTCATCGGTGATGTCGGCATACTGGTTCATCAGCGCCACGGTTTCCTCATCGATGACGAATTCATCTCTGAATCCGTTGCCCTGTGCAGCCTTGTTGTAGGCATCAGTCAGGTTGCCGATGGTAACGCTCTTGGAGCCATGTTCCTGACGGATCCAGTTGGAGTTAGGCAGGTTGATGCCGATGGCAGAAGCCGGATATTCCTCTCCGCCCAGCATGGCAGCACAGATGACGTTGGCTGTAACTCCCTTCACTTCCGGCTTGCGGAAGCGGGGATCTACAGGCGAATGGTCCTCAAACCACTGTGCGTTCTGGCTGATGGTCTGGGTGCGCTTGGTAGCCTCCAGGTCCTTATATTCCACGATACCTTCCCATGTACCTTTCATACCGAGAGGGTCACCGTATACTTCGATGAATCCATTGATGAAATCCACCAGGCCTTCATGCTGTTCTACCCATGCGATGCTGTATCGGTCGAAATCCTCCAGGCTACCGGTGCGGTAGAACTTCACCAGCAGGTCGATGACATGCTTCTGCCCTTCGTTCTCGGCATACTTCTGCGCCTTGAGCAGCCAGGACACGATTTCGCGGATGGTCTCACCATAGAGTCCATCTTCCTTCCATGTCAGTTCCACTACTTCATTGTTGCGCTTGGTCAGTTTGGAGTTGAGTCCGTATGAAGGAGGCTTCGGATTGTCCGTATTCTTCATCTTGGCATAGAATCTCTCTACCTCTTCCTGCGTCACATCCTCGTAGAAGTTGCAGGCAGATGTCAGCACCAGGTCTTCCCCATCCGTCTGGTTCACGCGCTTAGGCATCACCTCGGGGTCGAAGAGGATGGATTCCAGCTGTCTCATGAGGTCTTCCTTGGTTTCTCCCCTCTTGATGGGCAGGAGTTTTTCCCCTATGTTTTCCAGCAGATGATAGAAATATTCCTCTGAGAATCCCGGCTTGAATTTTTCACAACCATAATGGTGATGAATGCCACTGGCAAACCAGATGCGCTTCAGGTAGACTTCGAATGCCTTGAATTCCTCGCATTCTCTGTCGCCTTCATAGTGCAGATAAACGGTTTCCAGTGTTTTTCTGATGCGAAGGTTGTACTTTCCCTGCTGGTCGAACGTGATATCTCGTCCCATCAGGGTAGCCTTAGCCAAGCAGAAAATATACAGTTTCTGGTTGAGCGATAAGTCCTCAAATCCCTTCAGCTCATAGCGGAGCATCTGGATGTCGGCGAATCGCTCATTCGTGTTCACATTACATTTTGCCATGTTATCATTGTTTGTTTCTACCGCAAAAGTACGACAATTATTTTATATTTCAAACTTTTTTGGCTACTTTTCTTACTTTTAAGTGTAGAAAATGACTATTCTCCCGATTTTTTAGTAACTTTGCAGGAATATCGAACAAAAAAGTAGAAAATAAGAAGAAAATGCAAATCCACGAGATATTAAAGACATACTTCGGTTACGACTCGTTCCGTCCCAATCAGGAAGCCATCATCCAGGAGGTGATGCAGGGGCACGACTGTCTGGTGCTGATGCCTACGGGCGGCGGCAAGAGTCTGTGCTATCAGGTGCCGGCATTGGCGATGGAGGGAACGGCGGTGGTCATCTCTCCGCTCATCAGTCTGATGCACGACCAGGTTGAGGCGCTCAAGGCGAACGGTATTCCTGCCGAGGCTCTGAACAGCGGCAATGATGCTACCGATGAAGTCATCATCCGCCGTCGCTGCGAGGCTGGCGATCTGAAGCTGCTGTATGTATCACCCGAGAAGCTGATCAGCGAGATTCCTTTCCTCTTCAGCAACATCAGGATATCGCTCTTTGCGGTAGACGAGGCGCATTGCATCAGCCAGTGGGGGCATGATTTCCGTCCGGAGTACAACCAGCTGGGTCTGCTCCGCGAGAAGTTCCCCAACGTCCCGGTGATGGCGCTCACGGCTACAGCCGATAAGATTACGCGCCAGGACATCATCCAGCAGCTGCATCTCAACGGCCAGACGTTCGTCAGCAGCTTCGACCGTCCTAACCTCAGTCTCTCCGTCCGTCAGGAGAGCACGAAGAAGGAGAAGCTGAAGTTCATCTACCGCTTCATCCAGAGCCATCGGGGCGATGCGGGTATCATCTATTGCCTGTCCCGCAAGAACACGGAGATGGTGGCAGAGGCACTGAAGGACCACGGTATCAATGCCGAGGCCTATCATGCCGGACTCTCCAGCGTGCAGCGTGCATCGGTGCAGGAGCGCTTCAAGATGGACCAGATTGATGTGGTATGTGCCACCATCGCCTTCGGAATGGGCATCGACAAGGGCAATGTGAGATGGGTGATTCATTATAACATGCCGAAGAGCATCGAGAGTTTCTATCAGGAGATAGGACGTGCCGGACGAGACGGCGATCCTGCCGATACCATTCTCTTCTATTCGATGGGCGACATCATCACCCTGCGCTCGTTCTGCGAGGAGAGCGGACAGCGGACGGTGAACCTGGAGAAGCTGCGAAGAATGGAGGAATATGCCGAATCACGTGTGTGCCGCCGCCGCATTCTCCTGAATTACTTCGGAGAGACATCGGCAAAGGACTGCGGTCACTGCGATGTTTGCAACAATCCTCCGCGTACTTTCGATGGTACGGTACTCACGCAGAAGGCGCTCAGTGCGATGGTGAGAGCCAGCGAGAAGATTGCCGTGGGCACGTGTATCGAGATTCTCAGGGGCATGCAGACGCCTGCCGTTGTCAGGAATCATTATAATGAGCTGAAGACGTTTGGCGTGGGCAAGGATGTGAGCGTGCGCGACTGGCAGGCTTATCTGCTGCAGATGTTGCAGATGGGTTTCTTCGAGGTGGCGTATAATGCGCATAACCAGATGAAGGTTACGCCATTGGGATGGAAGGTTCTCAAGGGCGAGCATCAGGTTTCGCTGGCGATCATGGAGAATGAAGAGCGGTCAACTCGTCCGCAAAAAGCCAATAGGTCAGCACGCGGCAACAGCATCCCTGTGGTTCATGCCGAGCGTGTTGTTTTCCAAGAAGAAATGTCGGGTGCAGAAGACAAGAATCTCTTTGAATATCTGCGCAAGATCAGGAAGAATCTAGCTGACGAGCAGGGTTATCCGCCATACATCGTCCTTTCCGACAAGAGTCTGCATGAGTTGACCAGGATGAAGCCAACCACCCTTGATGCCTTCGGTCTCATCAGCGGCATCGGTGAGTTCAAGGTGAAGAAGTATGGTGAAACATTCATCAAGGCTATCAGGAAATATACGGGAAGTTAGGAGTAAATTCATTCTCACACATAAGAAAAAAAAGAGGTAATCCATTCATCTGGGTTACCTCTTTTTTTATAATGAAATTGGAAGGAAACTTAGTTATTCACGCTACCTCCCACAATATCAAGCAATTCATTGGTAATGGCCTGTTGACGACTCTTGTTGTACTGCAAGTTGAGCTCACGAAGCAGTTCGTCGGCATTATCCGTAGCGGTCTGCATGGCAACCATGCGGGCAGCATGCTCACTCGCCTGACTATCCAGCAAGGCTGTGAAGAGCATGAGATGCAGCTGCTTAGGAATCAATACACCGAGAACGGTCTCCAAGTCTGGCTCCACGATGAAGTCATCGTTCAGAGGTTTAGCCTCTGAAGTCTTTCGTTCATTCTCCTCAGCCTGTTTCTTGCGTAGATACTCCTGCGCCTTAGCTGTAGCCACATTAGAGGTGAGATCTCTGTCGTTATCCCCTCCTATTGCCTCTGTGCTGAGGTCGATAGGCAGGAAGGTCTTGCGGGTCAGAATCTGCGAGCCGGCACTCTTGAAGTGGTGATAAATCATCTCCACCTTGTCGAGTTCGCCAGCCGCATACTGCTTGGCAAGATTACGGGCGATGTCGGCACATGCGCTTGAATTAGGATGATCGGCAAGATCCATGAAGTTGCCGCCAATCTTGAGTCCCAGCTTCTGTGCTTTCTCAGCCACCTTTCTTCCGATAGGATAAACCGTGATGTCGTCAATGCCCTGAGCCTTATACTCGTCGACCGTATGCATCATCATCTTGATGACGTTGGAATTGAATCCACCGCACAAGCTGCTGTTGGAACTGTAAACCACGAGAGCCACTCGCTTGGTTTCCTTGTGCTCCACCTGCAACTCATGGTCCACATTCGGAGTACTCACCAGGAAGCTCTTGAGGATATGTTCCAGCATATTCTCGTAAGGCAGCATGTTCTGTATAGCCACCTGTGCATGATGCAATTTGCTCGAAGCCACCATCTTCATGGCACTCGTAATCTTACGGGTACTGTTGACGCTGGCGATGCGAGTCTTAATCTCTTTTAACGACGGCATAGGCTATTACGCTTTATATTGTCCTGCAACATTAGCCATGGTCTCCTCGACAGCCTTAACGGCCTCGTCGGTGAGCTTACCATCGCCTAAAGTCTGAATCACATCGGCATGCTGGCTGCGCATAGCGTCGAGGAACTGATCCTGGCACTCGCGAACCTTGTTCATTGGCACGTCGTGCATCAAGCCGTGCACACCGCAATAGAGGATAGCCACCTGCTCGCCTACCGGCATTGGGCGGTACTGAGGCTGAACCAGCAACTGATCGTTCTTGCGACCACGGTCCAGTGTCATCGCTGTTACGGCATCCATATCGCTTGAGAACTTGGAGAAGGCCTCCAGCTCACGATACTGAGCCATATCAATCTTCAGTGTACCAGCCACCTTCTTCATACTCTTGATCTGGGCAGAACCACCTACACGGGATACGGAGATACCTACGTTGATAGCTGGTCGGAAACCCTGGTTGAAGAGGTCGGTCTCGAGGAAGATCTGACCGTCGGTGATGGAGATCACGTTGGTTGGGATGTATGCTGATACGTCACCAGCCTGTGTCTCAATGATAGGGAGGGCTGTCAAGGAACCGCCACCCTTTACCTTGCCCTTCATGCACTCAGGCAGGTCGTTCATCTGCTCTGCTACCTCCTGCTGGTCGTTGATACGAGCTGCACGCTCCAACAGACGAGAGTGGAGATAGAAGACATCTCCAGGGTAAGCCTCACGTCCTGATGGACGGCGGAGGATCAGGGATACCTCACGGTAAGCCACAGCCTGCTTACTCAGGTCATCGTATACGACGAGAGCTGAGAAACCGCGGTCGCGGAAATACTCACCGATGGCTGCACCGGCAAATGGTGCATAGTACTGCATCGCAGCTGGATCAGCAGCGGTAGCACTGACGATGATGGTATATGGCAGAGCGCCATGTTCCTTAAGGTTCTGTACCAATGCTGCAACGGTAGAAGCTTTCTGACCGATGGCTACATAGATACAATATACTGGCTTGCCTGCCTCGTAGAAGCTCTTCTGATTGATGATGGTATCCACTGCGATGGCAGTCTTACCGGTCTGGCGGTCGCCGATGATCAACTCACGCTGTCCACGACCGATAGGAATCATAGAGTCTACAGCCTTCAAACCTGTCTGAAGTGGTTCCTTCACTGGCTGGCGATAGATAACACCAGGGGCCTTGCGGTCCAATGGCATTTCGAAGGCATCAGTAAGGTCGATATCGCCGAGTCCGTCGATAGCCTGTCCCAGCGGGTTAACGACACGTCCCAGGAAGTTGTCGTTCACGCGGATGGAAGCGATACGATGTGTACGCTTCACGCTCTGTCCCTCCTTGATGCCAGCAGTAGGACCTAAGAGGACACAACCTACATTGTCTTCCTCCAAGTTCATGACAATCGCCATAGTGCCGTTCTCGAACTCAAGAAGTTCGTTAGCCTCTGCGTTACGGAGTCCGTAGATACGTGCCACACCATCGCTGACGGTGAGAACAGTACCGACCTCATCAAACTTTTCAGAGCTATTCACCTCCTGCAGTTGCTGCTGAAGAACTTCAGACACTTCACTTGGTTTAATTTTATCTGACATTGTTTTATACTTTGAAAATTGAACTTTGAGATTTGAACTTTATGATTACCTTTCAAGGGTATCATTCATTCCATCCCTTTTCGTTTTACTTTTTGAGCTGTGTCAGAATGTTGTTGAGCTTAGTCTTTACGCTCGCATCCATTCTGTAAGTATCATACTCAAGGATGAAACCGCCAATCAGTTCAGGGTTCACCTCGGTCTTGAACTCCACAGTACCTTTCGTTCTCTGCTCCACCATCTTGCGCATCTTATCCTCCGTAGAGGCGTCAACGGCAGTGGCGGTGATCAGCTTACCGCGGATGATGTTCTTCTGTTTCCTGTAAAGAGTGATATACGAAGCAGCCATGAATTGCAGGGTGCTCTCCCTATCCTCTTTCAAGACGAGAGCGATAAACTTCTTGCTCAGTTCCGTAGGCTCTTTGCCCAGGGCTGTGATGAGAAGTGCCTCTTTCTTGTCTTTGGAAAGCATAGGGTTGTCTATCGTAAATCTCAGTTCAGGCACGTCGATGTAGCTCTTGTAGAGCGTCTGCATCTCCTGGTACACCTGATCTTCGAGCTTCATGCCGGTAGCTGCCTTGATGAGAGCACGGGCATAACGCACCGATATTACACCTATATCCATAAGCTTTACTATTTGTTGTCAGAAGAAACCTCGTCCAGCAGTCGATTTATCATATCCATCTGTGCCTTGTCGTCAGAGAGCTTTGCCTTGAGCACCTTCTCAGCAATCTGAACAGAGAGTTCAGCCACCTGTCCACGGATTTCGCGGATGGCGTTCTGCTTCTCCGATTCAATCTGAGCCTTGGCGTCAGAGAGGAGTCGTGCTCCCTCTTCGCGAGCCTTGTCCTGTGCTTTCCCTACGATGGCGTCGCGTGTTTCGGCAGCCTCTCTGAGGATGGCAGCCTGCTTTTCGCGCGCTTCCTGCAAGATGGATTCACCTTCTTTTTGGATATTGGCAAGCTTCTCGTTGGCTTCGTGAGCCTTCTTCAGGCTTTCGTCGATGAACGCCTTACGGTCTTCTATCATCTTGGTGATGACTGGGAAACCAGCCTTTCTCAGGATGACGAAGACAATCAGAACAACGACTGTCATCCAAAAGAGCAAACCGCTATCAGGAATCAATAAATCCATATATACTGGTTAAAGTTTTACTTAAACGTTTTTATTTTAACTAACTCTAGAATAGTCTCTATCCTACCCCGGCTTCAGAATCCGGCAGAAACTCTGGAGGATATCCTTGATCCGGGGCTGATGATAGTGACATGATGAGATGATTACATAACGATTGCCAGGATGGCGATGATGACAGCGAAGAACGCAACACCCTCAACCAACGCAGCTGCGATAATCATAGAAGAACGGAGGTCGCCCATCTTCTCTGGCTGGCGTGCCATAGCATCCATAGCCTGGCCACCGATACGACCAATACCAATACCTGCGCCAATTGCGGCCAAACTTGCGCCGATTGCGGCACCTAACTTTGCGAGAGCATCTGCTGCTAATAAAAGTGATAACATAATCTTAATAATTTAAGTTGTTAATATTTTCTTTATTTATTATTTAATTGAAATTTTGCCTCTACATCAAATCATGAAGTTCAATGTTCAAACTTCTCATAAAGTTCAAAGTTCAAACTTCAAAGTTCAATGTATTAAGCTACTTCTGGCTCAGCCTCATGAGACTTTACATGAGCCAGCGAGATGAATACTGCACTCAGCATGGTAAATACCAATGCCTGAATGTAGCTTACCAATAATTCGAGGAGCATCATGAAGACACTCATCGCAATACTTACTACTGTCATACCCGTACCCGCCAGATAGTTGGTGAGGGCATCCTCACTGATGTTGAACATAATGAAGATGATTGCTGCAAAGGCAAGAGCGATTGCGTGACCAGCCATCATGTTGGCGAAGAGTCGGATAATCAAAGCCAACGGTTTCGTGAAGATACCGAAAAGCTCGATGAATGGCATCAATGGCACTGGAACCTTCAACCATGTTGGTACGTCTGGCCAGAAGATTTCCTTCCAGTATTCCTTAGTACCCGTGAGGTTGGTGATCAGGAAGGTCGTCACACCGAAGAATGCGGTGCAGGCGATATTACCTGTCAGGTTACCACCACCTGGAGGGAATGGTACGATACCCATGATATTGGCCACAAAGATGAAGAAGAAGCAAGTAAGCAGCCATGGTGCATACTTAGGGGCTTCCTTACCCAGTGTAGCCTTGATCACGTCGTCATATACCGACATGATGAACATGTGCATCAGTCCCACAAATCCCTTTGGTGCAGGATCATCTATCTTGTGCTTCCTGCACCAGCGTGCCGGTATCAGGATGCACAACAGCAGGATGATAGCATCGATGAAGAGCACACAGACGGTCTTCGTCAACGAGATGTCGAGAGGGCGAACCTCCTGACCTCCTATCTTCTCTACTATCTTGTTAGGATTCGTCTGTGCATCACCGTTCTTGATGACCAGGTTGAATGGTCCCGGACGGTCTCCGTTGGCATCCTTCTCTTCTGAGAATTCGCTGCTGCAGAAGACGTGCCAGCCCGTTGAGCTCTTCACGATGATAGGCAGATGAATCACTACGGGATGATCTCCCACCTTAGTGATATGCCATTCATAAGAATCCTTGATATGACCCCACAATATCTCTTTCACGTCGATGTTTTCCTTGGCTGATACCTGCACAGGTGCCAACGTGAAGAGCAGCATCGCCATCAAGAGGAATTGTTTGAGATGTTTCATATTCTTGATCTTACTTTTTGTTTAAATTATTCTTTTTCTCTACCCTTGAGAAGTAGATGCAGTCGAACACGAGAAGTACGACATAGAAAAGGGCGAAGATGGCGGTAAAGCCCAGAATATTCTGCTTGTCGCATACCAGCACATAGATGAGGAACACCAATGTACCGGCTACCATCTTGATGACCAGCGCCGCCATGTAGAACTTGGCGAGATTGGCTGGCGAAGACTTGGCGACTGCCTTCCATGCTTCACCGTAAGCTGTACTTGCAACGAGTGAGAATATCGCACTCACTACCAGCGGGTTAACCACCTGTGGCAGAATGTCGCTGCATAAGGCAGAAATCCTACAGGCCAAAAGGATGGCGAGCGCCATGAGTGCTGTCAGCCACAGAGAAATCTGCTTATACTTGATATTCGCCTGCCTGATAGTCTGCAAGCGCATCTTTTCTTCTTTTTCCATAATCTAAACTTCTACGCAGAGGCTTACTTCGTTTTTCTTACATTCCACGAATCCGCCCTTGATGTTCATAGCCTGCTTGCCTTCCCTGGTGGTATACTCTACCTTGCCCACTTCGAGCGAAGAGATGATAGGTGCGTGGTCTTTGAGAATCTCGAACGAGCCGATGGTTCCCGGAACCAGCACGCTTTCTACCTCACCCTGAAAGACTATCTTCTCGGGAGAAACTATCTTTAGCTGTAACATAAGCCGTGGATTTAAAGATTACGCCTGTGCTGCTGCGAGCAACTGCTTAGCCTTCTCCTTGGCATCCTCGATAGTACCTACGTTGAGGAAAGCCTGCTCTGGCAGGTCATCTACCTCACCGTCGAGGATGGCGTTGAAGCCCTTGATAGTCTCTTCGATAGGAACCATCACACCCTTCAGACCGGTAAACTGCTCGGCTACGGTGAATGGCTGACTCAGGAAACGCTGTACACGGCGTGCACGGTTCACGGTCAACTTATCCTCATCCGAAAGTTCATCCATACCGAGGATGGCGATGATATCCTGCAACTCGTTGTAACGCTGCAGCAACTGCTTTACTCGCTGTGCACAATCGTAGTGAGCCTTGCCCACAATCAGTGGGTCGAGGATACGAGAGGTTGAACCCAGTGGGTCTACAGCAGGATAGATACCGAGAGAGGCAATCTTACGGGAAAGCTCTGTGGTAGCATCCAGGTGGGTAAAGGTGGTAGCTGGAGCAGGGTCGGTCAAGTCGTCGGCAGGAACGTATACAGCCTGCACGGAAGTGATGGAACCGTTCTTGGTAGAAGTGATTCGCTCCTGCATGGCACCCATCTCAGAAGCCAGAGTAGGCTGATAACCTACGGCTGATGGCATACGGCCGAGCAACGCAGAAACCTCAGAACCTGCCTGGGTGAAACGGAAGATGTTGTCGATGAAGAACATGATATCTGCTGCCTCACCGTTCTTGCCTCCGTGGTCACGGAACTCCTCTGCTACGGTCAATCCTGAAAGTGCCACTGAAGCACGTGCCCCAGGTGGCTCGTTCATCTGTCCGTATACCAGGGTAGCCTGACTCTTTGCCAGCTCCTCAGGGTCTACGAGAGAAAGATCCCACTTACCTTCGTCCATTGCCTTTCTGAACTTCTCACCATACTTGATAACGCCAGACTCGAGCATGTCTCGAATCAAGTCGTTACCCTCACGGGTACGCTCACCTACACCTGCGAATACAGAGTATCCGTTGTGTCCCTTGGCAATGTTGTTGATCAACTCCATGATGAGCACCGTCTTACCTACACCGGCACCTCCGAAAAGTCCAATCTTACCACCCTTCATGTAAGGCTCGAGCAGGTCGATGACCTTGATACCGGTAGCAAGCATCTCCTTGTGGGTTGACAGTTCGTCAAACTTAGGAGCTTCGCGGTGGATAGGATAAGCGCCCTTCATGTCCAATTCTTTCATACCATCAATAGGCTGTCCGATGACGTTCATCATACGGCCCTTGATCTGCTCACCTGCCGGCATGACAATAGGATTGCCTGTAGAGACAACCTCCAAGCCACGCTGCAAGCCGTCGGTGTTGTCCATAGCAACGCAGCGCACTGTGTCCTCACCGATGTGCTGCTGCACCTCGATGACCAGTTCGCGTCCGTCTGGGCGTTTCACCTTCAGAGCTTCGTAGATTTTAGGAAGCACCTTCTCTGGATTCTCGCCCTTGGTATCGAAGTAAACGTCGATAACAGGACCGATAATCTGCGAGATGCGTCCGTTAATTTGTGACATAAGCTTTATTAATTTAAAGGATATTTTATATTATTTTTCTATTGTTCTATTCGCTCGAAATCAGGAATAGGAGTTGTTTCAGCTTCTTTCTTGATCAAGTAGATAGTGGGAACCTGCCCCGTGGCTTCTTCCCTGTTTTGCCCGGGAACTGACGAACCTCGCCCATGGCTCCGCTCTCTCAATTCCCGGCGGCAAAAGTAACAATAATTTATGAAAGCCGCAAATTTTTTTGTGGTTTTATACGGTTTTTATACCTTATTAAAACACATTTGTACCGTTTAAGACAATTTTCAAATTGGGAATCCTTCTTCCTGATACCCAACCGCCTTTTCGCGATACTCAACCCGTCTCTTTTAGATGCTCAACTCGTCGAGAACCTTGATGAGCTTGCGGTCGAACGGCTTGTCTGAACGGATGGCCTCTGAAAGCGGTACGTATACCACCTCGTTGTTGCGCACGCCGATCATCACGTTGCGCTGACCCTGCATGATTGCCTCGATGGCACCGCAACCGGTACGGCTGGCAAGGATGCGGTCACGGGCTGATGGACGGCCGCCACGCTGCAGGTGACCCAGGATAGATACACGTACGTCGAACTCAGGGAACTCCTTGCGCACACGGTCGGCATAGTAGAGCGCACCACACTTAGGACTCTCTGACACGATGACGATACAGCTCTTCTTTGACTTGCGGATACCACGCTCCATGAACTGTGCCAACTGGTCTACGTCGGTAGAGTCCTCTGGGATGATGGCAGCCTCTGCACCGCTGGCGATGGCTGAGTTCTGAGCCAGGAAGCCGGCATCTCGTCCCATCACTTCGATGAAGAAGATACGCTCGTGGCTCTGTGCAGTATCACGGATACGGTCCACGCACTCTACGATGGTGTTCATGGTTGTATCATATCCGATGGTATTGTCAGTGCCGTAGAGGTCGTTGTCGATGGTACCAGGCAATCCGATACAGCAGACATCAAACTCACTTGCGAAATTCATCGCTCCGGTAAGCGAACCGTTACCTCCGATGACAACGAGTGCATCTATTTCCTCTTTCTGGATATTCTCAAAAGCCTTCTGGCGTCCTTCCACGGTCATGAACTCCTTGGAACGGGCTGTCTTCAGCATCGTACCTCCGGTACCGATGATACCGCTCACGTTCTCTGTAGTGAATGGTACGATTTCATCATTGATGAGACCGTCATAGCCACGGTAAATACCTTTCACGTTGAATCCGTTGTAGATAGCCGAACGGGTCACAGCACGGATTGCTGCGTTCATACCTGGAGCATCACCTCCAGAAGTCAAAATTCCTATAGTCTTAATCTTTGCCATAACTATATTACCTTATTATATATATATGATAAATTTATTAATAGTTTATTTTTTCTGTTTTTCTCTTAGATACAATTGTCCTTTTCGTCTTCGGGATGCGTGTTTCCATCCCCTTTTTATTCTTCAGATATGGTTTAAATCATCAGGTACATGGTTCCGCCCATCAGGGTATGGGAGAGCCAGAGGATAGCGAGGCCTGCCACGCCACCCACGAGAGCCTTCCAGCCGATGTTGCGGAAGAACCATCCCATGTGCATGTGTTCCATCTTCATCAGGGCAAGGCCACTGATGGTTCCGATGCCCAATACATTGCCGCCTGCCATCACGCAGTAGGCTACTACCTGCCAGTAGAGTCCGTTGGTGCTGTAGGTAGGATCGAAGACCACGGAAGGGTCGCCCAGTCCCACTACGTCGTGCAGTGAGAAGAAGTTCATGGCGGTGGCAAAGTTGTCGAGCACGGTACTCAGTACGCCTGCAGCAATGCCGTGCAGCCATACGTTAGGGCGCTCCTCTCCCCCGTCCAGCAGGTTCATCAGGTCGTCGAAGGCGCCTGATTCCTTCACTACGCCAACAGCCATTATTATTCCCATCACGAAGAGAATCATCTGTATCACGCCATATTGCAGCACTCTAGGGGTGCGACGTTCCACCATCGCATCCATGTTCATGAGCTTGCGGTTGAAGATTTCGTTCACAATCCACAGGATGCTGAGCACGCACAATGCGCCCAGGAATGGACTGAGCTTGGTGATGTTATGGAATGTAGGGATAAACCAGAGTCCGCCGATACCCACGAAGAGCATCAGCTGTCTCTGCCATGCGTTGAGTCTTGTATCATCGCCTCTGAAAGGCATCACGATCCATTCGCTGTCTACCCTCTCCGGCAGCATGTGCATCATCATCGCCGTCGGGATGAGCCAGGCAGCGAGACAAGGGAGAAGCAGGGAGAAAGAGAAGACGGTGGCTGTGACGGCTCCGGAATTCCAGAGCACCAGTCCTTCAGGATTACCTATCACGGTGAGAGCTCCGCCACAGTTGGCAGCCAGGAGAATGGCACTGCCATAGATCATTCTCTGACGGCGGCTAGGTATGATGGCGTGCATCATAGTAAGCATCATCACGGTAGTGGTCAGGTTATCGAGGTTGATTGAAATCAGGAAAGTAACGATGGCGAGCGTCCATAGCATCTTCTTGCTGCTGCGGGTTCGCAACAGCTGTCTTACGAAGTCGAAGCAGCCATTGTTGTTGAGAATCTCCACGATGGTCATCGTAGCCAGCAGGAACAGCACGATTTCAGCTGCCCTGCCCACCCAAGGGAGGAAGATGTTGCGGGAGATGTAGTACTTGACAGTAGTGCTGGTGGAATCGGCGTCCCCAAGATGGAGAAACCTGGAATAGTCAGCCAGATGCTCGCTGGTAACGAAGTCCATACCAAAGCACACATAGAGAACCCATCCCACCGTTCCGGCAAAGATAGCCACGGCAGCACGGTTCACCTTGGTCACGTTCTCAGTTGCGATGAGCACGTAGGCCAGTATCAATATGGTAAGGATGACCAGCGTCATATTCTCTACTGTTAAATCATTATTTTCATAATTACTAATTCAATGGCAAAGGTAACAAATTATTTGATACAACAAGCATTTCGAATCTTTTTTTTAATGTATTTAACGCAAATTTCATATAAACGAAACAAAAAGCAGACTGTGTGCGCACAAAATGAAAGTAATCATTAATAGATGTATACATTATTTATAGTTAACGGCTCCATAAGGGAGAAAGCTGGCGAAAGGCATCCGGCAGAGAGGGAAAGAGAGCCTTTTTAGTTAAATATCATTAACAGAAGAAAGAAAAGTGGAGATAAACGCTTGTAAATCAAAGAAAATGAGTAATTTTGCAGCCGTTTTATATAATTCACATAAAGTCAAACTTTATTAAATTTAAATTTTTAATTAATTTTTATGTCAAATTTCAAGAACGTACAGCCACTCGACGACTTCAATTGGGAAGAGTTTGAGCAGGGTACAAACGCAGGCGTCAGCAAAGAGGACCTCGAGAAGGCCTATGACGAAACATTGAACAAGGTAACTGAGCACCAGGTAGTAGAGGGTACAGTAATCTCTGTTGATAAGAAAGAGGTTATCGTAAACATCGGCTACAAGAGCGACGGTATCATCCCAGCTTCTGAGTTCCGTTACAACCCAGACCTCAAGGTAGGCGACAAGGTTGAGGTTTATGTAGAGAACCAGGAGGACGTAAAGGGTCAGTTGGTACTCTCTCACAAGAAGGCTCGCCTCAGCAAGTCTTGGGAGCGTGTTAACGCTGCTCTCGAGAACGAGGAGATCATCCAGGGTTACATCAAGTGCCGCACTAAGGGCGGTATGATCGTTGACGTCTTCGGTATCGAGGCTTTCTTGCCAGGAAGCCAGATCGACGTTCATCCTATACGCGACTACGACGTATTCGTAGGCAAGACAATGGAGTTCAAGGTTGTAAAGATCAACCAGGAGTTCCGCAATGTCGTTGTATCTCACAAGGCTCTCATCGAGCAGGAGCTCGAGCAGCAGCGTAAGGAGATCATCGGCAAGCTCGAGAAGGGTCAGATCCTCGAGGGTACCGTTAAGAACATCACTACTTATGGTGTATTCGTTGACCTCGGCGGTGTTGACGGTTTGATCCACATCACAGACCTCTCTTGGGGCCGCGTAAGCGATCCACACGAGGTTGTATCTCTCGACCAGAAGATCAACGTTGTTATCCTCGACTTCGATGAGGAGAAGAAGCGTATCGCTCTCGGTTTGAAGCAGCTCACTCCACATCCATGGGATGCTCTCGATGAGAACCTCAAGGTAGGTGATCACGTGAAGGGTAAGGTAGTGGTTATGGCTGACTACGGTGCATTCGTTGAGATTGCTCCAGGTGTAGAGGGCTTGATCCACGTATCTGAGATGTCTTGGAGCCAGCACTTGCGTTCTGCTCAGGACTTCATGAAGGTAGGTGACGAGGTAGAGGCAGTTATCCTGACTCTCGACCGCGCTGAGCGCAAGATGAGCCTTGGTATCAAGCAGCTCAAGGAAGATCCATGGGAGGCTATCGAGACTAAGTATCCTGTTGGCAGCAAGCACACAGCTAAGGTTCGCAACTTCACTAACTTCGGTATCTTCGTAGAGCTCGAGGAAGGTGTTGATGGTTTGATCCACATCTCTGACCTCTCTTGGACAAAGAAGATCAAGCACCCATCAGAGTTCACAACAGTTGGTGCAACTCTCGATGTAGTAGTTCTCGAAATCGATAAGGAGAACCGTCGCTTGAGCCTTGGTCACAAGCAGTTGGAGAAGAACCCATGGGATGAGTATGAGAAAATCTACACTCCAGGTTCTGTTCACACTGGTAAGATCATCGAAATGATGGATAAGGGTGCTGTAGTTGCTCTCAACGAGGGTGGCGAAGGCTTCGCTACTCCAAAGCACCTCACAAAGGCTGACGGCTCAATGGCTAAGAAGGGCGAGGAGCTCGACTTCAAGGTAATTGAGTTCGTTAAGGAGACCAAGCGCATCATCCTCTCTCACTCTCGTACATTCGAGGAGGGTAAGGACGAGCCTATTTCTAAGCCAGCACGCAAGCACAACAACGGTGGCCGCAAGAGCGATGCTCCTACAATCAACAACGTAGCAGCTAGCACATCCCTCGGTGACATCGATGCTCTTGCTAAGCTCAAGGCTCAGATGGAAGGCAAGGCATAAGTTTGATGTACAAAATACACCAATAAGGGTTTGTTGTTTTACATTCCCTATTGTTAATAATTTTGTTTAATGGATTGCTTTTTCCCGGCTCTTCGTGAGAAGTGCCGGGATTTTTTTTGTTTATCCATCGGAGGATTGGTTTATTCATCGGATTACGCGGAGGACACTGATGCCTGAACCGCATTCAAAGGCGATTACGCACGGAGATTCATCGGAACATTCTTGCTATTTTTTTACTCACGCAGATTTCGCAGATAACGCAGATTTTACCCGTCCCGGCGGATTTCAAATCCGCCGTAAAAAAAAAGGTTCGACCTATGAAAACGGAGGATTTGTAATCCCCCTATAACAAATGAGCCAGAACTGATTACCGGGGATTGCAAATCCCCAGAACACAAAGGGGTTAGGACATTTTTTAACGACGGATTGCAAATCCGTCGAAACGCCTAACGAGAAAAAGCCCCCGATGCATCACGCACCAGGGGCTCAGAAATCTTTTAATTATGTTTCCTATCATTATATGAAAACTGTCGTATTTTTCAAATTACGGCAGTCTGTAATTCTTTAGCTATTGTCTTACTCTCTGTTGATTCTTTCCACCAATTCACCTGGTGTAAGTATCTCCATCTTTGAGAATCCGAACCACTTTTTGCCCAAGTCCTTGATAGATGCTCCTATATGATACACATCATCGTCTATACAAAGAAAACGGTCATGTGATAAACGGAATGTTTCAACATCAATCGGCGCATATTGAGCGTTATGACGCTCTATGTCAAGCTGGAACTGACGACTTATCTGCTGAGTATAGATGACCGCAGACACACCATTTTCTCTTTTATCGAGCAATGTCAATACTGTCTCGTCAACATAGTTGTCGATAAGGATAATACGTTTCTTCGCACTCTTAATCAAGTCAGACACGAAAGTATAGGCATCATAAACTTGCCCATTGTAGAACACACCCTGCTTCGGCTTTGCATTGCCCTCGTCCAATCTACGGAACACCTCGTCAATGCGTTTGTCTGTTTCCTGCTGATGTTGCTGCATTTCCAGTTGATGGTACTCCATTGTTGAAAGACGTTGGAAAACTTCTGCATTTGTCACCATGAAACGTCTCATTGCAACAAATGCATCCATAATTCGTATGCTTACACGAATTGCGGTTTCACTTCTAAGAACAGTGGAGAGCATAGCCACTCCCTGCTCCGTGAAAGCATATGAACGAACTGTTGAGTGCTTCAAACTATTGAACCGGTCGCAATTTGCGACCAGTTCAGCCATTTCCTCCTTAGTTAGTTGAAAACGGAAACGCTCAGGGAAACGTTCTATATTACGTTTTACAGCCTCGTTTAATCTTTTAGTTTCCACTCCATAAAGTTCAGCCAAGTCTCTGTCTATCATAATCTGCTTTCCACGAATAGACATTATTCGACTTTCTACAGGAGTGGTAACTACGACTTCATCATTTTGTAACTGGTCACAATTTGTGACCGGTTCTCCTTTATCTTGATGTTCGATATTTTCTGCCATATTTCTATCTTTATTTTTAAGGTTCGACCTATGAAACCGGGGGATTTGTAATCCCTCTATAACAAATGAGCCAGAACCGATTACCGGGGATTGCAAATCCCCAGAACACAAAGGGGTTAGAACATTTTTTGACGACGGATTGCAAATCCGTCGAAACGCCTAATGGAAAAAATGAGTTATACTGCGGATGAGGATGCTTCCGGATAAAAGCACCCACGTCTATTGTCTTAACGGTACCATCACTAAAGTGCAATTCAACCTTTAATGGCGCCACATATTTTGCAGAAACAACAAGCATAGCAACCTCCTTATTTTAACCTATCTCGCCTGCAAAGATAGGCTTTTATTTTGAAAGTGCAAAGAAAATGGGTGAAAATTTTCTAGAAATTCCAACCCAATATCGCCTTTTCGGGATAACCAGCCATCCTTCAAAATTATTTTTTCCACTTACGCCCCTAGGGGAGGAAGTGGAAAGAAACGTTGCCGGTTCAGCTATTTTTTGTTACTTTGCAGTAGATAAAAAGATAAAAAAAATAACAACTAGCAAAAGTATATGGAAAGAAATATCTTCAATAATTTTGATGCTCTAAAAGCTGAAAAATCACCAGCTTATATGATAGACTGGAAGGCTGAAAGAGCTCAGACGAATAGAATCATACAGTTTATACTGAGGATTCTGAAACTGAACAATATCTGTAGAGGGACTATCACAAAGAGGGCTGGAATGGGAAATGGGCAGATAGGAAGAATCCTGAAATGCGATGCTGATAAAGTGCTTCACCCAAACATGGCTAAACGTTTGGCTATCACCACTATCACGCTCATCCCTGACTTGAACAAACATGAGGCATTACGACATGAAACTACGAATAACACATGGCCTTATGCTGTATGCAGAATAGATGATACCGACCTACGGGAAAAGCTGAGAGCTGAGTTTATCGCAGCATTCGGAAACTTCGGATATTATCTGGTTGAAGAACTGGAGGATATGGATGAAGCGATGAAAGCATGTAATGATTTTTATCAATCATATACAAAATTAAATAACAAATGAATTATGATGACAACAAAAACAAATGACAATTCCGGAGGCACGGGATACAGTGCCGGGAACGACTTCACTATCAAGCCGCTCACTACTACAGTTGACATCAAACTGGTTCGCAGACTGATGGCAACATGGAAAACCAACGGACTTACGGATACCAATATCCGCAAAATCCTGCTGCTCTACTTCGGGGAACCGGCGTGGATGAATCTCGACAAAGTGTACGACCGGAACATGTTCGGTCAGATAGCTAAGGGAATGAACTTCCATTGCCGTCACAGCTTTATCGAGGCTATACTGAAAAGTACGGGATTCGGCTTCATCTGGAAGAATAAAAGGTGCTGTCATACCGAGCAGAATCTCATGGCTTTCTACTCTCCCATCTGGCATGTGGCGAAGGAAAATGAGGTGGAAAACGAGCAGGTTCCGACCGAAAACGAGCAAAACGGCTTCGGATTATATAATAATAATATATATTTAAAGAAAAATATAAAAAAGAAAGATAATAATATAATCGGAAGCCGTTTTGCTCAAAAAGCGAATCAGTACGATTCGTATTCAGCCGAACAGAAGAAGGTTATTGATGCCGCAGCCAAGGAACTTCTCACATATATCGGAACCAATCCGGACGCATACACCACCATTGTAGCACCAATCAATGAACAGACGTTGAAATTGATGCCGGAGCTCTTCGTCGACATGAAGGCAGCATGCCCGGTAACGATGGCTACTACACGGTTCTTCAACGCCTACCTCTACCCTTATTTGCAGGAGCACAGCGTTACGATGCTGAAGATTCTAAAGCTGGAATGGCGAAGTATCTGGATCAAGAATCTCATCCAAAAAGATTTCATGCAGAAGAAGATTTCGGCTGCCGTCAGCGATACCCGGCTCTACATGATGCAGCACGCTGCCGAGATGATGCGACAGAACCGACCTATCTCCGCCTACGAATACCAGGACAAGGCAACGGAACAGAGATTCTACGACGTCAGAAACAAAGACGGAACCATCAAGCAGATCCGAATACCGAATGAGGCACCGCCAAGACCTTCGGATTCCGCAGCATGGAACAAGTTTGCCAAGAAGTGGAACCAGTAGCCCAGGACATAGATAAGTTACGGATTGCACGGATTTATGACGCTAATGTAAGTAAAGCGACTATAATCACAGAAAAAAATCCGTGTAATCCGTGTAATCCGTGCCTAAAAACAACAATCATTAAACGCAAATTCAATATCAACCTATGAAACAAGAAGACTGTCAGAATGAGAAGCCACGATATTACGCTACCGACTTCCCCGAAATCAAGGAAAAGATTCCTGATGAAAAAAGAAAGCTCTATCTCGAGTACGAACAGCAGCACAACGGAATCGCCCAAAATGCTTCCGATGACATCGACGCCACAAACGAGAACTCCGGCAATCCCGAAGAGCAACCCGTAACCCTGAAAAACCTGCAGGCCATCACCACCGACGCCATCAAACAAATCACCAAGGGCGGACTCGACGTCCAGGTTACCTGCCCCAAATGCAGCAGCCGCCGCTGCTTCGTGAAAAGAAGCAACGGATACTTCCACTGCTGGAGATGCAACTGCAGCGGCATGCTCGAGGAGATGAAAGCCCTCAACCACCAGGAATCCTCACGCATCGACGGAGCCTACTACGCCAGAGCCAGCAAGCAGAAAGCCAACCAGCAGAAGGACAAGAACTACGTGCCCATGGTATCCAGCGACTACAAGGAAATCAACGAGGAGGTGCGCTCCTGGCTCTACCCCATCTACCCCCTGGAAAGCGACGAGGAACGCCAGCAGTTCCTGGAGCATTTCCACTCGCCCCAGCTCGCCATCACCTGTCCCAAGGCACGCCCACTGCTCCAGCCCAAGGAAATTGAAGCCCTGCAGAACCAGGTGAAGAGCTACATCCTGGCGATGAAACTGGACCCCGAAACGGTGAAGAAAGCGGGAGTGATGTGCGCCTACATGCACAAGAAAGCCGACGACGGGAAGAGCGAAGACCCTCACGGCATCACCCTCGTCCCAGCCATCGCCTACTGCAACTATCTGGACGGCAAGATCATCAACGTGAAATTCCGCTCCGTCGTCCTCAACCCCATCACCGGAGAATGGTCCAAGGACTTCGCACAGGAGTCGCCCACCAAGCCCTGCGCTCCCTACGGCATCGACAGCATCAACCCCATCCGTCCCGATGCCGAGCCCGTAAGCCAGCTCATCATCACCGAGGGCGAGAAGGACCGACTGACGCTGATGAGCTGCGGATTCCCCTACGTGCTGAGCATCGCCAACGGCGCCCAGACCAACATCGACGAGAGCCACGAGGCCTTCGAGGAATGGATAGCCCAGGTGGAGGAAATCATCATCTGCGGAGATACCGACCGACCCGGCAGAGGCATGGTGAAGGCGCTGCTCAACGCCTATACCGCACGCGCCAAGGTGGTGCATCTCTCCGGCAATCGCAAGGACATCAGCGACGTTTATGCCGACTTCGGAGCCAACGAGGTGAGGCGAATCATACAGGAGGCGGAAGACGTGGCGGCGCAGGACATCTACGACCTGCACCAGCACGAACCCGATATCCTGGAGGTGATGATGGGCAACTACGACAAGGGATATGACGTGGGCATGGGCATGCTCACCGACCGCATCTTCCACCCTACCTCCGACGGCGGACTCATCATCCTGACGGGCATCCCGAACTCCGGAAAGACTGATTTCCTGAACTGCATGATGGCTCATCTGATGTTCCAGCGCCAGAAGCGCGTGGCGTTCTTCTCCTTCGAAAAACCTGTCAAGGCGAAGCACGTCAGGGAGATAGCGAGGGTGGCACTGGGAGTGGAAGACACCGCCAGCATGGACCAGACGATGGAGGAGAGAGATGCCAGGGAGGTGAACAGCAAGGTTATCAGCTACCTGACGCAGCACATGGTGGATTTCGACACGAAGACGCGCCTGCCCGACAGCGACTACATCATAGCGATGGCTGAGCGCGACATGCGCAAGCACGGCCTCGACTTCCTGGTGATAGACCCCTACGTATTCATCGACATGACGGAGGGAGGCAGCCGAGCCACGGAGACGGAGAAGGTGAGGCTGATGCTGACGAAGCTGCAGGCATGGAGCCGTGCCCGACGGGTATGGACGATAGTGGTGGCTCATCCGAGAATCCAGTACAAGGACGGTCATGAGTCGTTTCCTCCGCTCGACATCTATTCCATTGCGGGCAGTGCGCAGTGGGCCAACCTCGCCGATTTCCTGTTCACGGTAAGGCGCATGAACAAGCCGGAAGAGGGCAAGTCGTATACCATCGTAGAAATGCTGAAGGTGAGAGACCAGGAGTTCTGCCAGCCTGGCAAGGTTTTGTATGTTCGCCAGCCGTGCGGCAGGTATGACGAGCGCGATTCGGAGGAAGACTGCATCGCCGAGCGCCTTCAGCGCAAGATACTGCCAAAGGATGTGGAGCCGTGGGCGGTATAGGGATCTTTTAAAACATTCTAGTTTCGCTAGTTCAGGAGTTAAAGGAGTTATCGCTCCCTACGGTCGCTGAGGAGTTAAGACAACAGTCTTTTGGACGTAGTTTTTAAACTGCAAGACATACGTCTTAACTCCTTAACTTCCTTTACTCCTTAACTTCCTGATATGCGAAAGTTCCGTAAAATCTATTGGAATTATGACGAACGAAGAATATCGCAATCTGAAACTGCAGGCCCACCAGCAGCTGGTGGAAGATTATCACTGGCTGATGAGTCAGAGTCCTGCGCAGTATACCTGGCGCTGTCCTCAGCGCTGGCTGATAGAACTGGTGTATAATGCCAATCAGGACCGTCCGGTAGACGAATGGCAGCGCGACATCCCGCTCACCCGTCTGTACCGTGACTTCTTCACACATATCGGCACGAAGCCCCCGAACCATCCCTCCACACAGCTGAGCAAGCTTCGCAACATGGAGCGCCGCCGCGACATCCAGCCCGACAGCATCACGCACTACTACATGCAGTTCATCGGCAAGCAGCTCAACTGCCACATCATCGAGAAGCTCCTTCATCGCATCATATAGGCATCATCGTTTTATCGGAAGCCTCCGGCAATGCATCCCGTAAACAAGCCTCTTTTGCCCCTCAAAAGCATCTCCCTACCAATTGAAACAAGCCTCTTTTGGAGTTGGTTTAAGCCTGAAATAAACGTTACGTAAGGCTTAAACCTACCTCAAAAGAGGCTTGTTTCAGATTCGATAACACTAGAATTTTACCACCTTTGCCACATGTCCCGCCCCACACAGAGACCGAGCTGCTCCCCAAAAATCTGCGAGAATAGAACCATGAATCAAAAACTCGACTAAAAATTTGGTGGTTTCACAGAAAACCCTTATCTTTGCTGCAAAAATAAATATTAAGTTATGGCACAGTTGACATTACAAATAGATAGTCCATCTTTGTTGGAGCAATTAAAGAACGTTCTCTCTCTTATGAAAGGCGTTAAAATAGTTTCGGACTCCCCTATCTCTGGGAGTGCTGCCTTGGAAGACGTCCCAAACGCAGAAACATTGGCTGCAATGAAAGAGGCAGAAAGTGGTCATGATGCAGGTGTAGTTCGGGTAGATAGCTTAGAAAGTTTCATGGCATCAATGGAGGAATAGAGCTCATGAAAGAAATTCGAAAGACCTCACAGTTCAAGAAAGATTATAAGCGTTTTAAGAATGATAAAGAATTTATAGCAACGCTTATGAGGATAGTTAAGCTTTTGGCAGAAGGTAATCAGATACCAGAAGAGTATAATCCTCACCCTTTGAAAGGTAACTGGAAGAACTTTATGGAATGCCATGTTGAGAATGACACACTTTTGATTTGGTTTGATAAAGAAAATGATACCATTGAATTAGTTCGTTTAGGTTCACATTCTGAGTTATTTGGTAAAGGACGTAAGCGCTAACCTATACAATTCCGTTTGTGTCTTGCTAGCTTTCATTGCGCCCTCTGGCACTATCTTTGCAATAACTTACTGAACTTGAACCACATGCGAAACTTGAGTATTTTACAACTCATTCAGCACGTCCTCCAATGGTTTAAGCTCTAGCTTTCCTTCACGATAGGACTTCAGCTCATGAAGGGCATTGTCGAAACCTGATAGAATTTCTTCTTTGGTCATGCAGGACTCTTCTTGAACCATACATGCCTCATCATTTTCATTCTGTGCTGCTTGTATATTTAATGTTGTCATACTACTCCTTGTAAAAATTTGTTTTCTAAATAACAAATATCACTTATTTCCTGCAAAAATACACAGAAGTTTTCAAAATACCAAATATTTCCTAGCAAATCGACAAAAAAATCATAGTTTCCTTTGATTTTCAACGAATCATTCATATTTCCACATCATTATAGAAATAATTGTAATCTCTACCCTCATTTGTAAACTTTTATCACAAAAAACAAGGATTTTATAACAACTTTAATAAAAACCTCATCAATACGAAAGAAAATTCGTAAAAACTTGTCTGTTTATCAAAAATTTAATATACCTTTGCACCAAGTATCAGTTTTTAAACCTTGAAGTTTATCTAAGCAGGCACTAATATAGGTGCGAAATCTGGTAAATGCAAGCTGACTATATACATTAAATAATAGCAGCTTACAACGGAATTAAGAAATGAAAAGCCTGCAAGAACGAACAGAACTAAGTATGGCAAAAAATCTAAAGGTAGGTATGCTCGTATGCGCCTCTATCCTGGCTGCAAATGCTGCATACGCTAACTACCCATCATCTAATGAGCTACTGACTGTTACACAACAAACAGGAAAGATTAAGGGAACCATCGTCGATTCCAAAACAGGAGAACCTGTCATTGGAGCAAGTGTGAAAGTAAAAGGCACCAAACTGGCTGCCGTAACCGACCTGAATGGTGAGTTTGAACTCAATACCCACGCCAACACTACCCTACAGATTTCGTATGTCGGATTCAAGGAGACTGAGGTGAAAGCCAGCAACGGCATGAAGATCTCACTGGAGGAAGACACCGAGTCGCTCGAAGAGGTTGTCGTAGTGGGATACGGCACTCAGAAGAAAGAGAGCCTCACTGGTGCCATGGCAAATATCAAGGGAGAAAAACTGAAAGACATCACATCTGCCACCGTTGAAAACATGCTCAACGGCAAGGTTTCGGGTGTGTATGTAGCTCCTGGTTCTGGTCGTCCTGGCTCTACGGGAGCCATTATTATCCGTGGACAGACTTCCATCAATGGTGCCACAGCTCCTCTCTGGGTTGTGGATGGAGTCATTGTGGGCAACAGTGCCGGCGACCTCAACCCTGACGACATCGAGACGATGACCGTATTGAAGGATGCAGCCTCAACAGCCATCTATGGTTCAGAGGGTGCCAACGGCGTCGTAGTAGTCACCACCAAGCAAGCCAAGCACGAAAAGATGTCTATCTCTCTGTCTGCCAAGGCCGGTCTGAGCACTTTGAACCGTGGCAACCTGGAGATGATGGACGGTGCGGAATTCTACGACTACTATAAGTCGTTCCAGAATGTGGAGTCAGTGAACTTCCCACGCTGGAACGAAGACCTGAGAAACTCCAACTTCGACTGGTTCAAGCTTGCCAAGAAGACCGGTTCCACCCAGGACTATAACCTGACCCTCAATGGTGGCAGCCAGAACATACAGTCAATGTTCACCCTGGGCTATTTCAAGGAAGAAGGTGCCGTCAAGGGTTATGACATGAACCGCTACAGCACCCGTATCAAGGTGGTTTACAAGCCTTACGAGTGGCTCACCATCAAGCCGAACATCAGCGGTTCACGCACCAACGACAAGGACAAGCAGTATAGCGTGGGCGCCATGTATTCCATGATGCCATGGGATAGCCCTTACGATGAGAACGGCAACCTGGTGCCAAACTACTATGACGGATGGGTGAACTCCAAGGCAACCAACTATCTGAACGACCTTGCCGCAGGCAACTACTCAACAAGTACCACCTACGACCTGTCTGGCGGATTGGATTTCGACATCAAGATAGCTCCTTGGCTCACATTCTCATCTGTCAACAACTACAGTTACTACAACAGCCAGACTCACGGCTACTACGATCCGAAGTCAAGTTCAGGCGAGGGAGTGAATGGCCGCACCACAGAGTACAACTATGTATCTACCCGCCGCTATACCAACCAGTTGCTCCGTTTCAAGAAGAGCTGGCGCAAGCACAACGTCAACGCTTTGCTCGCCTACGAGTTCAACGACTATGAAATGAAGTATACCGATGTGTATGCCACAGGATTCATCTCAGGATTCGAGGACTTCATGACAGCTGCCAAGCCGGAGATGGCCAACGGTTACCGCACGGCATGGGCAAAGCAGTCTTACTTCACACAGTGGCGTTACGACTACGACAGCCGCTACTACGGAGAGCTCTCATTGCGCCGTGACGGCCGTTCCAACTTCGGTTCCAACAACCGCTATGGCAACTTCTTCTCCGTAAGTGGAGCATGGAACATCAACAACGAGTCATGGTTCAAGGCAGACTGGGTAGACCAGCTCAAGCTGCGCGCCGCCTTCGGTTCTGTAGGTAATGTGCCTACCTCCCTCTATCCATCCTACTCTCTCTACTCAGTGGGTGCCACCTATAATGAGAATCCAGGTGCGCTCATCTCTCAGATAGGAAACAAGGACCTGACATGGGAGAAGACCTATACCACAGGCGTGGGTGTGGATGCCTCTTTCTGGCAGAACCGCCTGCATGCCACCCTCGACTACTACATCAAGAACACCAGCAACATCCTCTACCAGGTGCCTGTAACGGGACTGGTGGGCGTGACATCCATCTGGAAGAACATCGGCAAGATGCGCAACACCGGTATCGAGCTCACCGTTGGCGGAGACATCATCCGCACAAAGGACCTGACATGGAATGTTACAGCCAACATCTCCCACAACAGCAACGAACTGAGAGACCTCTACAAGCAGCGTGATGCCAACGGCAACTATGTAGTGAAGCCAGTGCTGATCAGCGACGGTACATCGATTGCAGGTACAGCACAGCGCATCCTTGAGATTGGCGAGCCTGTAGACACCTATTATATGAAGGAATGGGCTGGCGTTAACCCAGAGGACGGTAAGCCACAGTGGTATATGGACGATGCGAATGGCAACAAGGTGGTAACCGACAGCTATTCCAAGGCTTCATACTACAAGTGTGGCAAGGCATCTCCTGATGTATATGGCAGCTTCTCCACCTCTCTGTTCTACAAGAACTTCGACCTGCAGGCAAACTTCGGTTATTCACTTGGCGGCCAGATCTACAGCTACTATCGCCAGGAGTTCGACTCCGACGGAGCCTATGCCGGCGACCGCAACCAGATGAAGCTGCAGAAGGGCTGGAGCCGCTGGGAGAAGCCAGGCGACATCGCCACTCACCCACGTGCCATGTACAACAACCAGGACAAGGGTAACCTGGCATCATCACGCTATCTGGAAAGCTCAGACTACCTGAAGTTGCGCTCACTCACCCTGGGTTACAACTTCGATTTGAAGAAGTATGGCATCCAGACCCTGCGCCTCTCTGTATCAGGCGAGAACCTGTTTACCATCACCGACTATTCTGGCGTTGACCCAGAGTTGCCAGCAGGCACCAACGACAAGGGAGTGCTGAGCGTAACCAACACTGGAGGCACCTCTGTTTATCCAGCCGTACGCAAGTTTATGCTTGGTGTTAACTTAACATTCTAAATTCTTGACAACAATGAAAATGAATAAAAGTATATTGATGCTCATGCTTGGCGCAACCCTCCTGGGTTCTTGCGACATTGAGCGTTTCCCGACCTACAGCATGTCGGACGAACAGATAAAGAACAATCCTGCGAGCAACCTCGATGCCTTGCTCAACGGTATGTATGCTCAGCTCAAGAGCTGGTCTGACCCTATGCACCGTTGCGGAGAGTATGCAGGTGACAACATGGTGATCCGTGGTTCTTCAACCGATGCCTTCTTCGAGTTCATCACCTATTCACGCACACCGAACAACTATCGTCTGCAGAGCTTCTGGGACTCAGGCTACAAGGCCATCGCACAGGCTTCCAACATCATCAACATGATAAATGAGGGACAAAGCACCGAAATCGACAACTCACTCGGCGAATGCTACTACGTGCGTGGCATGATGTATTTCTACCTCTGCCGTGCCTACGGTCGTCCTTACTACCAGGCACCGGAGAAGAACCTGGGTGTGCCTATCGTAAACGGTACCCCAGACAACATCCTCGACCTGCAGCTCGGCGACCGTGCCACCGTGCAGCAGACCTACGAGCAGGCCATCAACGACCTGAAGAAGGCAGAGCAGCTGCTCAGCACGAACCGTGGTCCAGCCTACGCATCAAAGGCAGCAGCCCAGGCGATGCTCTCACGCATCTATCTCTATATGAGCGGCACCTACGAGAACCCTAACCGGGAGTATGCACAGCTAGCCGTTGACTATTCCAACAAGGTAATCGGAAACAGCGACTACTCTCTGCTTCCACGCGAGGAGTTCATGATGTACAACACCATCGTTCCTGAGAACAACAAGGAGGACATCTTCGTGGTGAAGCGCGTGGCTTCTGAATACTCAGGCTATGACCACTACTATGGAATCGGCGGTATGTATTCCAACATCGGTGGCATGGGATGGGGAGAGATGTACGCCAGCGAGAAATACATCGACCTGCTCAACGAGACGGGCCGCAACGACTGGCGTCCTGCATCAAAGAAGATCGTAGATGCACGTGCCAACTTCATCGAGCCTACATACACCGAAGACAACAAGGAAGTGTTCCGCTTCGTATATGTGGGCAGCGACGGCAACAAGCACTATGCCCAGTTCGACACCAAGCACAATGGCGACAAGGTATCCTGCACCGACAAGAACGGCAACTCCTACGACCTCACTCTGGTCAGTGCCGACGACGAGTACTATACCATCAACTATAATGGCACAGAGTATCAGGGCATGCTCGACAACTACATCACCGTGAACCGTGAGTATCCACAGTTCTACATCGTGAAGTGTTCGCGCGAGGGTGAGGACTCTCAGCTTCACTCACCGGTCATCAGCCGTCTGGGCGAGATTTACCTCAACCGTGCAGAGGCATACGCCAAGCTCGGCGAATATGACAAGGCGCTCACCGACCTCAACACCATCCGCAACCGCTCCATCGTAAACGGTGGTTATCCAGCAGGTAAGCTCAACGCCGGCAACGCCTTCGAACTGATTGACAAGGAGCGCCAGCTGGAACTTGCCTACCAGGCAGAGCGCAGCTATGACGTGTTCCGCAACGGTCACTCGCTGACACGCGACTACCCAGGTCCTCACAACCAGCACGAGGAGGTGAAGGCATCTGACTATCGCGTAACATACTATATCCCTCAGAATGCCATCAACGCATATCCAGGCACTCTTACCCAGAACCCTACCGACAACAGCGGTGTGATTCTGAAGTAACCCACTGAAGGGATAACAGAAAACATCTGTTTCAAATAAAACGAAATGAATAACATCTATAGAAAAATGTACGTTGGCAATGCATTGGCAGTGGCTGTAAGCCTGCCTATGGTTGCCAACGCTACTAACGAAACTCCGTCTGCTTCGACAGCCATCACAGCACAGGCTGCGCAGGCAGACGGCGTGCAGATTCTTAGAATCAACCCAACAACCGTAGAACTCTGCTTCGCCAACCACCGCAGAGTGGCAGTTGACTTCTACGGCGAGAACATCTTCAGAATCTTTGAAGACCACAACGGTGGCGTGATGAGAGACCCGGAAGCAAAGCCTGAGGCTCACATCCTGGTGGACAACCCACGCACCAAGGTGGGCAGCCTGCAGATTACTGAGCAGGGCGATGAAATCACCCTCGCCAGCAGCAAGGCAAAGGTTATATTCAACAAGACCACCGGACTGTTCAGGATTGTAAACGCCGAGAACGGCAAGACCGTGGCTACCCAGAGCGCACCATCCACCTTCACTCCGGAGAAGGTGACGCTCACCCTCCAGGAGCAGCCAGACGAATACTACTTCGGCGGTGGCGTGCAGAACGGACGCTTCTCTCACAAGGGAGAAAAGATTGAAATCGTGAACACCAACAACTGGGTGGATGGCGGCGTGGCTTCACCTGCCCCATTCTACTGGTCTACAGCAGGCTATGGCTTCATGTGGTACACCTTCAAGCCGGGACTCTATGACTTCGGTTCCACCCAGAAGGGCAGCGTGAAGCTATCCCACGAATCGAAGAACCTCGACGTATTCTTCATGGTGGGCGAAAAGCCTACCGACCTGCTGGGCGAATACTATCAGCTGACGGGCAACCCGGTGCTGCTGCCTAAGTTCGGTTTCTACGAGGGACACCTCAATGCCTACAACCGTGACTACTGGAAAGAGGCAGACAAGGGTCGAACCATGACCTTCGAGGACGGCAAGAGCTACAAGGAGAGTGCCAGCGACAAGACGGGCATCAAGGAGTCGCTCAATGGCGAGAAGAACAACTATCAGTTCTCTGCCCGAGCTGCCATCGACCGCTACGTGAACCACGACATGCCTCTGGGATGGTTCCTGCCTAACGATGGATACGGAGCCGGTTATGGCCAGGAATCAACCCTCGACGGCAACATTGAGAACCTGAAGCAGTTTGGCGACTATGCCCGCAAGCACGGCGTGGAGATTGGTCTCTGGACCCAGTCAGACCTTCACCCTAAGGACAGCATCGAGGCACTGTTGCAGCGCGACATTGTGAAAGAGGTGGGCACCGCAGGAGTGAGAGTGCTCAAGACCGACGTGGCATGGGTGGGCGACGGCTACTCCTTCGGACTCAACGGCGTGAGCGACGTGGCGCAGATCATGCCTTACTATGGCAACAATGCACGCCCATTCATCATCTCTCTCGACGGATGGGCAGGCACACAGCGATATGCATCCATCTGGTCGGGCGACCAGACGGGTGGCGACTGGGAATACATCCGTTTCCATATCCCTACCTTCATCGGCGCAGGTCTTTCCGGTCTCTCCAACATCACCTCCGACCTGGACGGTATCTTTGGCGGAAAGAACCCAATCATGAACATGCGTGAGTTTGAATGGAAGACCTTCACTGCGATGGGACTCAACATGGACGGCTGGGGCTCCAATGCCAAGTATCCGTTCATCCTCGGCGAACCATCAGCATCCGTCAACAGAACTTACCTCAAGCTGAAGTCAGAACTGATGCCATACATCTACACCGCAGCCCAGGAGGCTGTGACCGGCAAGCCGTTGATGAGAGCGATGTTCCTCGACGACCCGAACCCTTACACCCTGGGCAAGGCTACGGAATATCAGTTTATGTGCGGTCCTTACTTCCTCGTGGCTCCTATCTACAAGGAGACCAGGATGGACAAGCAGGGCAACGACATACGTAACGGCATCTATCTGCCAGAGGGAGAATGGGTGGATTACTTCAACGGAAAGGTATACCAGGGCGGAAGAATCATCAACGAGTTTGATGCGCCTTACTGGAAACTGCCTGTGTTCGTGAAGAGAGGGGCCATCATTCCGATGGTGAACCCTAACAACAACGTTTCGCAGATAGACAACACCAACCGCATCTTCGAGCTTTATCCATACGGAGAGTCTGACTACAGTCTCTATGATGATGATGGCAAGACCGAGCTCTACCGCATCGGTGAGCACGCCACAACCCACATCCACTCCTCATTGGTTAAAGACCGCCTCACCGTCAATATCGACAAGACCGAAGGCAACTTTGCCGGACAGGAGAAGAACCAGTCTACAGAGATTCGCATCAACGTGAGCCAGGCTCCCAAGAAGCTGGTTGCCAAGATGGGTGGAAAGACTGTGAAACTGACCGAGGTGAGCACGATGGAGGCTCTACGCTCCACAGAGAACGCCTGGTTCTACGACAAGGCTCCACAGTTCAACCGCTTTGCCACCAAAGGCAGCGACTTCGAGAAAGTGGACATCACAAAGAACCCGATGGTATGCATCCATCTGGCAAAAACCGACGTGACTGCCAATGCCATCGAGCTTCGCATGGACGGCTACCAGTTCGACAACAGCGATGCCCTGCTCAAATCAGCAGGTGCACTGAACGCCCCTCAAGCTAGCCTGAAGGACGCAGAGGGCGCCAACACGGCGTTCACCATCACTGCAGCATGGGACAAACAGGCAAACGCCGACTATTATGAAGTGAAGATTGACGGTATGCTCCACTCCACCATCCGCAGCACTGAATTCACCATCGAGAATCTGAAACCAGAAACCGAGTATGACATACAGGTGAGAGCGGTGAACAAGGACGGGGCATCAGAGTGGACCTCCCTGAAGGGACGCACCATCAAGGACCCTCTCGACGAGGCAATCCGTGACATCACAGCCACCAACTCCACCCCAGACTGGGAAGGACTGGAGGTAGCCAAGATGTTCGACTTCAACGAGAAGAACTACTGGCACACCGACTACTACAAGAAGGAAGGCGTATTGCCATTCGACATGACGATGAACCTGCATGGCATCGCCAAGCTCGACAGGATTCAGTATCTGCCAAGCTCAGAGCGTGACAGTCACGGACAGATTTACAAGGGACGCATCGCAACAAGTTTCGATGGCAGCAACTGGACTGAGAACGGCACCTTCGAGTGGAACAAGGACGGGGGTGTAAAGGAATACAAGTTCAAGGGTGAGCCAGAGGCACAGTATGTGAAGATGACCGTTGAGGAGACCAAAGGCGGACAGGCGTCAGGTACTGAGTTGTATGTATTCAAGACCCCAGGCAGCAAGATGAAGAAGCCGGGCGACATCAACAACGATAACCGCATCGATGAGAACGACTTCACTTCCTATCTCAACTATTGCGGTCTGCGGAAGGGCGACAAGGACTTCGAGGGCTATGTAAGCAATGGCGACATCAACCGCAACGGCTTGATTGATGCCTACGACATCTCGGTGGTTGCCACCCAGTTGAAGAGCGGTGTAAGCAGCAAGCAGGTGGCTCCTGTTGCAGGCAGCATCTCGCTCGTAGCCGACAAGAAGGCATACCAGGCAGGCGACGTCATCACCCTCACCGTGAAGGGCAAGGATCTCGTATCTCTCAATGCCCTGAGCTTTGCCTTGCCATACAATGCCACCGACTTCGAGTTCATCGGCATTGACGTCAAGGATATGGGCAAGATGGAGAACATCTCCAAGGACCGCCTCCACTCTGACGGCAGCAAGCTGATCTACCCTACCTTCGTCAACATCGGTGAACAGCCTGCGGTAGAAGGCACCCACGACCTCTTCACCATCAAGTTGAAGACCAGGAAGGCATGCAAGCCATCATTCAAGTTCAGCAACCTGATGATGGTAGATAAGTTCTTGCGAGTAAAGAGCGAGAAATAAAAAAGTATAGTATATCATAAAGAAAAACCGTCTGTGGACATCCGATTTGCCCACAGGCGGTTTTCTTTTTCAAAACAACCCCGATGACAACCCTTGCTGCAACCCTCTACCTATTGCAAAAACCGGAAAAATGTTGTATCTTTGCATCAGAAATAAAAAGAAAGAAACACACAAAAGTATAAACAATTTTAATTGACATAGTTATGGAATACACAGAACAGGAAAACGAGAAGATGCAGAAGATGCTACTCTCACCCCACTTCGCCCTCGGGGAATTCACCAAATCGGGCACGGCCATCAAACATGGCGTTGATAACACACCACACGACATCATCGTGGTAGTGAGACTCACCACGCTCTGCGAGAAGATCCTGGAGCCTCTTCGCCGACAGTTCGGAGCTATCCGCATCACCAGCGGTTACAGGTGCCACCTGCTCAATCTGCAGGTGGGAGGAGCTATAGGAAGTCAGCACGAACTGGGCGAGGCTGCAGACATCTTCGTCACCAACAGCGAGGTGCTGCTCAAGTACATGGAATTCATCCGGAAGAACTGCGACTTCGACCAGATGATTCTCGAACCGCGCGGACAACCACAGAAGCGCTGGCTGCACGTCAGCTATACCATGCGACGACCCAACCGGCATCAGACACTGAAATAACCAAACATTTCAAATCATCTAATACTATGAAAAAAGACACCATCAAGACCATCATCAAAATCGCCGCAGCTATCCTCACTGCCATCGCAACCTCACTGGGGTTGACCAACTGCATGAGCTAAGCCGACGACTGATATGGAAAACAGTAAAACAGCCCAGGGCTGCGAAAAAGAACAAGTCCTGGGCTGAAAAAGAAAGAAAAACACATTTTTATTTTAACCTTTTAAATTTTTAATACTATGAGCGTAAAGTACAGAAAAGTAGTTAACAACCGCAAGAACTCCAAGACCAAAGGTAAGGTCTATGGACGAGCAGTAGTAGACGGTGTTATTGACACCAAGGAGATTGCTGGCAAGATCAACAAGCGATGCACCCTGACCGAGCCAGACATCATCGCAGTGATCAATGCCCTGGAAACCGAGATCGGCTACGGCCTCTCCGACGGCAAGCGAGTGGTGCTCGACGGCTTCGGTTCCTTCAAGGTGGGTCTCACCACCACCCCAGCCGACAGTGCCAAGAAGTTCACCAGTGCCAACATCAAGGGCATGCACGTCATCTTCCTGCCTGCCACCGAGATGGAACAGGGCAAGCGCGTGAAGAACATGCTGAAAGGCGTGAAGGCTGAGGAGATGACCGAGTACACGGGTCTCGACAACAGCAAGGCCACCGATCCAGGCAAGACTGACCCTGGCAAGACTGACCCGGGCAGCACCGATCCGGGCAATACTGACTCTGGCAAGACTGACTCAGGAGACGTAGGATTGTAAAAAGAATCCTACACCCAGAGAAGCTTGAAGGATTCCAGCGGGAATCATCCTAAAGCCCTGAAGAGGGAAAGCATTGATTACAAGATGCTTTTCCCGCCTTCAGGGCACTTCTTTATCCAAAAAACGAACAGATATATTCATTTTCACTGTTAACTTGTTAAATAAAATGAAAAATATTTGGCATTATCAAGTTTTCATCGTATCTTTGCCAACGGATTTATATATCAGTTATTGACAATAAAAGTTCTAACAGAATGAAAATAAAGGTTTTATCTCAATTTATAATTGCATCTCTCACTGCTGCCAGCACCCTCTCGCTGACATCATGCTTCAAGGATGAGCCTCTCAATGCCGAATGCGACATTGAACAGGCTTTCATTGCTACCAACGGACAGTGGGAAAACTGTTTCCTCAACGCCACTGATACTCTCAAGAACGTGATGTCAACAGACCAGGAAATCAGCTTCCTCGTGAAACGTGGCACCGACCTCAGCCACTTCGCCCCGAAGTTCAACCTCACTCCAGGCGCTACCCTATCGCCGGCCAACGGTTCGGAACAGGATTTCACCAACGGTCCGGTCATCTACACCGTTACATCGGAAGATGGCAAATGGAAACGCCAGTATAAGGTGAGCTTCACCTTCCCGCCCGTTATCTACGAAGAGATGAAGTACGACTTTGAAAACTTCTTCCTCAACGAAAACAAGCCTATACACAGATATTATGTATGGAGCGACAAGAACGATGATGGTACGCTGGCCAACAACTGGGCCACCGGAAACCCGGGCTTCAACATGAGCAAGGGTTCGGCAAAACCGGATGAATACCCTACCGTGCCCGTGAAAGAAGGCTACGACGGCGCCTGCGTGAAACTCACCACCTGCGACACCGGAAGCTTCGGTTCGATGGCCAAGATGCCTATCGCTGCCGGCAACCTCTTTATAGGTAAATTCGATGCTAGCCAGGCACTGAAGGATGCCATGAAGGCTACCCAGTTTGGAGTGCCGGTAAGTTTCAAGCCTACCAAGTTCAGCGGCTACTATAAATACAAGCGCGGAGATGTGTTCACCGACCGGCAGAAGAAGGTGGTGGAAGGCAAGAAAGACTACGGTACCATCTATGCCGTGTTCTATGACAACCACGACGAGGAGGGCAACAGCATCGTGCTCTATGGCGACAATGTGCAGACCAGCCCGCAGGTAGTGGCACTCGCCATCGTGCCTGATATCGACGACACGCCAGAGTGGACCCACTTCGACCTCAACTTTGTATACAGGAAGGAGGTGGACTTGCAGAAGCTCAAGAACATGGGCTACAGCATGGCCATCGTCAGTTCATCAAGCGTAGAAGGCGCCTCGTTCATGGGAGCCATCGGAAGTACTCTGTGGGTGGACAAGTTCCGCATCACCTGCGAAAAAGAATAAGAAGATCTACAAAAAAAGAAGACAAGACGAAGATTTACAAAAAAGAAGACAAGACAATGAAAAAGTCATTCATCATATCAGCCGTTGCCCTATCCCTATGTTCTACCCAGGCATGGGGACAGAAGTTGGGAGAACTGCTCCACAACTTCACCTATCAGGCACGCATCGGCTACAACCTGGGTGGCACTGCCCCTATCGGCATGCCTGCCACCATCCGCACCCTGCACAGCTATTCGCTGCGCCCTAACCTGCTGCTCGGCATCGATGCCCACTATCCCCTGGACAACAAGTGGGGACTGATGTTCGGCCTCCACTTCGAAGGCAAGGGAATGAAGACGGATGCGGGAGTGAAGAACTACCACATGACCATGGTGAAAGGTGGTGAGCAGCTGGAGGGCATGTTCACGGGCAACGTGATAACTAAGGTTGACCAAAGCCTTGCCACTATCCCAGTACAAGCCACTTACGACGTCACCGAGAAGCTTCGCCTGAAGCTGGGTCCTTACTTCTCTTATGTCACCGCACATAAGTTTGAGGGCAATGCCTACGACGGTTATCTGCGCCAGGGCGACCCTACGGGACCTAAGGTTGAGCTGGGCCATGAGGACGGAGAGCGTGGCGAATACGACTTCTCAAGCGATATGCGCAACTGGCAGTTTGGCATCGATGTGGGTGCCGACTGGTATTTCTCGAAGCGCTGGGGTGCCTACGTGGGCCTTACCTGGGGCTTGACGGAAGTATTCAAGAAAGACTTCCACGTGATAGAGCAACCGATGTATCCTATCTACGGCACCATCGGACTGAGCTATCAGCTGAAATAAATCGAGCTATCAGCTGAAATAAGGAAATTAACTCTAGAATCTCTATATATAATAATGTATAGGAAAGGAAAATTATATCAAAATAAAAGAAAGGAAAAATTATGAAGAAGATTTTTACTTTAGTAGCAGCAGCGCTCTGCTCTATGTCAATGATGGCAAAGGAGTATACCTGCCCTCTCGTAGTTAACATGATGGGAACGGACATGCCAGTGGGCGACGTGAAGGTGAACGTAGATGAGCAGGGAGAAGGCAAATATACCATGAGTCTGCTCAACTTCAAGATGAACGATTACATGCAGATTGGCAACATCGTTATCAAGGACGTAGAGGCAACAAAGTGTGGCAACGTCATCATGCTCAATGCAGCAAAGGACATCCAGATTACTGAGGGTGACGACAAGAACGTAGAATGGATGGGACCAGGTCTCGGCAACGTGAACATCATCTTCAAGGGAGAACTGAAGGGCGACAATTTCAACGCCTACCTCAATATTCCATTGGCTGGCGGCATGATTGTCGGCGTGAAACTCGGCAAAAATTGCAATGAGATGGGTCAGTTGCCAAACGCCGGTTTCGAGAAATTCCACGAGGCATCTTACAACGACGCCAAGAGTCAGGAGCCTAACGGATGGCACTCATTCATGAGTTCTACCGGCAGCATGGCAAGCATGGTTTCATCACCTGTACATACCTACGAATCTACAGAGGTGCGCGAGAACGCAGCAGAAGACAACAAGCAGTGTGTAAAGATAGTTTCTACTCCAGTGAAGGTGGGTCCAATTGTTGCAGCTTCTGCCAACGGTACCATCACCACCGGTCGTCTGAAGGCAGGCAGCATGACTCCAACCAGTAAGGACAACTGCTCATTCCTGGATTTCACCTCAAAAGATGTTGATGCCAACGGCGATCCATTCTATGCAGTGCTCAACAACAAACCTGACGCCATGAAGGTATGGGTGAAGTTCAAGGCTGGCGATGGCAACAAGAATCCTAAGGCTACCATCAGCGCCCTCTTGACAAACGGCAATTATGCTCAGGATCCAGAGGATGACAAGTATGCATCCAATATCATCGGCCGTGCCCAGAACTCTTCTATCGAGAGCAAGGACGAGTGGCAGGAGATTACCATCCCATTCACCTACGATAATGAGAATGAAATGCCTAAGGCAGCCCTCGTAACCATGTCAACCTGCGCTGTACCTAGCGGCGGCAGCAAGAGCGAGACCAACCCAGACGTATTGTATGTGGACGATGTGGAAATGGTTTACAATGCTGATGTAAAGAAGGTTACCATGGACGGTGAGGACATTACAAATAAGTTTGATGAAGCCGGCGAGTTGGAGATTGAAGGCTACAATAAGAATTTGGATATCAACAACTTCCAGTTGGAGGCTATCGGTGCCGGTGCCTACGTTACCAAGAAGATTACCACTGATGGTTTTGATACCTACGTAAGTCTAACCGTTACATCTAACGACTTGAAGACTTGCGTAACCCGCACCATCACCCTCAAGGGCTATACCACTGGCATCAAGAACGTTGAGACCCTCACCCTGCCAAACGGCGTGAAGGCTATCTACAACACGGCTGGTCAGCAGGTTACAGACATGCAGAGTGGTCAGGTTTACATCGTGAAGTACACCAATGGTGAAACCAAGAAGATGATTAAGAAGTAAATGAAAAATCCCCAGCCATCAAATGAATGATAGCTGGGGATTTTTTGCTTTTTATAAGTTATTCTTCTTGTTTCCAAAAGCTGGATGGGTTCTTTCTCATATCCCAAATATCTACGAAATGAACTTCATCCATCTTTTCGAGATAATAATAAATCAACTTAAAATTATTCATGAAATTAGCGCCTCGCAGCTGGTATGGAAAATCAGGAGCACCATTAAAAGGCGGCCTTCCTTCTGGAAAGACCTCCAAAAAACTCTTGATCTTATCAATTTCCGTCATCCATCTACGAGCCGTTTTTCTACCATAAGCCTCATAAGCTTCTTCAACATACTCATGAAGTTTCTGTTCGAAAAGAGGGTGAATGATTACTTTAGCCATGGGAAATCCTGATAAAGACGTTCTTTAAAATCATCGTATGGCTCCCACTTCGTTGGATCATCCGCAATGGTTTTACAATACTCAATGCTCTCCATCAAACTCTCCCAGGAGAAATGATTACCCAACTCCGGAATTTCATCTAAAACCTCTTTATGATTCTCGAAACCACTCATCGGCATAGGCACAGCATGCTCCATCACCGAAACACGATGAGTTGGCGTAGGCTCAGCTACCATATCCTCACCCTCATGCAAATCTATATGATATTTTTTTTCTTTCATAATAGTATGCTTTTAATTAACCTTGCAAATATACGAAGAAATATAATAATATGCAAGATTTTGAGGAATTATTTAATCATTCTTGAGGAATTTTCTATTTTCCGGGCATAAAAAAAGATTGCATCAGCGGAAATACTTCCAACCAATGCAATCTTCAGTTTTCT
>ERZ791902.118-NODE-118-length-64600-cov-109.025951_pt1 | contig 64600 bp, 72 predicted proteins | sample MGYA00510149_ERZ791902 | MGnify/ENA primary metagenome ERZ791902 (study PRJEB30046, sample SAMN00792060) | human gut metagenome | study: EMG produced TPA metagenomics assembly of the A metagenome-wide association study of gut microbiota in type 2...
AATATACAGAAACACACAAAAAAAGGGTGCGTCACAGACTTATGACACACCCTCTCCTATATAAACATTATTTCCGATAATAGCACGTGTTTGCATACCAGGATGCTTCTTACCGACAAGAACCATTGGAAGTACCGTGCAATTTTCGCCAAGTGTATGTTCCATGATGTGTCGAAATCCAGGATGAATCAAATGCAATCCCTTTCCTGCACAATTAACACCAATGTAGAGAGAATATTTCAATCGAGTACGGCGATAGAAGAATCGCCACCAATGTTTTTTGAGGAAATCGATAATAGATAATTTACCCAACTGTGCCTTGTTATAATAGTACTCATAGTGGCGTAAACAAACTATCAGTTTTACAATTGGGTAAAACTCACTACCTTTCAACCATAACACAAAGAGATTACGATGTCTTATGAAATTTAAGTCTGCATCTATATACTCTTTTATATCTGTCTTCTTTAAAATCATATCATCTCAACTTTGATAAATAACCTAGGAATTTAACCATTCTTGGAAAACGATATCGATGACCATCAACAACTATCAATCCATTTTTCATATTGAACGTATGATACCCCAAACTATAATCTGGATTATTAGAATGGAAAGAATTAATGGTTTCAAACACAAAAGTGTTTCCTTCTTTATTAACCTTTTGAATCTCTATACCATTTCCATAACACTTATTGCAATCCTGAGCAGGGCGATACATCTGTTCATCAATATAGAAAGCATCACCTGCATTACGTGCTACATTACTTTGAAAACTAACATTAGCTATCGGATTTTCAACCATAAACATCGCTTTACCATCAAAAGGATAAACCTGCAGTTCATTTCCATTTGGATTTGGCAATTTGGTACTGAAAATATAATCTTCACCTGACGTGAACTGTACAATTGTAGCATCAGTCAATGGTAGTTTACCTACTTCATGCAATTTTTCCAAACAAATGTTTTGAGGGTTATATTTGTAAATGCTTATGCCGCCAGATTTCGAATTCTCTGGCATTACATAAACTTCTCCGTCTTTTGGGTAGATAACGGGAAACGAAAGATGAGTTGGCAACTCAAGAATAATCTTCATTTCTTGGAGAACATAGTCAGGACGACTTACAACAAGTCTGGCTATTCTACCTTTACGGAGCTTATAACAAAACTCTTCAACCAACACAACTATTTGTTTATCTGTCACCTCCAATAGATAAGGATCAGCAAACCATCTATCAGTATAGCTGTGCTTCATCCAATGGATATTTAATTTATCAGACTTAATAACATCAGCAATATCATCTGTTATAAAGCCTAGATTCCACATATCTGAACGTAGAATCATTCTATCTTTCTTTGAAAATATATTGATCATAATTTACATTTGAAATAATCATGAAACAAATTAATCTTTCTTCATTTTTAATTTGATATAATCAAAAACAATTTTTCTATATTTAGAATATAAGAGTAATGAAACTAATGTTATAAAAATAAAATTAAATAATATACTATTAATTAATTTTGCCCAATCATTAAATTCGAAAAGACATGAATTTATTACCATATATGAAATACATACTATTGCAAATGGCTTAATAGTATTGAGCAAATAAAACTTAACATCTAAATTCTCTATCAATCTATTCAACATCAATGAATTAACTAATGTTTGACATATAACACATATGAGCATGGCATAATAGGCATATTGAGCATCACATCCTAACAAAAATAGTACATAAGTAAGAACTAAGCATAGAAGATTAAGACAACCTGCAAAAAAACTAAATCGTTTTACATTGCCAGTTGCAAAAATTCCGTCTTGGACAATTTGATTAACAACAGACAAAGCGTTATATACCAAAAGTACTTTGCAAAAGACAACAGCATAAGGTGGAATGTTTTTAAGCCAAAGTTCCATTATAAAATCCATATTAATAAACAATGGCACAAATATTAACCCTATCAATAATATCAAAATTTCACATTCACTTAACATCAGCTTGGACATTCTTTGAATATTTCCTACAGAATATTCCTTAATAATCTGAGGTCTAAATGCAGACAACACATTATTCATAAACGTGGATATAATTCCACTAGCTTGCGTCGCCACGCCACCTGCTGCATTGAAAGCAACACCAAAATACTTATTAATCAAGATATTAATTCCCTGTTGGCGAACTGCAAATGTGCCATTTCCGAATAAGTCACAAGCTGCAAAAACCGTCATTTCTTTTACTATGCCTTTATGGAGTTTACAAGAAAACTCAAACCCATCTAGCCTTTTAATACAATAAATAGCATACAGGAGACTAATTATAACCGAAATTACAAAAGTAAGCCCTCCATAAGCTATCAACCTATTAGGGAACCATACTAAACAAAAAACGATTACACACTTTAGTATAACATTTAGAATTTCAATAATAGCAAAGACATCCATTTTTTCATAAGACAAAACACTTGCATTAAATGGAACTTGCAAAATAGCCACAACTGATGCAAAAAGAGAAAATTGATATACCCAATTAGCAGCGTTCATGGAAGTCTCGGGAATATTCAATTCAGTATTTACAAACCATAATCCAATCGTTTCGCCAGCAATCAACAAGAGTATTGATATTAAAGCATGGACTTGTATGGAAGAACTGATAGTATTCTTTACCTCTTGTAATTCATTTTTTCCAAGACTAAATGTAATAAAACGTGAAGTTGCACCTCTCATTGAAGTATTAACAAACATCATAAGTGCAACGATACCACCAACTACATTATAAACACCATAATCTTCAACTCCTAGATATTCCAGAACCAATCTAGAAGTGTAAAGATTAATACAAACAGCAAATAGCATTCGAATATACAAATATATCGTGTTTTTTGCCAATCGCTTATTTTTTGAGGTATTAGCCATAATATATCACTTTCTTATAAACTTTTCTTCATCTAAATTTAATAAAACACTTCTTTTCTCAGTAGGAGAAAGCCCCTTTGTACCTACATTATATTTCTGATTATTTTGGTAATAATCATCGAAAGTGCAAATAATGTGAGCAGGATTGCCGCCAATGACAACATTATCTGGTACAGAGTGAGTAACCACGCTGCCCGCAGCTATCAAAACATTGTCGCCCACTGTTACTCCAGGCATTATCAAAGAATTGGTTCCGATATATACATTACTTCCTATCTTAACCTTACCAAAACAATCAAAATTAGGGTCTTTCACTCTAGCAACTTTTGCCCCCCCCATGTGTGAAAATCTTAACTCCAGCTGTAATCTGGCAGTTATCTCCAATTTCTACCAAATAAGGCTCTGAACTCCAAAAATTAGACAAGAATTGGTTACCTTTACCTATTATCACACCAGCCTTACGGGCCTGCTGCTCAAATGACAAGAAATGTCTTTGATATAAATGTATTATTTTTCTAATTATGTTCATCTGACATTCTTTTAAAGTCCACTCAACAAATCGTTACTATTGCAAGACTGTTCAATCATCAAATTAATTGACTGTAAATAGCCTTTTGCTGTATTTACATCAATATAGAAATTGTCTGAACGACTTGACAAAAGCATGTTTAATTTGACAAAAAGGCCTTTACTTTTTGCAAAATTCTCCATTCCTTTTATCTCATATGCCTTTTTAGAAAGCACTAAACTACCTTTTTTTGCTTTCCATTCAATTTTTGAGAATATTTTCGGAATACGTCTCTCTAAAAGAAGCATAACTCTATAATGATTATTTCTAACCCGAGCCACAAAACTTCCTGTACGCATAATGGTTGATGACGTTGGAAATTCACCTATTTTTTCATGACATATATTATAGATATCATCAAAATAACTAGATGGTTTATCATCACCCATCTCTATTCGACCTGCTACTATTCTATTTCCGAATGTCATTGTCAGTCTCCAACAAACCTCTTCATAGGGCAAAGAACTGCCAGAAATATAATTCTGCTCATAATAATCAACAAAAGCTTCCAAAAATGGCTTAACTATGTTCTTTTGAAAACCATTCGGATCTATATCAAAATACAAATCAAGCAAATTGATATACGAATCTATTTTTTTACTATTATATAACTTGCTTAGAATCGCATCTTGATTACTTTTAGAATCCTTATATATGAATTCAGCAGCAAAATATTCTTGTAAAGACTTGTGAACCCACTTGTAATAAACACCATCTTGACAAAACAAAGGAACTGCCTTTAAGAGATCCGACAGTAACCCCATAGAAGTGAAAGACAGTGAAGGGAAATTTGCTCTTGCGGTATCTACAATGTTCAATAGTTCATCTTTTGTGAATTCTATTTGTTGTCTTCGTAAACATTCGAATCCTATTCGTCTCATTACCTTATCAAAGTCATCTATATCCAATTTAGATCTCTTCTCATGAACATATCCATCACCTTTAGACAAATCATGGGAATCAAAATATGCATCAAATACTTGACGGTAGAATATATGTTTCTTTAACGGAATAGTTTGCTTATAATCAAATGCCACAAACAAAAGAGTAACCAGAAGTGGATTTTTCAAGAAATCACTAATCATCGTATAGTTACCTGACTTCAGTTTGTTTATAAGCAGTTTTGAGATGTTCCCTTGATTATCATATTTTCTCAGCAATTCATAAGATTCTTCTTTCTTTAATTCCTTAATACGAAACTCTTGAAAGTTTCCTAACCCAGCAAGTTCTTCTTCTGGACGAGAGGTTAATATAAACTTATTATCAGGCACTTTTGACACAAACTCTTGAATATTGCTTGTAACAAAAGACTTCTGCTGACTTGGTATTTCATCATAACCATCAAAAAAGAAGATATTACCACCTTCACGGAACAATCTGGTAAGCAAATCAGAATCGAATTTATTGTCAAGCCCACCTAATTGAACAGATATTTCATTGAGTATATCATTAGTACTACTAATTCGCCTCAATTCTACAAAAAATGGAATTCCATGCTTATTATCTATTACATCCAAAAACATTCGTTTCATTAATGTGGACTTTCCCATACCCGCAGTATCGGTAATCAAGACACGTTGATACTTGTCTAACAAATCTTTTGGATAAGCATTTATTTGAATGGCTTTCTTGTCTCTACTATTCTCTGACAAGCATAAAGACAAAGGAATATAAATATCCTTTAGCTTTTTTACCCTCTCCTTAAATGCCAACGTATTAATGATACTATAACGTTCATAAGAATGCTCATAATATGCCTCAAAAGCTTCGGAACTTTTAATCAAATCCTTTTGCCATTCACCTTTGATATTTTTAAAGACATTAACTAAAGCTGGTGCTACATGTTTTTTTACAAATGTCTCTACCAAAGGTTTTACAAACAAAGCCATAGCCATTGTTTCCATTGTACAAACTACATTTAGAAATAATATCTCTTATACCACTCAGCGAAGGCTCTCAAGCCATCTCTCAAAGGAGTGGATGGCTTATACCCGAAGTCTTGCTCCAACGGTGTGGTATCGGCATAGGTAACAGGTACATCGCCTGGCTGCATAGGAACCAACTCCTTATGCGCATCGAAGTCATAATCCTCAGGTAATACACCTGCACGAATCAACTCCTCTTGCAAGATGCTGACGAACTCCAAAAGATTCTCTGGATGACTATTACCTATATTATATACCTTGTATGGAGGGATTGGCAAACCATCCTCACCATTCTGCTTCTCTGGCGCATGCTGCATCACTCGAACAATACCTTCCACAATGTCATCAACATAGGTGAAATCACGCTTACAGTTACCATAATTGAAAATCTTAATGGTATCACCCTTCACCAGTTTGTTGGTAAAACCATAGTATGCCATATCAGGACGACCAGTTGGACCATATACAGTAAAGAAGCGCAAGCCAGTGCTTGGTATATTATAGAGTTTACTATAAGCATGCGCCATCAACTCATTACTCTTCTTGGTGGCGGCATATAGACTTACCGGATTATCCACTTTATCATCAGTAGAATATGGAACCTTCTTGTTAGATCCATAAACTGATGATGAAGAAGCATAAACCAAATGCTCTACCTCGTGATGACGACAAGCCTCAAGAATGTTATAGAAACCAATAAGGTTACTTTGGATATAAGCATCAGGATTTGTAATACTATAACGTACTCCAGCCTGAGCTGCAAGATTCACCACTACAGAAATTTTGTTCTCAGAGAAGATTTTCTCAATAGCATCCTTGTTGGCAATAGAGTCATGAACAAAAGTCCAATCACCTCCAATTGCTTCTATTTCTTTCAAACGTTCATACTTGATATTGACATCATAATAATCGGTAATGCTATCGATACCAATAACCTTGATATTCTTTACATCGCTAAATAAACGCTTTACCAAGTTGCTACCAATGAATCCAGCAGCACCTGTAACAAGAATTGTCTTGCCCGTTAAATCTATATTATAACTTACCATAATCTTAATCTCTTCTAAAAATATCTCTAGTATATACCTTCTCCTTTACATCATCCAGACAAGCATCATAGCGGTTGGCAATAATTGCCTGACTCTGCTTCTTGAAAGCATCCATATCATTTACAACCTTGCTACCAAAGAATGTACTTCCATCTTCCAATGTTGGCTCGTAGATGATGACCTCTGCACCCTTTGCTTTGATACGCTTCATGATGCCCTGAATGGCGGACTGGCGGAAGTTATCGCTGTTTGACTTCATAGTCAGACGATAGACACCAATCACACAGCTGTGCTCCTTGCTGGCATCGAAAGTACTATTCTCGTTATAATAGCCTGCCTTCTGGAGTACGGCATCAGCGATATAGTCCTTACGGGTACGGTTGCTCTCTACGATTGCCTCTATCAGGTTCTCAGGAACATCGGCATAGTTTGCCAGAAGCTGCTTGGTATCCTTTGGCAAGCAATAACCTCCATAACCGAAACTTGGGTTGTTGTAATGGGTGCCGATTCGTGGGTCAAGGCCTACACCATCGATGATTGCCTTGGTATCAAGTCCCTTTACCTCTGCGTATGTATCCAACTCATTGAAATAGCTTACACGCAAAGCCAGATAGGTATTGGCGAAGAGCTTGACAGCCTCAGCTTCCTTCATGCCCATGAAGAGAGTATCAATGTTCTCCTTGATGGCACCTTCCTGGAGCAAAGCAGCGAAGGTCTTGGCTGCTTCCTTCAACATCTCGACATTGGTTACTGACTTGATAGCCTCATTCTCCTCTTCGAACTCTGGGCGCTCGATAATCTTTGGATATCCTACGATAATGCGGCTTGGGTAAAGGTTATCATAGAGTGCCTTGCTCTCACGAAGGAACTCTGGAGAGAAGAGAAGGTTGAACTTCTTCACACCCTTCTTGGCATACTTCAAGTAGAGGCTACGGGTGTAGCCTACTGGGATGGTACTCTTAATGACCATCACTGCATCTGGGTTTACCTCCAGAACCAGATCGATGACTTCTTCTACATGGGTTGTATCGAAGTAGTTCTTTACTGGGTCGTAGTTGGTTGGTGCTGCAATCACTACGAAGTCTGCATCCTTATAGGCAGACTTGCCATCAAGGGTTGCCACGAGGTTCAATGGCTTTTCAGCCAAATACTTTTCAATGTAATCGTCCTGGATTGGAGAAATCTTATTGTTGAGTTTCTCCACCTTCTCTGGGATTACATCTACTGCTGTTACATGATGGTGCTGAGACAATAGCGTTGCTATACTCAGACCGACGTAGCCGGTACCGGCTACTGCTACTGTTATATCTTTGAAATTTTTCATCATTATAGTGTTTTTATTCGAAAACCTACCCGTCCTTCCTTACCGTTAAAGAAGGAGTCTTTCTAAAATCATCCCGTCCTTCTTTACCATTAAAGAAGGCTCCACCTCTCATCTCGGTCTTCTCTCCTCAGGCGAGAAGAAGGGAACCGCCCTACTCGGTGCTCGGAACCGCTACGCTCTAAGGTTGGCGGACCATCAAAGGTCTTCGCCATGGTTGTGCGGGATGGGACCGCCTTAATGCAAAGCTTTCTATACATAATCTTAAGACTTATTTACTTGAATCAGCAAAAAGCAAAGACTAGTTATAAATATGTTATCATCTCCTCATTAGCTTTGCTGCAAATTCAAAAAAATCTGCAACGTTCTTGAAATTATCAAACTGCTGGCAATACATACTGGCATAAGGTTCGGAAAACCTACTACGTATATCAGCCTTTATCATATTTGCCAAAGTCTCCTTTGTATAGGCTTTCAGCAATTCGTTGTATTGTTCATCGCCCATAATTGATTAACTATTCATTTGAGTCTCGTTTAGAAATAGACTTTTTTACACTATCAGGCAACTTACAATACATTTCATTTATCTGCTTTGGTTGACTAATCATATATTCAACTATCATGTTTATAAGATTCATCAACATTATAGCAGTTTGCTCATCATCCACATCAAAAGCAATGGTACCAGGGTGAACTGCTTTATTACCAACAACTCGTACAACATCCAAAGCTTGTTGAATTCTCAAAGGTAACCCTCTAGAAACCAATTTCCCTATATTTTTGTTTATATCTCTGTCATTTTCACCTAATTCATTACAAAGCCTGTCAATAGCCAAACGCAACAATGCGCATGCTGCCCTAGGAGAAAGGGTATAAACGTTTCCAGCTTCTTCGAATAAAGACTTTACTGAAGACGGCATATCTTCATTAGGCTCAACCGCCTGTTTTTGAGGATAGATATACTCATCATCTATCCATATTATCTTCTTTCCACAGTTAGTACACCTTGCTATCGTCAGATTATTTACAAAATCATTCCGCACAAAATCTGTTTGAAAATGATGTTTAGCATACTCCATATAGGAAACTGTATTGCAATGTGGACATGTGAAAAAAGACTTTTCTTTTTGTGGTTCTATATAATTCATTACTATCTATTGATTATATTTTTGATTGTACAATGCTCTTAAAAATTCTAATGCTTGCTTTGCAAATTCATTTTCGGGTTCAAGCATTAGCCAAAACTCAGTCTTACCTATAACAGACTCCAAATAATGGGGATTTTTGATTCGTTTTCTACGAATATGTTCCCCCAACCCATAGTTACGAATATAATACAGTTCTTGCTCTAACTTTCGACGATATTCCCTTGGAACTCGTATTTGTCCATTTGCCAAACTTACACCTGTAAGGATTTTTGCCCCATTTCCCTTATATAACTTTACCTTAGAGGCATTTACTATGAAATGACACTCAGATATAATCCTGACAACATATTGCACAAAAACTGGTTTTATCAACTCCCCAGAAAAAGCTAAATCATCTGCATAACGAGTATATTTGTATCTCATTTTCCTAGCAACTCCCAATAAGCGATTATCTAAATGATGAGCTACAATATTACTTAACGCAGGACTTGTTGGCGCCCCTTGTGGCAAATGACCATCTACACAACAGATAGAACCTAAGTAAAAAGCCACATGGTTGCTATAGCCCAAACTCCGAAAAACATTAATTACTTGATTTAGCGTAATCGAAGGAAAGAAATCCTTCAAATCCAACTTCAACAAGTATTGGTTTACCACATGTACCCTGGCATTAGTCACAATAGATTTCTTCGGACAAAATCCATGAGCACAATAGTTAACCTTTACCTTGCTCAATATGTTTTCATATATCCATGTTTGGACATACTTCAGTGTATAATGTGGTGCAGACAACTCTCTAACGCCACCACTCTTCTTTCGTATGAAAAAATTACGGTAATGCTTATCTGCACCATATATGATACTATGTAAGTACGAAGCATCTAGTCCTAAAAGTAAACATAGATGTGGTAAATCAAATATGACAGGCAAATCTTGCTTTAGCAAAGAACGAGCATAAGCCAAACACTGATGGGCAAACTCAGGAGCTATACCTCGTGAACGATAGTAAGCCTTCCAAAGTCCCATCATCTTTTGTAACTGCAAGTCTGTCATAATCCTATATTGTTAAAAAGGGGAGAGAATTATTACTGGAACTACTTTCCTGACAACGCCTGCAACAGATTCGTTAAAAATGCAACGCATTTTTGATGAATCGGTTGCTGTCAAAGTCGATAGACTTTGACTTCGAACACCTTGGTGTTCGAAGGGTAAAGCAAAGCCTAACTCTGCCGGAGCGACTACACTCCTATTTTCTAGTTTCCCTCATTCTCTCCACCTTTATTTTTTCTTTCCAGTATTCAAAAAATCAGTTGTAGGAAGGTATGGTTCATTAATTTTCAATCGATTTTCTATACGCATACCTTCAAAATATTTTGATCCATGAGTATATTCCGTCACAACACCATTCTCATATAAAGAATCTATCGCAGCACGACCAGCCTCAGTAATCTTGATACGGTACTCATCATCACAGGTTACAAAACCCTTCTTTTGATATTCCATGATAAATGCAATAACATCTGAAGGTGACAAGTCAAACCTATTAGAAATGTTATATCCTAATAACCCATTTTTACAATTTCCCAAAGAGAGAAATAAATCTATATATCTACGTTTGATTTCCATTATCAATAACCACTCTGTGACCTAATAAACAAAGTTTTTCTATCTGAACTATCTGCGTACCTCTTCCACCAAAATATAGGAAACACATTGTTCGGAACATTTTTGGACTTTCGACAAAACAAAGCCTCAGACTGTTTGTACCCTAAATGATAATAAGAAAGCTCTGTTTCATTTATTATAGTAGCTAGTTTGCTTTCCAAATACGACATAAGTTGAATTTTATGTTCAACCTCGCTGGGAAGAAAGCTTTCAGATATAGCTCTATTCATCTTATAAGCACAAAAAACATCAATACCTAATTCATGAAGTTGGTCAACGGCAAATCTCATCCCAGAAGCAACTACAAAATGCAGGGAGCACTCTCTCCCATTTTGAGCCATTTTACTTTCAAACTCATCCTTACGATTCAGCAATGTACTACCACTACCAACAAAATCGTCAAGAATAAAAAAATGTCGTATTGACTGAAAGTCTCTTTTTTTTAAGCAACGATCAAACCTATTACAATAATTTTCAGATGGAAAGCCTGCTAATTCCATATAAAATTTGATATCTTGCAAAACACTCTGTGAACTATCAGGTAAATGGTCGTGAGCCGTAGCTACCAATAAGCATTCATCTAAAGAATAACCTCGATTTACAATATTATTACTCATATCCTTCAAACAAAGATTATAAACATCTTCATCCATCAAAGAAAAGTTAATCAATAATTGCTTTACAAGGTTCCTTTGTTCTTCATCATCACACAAGTCATAAAGTTCACTCAAAATGTCATCTTTTTCCAACAATAGTTCTTTTTGACTTTTTATCAAATCTGAGATAAAACAGAATTTTTCCTTATCCATCGTATATCGTCAACACTGCGTCCCAACTTATTACAAGAGTTACACATGTCAGTATTTAATAGTTATTTTGTATTGTATTTAGGGAGAAGGATAGCTAAGCATATCCTTCTCCTCATCTATTTTTTCAACATTACTACATGGAAGCAGAGACTGATTACTTTTCATCTTCTAATGATTTCAAAAACTCATTTCTATCATTTTCCCAAATTGTATCATCCTCAACCTCTGGTAAATGAAAGAACTCTATCAAATGATCCTTCAGCTGATTCAATTTACCATTTACGCGCTTTGAATCATCCAGCACCACAGCCATCTTTCTAGGATTGACCGCACCCTTTATCTCAGGTACAGTAAAGCCAGGGCAAACAATTGTAGAATACTTTGCTTTCAGTACCCACGTTGCTCCCATCTCATTCAAGCAAGCGACACTATCATAATAGTTATTCGATAATAAGAAGATTACGTAAATATCATACTCCACAAACTTTGCTGCAAGAGTATCATAGATATCTTCCCCCTCTGGAATGTCATAACCAGGAACGGAACTACAAAACAAGTTCTTCTTATTGAATCCTAATGTTCGCAACATCTTAACCAAAGAAGTGGCTATTTTTTCATCCTCAGAAGAATGGCTTATAAAAAGCAATGGCTGCTTTTCTTTCTTTGTCTCAACTTTCTGCTCATTCTTTTTCTGCAACTTAATCTGTTCCTGTACTTCTTGGATAAGTTGACGAGTAACTTTCGGAACCAATTCGTCTCTTAACATATTTTCTCTAGTATAAGGGATAAAAGTCATCATCGGCGAAGCAGTTCCATTTGCCATCTCAACAGCTTTATCTATTGAGGATTTTGTTTCATATATCTCTACTTTTCGGATTCCCCCATCTTCAACCTTAGCTCCTCCGAATATAAAAGACTTCTCCTGTAAATAAGGAAGTAATACATCGTTGACAACATTTTCCTTAGACGGATAGTCATACTCAAAGAATGTCCTAACCACCTTTACTTTATTATCAAAATAATCTAATCGTATATGATACATCACTATTTCTTGTTATATGAACAAAATATTTGAATACAGATACGCAAATATATTACTTTCCAAATTCTTTAATTCTCTGTTTCTCTTTCAATGAGCAAACAAACAGTTGTCCGTGCTTCTCGGCTATGATGTAGCTATTCAAGCCTTGAACTACTACCTTGCTTTCTTCGGCTGCATCATAAACCACGCAGTTCTTGCGTATATCACCAATACAGCGTCACCACTATATTACTAGCAGTTACACCTATCAGAATTTGGAAAAAAGTTATATTGTATCGCTTTGGGGGTGAAGGATTGCTAAGTATACTCCTTCACCTCATTTATTTTTTCAACATCGTAACGATTTGCCCCACCTGTCTTTAAGAGTTCAATACTCTATTGGGGCTGACTTTGCCCTATCATCCTCTCCAGATATCCATATAGTTCATCTTCCATATTGCTATAGTCGCAATATGGACTATCGTCGTTAAGCATATCTTCCATACGAGAATCACCCCATGCTAACTCCAGGTCGCCAAAAAGACGATGATGCTTATTGGTCAGCAACAGATGAAAATCCATTGCCTCCTTCGTTTGCCAAGAAATATCTGGATGCTGGCGCAAATGACAGTACAGATGACGTAACACATCTAAGAATAGAACGACACTTGTCTGAACTCCACCACACCAATATGAATCAAACCACCTTTCATGTTTTCTACATGCCTTACCTAAATGGTCGAACAAACAGAAGATTAAAGAAATGGCTTCCTGATATTGCTTGTTGCGGATATACTCATGTACATTATGAATGAATGAGAACAGACTTCGGGATACTTCCCGCTCTTCTTCATGAACTATTGCTGCATCAAAAGCGACAGAAACTTCAGCTTGATGTTCTGACTCAAACTTATTCCATTTGCAACTACACCATTTCTTGATGCTTTCCATCGCTGGCCGGTATTCCTTATAGCTTCGCTCCTTCCACTCTTCCAGAATCTCAAAAACCATCTGATTCAAATCATAAGGGGTGGTCTTGCAGTCATAGCGATACCAATCGTTATAGCATTCGTAGTAGCCATCCACAAACCATTCATCACGGAACCAGAAATGGCAATCCTCCATGTAGTTCATCTCAAAAAGGAGATGAAGATACTTGAGCTGGTCTATATCCAGACCATCCAGTTTTGATTTCAGGTTTCTAAGATAGAAACGTGATTGAGCAGGTTTTGTTTTAGCAGCCTCCACTTTCACTTTAGCCGCAGCATATCGCTGTTCGACATAGGGAGCAAATGCCCCACTTATCTCATCCAGCATCACAAATCCATCCTTGCCTCTGTTTGCATTATTGACCACTACCCAAACCATACATTTCAAATGGTGATATTTGAGCAAGTGACGTTTCCAAAGAACACTTCCCTTGCCACCTGATATGATATCATGAGCAAGGACAATCTCCTCATCATCTAATATCGATACCATTTCTTCGGGATGTGATAAGACATAGGATGATATATAATCTGCCATCTTCTCCTTCGACCAAGACATTGGAATCTTCAAGGCTATATCTTGTCCAATAGCCACAAGATTGTCTTTCGAAAGTATCTGTAAACAAGAAGAATATCTCTTCGTTGTATCGTACGAAGATGAATGAAATGTAATATAGTAACGGGTAGCCATTTTTTATTATTTTTGTTCCTCATTGCAGTATCGCTCTGCACTAGTCGTCGCTCGAATGAGGAATTTATTCTTAGTCTCCCACAGATTAACACAGATTTCTTAGACTTATTCGGTCTGAGGTGTTAAATCTCACGCTGATTATCTCACTCAGCTCTCAAAGATTCTAGCTCAAACCTTTCGAAGCTTGTCTTGTAGCCGCCTTCCATCGGGCAGGGATCGTTGGGATAGACTTTGTGATACTCCTCTTCCATGTAGTCCAGATAGTCCATTATCTGCATCACCTGGTCTTTGGTGCAGTGATGCTTCTTCAGCGAAGAACGAAGCAGGCAGTAGGACTGGGTATGACTGGCATAACCCTCTTAGACATGCTTGACTGAATCCTCATTCATGTGGCCAGCAACCTTGAGGGTGCGTACCACATTAGTACTGTCGCCGAGGATGGTATCCGTCAAAGCGTTCAGTGCCTTTGGTGTTTTTGTAAATCGTTTCATTTCTTAATATATTTAAAAATTCTACTACTTTTTCGTTAAACTATCGTAAATTCACCGCATTTTTGTACCTATATATGTAGGTACAGGATTCTTGGCGGTCTCAATCTTTTTTCATAACTTCGCAGCAGCTTTCAAAAACGAGGGCTGAAGCTGAACTTTAGCGTTTCACTCTTTTTATAAGCAGCGCATGCTAAAGAATATAAAGAAATATGTATCAATAGGTTATATAGGATTTAAAACATCCATAAAACACTATTTTTACCCCATTTTCAGTGTTCAGAGTTCAGTATTCAGCCTGATGTTCAGTCTCATGAGACATAGAGTAAACAAGTACTATCAATCTTAAAAATCATCACAGTATGGCAACATCACTTATCAATCCAGAGGAGCAGGAGGCTTTGCCTTCTTATGTCCAGTGCATCCAGTCGTCGGAAAACCATCCCGTCGCTTCATGGGAATCGGTGAAAAGATTCATCACCGACGATCCTATCGTCAAAAACCTCACGCTGCTCTATCGACAGCGTCTGCAGGTCAGCAAGAGCTTCGCCGACGAGCTGAAGCCGAAAACCCCTGCCATCACCATCTCTGCGCAGATGGACGGATATGGCAGAAAGTTGACTAATTTCTTGAAGCCTACCCACAAGCTGATGGTGGAGTTCGACACCGTGCCAGGCGACCAGATGGAGCACATCAAGCAACTCATCGTGAAGGATGAGCATACCATGGTGGTGCATCGCAGCATCAGCGGCAGGGGGTTCCATATATTCTGCAAGTATTCGCCTTCTGACAACGAGGACATCTCCATCCTCGACCTCTTCCACCTGATGCTGGAGAAGGCGCAGAGCTACTACGAGCATCTGCTGGGACTGGAGTGCGACAAGGCTTGCGCTGACATCACCCGATGCGCCGGACTTGCCTACGACCCTGAGGCTTTCTTCAACTGGCAGTCTGTGCCTTTCTCGCTGGATAACGGCGACCTGAAGAAGTTTTATACCCAGAAGGCGGTGGAGACGAAATCGCTGAAACGTGCTGCCAAGCGAAAGGCGAAGATAGAACAGCAGGGTGAGAAGCAGATGGCTGCCATCACCATCGAAGAGGCTGCACCGCACATCAAGGAGCTCTTGAAGCAATGGGGCTACGACTTTGAACCTGGCAGGCACAACGAGTATGTCTGCAACTTCGGCAAGGTCTGCGTGAGGTATGGCATCGACAAGGACGAGGCGAAGAAGTATGCCGACAGGGAGTTTGGCACCAACTATGCCGACACCGCCAACGTGATGAAATCGTGCTACAAGCATATCGACCTCTTGGGTACCTGGCACTTCTACCGTCCCGGCGAGACATACAGCGGCAAGCCGAGGGTGAAGACCATCAAGCAATGGCTGGCTACCCACTATGAGTTTCAGCACAACATCGTGACGGGCTTCTTCGAGTTGAGAAGCCGCATGGTCTACACCGGCAAGTATCCTCACTTCACCCGCATCGACGACAACATCGAGAACTCGCTCTGGGCGGAGATGGACGAGGCTGGGCTGCATCTTTCCGAGAAGGTACTGCACAGCGTCATCAACAGTGATTTCTGTCTCCCTTACGATCCCTTGGAGGAATATCTCCGGAGTCTGCCGAAATGGGACCCAGACAAGGACCCAGACTATATCGACCAGCTCGCCGACCGCATCCATGTGATGGAGAAGCCGGGCTATGAGCACAACCAGAAACTCTTCCGCTATTTCTTCAAGAAGTGGCTGGTGGCGATGGTGGTGGCGTGGGTAACGCCGAAGGTGGTGAACCAGATGATACTCATCTTCGTGGGCAAGGGCGGCATCTTCAAGACCACGTTCTTCGCCTATCTCCTTCCGCCGTCGCTGCGCCAGTATTTCTTCAACGATTCCACGGGCAACTATACCGACAAGGACTTCATGGAGGCTTTCAGCAGCAAGGCGACGATATGCCTCGATGAGTTTGAGACGGTTTTCGGCAAGAACCTGAGTGCCTTCAAGAGCAATCTCACGAAGCTCACTTTCTCCATCCGCCGTCCCTACGACAAGTATCGCACCGAACTGCCCCATCGTGCCTCGCTCTGCGGAACCACCAACAGCCTGCAGTTTATCACCGATGAGGAGAACCGCCGTTACTCTCCCTGGATAGTGGACAGCATCGAGAGTCCGATAGACCACCCGATAGACTATGACCACGTCTATGCCGAGGCATTGGCTCTGGGTCAGGAGGTGATGAAGTGCAAGAAGAACTCGCATCAGAGCTGGACCTTCTGGCTGACTCGCGATGACATCGATTTGATGCGCCTCCACAACCGCCTCTTCATGGTGGCCAACTATGCCGAGGAGCAGATACTGAAGTATTACAAGGTGCCATTGCCCGAGACGCCACTGGAGTACATCAAGTTCCGCTACACCTCGGAGATTCTGGAGAAGATTGGTGTCAACCCTGCCCTGCGCCAGAACCTGAACTCTCACAACATCGGTGCCGTGATGTCTCGTCTGGGATTCAAGAAGATTCACAAGGAGCACGGCAACGGCTGGGCAGTAATCGAGAAGGAAGGTGGCGAAATCAACAGCGATGCCGTCATCGATCCTAACGATACCGTGGAGGATTAAGTATCTTGGTTACGACCACTAAGTATCATAGTTACGATAGCTAAGTATCATACTTATGGATGGTATCTTAGTCTCCCACAGATCTCACAGATTTACACAGATACTCTCGTTGCAAGCAACAGTTATCACCAAACCTCAATGGAAGAACTCCGAAGGAGTCGAAATCTGTGAAAATCTGTGTTATCTGTGGGAAAATTAAACATTCAACATTAATAATAAAGACAATGGATTTAAGAAGTTACACCAAGCAGGAGTTAGCCCTGCTCTATTTTCCGGATTCCGACCCGGACGTGGCAAGAGCCCATCTGATGAGATGGATAGTAAGATGCACCCAGCTCTACGAGCAGCTTAAGAAGAGTGGATACAACAAGAGCTGCAAGGAGTTCAATCCTCTGCAAGTATCCTATATTTTCTTCCATTTGGGAGAACCCTGATATTTATCAGTGATAATCGGTGAGTATCGGTGAGCAACGATGAGCATCGGTGAGTTGGGAATGAGAAATGTTGTATCTTTGCATTGTGATTCAGAAAGAGTCTCCCACAGATCTCACAGATTTGCACAGATTCTCTTCGTTGCAAGCAACGGTACTCACTAAGGCTCACAGCAAAGACTCCGAGAGGAGTCAAAAATCTGTGAAAATCTGTGTTATCTGTGGAAAAATAAAAACACTTAACATTTAAAAACTATGTTGCTTTACGTACTAAAACTAAATCAGAACGCCAAGATGCCAGAGGCATACGGCAAGTACTACGCCTATCCAGTCATCACTCAGACGGTAGACATCGACGGCCTGGCCGAACACATGGCTAGCCACAACACTCCTTTCTCTAAGGGAGCCATCAAGGGCATGATTACCGATATGGTATCGTGCATCAAGGAACTCACCTTGCAGGGTTTCGCTGTGAAGATTGACGACCTCGCCATCTTCTCCATCGGCATCCGCAACAAGGAGGGAGCCGCCTCAGAGAAGGAGTTCACCATCGCCAAGAACATCGACGGTTTCCGTCTCCGTGCTCGTGGCACCGGTGAGTTCAGTGCCAAGACCATCAACCTCGAGGCCACGCTGAAGAAAGCCTCTGCTCTGTTGGGGGATGGCACCACCACGGATACCAACCCGGATACCGGAAAGGATACCCCTGGTGGCGACAACACCGACCAGGGCGGTAGCGGAACCACTGGAGGCTCAGATGTAGGCATGTAGTCCTAGCCTCCTGGCATCTGAAACAAGAGAAAGCGCATCGGCAGGATGCAGTCCGGAGTAATCCGAGGGCACATCAGGAATGAAATTCAACATTGTCAAATCATCGCCCTGAACGGATGCTTGCTCGTCCTGCCCGCTTCCTCTCTTTTATCTCCCACAGATTTCACAGATTTGCACAGATACTCTCGTTGCAAGCAACGGTCTTATACACATCAAGTCTCACTGCAAAAAACTCCGAAAGAGTCAATAATCTGTGAAAATCTGTGTTATCTGTGGGAAAATTAAACATTCAACATTAATCATTAATAAAAATGAAAAAGGAAACAATCCAGAAAGTAATCAACTTCGTCATCACCGTCCTCACTGCCGTCCTCAGCGCCTTCTGTGTGCAGAGCTGCAAGGGCTAAGGTAATCAATCAATAATCACTAATCATTAATCACTAGAAAAGATGAAGAATCCAAGAAAAATCAATCTGATCGTGGTACATTGCAGTGCCACACGTGTAAACCAGGACTTCCCGGTAGAAGCATTGGAAGCCTGCCACAAGGCAAGAGGCTTCAAGAGCATCGGCTACCACTATTACATTACGAAGGATGGCATGGTCTATCCCTGCCGTCCAGAAACCGAGGTGGGGGCTCACGCCCGCCACTACAACGCCCACAGCATCGGAATCTGCTACGAGGGTGGTCTCGACGAGAAAGGCAAGCCTGCCGACACTCGCACTCCAGCCCAGAAAGCATCTCTGGAAGACCTCCTCTACAGTCTCGCCCTCGACTATCCCGGTGCCGAGATTCTAGGCCATCGCGACCTCCCCTGGGTTCGCAAGAGCTGTCCTTGCTTCGATGTCAAGGAATGGCTGAAGGAAATCGACTTCCATCTCTAGAAAATGCTCCTCATCTGAAAACAGATGGGGAGTTTTTTCGTATCCCTCCGTCTCCCTTTAGATAAGATTAGCAGCACTCGGCAATTTGAAAGCAAACTTTCATTGCGCTCATTTGCAAAATCTTTAGCCAAAAGGAGAGTTTTTTCGAAAACCTACCCGTCCTTCCTTACCGTTAAAGAAGGCTTTTTTCGAATCCCTCCGTCTCCCTTTAGCCAAAGGGAGCTCCACATCCTAACCAAGCCTTCCCTTCTCAGAAAGGAAGGATGTAACCGCCCTCCGGTGCTCAGAACCGCTACGCTATAAGGTTGTCGGACCATCAAAGGTCTACGCCAGATTGTGCGGGATGGGACCGCCTTATTATTAGAGCATTTACTTAGAAGAATGGCGAATCAATCTATATCCATAATTATCTGCAACAGCGTTTTGTAAAAGGTGGATGCTTGGGACAGGAATATCTATATATTCATGCAAAGCATCACGACTTTCAATGAACAATTTATAGATACCATCATGCTCTCCAACAATAGCTTCATGGAAAAACCATGCGCCTTTAATAGAAAACATATCTAAGTACAATTCTGGATCATATGTAAATTCTAAATTTTTCAGTTCGTTTCCTGTCGTAGCAACTTCTTTAACTAAAGCCCATATATCCTCTGTGTCAACAAGAAACTCAGAACCATTAGTCATGTCTTTAAAGACTGCAGATTTATCATCATGATTGATACGTTGAACCTCGCATCGTATTGGGGTATTATTTTCTTTAAGTACCACATCTACATAATTACCAATTCTTAAATCTTCTATTCTCATATTATTAAATTATTATAGGACAGAAAGGATGAGGCGTGCTCTTATGAGAACGCCATCTATTTCTGTTTTGATTATATTCATTGGTTTAACTTTTAGTCTTAAAAATAAGAAGTTCGAAAACCTACCCGTCCTTCCTTACCCTTAAGGAAGGCTCCACCTTTTTCACCAAGCCTCTCTTTCCTCAGGAACGAGAGGATGTAGCTGGCTACGCTATAGCCTCCGCCAGAGTTCTGGTATCGTCAGCGAAGCCTGTGCCCCCAAGGGGCTGCCGATAATTGCCTACGCAATAGAATTGCGAGTATTTGTCGGCTGGTGCATCATATATTATCAACTATCTTTATTGAATATCTATCAATGCTTACAATTCATAGCAAGGAATCACCAGAACGCATTACAAGTTACTCCTTTGCACCTATCATATTCATATCATGCGAGTAAGAGTTTTTTTTCAAATTCGGGCTGTTCCTCGGTCTAAGAGAGACAAAGAAAAATTATAAATAAAATGCAAATCTCGAATTTATAGTTATCTTGTCCTTAATTTGAAATGAGAATTTCCAATCACCATCACCAAATAATTCTCGCTTTTCTTCTATTGGAGAATCGGGGATGGACATATTCTTAACTCGAAACTTAGGTAAAGTTCCAAAGATATATCTGGGATAAAAATCCTTCGACCTTTTTATTAGGAAGTCCATACCTGTTTTCAAAAGAAGATCTTTTACAGAAAATTCTACTATAGATTCTCTTGAATATATATTTGTTGGTTTATAAATTCCTAAAGCCTTACGCAGCTGCCACATATGAGAAAGAATTTGATCATTCAAATATGCTGTAATGCTACAAGCATATTTGGCCACATAATCTACATAGTCTAAAACAATATCTTCGCTCAGCAACTCACCAGAGTTGGCACCATGAGCAATTTCATTTCGACGCTCAACAAGTTCATCTATTTTCGCATAATTATCAAATCCGTTTTTGAGAAAATGTGAAGCTAAAGGTTCATAATGTTTTAAAGACATATGAATATCAGAGACCCCTAAATTAGAAAAAGACTCCATAATTTCTTTATGTTTGTAATTTCCTCCATTTAAAAGGAAACATTCTGCTATTACTTCATTTTTATTCTCTATTTGGGATTTATATAAACTCTCTACCATATAGTTAGAAGTTATTGCATTGAACTTGCTATAATGCAATTTCCCATGAAGAGCCTTCCATTTTTCAATATACTTATTTTGTATAGCATCATCTAATTCAGAAAAAGAGGAACATACTTTCAATAGTTCTTTAACATATTCCTTTATAGAAGACTCTATAAATTGTTCAAAACTACCATATATGGAAATTATATTAGAACGATAATTAAAAATACGTTCATTTGTCCAACTTTGAATTATTGTATTTGTTTTCTCATTCGTAGTTTTCGCACTATTCAATACATCTGGTAGCAAAGTAAAACATTTATTATGTTGAAGAACATTGTTCAGTTGTTCTTTCAACAACATAATAGACTCATGCATCATAAGTGTTGTGACCAAAATTTTTTGAACATAACAATTCTATCTTCAACATTTTTTTTAGAAGTATTTCTACCATTGAAATAATCTTCATGGTCTTGAAACAACTCCATAAAATCATTGAATATAACATTTTTGTTTTTAATAAGAGTAGTTTTGTGCTCCACAAAATATGACAAAGAAGTCATAACTGCATCATAAACAAATAAAGAAGGTTTCCTGGTCCAAGAAAAAACATCTTTTTGTTTATTACGCCTCCAAAAACAAAAAGTTTTATCTTCAAATATTGTATATGCTAGATTTATAGTTTCCTCAAATAATAACTTATATTCAGTTAACAACTCTTGACTTGCATTAGTCATACATTCTGAGTAAAAATCTAAAAATTTAGACAATGATGTATTATCCCATAAATTTATTGCCCTTAAAGCAAAAAACCTTAGTACGATTTCAACATCTTTCATTGTACTGAAATCTTTGCAATCACGTAACTCATCACTAATGACATTATGCATAACATCTTCACCTGGAGTTTTTAATGGAATATCAAAAACTTGGCAAAAGTCATCGTTTCGAGCTAATGAGACTATCAACTCGTTAAATTTCCCTGGATATTGAGCATTACGCGCTTCTTGGTCTTCAAGTTTTGCTCCACCACTATTTATTCTAGCAAAAACCAATTCTTTCAATCTGCGAGCTTCCTCTGGAGTTTTAGCAGTTTCTTTCAATAGTATTATTGAAGACAAATATCTACGATCTATGCCTTTTCTTACTTGCTCTGGTAGTTCAGAATAAGTCCTTCCATTCAATTCTGGCCATTCTTCAAGCCCTCTTAATGGATATGAATTTTCATAGAATTCTATGATAGCTGAAATACGCTGCAATCCATCCATGACTTCATATTCCGAGAAATCTCTTTCATATAAAAATATAGGAGGAATAGGTACATTCATTATAAAAGACTCTATTAGTTTTGATTTTTTTAAAACATCCCACCTATGTCTTCTTTGAAATTCAGGATGGCGCTCATAAGATTCTCCATCGAACATAATCTTAATTTGATTTAAGGGATAACGAGCTTGCTCTGTAACTATTCTTACATCGCCTTTTAAATATTTCTCATTTATCTCTGAATCAGGTAATTGTATATTCCTAGGCTGAGTAGGCATAAACTTGTTCTGGAGATTATCTTCAAATTCGACTATTTTTTCAAACATATTAAAATATTAATTCATTGTTAATAAAGATCACTAATGGTGCAACAAAATTGCAACCACAAATATAATGCTATCATTGATATAGTACTTATTTTTGTTCCCCACCGCAGTATCGCTCTGCACTTGTCGTCGCTCGAATGAGGAATATTGTATTTATAAACCGAGACTTGGCTTATGGCTAAACATTTCTATCGTTTCGCCAAATTCTGCCAATACTTTACCAAGATTAGGATTGTCATTTCTGATAATTACAGAAGCCACATTGTCTATTCCATACTCATCTAACAAAGTAGATGTCACCATTGTAAAACGATTACGATACTTATAAGTATCGAACCAATTCTTGAACAACCGTCCTCTCATCAATTGCTTGCCGTCACTTGTAGAGCATAAAAACAACATCGTCGCCTTATTGGCATTGAAGAATTCCTCAACAATGGCTATGACTGTAGCTTTGACCTTTTTATCACGAGGTGATTTCACACCGTTGAGATTACCTATGATAAATTCGTAGGACTCATCGGATCGAATCAAATCATCAGGCATAAAGCCGATTGAAAACTCAGCTCCAGAATCTGCGATAAAAGTATATGCACCTTCTTGCGTGTCTTCTTTCACAGCATATGGTGCACAACTATTAATCTTGACTAAATCTAATTTTTTCATTCTTACAACACACAAAATGATTCTGCTTCCTTACCGGTTCTGCGGCGATAGTCATCACGCATACGCTTTTCCATTTGTGCTATGTATTCTGCCTTTCGCTCTCTAGAAGCCTTGAAGCGACGCATAAAATCTGCTTTTTTTTCTTCTATGTTCATAACGTAATCTCCTTATTAATTATACATTTGTGTGCAAAGATATACTTTTTCTATGATACCGCCAAATGTTTTTTGAAAAAAGTTATTTTCCCAAAAATAAGCTAAAGGTACTTCTGTTCTTCTATCACCAGTTTGTTCAATACAGGTAAGAGCTTTTCTATCTTGCGGCACTTCACCTTATTATAATAGAAGTCTATATCGTCGAGGAGGTCATACGCCTGGTCTTCGGGCATATCACCACCATAGCCTCCTGCTACAATCGTTATGGCGGCCAGCTTGCGAGCATCTAAGTGGATATGGAAATCGTAGGTGCTTCGAAGGAGCATAGGAAGAGCATTGTACATGATGTTGCAATAGTGCAACAAGTCTTTGAAATCTTCTGATTCCGTCAAGTAGGCTTCGAGCATCTCTTCCTGATATTGGCGGAGAAGCAATAAGTACTTTTCCTTGCCTACCTTACCTTTTATGTTTTGGGTCATCACCCAGAACAGGGCATGGGATAAGACTATTTTATCTTCGGAGGGGTGGTAAAAGAAGAGGTTGTCTTCTGGGCTATTACTCTTAGCCCATTGTTCTTCTAACTTACCGATTATTTCCTTTCGAAAGGAATTTCTATCTTCTTTATTCATTGTATTATATTGCTTTTTGGGCACGCAGATTTCGCAAATCACGCAGATTTATACCCCCATCGTAAACTTCATCAGGTCCATCAATAGTTCTTCAGCTATTTCCTGTGCCATCTTCTCTAATGTATATCACCATTACAGCGTCCCCACTATTTTACAAGTAGTTACACGTATCTGTTTTTGAAAAAAGTTATTTTATTATCGTTTTGCAGAAGATAAGCTGCACTCGGCAATTTGAAAGCCAGCTTTCATTACGCTCGTTTGCATTATCTTTTAGAGTGAAGATTGCCTAAGCGCACTCCTTCACCTCGCAGAATTACTCTACATAGTAACACAGAAGCATAGCTCGAAAGTTCATGATGCTACAGAATATTCTTTACTCCCCTTCCATTACTGGACGGAAAATAACTTTCTTTCTAAATTCATCCAAGCCCTTCTCATCCCATTCTTTCTGTACCTGAGCCTTCTCTGAATCAGAGAATCGAGCTGGTGGAAAGTCCTTTATCATCAGATGTAATTTCTTTAAATATCCAAGAAGCACCCGGTCATTGACATCTTGGAAATGCCTTGCCTTGCAAAGATTGAACGCCTTGACTGAATAAAACTTACTATTGATTATCGCATCAGCTTTCTTTTGCAAGATGCTCTCTGGGAATAGCTTGTCGGCTCGGTTTGTATAATTGTATATCAGCCATGACATATCCTTGTCTTGGCGGAACTTAATCTTCAGACATGCCTTCTTACGAAAGTCTTCATCCTTATCGAGCCTTAACACAAACCCAGCTTGTTCGCCTGGGCGAGAGAATGGTTGCAAGCCAACAGCACGCATGTGCTTGCTATACATATCATCTATCCCAAAAGGATTATCTGAATACATATAGATTACTCCATAAGAAGGTTCTTTGGGTTCTATCGGATAATACTTACCAAAGCGGTAAGTTGTTGTAGCAAAGAATGCTGCTACGAACTTATCGACCGTCAAATCGAGCAAATCGGTCTTGATGCCGTAATGCTGTGCCAAGGCTTCGGCATCAATCTTCAGGTGCAATGGGAAAACTTGCCCATTACTTAGATTCACCTGTAGCCCGCTCTTGAAAATGGAGGTAATAGGATAATCCTCTATTAACAGCTCAAGCTCGCAAGCTTTCAAACGTTCATGGAAAATTAGCTCGTCCGTCATTCCCTTACGATAAAGAGAAGGCTTGCAAGGTTTGTGATAACCGCTTTCTCCTCGATAATAGGCATTGAAGGATAAGCTGCATGGAATAAGTCTGCCCATGCCATCAGGTCCCTTGACTATCTCGAACATTCCTTCCTGGGCATAACCAGGCATGAGCATACGAAGCGGGGATTTTTCCAAAGCCCATTTCTCCTCGCCATAAGCCAACCTATCCAATACGTCCATAATGGTTGGAAGCTTGCCTATCAATTCATTTCGCTTGTCCTGCCAGTATTCCATTGATTATTTCCTCCGCTTGATTAATATGGTTTAGCTCTAAACTTACGTCCTTTTTATTGCGTTTTATCACAATTCTACGATAAAGGTCGACATAGGGTTTAGCCTTTGCTGCCTGATTGTGATTAACACCTATCTCTATGATAGCATCGCACATTCTGCAAATCTCATCGATGGAATTGACTCTTTCGTAAAACCTGCATGCTTCTATCAAAGGTTCGACATCAAAGTATATCTTTCCTTGCAGCTCTTTATAATACATTTTATTTTGAAGCATAGGCAACTTTTCGTAATCTATCGTAGCTAAAATGCATTTTGCTTCATCTAGAAAGAGTTTTTCGTCTTGTGGATGTCGCATAGCTAGGACAGAGTAAGAATTTATCCTTGCCATCTTATTCTCCAAGGCAACCAATTCATCTCCAAGACGCTTTGCAATGACCTGAGCCTTACGCAAATAGTACATTCCAAGGGCGGCATATCTAAAAGAGCACATATGTGCCAATTTGTCATAGACACGAGCAACATAGATGTCACCCAATTGTTCTGCTTCATAAAGTGCCGCAGACAATGAATTGACAGAGAACTCATAACGATTTTTCATAGAACTTTCTATCTCTCCACGTTGCATCAGGATGATATACTTCATCTCATGACCTGTTGCATATTTTTCTGCCTGTATCGTGCAAGAAATAGCCTTATCTAACAATCCTCTGCGATGATAAGCTTCAGATGCCTTGTACCATCTATCGAATAGTAGTGAACCCAACACTCGTTTATTAAAGGCAATCTGGTCGAATAGTCTAAAATTCTTATCGGCTGCGTACCAATCGCAACGATTGATTTGTCCGTTGATGTCGAATAGTATCAGCATGAGTACATCTTCGTGTTCCAATCCTTCTCTTATCTTTCGAATATCGAGTCCGATGAACTTACGTGCTTTGTCTACAAGTTCGTCATGTACGTCTTGCTCGCTTGACAAGTGGGCATACAGCCTGATATGCCATAAATATGCCTTTAAAATTTCATCGTTAGTCATGTTTACTCCAGTTTATAAAATGCTCTCTATTAACTATAAGGATTTTCACAGAGTTCTTATGACCTATGTGATCATTAATTTGTTCCTCATTGCAGTATCGCTCTGCACTGGTCGTCGCTCGAATGAGGATATTATCTTATAAATATTGTTGCACTATATTTGCTAGTTTATCAGCGTAAGAGGAAGTATCTTATCATTTGAAAGATAAAAGGATAACCATCAGACATCAACCGTTCCATTAGATTAACTTTTTGTAAACAGGTATTGCAACCTTATCCATTTCTTCTTTCGAAACCTTAACAACTCCGGGAGTTGCATCGAAATAATCTACAGGATAACGATACTTGCCATTTGGCATCAAAACCTTAGTTACACGGCGAAAGAGAGAGATACCCTCTTCTGTAACTATCTTTGTTATCGTCTTATCTATAATTTTTCCCATAATTTTTTAATTTTTATTTCAATATCGCCTGCAAATATAAGGGTTTTCTGTGAAACCACCAAATTTTTGGGGGTGTTTTTGCTTCGTGTCATAATCGCACGCAGATTTCGCTGATGCCGCAGATTGTCTTCGCTGCTTTTCTTTTTCCCACAGATTTCACAGATAACACAGATTTTAGACCTGATCGATCTGAGGTGATAGTCACGCTGATTTCGCAGATGACGCAGATATTTGACCTATTCGGTCTTAGATTTCACAGATTCTGTTTTTGGGAAAAAGTTATATTTTGTTCCTCATTGCAGTATCGCTCTGCACTTGTCGCCACTCGAATGAGGAATATTATTTTTATTCTACTTTTGACAGGATTACCTCAGGAGAGGTGCCCATCAGGGTTATGGCGGAAATCTTATGACCGCCGACTATATGTTCCAAAATGGAACAAAAGAGCAATGCTCTATTTGCTAAAACCATCAAGCACGTCTTGCTTGAAAATCTATATTCAAATGCATCCATTACATAGCAATTTCACAAACCTCACAACCTCGTTTTGCCATATCTTGGAGCTGAGCTGCCTTATATGCCTTCATACGTTTCACCCACTCTGCTACCTTTGGGGAATCGCTTTTAATAACTAATGTTTCTTTTATCTCAATCATTGTATAACCTCCTATATTAAAGAATGCTGCAAAGATACGACTTTCTTTCGTAATCACCAAGGAATTAAGAGAAAATCTTCACTAAATAACTTTTTTCCAACGGGAGGGGTCCTTACCCACTTTTGACCTGCTCAGTCTGAGCTGCACGGCACCACCTTGATTAAGAGAGTTTCATAGCCTTTACTTCTCAACCTTTAAGGTAATCTCATCACCAAAAGTCAAGATGACACGCTTGGCGTTCTCCTGCTCTAAGGTCTGCACCTGATTCTCAAGCCAAAGGCTCATGAAGGAAAGGTCAGGATGGTACAAATCCGTATAGCGATAGACTTCCGGGAAACCATGAACTTGATCCGTGGCTGTAATTTCCAAAAAATATTGAGGGTCTGGCGAGGTACTTTTCCTCGCCAGTACCACTTGCTTAAGATCTAACATTTCCATATACTCTATTCGATTTTTTGCAAGAATGCTTTAGGAATATATCCTGTCGTAACAGCACACAACCCCTTGATACTCACATAAAGTTTATGATCTTTTTTGATACGGACGACATAGCCTTCCGCTCCTTTCAAAGGACCTTCAATAACTCTGAACTTGTCGCCTTTGGTAAACTTCGGATTATACTCATCGTAAAAATCAAGTCCTTCAACACCAGAAGTTGCCACAATATTGAAGATTTTCACTTCGCGTTCTGAAATTTTAGAAGGTTCTTTCAAGTTCTCAGAATTTTTGCCACGATAGAGCATCACTTTATTGAGAAACATACGCTCCATCTCTTCTGCTTCTATTCTCGTGGTACGGAAAAGAATAAGAGATGGCATAATAGGAACTTCCTTCACCAGTCTCTTTTTCTTATTCTTGTCCCAATATTCTTGTTTCACATCATAAATATGTTCTATCTCATTGGTAACGAAATATGCCTTGATAGGCTTTCCTTTCCCAAAAAATATCTTGAATGCATACCAACTCTTCTCGTTGTCTGGTTGTATCATTGTTCTTTTTCTATTTTGGTCAGGGTGTACTTCTCATTCCCCCGTGCCGTGAAATCATGTTTCAAAACACTTGGCAAGAAAGGGTTGGTTAGTCTATTCCCAATAACGGAAACCTCTAATCACAGACATACTCCTGATCCAAGAGCATGATAGTCTGCAACCCTTGGAATGATTAGCTGTCCGATTCCTTTGTCCTCAAAATCCTTCCCTCAATCACTCCCGTTCTTCTGAATCTCTACATAAGAGATACTGAAATGCCGAAAACTTTCGTTCAATCAATGACTTAGGAATTTATGTATTAAAAGAATAGTAAAAAAATGTTGATTTTTATAGAACAATATTAATTTTTTAACACGCATAATTTGCTTGTTTCCAACATTTTTCGTATTTTTGCAAGGTGATTCTGTATCTCTTATGTAAAGATTCAGAAAAATTGGTTCATTTTGGTTCATTTTTCGAAAGCCCTCTTTTTATTCTTTTTTGTGGCTTATAGGGCTGCCAGTATCTTGGCGTTGGCATCATCCACTTCTGAGCTTTTGATGGAGCGGAGATAGATTTGTGTGGTGGTTTCGGAATGATGTCCCAATGCCTCGCTGATGACTGAAATAGAGATATGGTTGTCTCTTGCTGCCGTTGCCCAGGAATGGCGGGCGATATAGAGGGTAAGTTTGCCCTTGATGCCTATCTTAGTTCCTAACTTGCTGAGATGGTAGGAGATACGCGCTTCCGCATTGTGATACAGGCGCGCCTCTTCCCGCATTTTGTCAATAGTTTTATCCTGTCTTTTTTTTCCATCATCAACAAGGAAAGGAAAGAGATAAGATGAGGAGGCGGTCTGCGCCTGGTACTTTTCCATCAACTCCTGCATCTCCTTCTCCCATCGGATGGTGAGACGCTGTCTTGTCTTGCTTCGGGTATAATGGAGATAGCCTTCCTTGAGGTCAGATTTGCGGAGATGTGCCAGGTCGATGAAAGAGATACCACGCAGATAGAAACTCATCAGGAATGTATCTCTTGCCATCTCTTCCTTGGGAGTGAGATCCTTGACAGATTGCAGACTCTTGATCTGGCTGACATTCTCTGTAGGTATGGCTCTCTTGCGGGTTTGGGCAATACCAGTATAGACATCCGAGAAGGGATGCTGCTGTGGCGTCAGTCCCTTTGCCACAGCTTTGTTGTAGGTGGCACGGAGGATGCGGAGATAGAAGGAGCTGGTGTTTCTGCATACCTCCACCGTATGATGCAGATATGCCTCATACGAGCGCATCACTTCTGCGTCTATCTCTTTTAGGGCAATATCCTTGTTGTCCCGGTATCGCTTAAAGCTGTTGAGGGTTGCCTTGTAATGCAGCGAGGTGCGGTATTGCCCGTTCTTCAGCAACAGGGCGATGAGGAGGTTCATGAACTGGAATAACGACTCTGATGTGTTCTTGTTTCTTGCCATAACGATTGTGTATTTATGAAGTTTATTAATATATGATAGGGGCACCTCTGTCTCTATTCAAGAAACAAAGATGCCCCTATATAATATATTAATCAGCTGATATTCTGCTTTTTGTCTTACAAACTCTCACCAAAATCTTTTCTGAACTTTTCTGCAAGTTCTTCCTGCCAATAACCTACTTCTTTCAGGCGACCAAAGAAGAAATCAGAATACAAATCCTGCATTGATGTAAAATCCTACATTCTTGCCCAGGTTGGAATAATTGGCCTGAATGCTTACCGGACCCAGGACGAAATCATAGGATGCCCTCAAGGCTCCTCCCCACAAATCATCACCGATGAGAATATGGGAAAACTTGTGGGCTTCCTTGCCATACTCTCCCAAAGCAGTAAGGTAGAACTTTCCTTTCACCCGATAGCGGAAACCGAGTTGAGCAGTCACCACATTGCGTTCCAGCAGATGGACATGCTGTACACTTTCCCAGGCCATCTGCCATGGCAGATAGTAACCGTCAGCTACTCCTCCAGCATAATTCTGATAAATGGCAGGAATCGAACTGCCAAACACAAAACGGCTCTTCAGCTTAGGAAGCAGATACAACCGGGAATTCAAACGCAGGGCACTTTCGGCACGGAAAGCTGCCTCACCAAATGGATTACCATCAGCATACTGCAAGCCGTCATCCGTATGCAGAACGCCCTGCACCTGGATACGGCTTCCACGGGTAGGAAAATAACGGCGGTCATAGGTATCCATCACTACAGAAGCAAAGTAGTTCAGGAAATGATCTGACGAACGTGACTGTATGCTCCCGTCTCGCATGAACATATCAGAATGATAATGGTAATAATCGAACTGCACACCTGATTTCAATCGGAAGTTGCCGATATCACGTGTATAGAATCCTGCCAGGGAATGCGATAGGAACTCTAACGCATCCAGCTTATGCTTACCCCCATAAAGGTCGAAATCATAATGAGCCAACCGGTAGGAGAAGCCCATTTTCGCTCCGAAAAGATTGCCGTATGCATATTTCATATCCAGATAGGGATTACGGGAAATACGCCCCGTCAAGGCATAGTGATGACGGGTGGAGAACTGTTGATTGTTGGAAATCTGAGCAATGACGCTCGCCAGATCCTGCGTGTCAAAACGAGCACCTACACTGATTCTTCTGGATTCGTTGGGTTCCAGCATGAATACCAGTTCATAGGGTTCATCATTCGATAGTCTGTATTCCACGCGCGAAAAGATATTCAGTCCCCGGAGCATGGCGAGAGTAGCATCGATCTCCTCCGGACTGACTTCCGAGTCGTCCCTTAAAGCGATTTTCTTCCTAATCCACGCTTCTTCCTCACCACCGATGCCCTCTATCCGGATGCTTCCTATGTGGTAGGCTTCTGTATGCGATGGTTTCTGTAGCCTGCCGTGTTTCCAGTCTTGCCATGTATCATTCTGCATGATGGAATCAGGAACATCGGCATAAATATACTTCTTCAAATCCATCAGTTCACCCCACTTCTGTCGGGCAGCCAGTTCGCCCCTCTGTATCATCGTATCAATGGCTTCCGGCTGGAAGCTGGCTGCCGAGAACCCTTTCAGAGAAGGATTGATATAAAGATCGGCTTCCGCCATATTCTTCCGGTATTTGGTCTGCCCCATCATACCAATGAGCTGTTCTACAACAGCAGAAGGCGATTTCAGCTCCTCCTTCTTCTTCCACCCGGTACTCAAATCCACGCAGATAATCACATCCGCTCCCATTTCCTTTGCCACATCAACTGGCAGATTGTTCAAGGCGCCGCCATCCACCAGCATCTTCCCTTTCCATTCTACCGGAGCAAACACGCCCGGTATTGACATGCTGGCACGCATCGCCATAGGCAAAGAACCCGACGAAAACACCACTTCCTTTCCGTCCACCAAATCTACTGCCACGCAACGGAAAGGGATAGGCAGGTTGGAGAAATCATCTACCTGATGATAACCCACCGTGAGTTTAGAGAAAAGGTTAAAGATGTTCTGTCCCTTCACATAACCTGTTGGCAACGAAACCTTCCTTTCCTTGGAAAGAGGAATATGAACGATATATTTCTCTCTTTCTTCTTTAGAAAGGAATGTCTCTGATTCCCTTTTCACCTGATCGCTCAGCAGGAAAAGCCAGTCCTGGTTGCGGTAAAGACTGTCGATATCCGCAGCATCATAGCCAATGGCATAGAGTCCACCCACGATGGCACCGATACTGGTTCCGGCGATATAATCAATAGGGATACCTGCCTCTTCCAGCACCTTGAGCACACCCACTTCAGCAGCACCCTTGGCGCCACCTCCACCCAAAACGAGTCCCACCTTCTTGCGAGAGTGCTGAGATTGCGGAGATTGCTGGGCTTGTGTGGATATATGACCCAAGAAGCCGAGCAAGAACAACAAACATAATATCATTCTTTGACGTACCATCATATTGCTCAGGGTTTTAATGAATAACTGACACGGCAAAGATACGAAGAAAGAATGGTACTCGCAAGTAAAACTACGATAAAATTGAAAATCCCCCATTTTTTCTTGCGAAATCAAAATATTCATCGTATCTTTGCAGAAAGAATTTGCAGAAAGATGGATAGCGCATAAAAAGCCATCCTGAAAACATAGGAGATCAGATTATGACAGATACAGAAATGAACGATAGAAGATTGCCAGTAGGTATCCAGTCTTTTGAAAAAATCAGAAAGGGTGGATACCTATATGTTGACAAGACAGATATCATCTGGCAACTTGCCAACAGAAATAAAACATATAATTACCTGAGCCGCCCACGCCGCTTTGGTAAATCTGTGCTGGTCGATACGCTCGAAGCCTACTTCATGGGTAAGAAGGAACTCTTCGAGGGCTTGAAGATTATGCAGATGGAGAAAGACTGGACCTGCTATCCCGTAATTCGACTCGACATGAGTTGCGGAGGTGCTACACCAGAAGAACTCAACTCCTATCTCGATGACGCCTTCTATAAACTTGAACAGAAGTATGAAGTTGCGGTACGCCCGGAGGCTTCCCTTGCCGTACGTTTCCAGAACATCATCGAAACGATGTTTCAGAAGATAGGAAAACAGGTGGTTATCCTCATCGATGAGTATGATTCTCCATTGCAGCATTCCTGGAAGACTCCTCAGCATGATGCCTGCACAGCCATCTATAAATCCGTATTTGCCGTCTTGAAAAAAGAGGACGAACACGAGCGTTTCGTCTTCATCACGGGCATCACCAAGTTCACACAAATCTCCCTCTTCTCCGTACTTAACAATCTGAGCAACATCAGTTTTGATGCACCTTACGCCACTATCTGCGGCATTTCGAAACAGGAAGTTGCCGAAAACTTCATACCTGAGATTGAGGCAATGGGAGAAGAAAACGGATGGACTCCTGAGGAGACTCTGAAGCAGCTCACGGCCTATTACGACGGATATCATTTCTGCCGCAGAAATATGGTGGATATTTTCAATCCGTTCAGCCTCATCAATGCCCTGGATGATAGGGAATTGAGAAATTACTGGGCTTCATCTGGCGCCACTTCCCTATTGCCTAAGTTCGTGGATGACATGGAGATGAAGATGGAATATTTTGACCATTGCTTCATCGAGCGCGACACCCTGGAAACATCGGATGTGGTGAATGGTGGAGCCGAACTCTTCCTCTATCAGTCGGGTTATCTCACCATCAAGGGTTACGATGATGGCGTTTACATCCTGGGCTTCCCTAACTTTGAAGTTCGCAAGGCATTATACAGCGTAGTGGTTCCAGCCTTGACCATGAAGTCGAATTCGGAAGTGGTTTCTGCGCAGAGCTTCCTCAGAAAAATGATGCAGGACGGCAACACCGCAGAAGCCAAGAAGGCATTGAAGGCACTTATTGCCGATGTTCCATACAGTAACAAGAAGATGGCTAGCATGGATATGGAGGAGCGTTACCGACTGATAATGAGCACGATATTCAGGGCCTTGGGCTTTAGGGTGGAAGTAGAGAGAATGCTGGCCACTGGCAGAATAGACATGATTGTGGAGGTTCCGTCCATCATCTACGTCCTGGAACTGAAGCTATCTAACAATGGCGGCATTTCTGCAGCCGCGAACCAGATGAAGGAAAAGAGCTACACCGAGCCATTCAAGGCCGACAAGCGCAAGGTTATCGCCCTGGCAGTGGAACTCGATGAAAAGGGCAAGGGATTGATAGATTGGAAAGAAGTGGATGAGTCTTTGTAAAATACAACTCCAAACAAACATCCCGCCAGATGTCCTACTGGATTCAAAATCCGTTGGGACACCTGGCGTGTTCTTTTGTTTATCATAAAGACTAATGATACTCCTTTCTTTCTATCCTCCTGGCCCGCATGTTGAGCTTACGAGGATCTTGGCGCAAATCCCAGAGATCCACAATTCTAACAAGATTTGAATCTTCATCATAGAAATAGATAATCTTGAAGTTCTTCATGATGATGGCGCCACGATACTTTTGCCATTTCTGCAATTCAGGAACAAAAGGATAGCTGGTCGGCATAATTTCCAAACGATGCCTAATCTTCTCATACTCAGCATTCCAATTCTTCACCGTTTTCCTTCCAAATTCAGAAAGTGCATATGCCACACACTTTTGAAATTCTGCAAGAAAAAGCCTTTCAACTTTAATTTCCACTATTTCCATCCCGGTATTGCCTTTCGCATCTGCTCTTCAAATTCATCTATGGAAATCCAATGGTCTGGATCATCCAAGTATTTCTCTACCTCTTCACAATGCTCCATCACCTGCTCCAGCGAGCGCCCCATAGGATAGGAATCGGTGTCGTAAGCCTCATCCCATGATACTGATGATGCAGATGATGCTGCCGAACGATAAGCAGGCGATGGCTCACAAACCTTATCCCCTGCTACCTTAGATTCCTCGATATGATATTTCTTTTCCTCCATATTTCTTTCGCTATTAAAGTTCCACGTTACTTATTGGTGCAAAAATACGAAGAAAGATTGGAACTCGCAAGAAAATCTGAAAGAAAATGGCATAGAACGCTGAAATTTAATGGGTGGTCCACAAAGCAAGAAGGCAATCTCAAGTGAACTTAATCACTTTTGATTGCCTTCTTTTTTTATCATTAATCGTAAAGTAATATTCTGATTCTATTTTTCGCTTCCTGAGAAAATCTTGATGCGCTGTTCCTCAGAGAGCTTGCAGATAAGAAGCGTACCGTCTTCCTCGGCTACGATATAGCCGTCGAGTCCCTGGATAACCACCTTCTTCTCGTTCATCGTATGGATGATGTTATTCTTTGATTCTATCATCTCGATGTTTTTGCCAATCAGGGCATTGCCGTTGAGGTCCTTGCGGCTCTGAGCCAGCAGACTGCCCCATGTGCCCAAATCACTCCAACCGAAATCGGCTGGCATCACGAAAATCTCCTCTGCCTTCTCCATGATGGCATAGTCTACCGAGATACTCTCACATTCAGGATAACGGAGATCTATCTCTTCCTGCTCCTTGTCGGTGCCATAGATGCTTCTCATGCTCTCGAAAATCTTGGCGATGGCAGGCTGATAAACGCGGAAAGCATTTACGATAGTGGCAGCACTCATCACGAAGATGCCGGCATTCCAGAAGAAACTCTTGTCCTTGATATATTCTGTTGCCGTTGCCAGATCAGGCTTCTCCCTAAACTGGTCTACACGGAATATTTCCTTGTTTCTTGCCGAAGGAGTAGTCAAATCTGCCTGAATATAACCGTAGCCAGTCTCCGGACGGTTGGGCTTCATACCGAGCGTCACGATACTGTCGGTCTCGCTGGTAAATTTCATGGCAGAAGTAATCACTCTTCTGAACTCATTACCATTAGTAACAATATGGTCGGATGGTGTTACCACGATATTGGCATGTGCATCCTTCTCCTTGATGCGCCAGCTGATATAAGCGATGCAAGGAGCCGTATTTCTGCGGCAAGGTTCCTGAAGGATATTACTCTCCGGTATCTCTGGCAACTGCTCATGAACCAATGCTGCATATTTCTTGTTGGTGACAACCCACACGTTTTCCGGGTCACAAATACCTTCAAAACGGTCGAAGGTGAGTTGCAACAGCGTACGTCCAGTTCCTAGAACATCGATAAATTGCTTTGGCTTTTCAATGGTACTCATAGGCCAGAATCTACTGCCTACTCCACCTGCCATTATTACTAAATGATTATTTTTATGAGCCATAATTTAAAAATATTTTAATAATGGGCAAAGATACTAAAAATTATCTGTATAAACGAAAAAAAAGGATGGAAAAAACTTCCATCCTTTATTATTTGTCATATTCTGATTGATTTATATCAAAAAAGACTGATTTCAATCCCTAAAGACTGATTTACATGATCATGATTTTCGCCAAAAGCCCGTTTAGAGCTTTGCCAATTCTGCCTTCCAGTTGGCATAAGCCTCGAGATAAGCCTGGCGGTTAGCCTCATCCGGTTCGATAACAGCCAACTTCTTCAGGGTTGCAAATGCCTCATCATGGTCCTTGTAGATACCGGCACCGATACCTGCACCCTTGGCAGCACCGGCACTACCATCTGTCTCATAGAGTTCGATGGTGGCTCCACTTACGCCAGCCAATGTATCTCTGAACAATGGGCTGAGGAACATGTTAGCCTTACCGGCATGGATTTTCTTGATGTCCATACCCATCTGCTGCATGATTTCCATACCATAGCAGAAGCTGAATACGATACCCTCCTGAGCTGCACGTACGATGTGGGCACGGTTGTGCTTGGTGAAGCTCAAGCCACGGATGGAACAGCCCACCTCTCTGTTCTCCAATACACGTTCAGCACCATTTCCGAATGGGATAATCTTCACGCCGTCGCTACCGATTGGCACACCGGCAGCCAGGTCGTTCATATCGGCATAGCTGACGTCTGGAGTTACATTGCGATGAACCCAGGCATTCAGGATACCGGTACCATTGATGCAGAGCAATACGCCGAGACGGTCGAGCTCTGTGGTATAGTTGACATGTGCAAAGGTATTCACGCGGCTCTTAGGATCATAGTTCACATCACCGAGCACACCGTAGACCACGCCAGATGTACCCGCTGTACTTGCGATTTCACCAGGGTTGAATACGTTGAGGCTGACAGCATTGTTAGGCTGGTCGCCGGCACGGTAAGAGATAGGAGTACCCTCCTTGAGTCCGAGTTCATCGGCAGCAGCCTTGCAGACTACGCTCTGTACAGAGAATGTAGGAGCGATGTCGGCAATCATACTCTCATCAAATCCGAAGTAATCGAACAGGAACTTGGCAGGCTTCTTGGCAGTAAAGTCCCACATCATACCCTCAGAAAGACCGCTGATGGTAGTCTTCACCTCACCGGAAAGTTTCATGGCGAGATAATCGCCTGGGAGCATGATCTTATCAATCTTGTCGAAGAGCTCAGGCTCATTCTCCTTCACCCACGCCAGCTTAGAGGCAGTAAAGTTGCCAGGAGAGTTGAGCAGGTTGCGCAAGCAGAGGTCTTCTCCCAGTTCACGGAAAGCCTTCTCGCCATAAGGTACGGCACGGGAGTCGCACCAGATGATAGATGGGCGCAACACCTGCTGGTTCTTGTCAACGCAAACCAATCCGTGCATCTGATAAGAGATACCGATAGCAAGGATATCCTCACCCTTGGCACCGCATTCAGTCATGATTTTCTTCAGCGCCAGCTTGGCATTATCCCACCACATCTGTGGATCCTGCTCAGCCCATCCAGCCTTCACCGCCATGATAGGCGCCTCATGGTCTGGATAAAACGCAGACGCTACAATTTCACCGTTGTCTACATCGGTAAGAGATGCCTTTACCGAACTGGAACCTACATCAAAGCCTAATAAATATCTTCTAGCCATAATTAGTTCATTTTATATATTTGTTATAATTAAATTGTTCTTTCTTTATATAATACGAACCAACATGGAATTCCCCCCGAAATGAAATATATTTTTTCTTGCTATTAAAGATTATCGCCAAAGAGATCGTTGCTTACGTAGCCATTTCCGCTGTCGGAACCGGAATTATCCTCCTCGTTATTGATGCCAGCCGTGGCAGAAGAAGAGAAGTCGAGCATGAGCTGCTGAACCTGAACCGACTTGAAATTGATATGATAAACACCATACCCCTTGCCTTTCTCAATAAGCGAACCTGGGTCTTTGGCGCAACGGGTGAGATACTGTGTGACATAGGCATGCACATCCTTATAATTCAATGGTGTAAAGATTGAATTACATGAATTATAAACATGACGGGCAATCTTCTCAAGTTTGAGACCATTGCTGCCCGCAGCCATCAACACTCTGAATATCTCCTGATCTATAGACATGGTTACTGTAATAATAAAGTTTTTAAGTCAAAACAAAGATAAAGAACAAAGAAAAAGAAAGACTAGAGACAGAAAGAGCCGCGGCATTCTCCTGAAAAGAAAACCGCGGCTCCTTGAGATTTCTTATTTAAGCGAGAGCAACCTTGTTGTCCTCGTCCTTAATCTTACCCTCTTTGAAGAGCCAACCGAGACCGAGGATAGTATCCTCTGTGCTAATGCCAGCAGCCTTAGCAATCTCTGCAACTGTCTGAGGCTTCTCTGCAGCAGCAAGAGCCTGATAAACATCACCAGCACGGAAGCCAGCGTTTTCTGCGTTCAAGTAAAGAACGTCCTTCTTTGCAGCAGTTGTCTTCTTTGCAACTGGAGCCTTCTTTGTAGCTGTCTTCTTGGCAGCTGTCTTTGTTGTTGATTTCTTTTCTACCATGATTTTAGTAAAACAATTATAGTCTCTATATTAGCACCACTTGATGGCTTCACTTCCTTTTGAAGGAAGCATCTGATGATGCCCTAGCTTTAGTCATTTTTTAACACCTTTCAGCGTTATCTTTTATTTTGTACTGCAAATTTATAACATTTTTTTCAGATTATCAACTTTTTATTGAAAAAAATGACGTATAATAAATAAAAGCGCAGCATTTCTTGACTTACATCAAGATAATGCTACGCTTTTTTGCTTATATTCAGCGATTTAGCTAAAATGTTAATCCTTTAAGTCTAACTTGATTTCCAACTCATCGAGCTGCTTTGGATCCAACTCTGATGGTGCATCAAGCATCACATCGCGGCCTGAATTGTTCTTAGGGAATGCGATACAGTCGCGGATGCTGTCGAGACCTGCCAAGATGCTGACGAAGCGGTCGAGACCGAAAGCAAGACCTGCGTGAGGTGGTGCTCCATACTTGAAGGCATTCATCAGGAAGCCGAACTGAGCCTCAGCACGCTCTGGTGTGAAGCCGAGAACCTCGAACATCTTCTCCTGCAACTGGGTGTCGTGGATACGGAGAGAACCTCCACCCACTTCGATACCGTTGCAGACAAAGTCGTATGCCTTGGCACGAACCTGCTCTGGATGCTCATCGAGCAATGGGATATCGTCTGGATTTGGCATGGTGAATGGATGGTGGGTAGCCATCAGGCGCTGCTCCTCGTCGCTCCACTCGAAGAGAGGGAAGTCAATAATCCAGAGACACTTGAATACGTTCTTGTCGCGCAAGCCAAGACGCTCACCCATCTCAAGACGCAGAGAGCAGAGCTGGATACGGGTCTTGTTGGCATTGTCGCCACTCAGGATCAATACCAGGTCGCCATCCTTGGCACCCATCACGGTCTTGATCTCAGCCAATTCCTCTGGAGTATAGAACTTATCGATGCTACTCTTGATAGTACCATCAGCATTATACTTGATGTAAACCAATCCCTTAGCACCTACCTGTGGACGCTTCACGAAATCGGTCAGTTCATTAAGCTGCTTGCGGCTATAGTCAGCGCATCCAGGAACGCAGATACCACCGATATACTTAGCCTCATCGAATACAGCGAAGATTCCCTTGCCCTTGAAAGCTTCCTTGAGTTCTACAAACTCCATGCCGAAGCGCAAGTCTGGCTTGTCGCTACCGAAGCGGCGCATAGCATCATGCCATGTCATCTGCTCCAGCTTAGGCAATTCTACGCCACGGATTTCCTTAAACAGGTGGCGTGCCATCTCTTCGAAAAGATTGATGACATCATCCTGGTCTACGAAACTCATCTCGCAGTCAATCTGTGTAAACTCTGGCTGACGGTCAGCACGGAGGTCCTCATCACGGAAGCACTTGGCAATCTGGAAGTAGCGGTCGAAACCAGCTACCATCAGAAGCTGCTTCAGGGTCTGAGGGCTCTGAGGAAGTGCATAGAACTGTCCTGGGTTCATACGGGAAGGAACCACGAAGTCGCGGGCACCCTCTGGAGTACTACCGATGAGGATAGGAGTCTCAACCTCCATAAAGTTCTGGCTGTCGAGGAAGTTACGGATGAGGATGCACATACGGTGGCGCAACTCCAGGTTCTTGCGTACGGCAGGGCGACGCAAGTCGAGGTAACGATACTTCATACGGATATCATCACCACCATCAGTATTATCTTCGATAGTGAAAGGAGGAGTCTGGCTCTGAGAGAGCACGTTGAGTTCCTTCACCAGGATTTCAATATCACCGGTATCCATCTTAGGATTCTTGCTCTGTCGCTCGCTTACTGTACCCTTGATCTGGATGCAGTATTCACGACCCAGCTTGTTAGCTGCATCGCACAAGTCCTTGTTATCGGCCTCATTGAAGACCAACTGTGTGATACCATAACGGTCGCGCAAGTCAACGAATGTCATACCACCCATCTTTCTTGTGCGCTGTACCCATCCGGCAAGAGTTACCTCTTTGCCTGCATCAGAGAGACGAAGCTCTCCACAAGTATTACTTCTGTACATACCTTTATATTATATATATTTATTTACTACAATGTGCAAAGTTACGACAAAAAGAGGAGAAAACAAAAAAAAATCGCGAAAATATTATAAAATAATACCTTCGCGACCTTATTCTATGATAAACGAACTATCTATTTGCATCATTCCTGCCCATTTGTGCATCTTGCAGGAATCTTATTTCTGTCCCAGATGAAATTTTATTTGTGCATCCTGCGGAATGCCTGTCTGTGAAATTTCTCCTCTGCCCTGATAATGCTGAGCACCTTACTGGCTGGCAGTACTGTCAGGAAGCGTGCATGATATTCCTGCTGCAGCTGCTTCAGCTGGATGTCTATCTCATCCTGTCTTCGGATTGCCTCTTCACACGCCTCGTTATCCTTAGGATTGATGTGTCTGAACCGGCGCATCTCATCAAAGAGCATGCGCATCTTCTTGCCCATCTGTCGATACATGGGGAAGAATCTGGCAGCCTCTCCAGGTGTCAGGGCAGCATTGGTTGTGATATACTGCTCCAATTCCGCCTGAAACTTCTTAGGGTCGAATGCAGGATGCTTTTTGCCATGCTGAGCCTGAATGCCAGTGATGCCCATCAGCAGCATGACCATCAAAATGATGATTCTATGTTGGAAATTCCATTTCATATCTTTAATTATTGTTTATTTCATCAGATTCCGTAACCTAAACATTACTATCTTAGTTCTCTGTCATCAATGATGCATAGATAGTCTCATTGTCTATCATCGCATAGTCTGCCATCTCATTGAAGGCGGCTTCCTCACTGGCCACAGCTTTCTGTTCATGCTGCTTCACATGAGCCACCACCTTGCTGTTGCCTTCATGCTGCCAAGCCCAGAACGAGCCACCGCCCAGCAGCACCACGACAGCAACGGCAGCAGCTATCTTGCGCAATGGCAACTTCTGCCAGAGCGTCTGACGGCTGCGTATGTCGATGACACGAATCTCCTGTTCCGGCAAATTCTCCATGATTCTCTCGGTGAGATGATCGAAGTAACCATCAGGAACCTTGAAGGGATTCTCCTTGCCAAAACGTTCTTTCAATATGTTTTCTTCTCTTGTCATATACTACTACCTTTACTTCTTTTTTATTATTGACGGATTCAACCTCAAAAGGTTTAATATTTCTGCAAGAATTCTGTTATTTTCTTCACTGCCAGATGGTAAGATGCCTTCAAGGCGCCTTCGCTGGTAGAGAGGATCTTGCTTATCTCAGAATATTTCATGTTGTCGAAATACTTCAGGGTGAACACCGTGCGCTGCACATCGGGCAACAGGGCTACGGCTTCCTGCAGATGTGCCTGAATCTCATCCCCGTCGAAATATTCATCGGCAAGCAAGCGTGAAGCGATACCGGGTTCATCATCCGCACTCACCTGCGTGGACTGCTTCCTCTTTCTGAGGAAATCCAGGGCTTCGTTAATGGCAATACGATAGAGCCAGGTGGACAGGGATGACTTGCCCTGAAAGGTTGCCAGATTGGTCCATGCCTTGATAAAGACATTCTGCAAAATGTCATCGGCATCGTCATGATTGAGTACGATGTTGCGAATCTTCCAATACAACGTCTCGCTATACTGACTCACCAGCACAGTGAAGCCCGCCCGTTGCGTCTTCGGATCGCTCAACATTTCCAAAAGTTCTTTATCTTTGATCATAATTAAGATTTATTTTCTTATAAATATTTCTTCAGATGCTCCCATATCACCTTGTCATATCCGTACACGTCGGGATATTCCCTGATGCGTCCACCTGCCAGCGGATAGAGCGTATAGTAGGTGATGAAGAGAGGCACCTCCGGTTTCACCTTCACGCCGTTCACCACCATCTTGCGGTTGCTCAGCGAGTCGTCTGTCATCGAATACTTGATTTTATCCATCAGTCTCTGGTTCTTTTCTGCCAGGAGGAATACGGCAAAATCGTAAGGCTTCTCAATTCTGATACATCCATGCGATACTCCCCTTTCCTCTCTTTCAAAGACTCCCCTGCTGCTGGTATCATGCAGATAGACCGAGAAGTTGTTGTCAAATCGGAAGATGATGCGTCCCAGGGCATTGCCCTTTCCTCCTCGCTGCACTACTCCATAGGCACCAGAAACCAGCATGGCTCTCGTCACCCGATGCAGATCCACCTCCTCGCCGGTCTTCACATCCCTCACATAGTAGTTACGTGCCAAGAAATAGCCTGGGTTTCCGGCATGGCGGGCCATATCGTGAAGAATGATGCTGCGTGGCACAAACCATTTCGGATTGATATCCATTCTCTTGATAAGGCTGTTGAGCAATGGGGTCTTGGTCTTGAGTGATCCGCAGCCGATACGCATGGTGAGCGTATCCTGCCCATCTACCGCCATCAGCTGGTAAGCCGGGATATTGACCACAACATATTTCTGATGGTTCCAGATATTATCCTTCTGTCTCCATCTGCTTTTTTCCAGATTCACCAGTATTTTCTCACGTTCCCCTCTGGACAGTCCTTGCCTTTTCAGCTTGTCCAGAAATACGCGGTAGAAGGGATTGTCGGGTTGTACCGATTTCAGAAAGACGGCAAGCGAATCCGATCCCATTCCTATTCTTTTCATTGCCTTGGCAAAGAACGAATCATCAGGATGGTCCATCTTCACATCAAAGAGTCCTCTGAACCTTACCGGTCGCTTGATGGTATCATAAGGGTTGGCAACCAGCGTATCCAAGCGGTTCAGTACGAAGTTGGGATTCATATAACCAAAGCGCTGACCGGCAACGTATCTCAGATACGATTTGGTAAGCCGATACTCCAATCTAGCCATCACCCTGTTCACCTGGTTCTGCTGTCTGTCCAGGTGCAGGGTTCTGAGCCGTTCGATGTCTTCCGCAATCTCATCCACATAAAAGCGTTGCTTATTGAAACCGATTTCCTCTACGTTGCGCAGGTATGCGAGCAGCGAATCGGCACGATGATCTATACCATGACGGTCAATCCACAGGAAGCTGCCACGGTTCTGATAATATTTCCGAGTATGGAGGTCGGCAACAAGACGGTCTTTATCCTGCTGCATGAGGCTGTCCATCAATCCTCGAATCACTTTAGAATTGACAGCATACGCCTTCTCGTTAAAATCCTGATAGTATTCTAACGTCAACAGCCTGTTGCTATTGGGTTGCGAATCCTTACACCCCATCATCATCAAGCCGAGCAACAGGGGTAAAAATCTCAATAACTTCACTTTTACCTACGATTGACTGTAATTTTACGTGTAAATGATGGACCTACCTTAATAATATAGATACCATCCGACAAAGGCATGGAGATGCGCTTGTCCTGACCTTCTACCATAAAGGATTTGACAACGATGCCAGCCAGGTTATAAACCTTAACTACCAGCCCGTTGGCACCCGTGATATGCATCACGCCATTGGTATAGCTTACGGCAATGTCCTGTGCTTCCAGGTCTATCATTTCCACAGCACTGGTTTCTGCCAGCACCTGGGTAGGTGCTGCCATCATCATTGCAGCCAATGTTATCATAGAAAGTATAGTTTTCTTCATATTGTGATTCCTTATATAATGATTTTACGTAAAATTCTTTCTGCAAAGATATACAAAAAATAGGAACCTTCCAACATATAGCTGGTAAAGTTCCTATTATTTTTATATTTTTAACCTAACAGGCAATATGATTTCATCATGATTACATGATACCGTCTTCACGGAGTTTCTGCTGCCATTTCCATGCAGAAGCCAGGACGTCAGAAAGATTAGCTTCTGCCTTCCAGCCCAATACCTTGTTTGCCTTGGTGCAGTCGCCCCAAATCTTCTCGATATCACCCTCACGGCGAGGACCATACTTCCAGTTCAGCTTCACGCCGGTAGCCTTCTCGAAAGTCTCTACGATTTCGAGGGTTGAATTACCGTTGCCTGTACCAATGTTGAAGTACTCGATAGGCTCTGTCTCCTTGTCAAGTACACGAGCCATAGCGCAAACATGAGCCTTGGCAAGGTCTACTACATAGATATAGTCGCGGATGCAGGTTCCGTCTGGAGTATCATAATCATTACCGAAGATGGTCAGTTCCTTGCGGATACCCATAGCGGTCTGAGTAACGTAAGGAATCAGGTTGTTTGGCACGCCGTTAGGCAACTCACCGATTTCAGCAGATGGGTGTGCACCGATTGGGTTGAAGTATCTCAGCACGATGCTCTTGATGTTGGCACCACTGTGGATATAGTCGGCAATAATCTGCTCGTTGATTTCCTTGGTGTTACCGTAAGGAGAGGTAGCCTTCTGGTGAGGAGCCTCCTCAGTAACAGGCAGGTTCTCTGGCTTTGGCTGACCGTAAACGGTGCAAGAAGAAGAGAAGATGATACCCTTGACATTATATTTTGGCATCAACTCAAGCAGGTTGATGAGCGCTACTACATTGTTACGATAGTACATCAGAGGTTTCTGCACGCTCTCGCCTACTGCCTTGCTGGCAGCAAAATGTATGATACCCTGGATTTCAGGATACTTCTGGAAAACAGCCTCTGTTGCTTCCTTGTCACGCAAGTCTACTTTCTCGAAAGCAGGACGAATACCTGTGATCTTCTCGATACCGTCGAGAACCTCAATCTTTGAGTTGGAGAGATCGTCTACAATGACTACATTGTAACCTGCCTGCTGTAATTCTACTGTGGTATGACTACCGATAAAACCTGTACCGCCAGTTACCAAAATTGTCTGTTTCATACTTCTTAGTCTTTGTTTGAATAATTGATAGTGTCTAGCGTTTATCGCTTAGATGGTTGCAAAAGTACTGCAAAAAAGTGAAACTACAAAATAAATCCGAAAAAATATGCACAGTTATTCTTTATTTTCAAGAATTCAACGTAACTTTGCAACTGAATCAGAATGATCAGCAGAAGAAATCTTTTGAATTTAACATTCATAGAAAATAAAATTATTATGAAACAGTACGATATTGAAAAAGACATAAGATATTTGCAACTGTTGTCGCAATCGTTTCCTACGATAGCAGAAGCCAGCACTGAGATTATCAATCTCAAGGCTATCCTCAATCTGCCTAAGGGCACAGAACATTTCCTTGCCGACATCCACGGCGAGTACGAGGCTTTTCTGCATGTACTGAAAAACGCTTCGGGTAACATCAAGCGTAAGGTAAACGAACTCTTCGGCACTACCCTGCGAGAGCAGGAGAAGCGCGACCTGTGCTCCCTCATCTATTACCCGGAGCAGAAACTCGAACTTGTCAAGATCAACGAGAAGGACATTGATGACTGGTATCACATCACGCTCCACCGCCTGGTGGCTGTCTGCCGTGATGTTTCCAGCAAGTATACCCGTTCCAAGGTGCGCAAGTCGCTGCCTTGCGATTTCTCCTATATCATCCAGGAATTGCTCCACGAGCATACCGAAGATCATGACAAGACGGCATACGTCAATGTCATCGTAGATACCATCATCTCTACCGGCCGTGCCGATGATTTCATCATTGCCATCGCCAATGTCATCCAGCGCCTCGCCATCGACCAGCTGCATATCCTGGGCGATATCTACGACCGTGGTCCGGGTGCGCATATCATCCTCGACAAGATGCGCCGCTACCACAGCTGGGACATCCAGTGGGGCAATCACGATGTGTTGTGGATGGGTGCTGCAGCGGGCAATGATGCCTGCATCTGCAATGTCATCCGTCTCTCCCTGCGCTATGCCAATCTCTCTACCCTAGAAGAAGGCTACGGCATCAACCTCGTTCCGCTTGCCACCTTCGCCATGGAGACCTACAATGATGATCCATGCACCGAGTTCCTGCCTAAGCTGAGCGGTGGCGCTGCAGGACTTGACGACAAGACTACCCGACTCACGGCACAGATGCATAAGGCGATAGCCGTCATCCAGTTCAAGATAGAGGGACAGCTCATCGAGAAGCATCCGGAATGGAAGATGGACGGCAGACGCCTCTTCGAACACATCAATTATGAAAAGGGTACGGTAGAAATCGACGGCAAGGAATACGAGATGAGTTCCTGCAACTTCCCTACCATCGACCCGAAATACCCAAACCGTCTCTCTGAAGAAGAAACGATACTGATGCAGAAGCTGCACCACTCTTTCAAGGTCTGCGAAAAGCTGCACAAGCATATCCGGGTGATGTTGCAGCATGGCTGCATGTATGCCATCTTCAACAACAACCTGCTCTTCCATGCTTCCTGTCCGCTCAATGCAGATGGTTCCTTGAAAGAGGTAGAAATCTATCCGGATCATAAATACAGCGGTCGCGACCTGATGCACTATACCGGCATGCAGATCCGCACCGCCTTCCAGCAGGACAGCGACCCTGCCGAGAAGGAATATGCCATCGACTACTTCCTGTATCTCTGGTGCGGTCCGGACAGTCCGCTCTTTGACAAGAGCAAGATGGCTACATTTGAGCGCTATTTCGTGGCTGACAAGGAGACCCATAAGGAGGAGAAGGGTTATTACTTCCTCCTGCGCGACAATGAGGAGGTGATAGACCATATCATGGATGAGTTTGGCGTTACCGGACCTAACCGCCACATCATCAACGGACACGTGCCGGTACGTACCCTGAAGGGCGAGAATCCTATCAAGGCAAACGGCAAGCTGATGGTGATAGACGGTGGTTTCTCCAAGGCATACCACAACGAGACGGGTATCGCCGGCTACACGCTGGTATACCATTCCCGTGGTTTCCAACTGGTACAGCACGAACCGTTTACCAGTACCGAAGATGCCATCAAGCAAGGTACCGACATCAAGAGTACCACCCAGATTGTGGAAATGTCCAACCGCCGTATGCTGGTTGCCGATACCGATATAGGTCAGGAACTCCGTAAACAGGTAGAAGACCTGAAGGAACTTCTGTATGCTTACCGTCATGGCTATATCAAGGAGAAGGAAACAAAGAAAATGTAAGTTCCAGAAAAGATAAGAGGCTGATGCTGTCATCGTTAACCGATAACAACACCAGCCTCTTTTTTATTCAATCGGCTTTTTTTTCATTTAGCCTTTTTTATTCCAATCCAAACAAAGCCTTCAGACCACCGTCTACACCAGAGAAGCCCATGAAGGCTAGACTGAGGAGAGCGGCTGTAACCATGACGATGGCTACGCCCTGCATACCTTTAGGAATGCGGACCAGAGCCTGCTGCTCACGAATGCCGGCAAAGACGATGAGAGCCAGGGCAAAGCCGAGAGCTGTAGAGAACGCATAAACCACACTCTCCAAGAGATTGTAGTCCTTCTGGATAACCAGGATGGCTACACCCAGCACAGCACAGTTGGTAGTAATCAAAGGCAGGAAGATACCGAGCGCCTGATAAAGCGCAGGAGAAACCTTCTTGAGGATAATCTCTACCATCTGAACCAAGGCTGCAATCACGAGGATGAACGCCAGGGTCTGGAGATATTGCAATCCGAATGGATCGAGTACATACTTCTGAACACACCAGGTAATGATGGTTGCCAAGGTCAAGACGAAGGCGATGGCACCACCCATACCGATGGCTGTATCAACTTTCTTCGATACGCCCAGGAATGGACAGATACCGAGAAACTGCGACAAGACGATGTTGTTGACGAATATCGCAGAGATAAATATCAATAAATATTCCATAATTTCTATTCTATTTCATGGATTGAAGCGATGCCTACGCTTACTTCTTTACCTTATTAAATATAGCAATGATGTATCCCAATGTGAGGAATGCTCCTGGAGGCAGGATAAACATCAAGATATTGGTAGTCTCTGGCAACAGAGTGATACCGAATACGCTTCCTGCACCGAGAATCTCACGGGCACTACCCAAGATAGTCAAACCGAGGGTGAAACCCAAACCGCAGCCGAGACCATCAAAGAGGCTGGCAATCGGCGAATTCTTGGCAGCAAAGCTCTCTGCACGACCCAGGATGATACAGTTTACTACAATCAATGGGATGTAGATACCCAGTGCCTGGTTGATGCTGTCAGGAGCATAGGCGCTCATCAACATCTGCAGGATGGTCACGAAGGCTGCAATCACGACGATGAAAACAGGGATGCGAACCATATCCGGGGTAATCTTCTTGATACAGGAAATCACAAAGTTGGTACAAACCAATACTGCCATGGTAGCCAATCCCATGGAAAGACCGTTGATGGCACTGGTAGTTGTAGCCAAGGTAGGACACATACCGAGGAGCAACACGAAGGTAGGGTTCTCCTTGATGAGTCCGTTCATCAAAATTTTCATATTACTCATATCGGCTTATCCTTTCTTTTCGTTATGTTCAACTTTAGATGCACCGCTCTCAGCATCTACTTTCTGAGATGCACCGCTCTCGCCATCTACATTCTTACCTGCATAGGCAGCGTAAGCCTGATTGATAGCCTTGAGGAAGGCACGGCTGGTAATGGTTGATGCGGTGATGGCATCTACTGCATTGCCACCCTTATCGTCCTTGCTTACGTGAAGGTCGCCATCCTTTGGAGTTTTTCCGATGATGCTGCCCTTTCCGTCTTTCTGGAACCAGGTAGTTGCCTTGGCACCCAGACCCGGAGTCTCTGAAGCCTGAAGGATAGTGTAACCCATAATCTTGCCCTCGGTATCGAAACCTACGAGCACCTTCAAGTCGCCACCGAAACCGCCGGTAGTACTCTCTACGGCAGCCCCCAACTCCTTTCCGCTCTTGTCAGAGCACTTGTGGAGGATAAAGGTAAATTCCTTGCCACCGAACTCCTGCTTCACCTCTTCAGGTTCTGCAACTTGGAGGTCTTCAGTACCCATCACGCTCTTGATACCGGTAGCCAGACTCTGTGCTGCCTTCTCGGCGATAGGACCAGATGTAAGGTGATTGATGTATGCCAGCACGGCACCCACAACGAGTGCTACACCTACGAGCACCAAAACCATATTCTTTAATGATGATTCTAATTTCTGCATGTCTCAGTCCTCCTTATTTCTTAGCTGGCTTCTCACCGAAGCGCTTTGGTTTAACGTATGTATTAATAAGAGGTGTGAACGCATTCATGATAAGAATGGCGAACGACATACCTTCCGGATAACTACCCCAGTTACGGATGATGACGGTGAGAAGACCGATGCAGACACCGTAGATGAGCATACCCTTATGAGTCATTGGTGATGTTACATAATCGGTTGCCATGAAGATGGCACCGAGCATCAGACCACCACTGAAGATGACTGCCAGAGGATTGGCATAAACTGGATTAGCCAAATGCATCAAACCGCTGAAAACGAATACGGTAACGATGATGCTTACTGGTATATGCCAGGTGATGACCTTCTTCCAGAGCATATAAGCCAAACCGAGCAACAGGGCGAATGCACAAACCTCGCCGGTAGTTCCGGCACCGAAGGTATCGCCAGTAGCACCGAAGAGCAGACTCAAGGAATCAGGCAACTGATTCAGGAGAGAAGCATCACCAGTCTTGATGGCGGTCTTCATGATAGCCAGCGGTGTTGCACCAGTTGTTGCATCGGTATAGCTGAACATCTGTCCAGCCACTGGCCATGAAGTCATCTGGGCAGGGAAGCTGACGAGCAGGAAGCAACGGCCCACCAAAGCGGGATTGAAAGGATTGTTACCCAGACCGCCGAAGCTCATCTTACCCACACCGATAGCAAACAGGGCACCGATGATGATGATCCAGAGAGGAAGGTTACTTGGCAAGTTCATGCCGAGCAGGAGACCGGTGATGATGGCAGAACCATCGAGCAAGCTGGTCTCCTCCTTCAGGAGATATTTTGTAATTGCCCACTCAAAGAAGACGCAGGCTGCCACAGAGGTGAGCAGTACGACTGCTGAACCCAGACCGAAGAAATAGAAAGATGCGAGGATGGCAGGCACGAGAGCGATGATTACTCCGTACATGTTCTTCTCCACGCTCTCATTTCCGTGGGCATGTGGCGATAATGAAACGATTAATTTTCCCATTTTATCTTTTAAATTCTTTCTTAAATGAAATTCATTCTTGACGTGAACGCTTACTTCTTGGCATTGCGAGCTCTGATGATGCCCATCACCGCTGCCTTACCATTGATGATGTTATCGAGGATAGGACGATGAGATGGACAGGTGAACTGGCATGAACCGCAGGCGATGCAGGATGTTACCTCCTCTGCCTCCAGACGCTCATAATCCTTCACTACGCTCAAAGTAGCAAGCAAGTATGGCTCCAAGCCCATTGGGCAGGCATCCACACACTTGGCACAGCGGATACATGGCTGAGCCTTCTTGCGGTGAGCATCGGCATCGGTCAGTACGGTAATGGAGTTGGTACCCTTGGTTACAGGAACATCGAGGCTGATCACAGCCTTACCCATCATCGGACCACCAGCCAACACCTTGTTGTCGCCCTCAGGCAAACCGCCACAGTTCTCAATCATCTGAGAGAATGGAGTTCCCATACGTACGAGGAAGTTGCCCGGATTCTTCACCTGCTTACCGGTAACGGTAGTATAGCGCTCGAAGAGAGGCTTATTCTTCATAACTGCCTGATAAACAGCAAAGGCAGTACCTACATTCTGAACAATTGCTCCAACGTTGACTGGGATAGCTGGAGGAGCTGGAACCTGACGGCGGATAACGGCATCCACCAGCTGCTTCTCACCACCCTGCGGATACTTCTTAGCCAGAGGTACTATCTCGATACGAGCGTCATTAGCAGTCTTTTCCTCGAAGAGTTTGATGGCAGCAGGTTTGTTATCCTCGATACCGATGTAGCCCTTCTCTACCTTAGCCGCCTTCATCAGAAGGTTCAAGCCAACGAGAATCTCATCGGCATGCTCCATCATCAGGCGATAGTCGGCTGTGATATAAGGCTCACACTCTACACCATTGATGATGACGCACTCAGCCTTGGCTCCTGGAGGAGGACAAAGCTTGATGAAGGTAGGAAAACCGGCACCACCCATACCAGTGACACCTGCTACCTTGATGCGGTTTACGATTTCCTCTGGAGTAAGCTCAGTATGAGCCTCAAGCGTCTCGAGTTTATCAGAGCGGTCGATACTCTCCTCCCACTCATCACCTTCTACATTAATAATGATGCAAGGCTTGCGATAACCGGTAGCATCAATAGATGTATCTACCTTGAACACAGTTCCAGATACGGAACTGTAAATAGGAGCACTCACAAAGCCACCAGCCTCAGCAATGAGTGTACCCACCTTCACCTTGTCGCCCTTGGCAACAACAGGCTTGGCAGGAGCACCGATGTGCTGACCAAGTGGGAAAATAGCCTGCTTAGGGAGAGGAGCTACCTGAGTAGCCATCTCGGCAGTAATCTTATTCTCTTCTGGGTGAACTCCACCAATTCTAAAAGTTCTCAAATTCATGATTTAGTCCTCCTTCTTTTCTTCTGAAGTTTCTACCTTTGGAGCGGCTACTGGAGCCTCAGCCTTTGGTGCAGCAACTGGAGCTTCTGCTACAGGAGCAGCCTCAGCAGCTGGCTTTGCCTTCTTAACTGGGAAATTAACTTTTACGAGAGCACCGGTTGGGCATTCGTCAACACACTTGGTACACATGCGGCACTTATTGAAGTCAACATAAGCCACATTGTTCTCAATGGTAATTGCATCAAACTTGCAGACCTTCTGACACTTACCGCATCCGATGCAAGCAACGCTACAAGCCTTCTTAGCCACAGCACCCTTGTCGTGGTTCACGCACTGAACGTAAACACGGCGACCCTTAGGACCCTTCTTGCGGAGTTCGATGATATGACGTGGACAAGCCTTGGCGCACGCACCACAACCCGTACACTTCTCCTCATCAACCTCAGGAAGACCCGTCTCAGGATTGATAGAGATGGCACCAAACTGGCAGGCAGCCACGCAATCGCCACAGCCCAGACAGCCGAATCCGCAGCCGGTTTCGCCGGCACCACAGGAGTTCATAGCAGCACAAGTGTGCAAACCATCATACTCGGCAATGCGAGGACGATGCTCGCAAGAGCCATTACAACGAACCACTGCCACCTTAGCCTCTGTGTTAGCCACAGCCAGACCCAGGAGATCAGCTACCTTGCCCATCACATCGGCACCACCTACAGGACACATCAGCCCATCGATGCTACCGGCATCAGCACCCTTGACCAGCGCTGCAGCCATACCGGAACATCCGGCAAAACCGCAACCACCACAGTTGGCACCCGGAAGGAGTTCTCCCACCTGTCCCAGTCGAGGGTCCTCTTCGACGGCAAACTTCTTAGATACTCCGAAGAGCACCAACGCTGCAATCAGCGCGATGGCACCGAGTACCAAGACCGCAATCAAAATAAAATTCATAATAATTTGTATTTGTTTTAGTTAATAATCAACAACGTTCGAGTTTAAAACTGAATCGGTTTCTTAACCTGTTGCGCATCAGATAGAGCACAACATAATAAGGGACGAGAATTCCCAGCGCCGAAACGGCAGCCATACCTTCAGAATGGGTAGTAGCAAGAACAGCTATCAAGGTTGCCACCATAGCCACCAGAGGCAAAAGATAACCGTAAAGGCTGGCTCTGTAACCTACGGAAGCGTCAGCCACCACGACAACAGAATCGCCCTTCTGATAAGAAGCAGCGTCAGCCATTCTTATCTCTACCATTTTTTCTTTCATTTCAGAGGCATTGCAGTGGGCAGCCACTTTGCAGGCGCTGCAGGCAGAAGCCTGGAGGATGCGAACTTTCACACATTCTCCCTCTACCCCATCTACGATACCAGTATGTTTTATCTTGTTCATTTGCAAAGTCTAGTTAGCAATTTATTTGGATGCAAAGGTAGCAAATATTTTAGAAATGACAAACAATTTAAGAAGGTTTTTTAATTAAAAGGGGCGTAAACGTTTTCTTTGTTACTTTTTTTGCCAAACTTCTTTGTTTGTTTCATTTTTTTGTGTACCTTTGCAATAGAAAGATAAAAACCAAGCCTCAAGCTCGCAAAAAGCCAAGGGCTGATAAAAACGTAGATTTATGGAAGTAACAGAACAAATGATTCAACAAGTAGAGCGCTTTATCAGAAAAGTGTCTCAAAAGTTTCCTGTACCAGCGTCTGAAGAAGACACATGTATGCTGACCGATATCCATGTGAGAGTATCACAAGACAGCGGCGAGATGCTTGCCTTTGACGATGACGAGAACGAAATTACCCGCTGTGTTGTTGAGCAATGGATTGACAACAAAGATGAAAACTTCTATGATGAGGTGGCGAAGCTTTTGCGTGACCTCTTGCGCAAGAATGCTGAGACGGTAGACCATCTCGGAATCCTAAAGCCTTACAGCTTCGTCTTGGAAGATGATGAGAAAGAGAATCTGGGAGAACTCTACCTTGCCGATGATGATACCATCATCGTGGGTGGCGACCTGATGGAGAATCTGGATCACGACCTGGATGAATTCCTTGACGACTTACTCAAGGAATAATGACATAACTAACTTTCGCAAGTTTTGTGCCCCACACGCCCTGAAAGGGCAGAAGCCCCTAGCCCAGGGCATCGCCCTGGGTAATTACGTAAGCAAACTTGTCGCCCTGTAAGGGCAAAAGCTTTAAAACTCTAGGCAAAGCATAAGGCTTTTGCCCTTACAGGGCGCCTTGCTGATTGCCATCATACCCAGGGCGATGCCCTGGGCTAGGAGCTTTTGGGCCTTCAGCCCGTACTTGAACCACATGCGAAAGTTCAGTGACATAAAAAAGGAGGGAGGTTCGAAAGCCGCTGCTTCCTTCTCCCTCCGAAGCTAATGTTATAAAAACTAATATTGTCTTAATGCACCCAGCAATTCTGCATTCTCACTCTTATTACCGATGGTAATACGAAGGCAGTTGCCACAGAGTTGCACTTTATTTCTATTTCTTACGATGATGCCCTGTGCCACGAGATAATCGTAGATGGCATTGGCATCCGTCATCTTCGCCAGGAAGAAGTTGGCATCCGTAGGATATACTTTCTCGCAGATAGGTAATTCCATGAAGGCTGCCATCACCTTGGAACGTTCCTGCAGGATGTTCTTCACCCATTCATCCACCTTCAGCGGATTCTTCAATACCTCCAAAGCCTGCTCCTGGGTAAGGAGATTCACATTATAAGGATATTTCACCTTATTAAATATATCTACTATTTCCTTGCTGGCAAAAGCCATACCCAGACGAAGGGCTGCACAGCCCCAAGCCTTGCTCATCGTATTCAGGACGATGATGTTTGGGAAATGATCGATCACGCTGCGGAAGGTTCGCTCGGAAGAGAAGTCACTGTAAGCCTCATCCACGATGACGATGCCATCGAACAGGCGCAACACTTCTACGATGGCTTCACGGTTGATGTGGTTGCCCGTAGGATTGTTAGGACTACAGAACCAGATAACCTTGGTATTGTCATCGCAGGCATCGATAATCTTATCGGCTGTCACCTGATAGTTCTCATCAAGCAACACCTCCCGATACTCCACGTCATTGATATCGGCACATACCTGATACATGCCATAGGTTGGAGCAATGGCTACAACATTGTCCTGACCAGGGCGACAGAACACACGGTAAACCAGGTCGATGGCTTCATCAGAGCCATTGCCCAGGAAGATTTTCTCTTCTGCCACACCCTTTATCTTACTGATCTGCTTCTTCAGCTCCACCTGAAGCGGGTCTGGATAGCGATTGTAAGGGTCGTTATATGGATTCTCGTTGGCATCGAGGAATACGCGGGCATTTCTGCCAGCGAATTCTGTTCGAGCGCAACTGTATGGTGCCAGGTTCCAGATGTTCTCCCGGCACAAGTCTTTTAAATCTTTCATACTATCAAACTACTTTAGACTTTCTACTCTCAATCTCATGGCATTGGCATGTGCCTCGAGCTGCTCGTTTTCAGCCATGGTCACCACCGCATCTCCTATGTTACGAATACCTTCTTCAGTAAGATGCTGGAAAGTGATCTTGCGGTTATAGCTGTCGAGATTCACGCCGTTGTAAGCCAAGGCATAGCCATGGGTTGGCAGGGTATGATTGGTACCGCTGGCATAGTCGCCCGCACTCTCACAGGCATAATTGCCCAGGAATACGCTACCGGCATTCACTACCCTTTCAGCCAGCTGCTCATAGTTGGCAGTAGCGATAATCAGATGCTCAGGAGCATAGGTATTGCAGAGATCGATAGCCTCCTCATCATCCTTGACAAGGATAAACTTGGAATTATCCAACGAGGTCTGTGCCATCTCTTTACGTGGCAATCGTTCAAGCTGTGCTTCAACTTCCTTCTTCACCTCCGCCAATACCTTTTCAGAGGTAGTGATGAAGAACACCTGTGAATCAAAACCATGTTCTGCCTGAGAAAGCAAGTCGGCAGCTGCGAAAACTGGGTTGGCTGTTTCGTCAGCAATCAGACAAACCTCCGAAGGACCGGCAGGCATATCGATAGCCACATCATGCAATGAAACCTGCTGCTTGGCAGCCATCACGAACTGGTTGCCCGGACCGAAAATCTTATATACCTTAGGCACGCTCTCAGTACCATACGCCATGGCACCGATGGCCTGTACGCCACCCGCCTTGAAAATCTTGCTCACGCCGGCAATCTTCGCCGCCATGAGAATGGCTGGGTTCACCTTGCCCTCCTGGTTAGGAGGAGTACAGAGAACGATTTCCTCGCAACCGGCAATCTTGGCAGGAGTTGCCAGCATCAGTACGGTAGAGAACAGCGGTGCTGTACCGCCCGGAATATAAAGTCCCACCTTCTGGATGGCAACGCTCTTCTGCCAGCAGGTAACGCCAGGGCATGTTTCAACCTTCTTGCCTTCAAACTTCTGGCTCTGATGGAATGCGGCAATGTTATGATGGGCGAGGTGCAAAGCGTCTTTCAGTTCTTGAGAAACCATTTTCTCAGCCTCTTCGATTTCAGCTTCAGTCACAGCCAAAGAATCGAGATGGGCATGATCAAACATTTCCTCGTAACGCTTCACGGCTTGGTCGCCATGCTTCTTCACATCGTCGAGTACACCCTGTACCGTAGCATTGAGCTTGGATACATCCAGGTGTGGGCGTTTTACTATCTCGCTCCATTCCTCCTTTGCAGGATACTTAATTACCTTCATTCCTTCTTATTAATGTTTAAAGTTCAATGTTACAATATCATCTTCTCAATTGGTGTTACCAGGATGCCCTGTGCACCGAGTTCCTTCAGCTTACCGATGATTTCCCAGAAACGCTTCTCATCGAGCACGGTATGGATAGAACACCACTCATCGTCAGCCAATGGGATGATGGTAGGACTCTTGATACCCGGCAACACCTGGGTAATCTCCTCTACCTTTGCCTTAGGGGCATTCATCATCACGTACTTCTTGTCCTGGGCTGAGCGCACAGCCTCGAAGCGGAACAGCATCTCGTTCAGAATCTGATGCTTCTCCTCATCCATCTTCCAGTTGCCAATGAGCAATGCCTCACTCTTCATCACTACCTCTACCTCGGCAAGATTGTTGCTTACCAGCGTAGAACCGGAGCTGACGATATCAAAGATACCATCTGCCAGACCGATGCCCGGACTGATCTCTACAGAACCGGTGATGACATGGATGTCGGTATTGATATTATGCTTCTTCATGAAGTTGCGCAGGATGTTAGGGTAAGAGGTGGCAATCTTCTTGCCGTTGAACCACTGTAATCCTGGATAGTCTATCTTCTTAGGAATGGCAAGACTCAAACGGCACTTGCTGAATCCCAGGCGATCGATGATCTGGGCTTTCTCACCACGCTCCACGAACTCGTTCTCGCCCACGATACCGATATCTGCCACACCAGAGGCTACGCTCTGAGGAATATCGTCATCACGGAGGTAGAGAACCTCCAGTGGGAAATTACTTGCCTGCACCAAAAGCGTGCGTTTGGAGGCACTGACCTTGATGTCTGCCTCTGCTAAAAGATTCATGGTGTCGTCAAACAGACGGCCCTTACTTTGTACTGCTATTCGTAACATATTTCTGTATTTTGTCTGAAAAACATTGCAAAAGTACATAAAATTGTTAGAATATGCAAATAATTTAGCACTTATATTTAAAAATTTCGTACTTTTGCAGGTGCAATGAGAAAAAAGTTATATTTATACGCATTTTATGCTCTTATTTTACTGGGAAGTTGCGAAGAAAAGAAACCGCAACAAGAGCTTACGCCTTGGGGAACTCCCATAGGCGAAGTGGAGGGCATGTCTGATGGCGAAGAAGGGGCGGCTGATGAATCAGCCAACAAGAATAAAAGACAAAAGGGCTTCTCGCTGGAGGACATTCAGGAAAACGGTGAGCTGATCATGCTTACCGTGAACGGTCCTACTACCTATTATGATTATCACAACCACGGCATGGGTCTGCAATATCTCCTTTGTGAGAAGTTTGCCCAGCAGATTGGTGTGTCGCTGCGCGTGGAGGAATGTAAGGATACCACCGAGATGATCCAGAAACTGACCAAGGGAGAAGGTGACATCATCGCCGTTCCCCTATCCCGGAAGCAGACCAAGGGCGACCTGCTCTTCTGTGGTGTGACACCCGACAGTACCCGCACGCAGTGGGCTGTGGTAGGCGGCAACAAGAGTCTTGCCGATACACTGAACGGCTGGTTCAAGCCAAAGATGATAGCCGAAACGAAGAAGGAGGAAAGCTGGCTGCTCTCTTCTGCCAGCGTCACCCGACATGTCTATTCTCCGTTCCTGAACCGTTCCAAGGGTGTCATCTCCCGTTACGACCATCTCTTCCAGCGATACAGCGGTACGGCAAGAATGGACTGGCGCCTGATGGCGGCACAGTGTTACCAGGAAAGTTGCTTCGACCCGAATGCAAAGTCATGGGCAGGTGCCTGCGGACTGATGCAGATCATGCCTTCTACGGCAGACCATCTGGGATTGCCGATGAGTGCGATACATGATGCAGAATCGAATGTGGCGGCGGCAGCCAAGTATATGGCAGAATTGCAGGGCCATTTCTCTGACATCGGAGATCCTACACAGCGAGTTCTCTTCGCCCTGGCTGCATACAATGGCGGTTTCCATCATATCCGTGATGCGATGGCCCTGACCAGAAAGCATGGTGGCAATCCTTATAACTGGGGACACGTAAGAGAATATGTCCTGCGCCTGGCACAGCCGGCTTATTACCGTGATCCGGTTGTGAAATACGGTTTCATGCGTGGTACGGAGACTGCCGACTATGTGGACAGAATCAGAGCACGCTGGAGTGAATACTGCGGTGGCGCCAGCTTCCACGACAGTTATCGTGGTGGCAGCAGAGGCATCGGTGGCGGTGCCTTCCATGGTGCACCGATGAAATCGAAAAGACATTATCAGGGTAAATACCATATATAACATAAAAGGCTTCTGCGAATTATTCGCAGAAGCCTTTTTGTATCTATGAATATAAAATAATTACTTACCCAAAACCTCATCCAGCAAGGTGTAGAATGCAGGATCCTCACCCACGATGGTCTTCACAATCTTGCCGTCAGGACCGATGACAATCTTTGTTGGGAAACCCTGGACAGCATACTTGTCGAGTACATCGCTACCCTTTGGATTATAGACGTGAATCCATGGCAACTGATGCTTTTCTACAGCAGCCTTCCACTTAGCCTCGGTATCATTGCAGTCAACGCCCAGGATTTCGAACTTACCCTTGTACTTCTCGTAGTACTCCTTCATCTTAGGCATACCCTTGATACACCAGATACACCAGGAACCCCAGAAGTCGATGACTACATACTTGCCACGAAGACTGGAAAGAGAGAATGGCTTGCCGTTGATATCATTCAAGGTAAAATCAGGAGCCTCTACACCGGAAGCCTGAACCACTTTAGCCTTCTCCTCCATCTCTGCACGCTTCTTGGCACGTTCGAAGATTGGCTCATAGTAAGCCTTCATTCTACCGTTCTTAACGTTATCTGCCATCAGACTGATCAAAGTCTCCTTGTCCTTGACATCATCCAGCTCGTCGATGAGTAGAGCGATACACTCCTGATCAGAATGCTGCTTGGCATAAGCAAGAAGGTCGGCAGCATACTTCTTCTGCAAAGGTTCCATACGCTCATCTACAACTTTTTCGATAGAATCGCGGTTGCTGTCATTCACATTGTCAGAATACCATTTCCTGAGCGCTTTGATATCCTTGTAAGCCTGACCTATATACTCATCCATCAATTCCTGTTCCTGATAGAATTTACCTCCCTTGATATCGACACCCTCAGTGAAGTTACCCTTCATCTCAATAGTCTCACCCGGAATGGCAAAGACACGGTTAGCCTGAAATACTCCACTCTTGATGACCTTCAGGTCACAGAGATAAACCCATTGAGGCTTATCAAAGTTCTTGGAGTACACAAACTTCTTTTTCTTAACCTCGATGTTTTCCGTCTTTCTTCCAATCATAGCTACCAGAGAATCCGGCAGCCCCTCTACGTTACCCTTGATCTGAAAGGTTCCGCTCTGAGCCATCGCTGCTACAGATGCCAGCATCATAGCAGCTGTAAAAATCATTTTTTTCATTTTGAATTATGTTTTATCCTTTAGAATCCCAATCACCAGCAAAAAAAGTTATGCGAAGGAATTACTTACCCAGCACCTCATCCAGCAAGGTGTAGAATGCAGGATCCTCACCCACGATGGTCTTGACAATCTTACCGTCAGGACCCACCACAATCTTGGTTGGGAAACCCTGGATGCCATACTTGCCGAGCACATCGCTACCCTTTGGATTATAAACGTGAATCCATGGCAACTGATGCTTTTCTACAGCAGCCTTCCACTTAGCCTCGGTATCATTGCAGTCAACGCCCAGGATTTCGAACTTACCCTTGTACTTCTCGTAGTACTCCTTCATCTTAGGCATACCCTTGATACACCAGCCGCACCAGGAACCCCAGAAGTCGATGACAACATACTTGCCACGAAGACTGGAAAGTGAGAATGGCTTGCCTTTGATATCATTCAAGGTAAAATCAGGAGCCTCTACACCGGAAGCCTGAAGCTTCTTAGCTTTCTCCTCAGCTTCAGCACGTTCCTTGGCCATATCAATAAACTGCTGATAATAGCCCTTCATTCTACCATTCTTCACATTCTCTGAGAGCAAGCCCAGAAGTTCCTTCATCTGACCGTAATCGTTCAACTTCTCGAAAAGTGTTGCGCAGCCCTCATTGTCAGGGTTCTGCTTGACGAAAGCAAAGATCTTCTCTGTTCTTGCCTTCTCCAGAGCAGGCATCTTCTTCTCGTAATCATTCATAATGCTCTCGCGCTTTTCACCATTCTTCATGCGGGCATTCAGAGACTCTGAGAAATCCTTCAAATCCTTCTCTGCCGACTCCAGCATCAAGTCCACCTCATGATACTGCTGGTAGAACTTACTGCCGGCAACATCAAATCGAGTTGTAAAATCACCCTTTATCTCCGCCTTCTCGCCTGGTACGCAAGGGAAGTTGAACATCTTCTGCTCCAAGCCACGATAGGTTTTTGGAGTAAAGAATGCACGGTTTGATGCCTTGGCAAGGTTAGTAGAATAGGTAAACTTACCATTCTTAACCAGGATGGTATCCATCTTCTCTTTACTGCCTTTGTAAACAATGACAGAATCCGTAGAGAAATTCTTCAAGTCTACCTTCACCTGAAAGTTGCTCTTCTGAGCCATCGCTGCAGTTGATGCCAGCACCAATGCAGTAGTAAAAATCATTTTCTTCATTCGTACTATATCTTTTTTTTATAATTTCATCACAACCTTTATCTGTTATATAATAAATCATTTATTCCTCATACTCTGTGGTATCCTCGATACCAGCCTCAGCCAGGGCTTCCTTGCGTTCCACGCAGGTACCACATTTTCCGCAGTGCTTCTCGCCACCCTTGTAGCAGCTCCAGGTCTCGGCATAATCGATACCGAGTTTCTTGCCGATGGCAGCAATCTCACCCTTGGTGATATTGGTATAAGGAGCCACCACGCGAACATCTACGAAGGTGCCAGCCTCGGCAGCCTCATCGATAGCCTTGATAAACTCCGGACGACAGTCTGGGTAGATGGTATGATCACCGCCATGATTAGCGATAAACACCTTCTTCAGATTGTTGCTCTCAGCAATACCGATGGCAATGCTCAGCATGATACCGTTGCGGAAAGGAACCACGGTAGACTTCATGTTGTCGGCAGCATAATGTCCCTCAGGAATTGCATCCGCACCTTCCAGGAGCGAACTCTTGAAATACTGGTGCATGAATCCCAGATCAATGGTGATATGCTTGATTCCCAATCTCTCACAATGCATCTTGGCGAAAGGAATCTCCCGCTCGTTATGATTGCTTCCATAGTTGAAACTGATACCCAGGGCTATCTCGTCCTTCTTGTCATAGAGCAGGGTAATACTATCCATACCGCCGCTCACAATAATTACTGAATCCTTCATTTCCTTTGAACTTTGAATTTTGAACTTTGAACTGTATGATTACTTTGAACTTATTTCCTTTGAACTTTGAACTTATTTCCTTTGAACTTTGAACTTATTTCCTTTGAACTTTGAACTTATTTCCTTTGAACTTTGAACTTTGAACTGTATGATTACTTTGAACTTATTTCCTTTGAACTGTATGATATGCATTTATAGCTATATAGGAACAGCAAGGCTAATCATAAAGTTCAATGTTCAAATCTCAAAGTTCAAAGTAAACAAGTTCAATGTTCAAATCTCAAAGTTCAAAGTTCGTCACCCGAACAGGCAGCGGAACGCCTCTTCCACTTTCCTTACGGGATGAATCTCTATCTGATACTTCTGATGGTCGAAACCATGATAGTTGTATTTCGGAATGATGATGTGCTGGAAGCCGAGTTTCTCAGCCTCTGCTATGCGCTGCTCGATACGGCTTACCGGACGAACCTCACCGCTGAGTCCTACTTCGCCAGCCATGCACCACCCCTGCTCTATCGCCGTATCCACATTACTGCTCAATACCGCAGCCAGCACACTCAGGTCCATCGCAGGGTCAGTTACCCGCAAGCCTCCAGCTATGTTCAGGAACACATCCTTCTGCATCAGCTTGAAGCCAACCCGCTTTTCCAACACCGCCAGGAGCATGTTCAGTCTACGCTGGTCAAAACCCGTTGCCGAGCGCTGTGGAGTTCCGTATGCCGCCGTACTCACCAGAGCCTGCGTTTCTACCAGAAACGGACGCACACCCTCGATGGCTGCACTGATGGCTACACCCGAAAGTCCGTCATGATCTTCGGTAAGAAGCAGTTCCGACGGGTTGCTCACCTGTCTCAATCCTCCCTGCAGCATCTCATAGATGCCCAGTTCCGAAGTACTTCCGAATCGGTTTTTGATGCTGCGCAGGATGCGATACATATAATGCTGGTCACCCTCAAACTGGATAACGGTATCCACAATATGCTCCAATATCTTAGGTCCCGCCAAGGTTCCTTCCTTATTGATATGTCCTATCAGGATAACCGGAATGCCACTGGTCTTGGCAAAACGGAGAAGATGGGCAGCACATTCACGGACCTGAGATACCGAACCCGGAGAACTATCCACTTCCTCGGTAGCAATGGTCTGGATAGAGTCGATGACGATGAATTCCGGAGCCACCTCCTGGATATGAGAGAAGATTTTCTCCAGCTGCGTTTCACAGAGAATCGTGATATGATCGAAGGGATGAACCACTTCCTCACCCCTCAGCAGCGCCTGTCCCTTTGCCAGTCGGTCGGCACGCAACTTAATCTGATGGGCACTCTCCTCACCGCTGACGTAGAGAATACGACGGTCGGTCATATTCAGGATGGTCTGCAGAGTAAGTGTACTCTTACCGATGCCCGGTTCACCACCCAGCAGGGTGATGCTTCCCGGCACCATTCCTCCACCCAGTACGCGGTTCAGTTCCTCATCGCGCATATCGATGCGAGGCTCATCAATGGCAGAGATGTCGCGCAACTTCATCGGCTTAGCATCATTGTCGCTATGCTGACCACCGAACATGGTAGCAGCCCCGCCATGTCTCATCGTCATGCCGGCATTCTTAGCCGCCTGCGAGCCGCTATCGCCCGCAATGCGAATCTCCTTGAAAGTGTTCCATTGTCCGCAACTTGGGCATTTACCCATCCACTTGGAACTTTCCTGTCCACAGTTGCTACAAACGTATGCTATTTTGTCCTTTGCCATAATTATATATCCATCTATACTAACGTATATGGTTTTATCGTTTTTACCATGCAAAAGTACATTTTTTTTTCGAGACACGCAACTTTTTTATTTTATTTAAGGTAATTCAAGTTTCGCAAGTTCAGAAGTTGAAGAAGTTATCACTCCCTACGGTCGTTTTAACGGGACACTAGTGTTATTATTTATTAAAATTGTAATTTTTCACTGCTAATTGTTTTATTTCTTCAGGATTTGAAGTAACTTTGCATCGTTCAAATATATCAAGTAACAATGAAGAAGTTTTTCGTAGC